>Ga0116170_10002934_pt1 | contig 16145 bp, 21 predicted proteins | sample AD_JPNHW1_MetaG_FD_89797 | JGI IMG/M metagenome (GOLD analysis project Ga0116170, IMG submission 89797) | Active sludge microbial communities of municipal wastewater-treating anaerobic digesters from Japan - AD_JPNHW1_MetaG | ecosystem: Engineered > Bioreactor > Anaerobic > Digestate | place...
AGCGGAGGAAAGAAGTGCACCTGCCAGGTCCGGACAAAGACCACCATGTTCCTGTACCAGACCTTCCATGCCCGGCGGGTGATCCTGGGAATCGAGAGAAGTGTCGGCATGGCTACTCCCGGAGGTTCCTCCCGGTCAGTTTCAAAAACACGTCTTCAAGTGTTGCGGGCCGGGTGATCACCCGCTCCGGTCTGCACTTGTCAAGAATGGTGCGTGCGATCTCGCGGGCCGAATCGGTGGCGATCTGGATCATGTCACCGGTCTTCTCAAACGGTATTCCCTGGTCGGTGAGACACGCGATCACGTCATCACCTGAATCAACCTCCACGATCTCGTGGCCTACCTGCTCCCGGACAAGATCCGCAGGTGTACCTTCGACCAGGATCTTCCCGTTGTCCATGATCACGAGCCGGTCGCAGAGACGCTCTGCCTCATCGAGATAGTGGGTGGACATGACGATGGTATTCCCCTGCGCCTGGAGGCTCCGGAGTTTCTCCCAGATCAGGTGCCGGGCCTGCGGGTCGAGACCGATCGTGGGCTCGTCGAGGATCAGCAGGTCGGGATTGTTGACAAGGGCACGGGCCAGGATCAGGCGCCGTTTCATGCCTCCGGATAATTTCTCCAACGTTATGTCTCGTTTCTCGTTCAGCTGGACAAACTCCAGCAGTTCATCGGCTCTCTTTACTGCGGCCTCTTTGGGGATATCGAAGTATGTTGAGTAATAGAAGAGGTTCCCAAAGCAGGTGAAGTCAGGGTCGAGGTTGGTCTCCTGCGGGACAACACCAAGACGCTGCTTGATCTCCGCGGGACTTTTGTCCGGGTCCATCCCGAGGACACTGAGCGAGCCGAAGGTGCGGGGCGAGACGCAGGCGATCATCTTCATCGTTGTCGTCTTGCCGGCTCCATTGGGGCCGAGAAACCCGAAGATCTCGCCCTTTCGGATCGTGAACCGGATGCCATCCACGGCGACGGAAGTCCCATACGCCTTTTTCAGGTCACGGGCTTCGATGATGTCGGAAACGATCTCACCTTCTCGATCAGAACATCTGCGGGATTACTAAAAAATGCTCGTGATTGAAACACCAGGGAAATATCATGAGCCAAGAGGTTCTGGCTTGATAAGCACAATGCCTGCGATGAGCACGGCAAGGAGTGCAACGGTCCCAAACAAGGTAACCGGAGCTACGGTATCGACATTGTAGATGAGGACATGCCGCACCATCCCCGTGAGCCCTGCAATGAGGAGTGCCCGGACCTCCACATGCTTGGTCTTGAAGTACACCGTAACGGTCTCGAAGAGCACGATGATGGTGATGGTCAAAAGCAGGGCATAGATCACGTTGACGAGCCCGTTGGCAAAGTCACGGGAGATGATCATCTGGGCGATCAGCTGGAGTGCGTCCCAGACCGAGAAGGCGGCGATGATCGTGAGCAGGATTGCCACGATGGTGTAAAGGATCATCGGTACCAGTGAAAAGAAGAATATGAGGTGATCCATGACTGATTTGTTGGAAACCATAAAAGACCCCGCAGTATCGTTTGGTTCAGTTGGAATCGCTAGGATAAAAAAATATGCGGGAAAAAAACCTTCCCGCGTCCATCATCGTTCGAGCCGTCTGAGGGCAACCTCTGCGGCTTCGCGGACTTCCGAGAATGGATCGCGGGCCAGCGCTTGCAGCGGTTCCACGGCACACCGGTTCCCCAGTCTCCCGAGGACCATCGCGGCGCCGATCCGCACCTCCATCTCTTTGTCTCCAAGAAGGTGGATGACGGGGATCGCGGACCCCGGATCCTTGATCTTCCCCAGCGCTGTCAGGGCTGCGGCACGGACGGTCGGCTCGGCATCGTCAAGTGCCCGGATAAGGTGCGGGACCGCAGATTCGTCACCGATACGGCCGAGCGCCTGCACGATCTCGCACCGGACTGCCGGGTGGGGGTCGGCGAGCGCCTCCGCGAGGGGCGGGATCGCAGACAGGTTGCCGGATCTCCCGAGAGCCACCGCTGCCTGCCGTCGTTGTGCCACGCTTCCCGCCGCAAGGCCGGTAATAAACGGTGTGATCGTTTTCATACGGGCAGGCATGCCCTCCCGTTAATGTTTGCACTCATTTCCGGATTCATACGCGGAGATCACGCTCTTCGCCACTTCTGGCGAGAGCGTGTCATGGATATGGTGAACCAGGGCTTCCACGTCCTCCACCGGCAGGCACCCGAGACTCTCATCGCCGTTCCGGATCATATCGGTGATGTAGGTGAGTTCTTCCGTGTTCAACTGACGGATGCGCCGGATAAAATCCTCAGAATCCTCTGAGAAGTGGTTGGAGACCGGCGGCAGGATCGAATGGAACATGTGACCGGAACCCGAGCAGGTCAGGTCACCGCATTCCGGTGCAAGCTTCTTCAGGATAGCAATATCTTTCTCATTGAGTTCCCGTGGCATGATGGATGTACCTGATCACTATGTTCCGGGCCTTGGAATAAACGTGCGGTAAGGGTACCGTCCGCTCTTTTGGTCTAGTGGGGTCTCACCCTTGATACGGTATTGGCCTTTTTTAGTCTTTTATCGGGTTGAGTTACCGTCGGCATACGCTCTTCCAATTCTTCTAACCGATTGTCCTTCTTAAAAAAAAGAGATCAGAAATATTTGCCAAGCCAGTTCTTGATTCCCGCAAAGAACCCGCCGGAACTCTTGGAACCCCCGGATCGGGAGCTTCCGGACTTCTTTGTTGAGCGGGGTTCAATGGTCTGCGCGTGGGAGATGGTCCGTTTCATCGGGGGTGACCTGGGTTCGGGAATATCCCGGAGCACGGGTTCCGCCTCGTAACCGCTCGGTTCAAAGCCCCAGGCAAACCCGATCTTGTAGGACTCTTCGTTCTGCCGGATCCAGTTGGCAGCGTTCATATACCCGCGATCTTCGGCCTTCTTGATTGTATCTGCGTGATCCTGCGTGAAATGGATCTCACGCTGGAGGGCGATTAACTCCTCATAGGCTTTTCCGGGAACCTTGATCTTCTCCCTTGTCATAACTCCTCGTATAGGGTTATGCTGGGATACGATATTTAATCCTTCCTTTGAAAGACCGGCATATTACGGGTGAATTGCACGACAGATTCAGGAAATCGTCTCACCCTCATCGCAGAATATTGATATGGATCACCGCTAATGGTTCACCATATCAGAAGGGAGGTACCAGGATGGCAAAGATTACGTATGAGGGTGATGATTTCAAGCGGATGCCCCGGTCGGATATGGTTGCTCTGGAACGTCTTGTGGCGTCCGGGAAACTGGGGATTCACGAGGTAAAATACAAGGATACCAAGTTCAAGGTCGAGATCAAGAAGAAAGGTATGGAGACCGTTGTCAAACGATTCCGGGCAATCTGAATGCCGGAACTGGTTTGACTTTTTTACTTTTTTTTTCAGGACGCAGGTGCACAGCGGATCTTTGATTGAGGTCTTTTCAACCAGACCCTGCATGAAAAATGTTTGCCGGACCTTGCTTGAAAATTTTCAAACGCGATCGTGATCGCGATTGAAATGGTGATCCGGATCAACCGGACCTTGCTTGAAAATTTTTGAGCAGACTTTGATTGAAAATTTTCAAGCAGACCTTGATGATGAAAAGTTAAATGGATCTGTCTGAACCGGAAAACTATGTGATCGGTCTCCGTCGTAACCTGTTCCGGTTTTTCAAGCAGACCCTGCTGAAAATTTTTTAAGCAGACCTTGCTTGAAGTGATTTCAACCAGACCCTGCTTGAAAAAAAATTGCCGGACCTTGCTCAAAACATTTTGATCGCTATCGTGATCGCGATTGATGTGCTGATCCGGATCAACCGGACTTTGATTGAAAATTTTTGAGCAGGGTCTGGTTGCGGAATGTTAATCTTATGTGAATTATGCGATGGCTCACGCTCTAAAAAAAGGTTAGAGAATCAAACCCACAGAAGAATATGCTGCTAAGGAGCTGCCTTTTAGCTGGTTAGAATCCGCGTCATTCCAGCTTTTTTTCATAAAATCCTCCCCAAATTGGGATGATCTCTCAATATGCGCGATATCATGATAAGACTTTTGAAGAGGTGGAAATTTTTGGAGATTTTGAAGATGGTTTGTCGGCGATAAATCACCGTATTTTGTCGTATCTCAAGAAATTTTCCCGAGTTTTTTGAATATACTGTGAATTTCTGAATTTTTCTGCAATTACTATTTACTTGGGTCAGAGTAGTCAACAAAAAAGTCTATACTAGACTAAATTACTAATATTTTGACACATTTTTAAAATTACATTTTCCAACGTGAGAAATTCGGAGAGATACGGACAAAAATTCCATCCAAGAAATACCTTTGAAAGATCTGAAATTTTCGACCACCAAAGATGAAAATTTTTAAAAGGAAATTCGAGAATCATTTTTTTGAGAATTGCGAATAACCGTCACTTTTTCATAAAGAATATCTTATAATCACCAATATTCCTTTTGAGAAAACCCAATCATAAACAAGAGGCGGAATATGTCTCTGATGTGCTCACATTAGGTTTGCTTTTTCTGATCTGAGATAACTACCTTAGTTATTTATTTGAATTAATAGCAAACGTAACATGTGGTAATTCTCAATGATAAAAATTTTTGATTCATATATCAAATCAGAAAATCAATACCATAACTCAATAATCGATCAGAAAAAAGAATTGCACACCTCAATATTACTTAATTTTCCTCAGTATTATATTACCTTATTAAGCATTATTCAGGCTGCTGCATTTGGTGTTTTTCTTTTACAATTACAACCGGATTTAGTGGAAAATAATGGGAGAATTCTAAAAAGTTTACCATTAACTTTATTGAGTCTTTCAACTTTTTTTGTCTTAATAGAAATTTGGTATGAATATATGATGGGGGCCCTTGCAATGAAATGGTTCCCGAGAATACTGGATTCGATTATTCCATTTTTACTAGGGGTTTTGAAGTCCTGATGATTCTCTATTTGGGTTTCAACAATATTCCAGGATGGTATTTTGCTTTGAGTATGATTTGTTTTTGCTCTTTCTTTGCATATCTCAATATGTATCGAGGCTGTTACTATCATTATAATGATAATAAGGTCATTTTAGATTCCATAAGTGATGATCCAAATAAAAATTTATGCATCATTCTTTTTTCCGGCTTTTTCTTTTTCTTTTGTGGAATGTTTGAATATTTCTTTAATGCATTAACTGTTTTTATTGCACTGTTAGTTCTCATTATGATCGTAATATTTGTTTATCGAAGACATGTTTATTGGAACCGAATTCTCGAATGATTTATCCTCGCTAATAATTTTTGAAAACTGTTAATAACCCGGCATAGGTTTTCATCTTAGTATTTCAAATGCAAAACCGATTGAATGTCCAGCAAACTGAGATGGGAATCATTCCGCAATGTTCGGATTATGGAACGGACGCACATGCCGTGTCGGTGCCTGCTGTTTTCGTGCCGGTGTCACGTCACATGGGTTCCCGGTCTTACGGAAAAACGTATCCTGTGCTTTAGGGATTCTAACCTGAGAAATGGATGCTGCTATGGGGCATATAATCACTTGGTTATGTTCTAACAGAACATTTATCTTATTGGAATGACATAATATTACTCATGACCATTCCAGGCGGTCAACAGAACGTAAGTCGTTTTCATACTACCGATATCAAATACCGGGAGTATTCAACGAACGCCTTATCAAAGGCAGTTGCCAGTCAGAAGATCACACAGGATGACGCCGATCTTATCCTTGAATTCGTCCAGGAAGTCAAAGCGAATACTAAAAAGATTAGTCCTGCACGCACGTTCAAGCTCACCATTACCCTGATACGTCTCCGTGAATTCTTTCCCCAGCCATTCCGGGAATCCTCCATTAAAGACATTTATACCGCCCGTGACCTGATCGAACAGGCTAAAACAAAGGGCGGCACGACGTTTAAGCAGAACACAGTCGCCGATTTTGTCCGGTTTATGAAACGGTTTTATCTCTGGATGTCTGAGAACGGATATTCCGAGATCCCGGAAAAGAAAATGAGAGCCATCAAGCCCCCGGCTTATCAGTATGACACAAAAAAGGCAGAGGATCTATTCACCAAGGATGAGATTTATGCGATGCTGAAAGCCTGCCAAACCTCCCGGGACCGTGCTATCATCGCCCTCCTGTATGATGGAGCCATGAGGGTTGGGGAGGTCGGTACGCTGAGATGGAACCAGATCGAGTTTACTGATTGGGATGCCACGCTGAAAGTAAGGTTCAAAACGGAAAAGATCAGGACAATTCCCCTCTTCATGGCCCGGGAATATCTGGCGGCATGGAAGAACGATTACCCAGCGGAACCTTCCGGAGAAAACTTCGTTTTCCTGACCTCCGGGGGAGGTCGTAACCGCACCGGACGAAATCAGCTTCAGTATGCGGGGATTTCCAAACAGATCAAGCTCATCGCAGAACGTGCCGGCATTCAGAGGCACATCACACCCCATATATTCAGGCATTCGAAGATCACCCACCTCATTCAGGATGGCGGGCAGGAAAGTATGATTAAGATGCTGGGTTGGGGATCCACATCGACCGGGATGCTCGATCGCTGCTATCTCCATCTGACCGGCAAGGATGTTACAAAAGAAATGGCCCGGCTCGCAGGGGTACAGATTGAGGATACACCCCGATCAAAGGTTCTGGAGCCCCGCCAATGTCCACGCTGCGGTACGATCAACGGCCCTACTCGTAAATGGTGCGTAACGTGTGAATTGGGGTTGACAGAGGAAGCTATTCAGAAAGTAAAAACCGCAACAGAACAGGCCGAACTATTACCGGAATTCTCAATACTTCAAAAGAAGATCGAAGATCTTCAAAAACAGATGATCGCAATGCAGAAAGGATCAGCCTGATATTTTCTTTTTTCTCTCCTCATTATGATATGCCATCCGGCAACGATCATTACAAAATTTTGCATGTGATCTGGCCGTTGTTGATAGTGGGTTTTTACATTTTGGGTTGTGGCACAATTTTGGATTCTTTTTAAGATTAGCTTCACGCGTTTGTTTTTCTATTTCGTTGCTATCTCGCCGTATCATTATGGCCGCTTGCTTTCTACAATGCGGTGAACAATATAATTGATTGGGATCCACACTATAAAATTCAGAAAAGCATACCAAACAACGACTATACCCCATCTCTTCTGGATGAAAAATGTTTGAATGTAAGTATCCTTTTATTGAGTAATCAAAAGAATCAACGCCGGTATAGAAGGGATTATGACTCGGGGGAATCCAAAAGATCCGCCATTGGAAAAAATCAGGCTCTTTTAACAGAATCTTTACGCCATCCCTGCCGGTTACGTGTTTTATTATTAAGTCCTGACTTTCTAAAAATTTTTTAATATCGACCTCGTTTTTACACCCTTTTGATTTTTCGAACATCTCACGAGATATTTTCACAATAAAAATTTCGTCTTGTTTTTGTGAAATATAAATAATTTTTACATCTTCTGTTGGGGTAAAACGAGGTATATTTTCATTCGGGGATTTTAGAAATTCCCTAAAAATACCTGCTAAATGGTTAATGATACGATCTTTCTTTTCCTGTTTTACAATGAGATGCCGTACGGATAAGTATATCTTTGTTGAAACGGTTTCATGTTGAATGTTAACCAAATCCAGCCCAATATTAGTATATCCCACAATATAAGGGTATGTATGCGTTCAAAATGTGTGAATGCGGATGGACGGGAATTCCACCAAACAACGGTACGGATTCCGCTTGTCCTTCATGATACGGCAATAGAGCGCCGTATCTCAATGAGTGCGACGCTGACAAAAGCGTTGGAAAAAGAATGTGGAGGGGCCGAGTCGTTTCCAGGCGGTCTGGCCTCCCCCACACCATCCAAAACCCGGAGGTAAAGGACATGAATGAATCTCTTTCTGAAACCATAAAAACACCGAAGCCCCGGCAGATATACGGATTCACCATCGACAGAGAGACGCTCGAACACCTCCCCCAACTGCATAAGGCAGCGGCGGAATGCGCCATTGCCTCAGGGCGTTGGCATCTGGTCTGATACGGGAGATCATCATGTTCGATAGCTTTGATGATTTTACCTTTCCCTCGACTTACGAGCGGAAAGAAGAACTTTGGCACGCATTCCGGCAGGCACAGGTCAAAGCAGTGAATGACCTAAAATGCCTTCACCGGGCCGCTGATGGGTCTGTTTCTTGCAGCACGACAAGCCCGAACATCAACCGATTCCTGGTCCCGAGGGTGTTCGCGTGACCGCTCACGAACCTAAAAAGGACCGGTACGTCCGGTGCGGTTTCAGCCCCCGGTACTGTCAGCTCCAGTGTATCAACTGCAAGCAGGATCACCGGGATGATATCAAAGGACAGGATTCTGTCTGGTTCTTCTGCCATTACCCTGCCGTCCTTTACAATCGTCCTGTGATTCCGATCGCCAGCCGGGAAACCGTCACGTTCGATGAATACGGCAACATGTACCAGCGGGGTGATTGAATGCCTGAAATTGTTACCAGTAGGGTACTTTATCCAGACTCGATCGAGATTGGCACACCGTCCAAAGGTGGCTGCATTCATGTATTCTTCGATTCCGGGAACCTGGCCGAAAGCCAACAGCGGATCGATAATGCCGTCGCAATACGGCAACATCTTTTATCGAAATTGTCCGGGGGTGTCTGAGTGGCCGAACCTTCAGAGCCAAAACAGAAGGTTATGGAGCGGCCGTTCTTCATCAATGGGGGATCCCTGTACCTCTCCTGCCGGGATAAAACCGGCGCTTATTTCTTCGTTCACGGATTCACCGGGAAACCTATCTTTCAACAGACTGTTGAAGGTCTAACCCCACGCAAATTACAGGAAAGGGATGGTACGACAGTCGATATAGTCGGAATGCCCACCCGGGAAGCGATCGAGAGCGCCCCAATTCTCGATGCAAAAGCACTATTCCAGCTCATCGATACGCACATCACAAAATACATCGACGCTCCCCAAATCGATCGGGAACTGTTCACTTATTATATTTTGTTCAGTTGGTTTTACCCCAAAGTGAATACCAGCCCCTATCTCCGGTTTATCGCCGATACCGGGAACGGGAAAAGCCGGATGCAGCGGGTAGTGGGGAACCTCTGTTTTTTCCCCATCAAAGCCGGTGGAGCTTCTACTCCATCCGGTATCATGCGGATCAAAGAACGGTGGAATGGGACCCTCATCATTGATGAAGCGGATCTTCGGGAATCAACCACGACCAACGAGCTGATAAAATACCTAAATTTGGGTTTTGAAAAAGGGCAGTTCTTCATCAAGTCCGATAAGGATAATCCTCGTGAGCAGGACGTATTTGATCCATTCTGCCCGAAGATCATCGCCATGCGGAAACCGTTCCAGGATAACGCCACGGAAGGCCGGCTGTTATCATTCACCCCAAAGGAAACCCAGCGTACAGACATTCCCTTTGTCCTGCCTGCCTGTTACGATGACGAGGTCCGGGAGTTACAGGGAACGATCGCCCGGTTCATACTGGCAAATTGGGAAAAGGTCGATGGAGAAAAGACGATCGATATTCAGAACCTCCCCATAGAACCCCGGCTTAAACAAATCGCTCTCCCTCTGTCAATCGTGCTCCAACTCTTCCCGGATGGAGAGGCACGGTTTAGGGAGTACCTGATAAAAAGACAGCAGGAAGTCAAGAGGACCCGGTCGGAAAGCTGGGAAGGAATGATCTTTAATGATGTGCTGGATTGGGCCAAAGAGCAGCCCGACACCATCAACGAGCAGGAGATCCCGTTCATCACATCGACAATGATTAAGGACCGGCTGAGCTTGAAGAGCGCAAAACAGGCAACATCCTCTCTTCTCTCCATTGGCTTTAAGTCCGAACTGGTACGGCTGGGGAAAAAGGTTGTCAGGAAACTTGTGGTGCCGGATGAGCAGACATGGAAGGCCATTACTCAGCGCTATCATTTCAGCGATTCGCTTGAAGTGCCAATCTGCCCGGAATCATTGAAAGGTAACCATTGGATCATAAGACAAGCAACACTGCGGGACACTTCCGGGCCGGGGTCTGTATCTGATGTAACATGTGTATCAGTTCCGGGAGACGGTACACCATGACTATAATATTAAAAAATAGTTTTAGTTCTGTCCAAAGAAAGCGTTACAACCGTTACAGCAGTTACAACAGAATCACAAAGGGACTAACCTTCCTTTTCTCTGTCCCTTCCTTTCCCGCTCTGTCTCGCATACGATCGCACCAATTCCGGGCCGTTTTTTCTTCCCTACAACAGCATACAGTCAGATGGTTGTATGCTAATCTTCGGAATTTGGGGAAATATGCGAGTTATATCCAATCAAAGCCCGCAAAACAGACAATTTTTATTAATATAAAAAAGGTCGATGACTCGGAGTTGTCCTCCGGAGAGATCTACATCGCGTCACTCATCGGGTCCGAACGGATCCAAGTATTGAAGGTTGAACATCCCCGGGGAGACGTTCCCCGGGGTCTAATTGCATTCTAATTGTGAAAATTCTACGAGGTAAAAACTTATGGATAGAACAAGAATTAAAGCACTACAAAAACAGGTCAAAGAATGGAAGCGGTATAGCGAACCACCGGCGAAAATTTCCCGGATGGTTGCCGATCAGGTCGGAGGTTGGCTCTCTGAGTACCGGGCAAAGAACGCCGAATATCTCACAAAGCAGCTTGCCAACGTGAAAACCCTCCGGGATGTCATGGCGGCAAAGAGCTCATTCATTGATGATACCATCGTCTCTAAAAACTCCCTGAAATACGCAGCACTTCCGACAGCACGACTGAAAACAGAGACCCCGAAAAACTATACGGATGCCCTGGTCCTCGCTAAAGAGCTCCGGGCCCGGGGAGCCGATAAGGAAGCGGATAAGGCAGCAACAAGAGCGGATCTCTTCAGTCAGGAGTTTCTCTATGATCGGGGTTTCCAAGAGATTTTAGGGGATGCGTTGACCCGGGAAGCGGTATTCCTGGCACCCGGTATGATCCCAACCATCCCGATCGAACAGATCACCAACTCCAATGTACAGCAAAGGCAGGTCGCATTCATGCCGATCGAGGATATCATCAAAGAGATATCTGATGGTGACGCTCACCTTCAGAAGATGGTATCAGGCATGGTTGATGCTGATGCCGGACGCTCTCACCTGCCGGAGAACCTGAAAATGGAGTACTACGAGATTGGAAAGCTCCGGGTAACAATGGAGCCGACCCTCGAAGATATGACAGCCGGATGGGATCCGGAGCGGAAAGCGGATTTTATGGCGAACCTGCCGGAATCCGTCCTGGAAAAGTACAAGGCACCGGACCCGATCGATATGAGCCGGATCAACCCTGCCGATAAATCAAACACCGAACATGAAGCAGCGATCACCGATATTGCCCGGGGAATCATTGCAGATGAGCGGGCAGCACTCGGAAAGGATATCGCAGCCATGAAAGGCACCGGGGGATCGACATGACCGAAACCGCCCCGGAGATTTCACCTATGATCCGTTCTCCCGCGCTTGCCAATATGGAGGATCTTGCGGAAAAACTTCAGGCAGCTGAAATCCTTGCCGATCATGGAAGAGATCCCCGGCTCGCTGATTTTGCTATCCGTTCAAAAGGAGATGACGTTCCGGCAAAAGTCAGATCCTTTGAAAAATTGTTCGATGCGACCGTAGCTGAAGAGGTAGAGAAGCGGTTCGCACGGGGCCAACCATCGCAAAAACTATCCGGCAGTGTTTCCGGTAAGGAGTTTCTTTCTCTCGCAAAGCAGGCACAGGATGAATCGATTCCGGTAACCGAGCGGGATTCCCTCATCAGTGAGATGATGACTGCGCTAAAGCAGGGCAGGGTCCGGTAATATCATTATGGCAGCAGCTAGGCCGTGCTCTGTATGCACACATCCGAAGCGGGAAGAGATAGAGCAGGCCATCAAAAATGGCGCTTCTGTCCGGGGTCTGGCCGGAACGTATGATTTATCAAAAACATCGCTGTACCGCCACGTTGCCCATATGGAAGAGAAGGCGAAAGAGAGGGAAGAGAAGGCATCCGGGAGATCCTTTGAGGACAAATCATCGTTGGACCGGATCAACGAAGTCGAAAAGATCGCACGGGATCTTATTGGAAGGGCGAAAGATTCCGGACAGATCGCCGGTATCGCTCCATTATTGCGGGCAGCCAATGAAAGTTTATCCATCGCCGCAAAACTCCGGGGAGAGATGACAGGGAAAGCCCCGGAGATAGTTCATAACGGGCCAACGTGGGCAGAGTTCCACACCTTCACCTCTTCTTTATTATCGGCGCTTGATGACCAACCAGAGGCCAAAAAAGCCGTCCTTGATGCCCTTCTTTCATTGCCCGGGGGTGCAACATGCGGGAGCACTTGATAGACGCTATTGATCCGTGCGTCTGGGTAAGCCGGAACTTTGTCGGAAAATTCCTTGATCCGCTGGAACCCTGGCAGGTATCGTTCCTGAATAAAGCCAATTATTATTCACAACCCGTACTGGCAAATTGTGCCCGGGGCACAGGTAAAAGCGAACTGGCAGCGATCATTGCGGTGCATAATATCCTGTTCCGTGACGATCAAACGGTTCTATTATTGGGTCCGTCCATGAACCAGGCCCGGGAACTTTACCGGCGATGCCGGCGCCTTTATGACAAGTACGAGAGCGATACGAAACCGCACCTTATCACCGATTCGAAAACCGCGCTGGAGCTGAGTAACGATTCCCGGTTAATCGCTCTTCCCGGGGGGAATGAAGCCGGACCCCGTTCTTATCGGTGCAACCTTTTGATACTGGATGAAATGGCGTTTTGCGATCGGAAGATGATCGAGGGCGCAGCTATTCCGACAATGAGCGGTGTACCCGGATCCCGCTTAATCTGCATATCGACCCCGAACGGGAAAGAGGGTAGCCTGTTCTTTGAGTGGTGGGAATCTCTCGGAGGTTTTGATAAAGTTCTGGTCCCTGCAACTGAATCAAGACGAATCACCCCGAAGTTTTTGAAGCATATGCAGGCCGTTACCCGTCCGGAGAAATTCGCACAGGAATTTGAATGCAAATTTGTATCCGGTGCCGAATCCCCCTATTTCCCGGCAGAGATTATCGATCGCTGTTTTGTGACATTTGCGGGAGATGCACCACCAAGCCCATTAAAAATATTGAAGGAGAGCACATGAACGAGTATGAAAAAATATCTTCTGCCGTCCTGAGTTGGGACCCGGCATTTTACCACGACCGGAGCGCTCTGGTTTTGGTACAGAAAAAGGATCTGATTCAGACATTCGAAATGGGAGAGCCGAGCACAATAGCCCGGAGCTGGTTTGAGGTTACTCATATCGAATCGTTGAAAGGCGATTATATCAAGCAGGCCGATCAGGTTGTCAGCCGGTACGCCGGGTTTGTGCGCTGGTATAACGAACGAGAGGTTTCCCTGACAACGATCATAGATTCGGCGGGAGTTGGGACAAGTGTCCGGATGACTCTTATGGACCGGGCACAGACTGCCGGCATTCATATCAATATGAAGCCGTATTCTTTCGTTGCCAGCTTAATTCCAAGCGCAACAACAAACAGAATTCTACGCATGGATAAGGCATCGGTTTATGAGCTCGCATACAGGATCGCAGCCAACGGGCAATTGATGATCGATAAGGATCTCCCGCTCTCAAAAGAACTGAAAAAAGAGATGGAGAATCTGACGGTTGTATCAAGCGCCGCCGGTCGTCCTCTAATCAATGCAGCACAAGGAAATTATGACGACCTGACCACAGCAACGGTGGCAGCGTTGGCATTCCTGGATTTCAAGAAAGCCTCACCCCGTGTATTACCAAATATTTTCAGGTGCTGAATGATTCCCAGTACCTTTTCTTCATCGACGGAATCCGATCCGGAATACATAGCAATGACACGGGCTGAGATCGATCATCAGGAACGTATGGACAAATGACAGCGGTATCTGAAGCGGTCTCCGAGCTCCGGAAGGCCGGGGTAAAGCGGATCCGGCTCATGGACTTTTTTAAGATGTACCGGGTTGACGGTGAAAATTTCGCCGATTATATCCAGGAGCACCCGGGCGATATTGATTTTAAGATCGGCAATAAGTAAAAAATCAATTCACAATACCTATTATCTCGGGTTTCTATAGTGCCTCTTATTGAGTGTGGGATTATGGGTGAAACTTTTTCATGCTGTATTTCGGTTTATTCTGACAACGAAGGTAAAAATTTCGGATTATCGCGAACCGTTCGTATAACACACGATCATCAGTTTAAAGGGGTGTATTTTTACGATTTTCAATTTCCATTGAATATTTCGGTCGATAGGTCAAAGTTGGAAGAAGAGATAGACAAGATCGAAGAGGAATGTGAAAAATCGAAATATACTGTAAGAATATATACCGTTTCTGAGTCAAATGTCGGAGATTTGGATAAAATTGTCAAAAAATTTGAAAGAAATGGTTTAAAAGGTCACGTGAATGCGATAAAAACCGACAAAATGATTTCCATGATTAAGAAAAGAGAAAGTAAAGAAGATAATAATATTCGGGGCTGGAGATCAGGCGAACATAATATTGAACTTCAGAACATGTTGTTAAAACCCGAAATCAATGACGCAAAATATTGTTCAAAGATCCAAGGGGTTTATTTTCTTTTGAAGGATAACCCCCAAATATTAAAACGAATATTTTAAGCGCAGATTAAGCCTCAAAAGAGAATTAGAACTTAACCCAGTGTCAGAATGCTGCTATGGGGATTCGAACCCCAGTCGCGGGCGTGAAAGGCCCGCATGATTGGCCGGACTACACTATAGCAGCGCGTTGTCCTATCTAATTTCTCGTAACGTCATAAATAGATTATGGAGACCGGCTGGCCGGAACTCTTTTGGTACCGGCGTTCCGATCTCTGTATTGTCATCTGACCTGGTATACGCCCACTGGGTACTGCGACACTGCACCATGGCGATCTCAGGTGTCGGTGCAATTACTGGTGAATTCGGATCTCAACAAAGGAATGAAAAAATTACCGGATCTTGGTCCCTGACTCAACCGGCTGCTGCGGTATCAGGAGCGATGCCGAATCCCCGGCAGCCAGGATCATCCCGTTGCTCTCGACCCCGAAGATCTTTGCGGGCGCCAGGTTGGTCAGCACCACGACAGACTTTCCGACCAGCGTCTCGGGCTTGTGGAACTGTGCAATGCCGCTCACGATCTGGCGCGTCTCACCGCCAACATCCACCTGTAACTTCAGGAGCTTGCTTGATTTCGGGATCGCCTCGGCTGCAAGGATCGTCCCGGTCTTCATCTCAACTTTTGCGAAATCTTCGATTGTGATCTGCGGAGTCTTTTCCATCTTTCTGTTCGCCTCTTTTACGCGTTTCTGGAGCAGGGCATCGAGATCCTTGATCTGGTCGTCTTCCATCCTGGCAAAGAGCGGGACCGGTGGCTGGAGCGCCCGTTCCTCTGCCGGAACGAGCGCATCGCTGATCGGGTGCTTTGCCACCGGGCTCGTGTACCCGAGCTGCACCCAGCACCTGCCGGCAGTCTCCGGCATCACCGGCTCGATCAGGAGCGCCAGGGCCTTGACCACCTGGATTGCGTTTTTGATCACCTGTGCCGCCGCATCGCGGTCGGTCTTGATCAGTTTCCACGGGGCGTTCGTCTGGATATAGGTGTTGCCAAACGCAGCGAGCGCCATGATCGAGTCCACGGCGCCCTTGAACTCGTAGTCCTGCATGTACTGGTTGACGGTGGCAAGACTCTTCTCGATCTCGGCCGTGATGGCGGGATCGACCGTTCCTTTCGGGACCCCGCCAAACTCCTTCTGTGCAAAGAAGAGGGTGCGGTACACGAAGTTGCCCAGGATGTTGACCACCTCGTTGTTGATCCGTTCGCCGAACATACTCCACGAGAAGTTCAGTTCCTTGGTATGGCTCGTGTAGGCAAGCAGGTAATACCTCAGGTAGTCGGCGGGGAGTCCCTTGTCCAGGTAATCGTCATTGGTCCAGACCACGTAGCCCCGGGACTTCGAGAACTTGTGGTCGTCCACCTTCAGCATGCCGCTCGCGATGATCGCGTGCGGGGCGGAGTAGCCTGCGCCCTTGAGCAACGC
>Ga0116170_10002936_pt1 | contig 16140 bp, 15 predicted proteins | sample AD_JPNHW1_MetaG_FD_89797 | JGI IMG/M metagenome (GOLD analysis project Ga0116170, IMG submission 89797) | Active sludge microbial communities of municipal wastewater-treating anaerobic digesters from Japan - AD_JPNHW1_MetaG | ecosystem: Engineered > Bioreactor > Anaerobic > Digestate | place...
ACCGTGACAGCATATTGAGCGCAGCGGCTCTGCCGGCATAAGCTGATGCAAAGTGGGTGTCAAGTTCCAGTGCATTGTTATAATACATGACTGCGGTGGAATAATCGCCTACGGTCTGGGCATTTTGTGCTTTTGTGTACCACTCCAGGGAGTCCTCTGCAAGGACCGCCGGGACGAGCAGGAGCGAAAAGAGAAGAATCAGGATCAGGATCGTGGATCTCATAATCTCATGACGAAATTTCCCTTAATCGCAGATGAATCTGTTGGTTTTCTGCATATGGATATTATAGTGTCCTGTCCGGCACCAGAATTTTATCAATAGTTACAGCGACCAGAATGGCAAAGAATGCGGTAATACAGAATGCCCAGAAAAAACCGGTTACATCGGCAAAAATTCCTGCAATAAACGGGAGTACAGCCATCCCGAAGTAACTTGTAGTGGAGAAGAGCCCCATCGCAACACCCTGGTGTTCCCGCTCACCGGCAAGGAGCGCCATCTGGGCGATCATCACGATACCGGCGAGCGCCCCGAGCATGGCAAATCCCCACGGGGAGAAAAACGCGACCAGGACGCCTGCCGCCATCAGGACTGCCGACCAGCGGATGGCAGGGACCGGTGGCAGCGGTGCCCGGGACGCAGCCAGAACGGCAACAATCGTTGCAACACTCATACCGGCGATCCAGTACCCGAGGCTCTCTGAAGATGCCCCGGAGTATTGCGGGTAGAGCGAGCTGACAACACCCGTTATCCCGACAAGGACTACCGAGGAGAACCAGAGCCAGCGGTAATTTCGCACAAAGGATGTGAACACCACCGGGTTGAACGGGGGTGACTGTTCTCCGGTATCCCGCATGAAGAAACTGGCGCCGGCAGGGACAAGGGCAAATCCCGCAAAGAGCAGGATGCCGGTCATTGAATTCCCCGTGTGCGATGCCAGCCAGCCGGCAAGGATGAGTCCTGTCACAAGACCGGCATTTAAAAATGCCATATAATATCCGCTCATCTTCTCGTGGTCCGCGCGGGAATTCACGTACGACATGGCCGCAGCAACGAAGCATCCTGCGCCGATCCCTTCGATGAACCGGACAGCTAGTATCAGGTATGGTGCCGACAGTACGGAAAGGAGAATACCACTTGTAACCGTGATGACAAGTCCCGACCGGATCAGGGGGATACGCCCGAAGTGATCAGAGAGCACCCCTGCCGGGAGCGTGCTGAGGAACGCCCCGAGGAAATACGCTGCATAGATTGCAGCCTGCAGCGAGGAACTTCCCGAATAAACCGGTAGTACCGGGACGATAGCGTTACTAAGCGCCATCACAAAAAAACTGCCGGAAAAAAGGGTGAATGCATTCCTCATCACGACCACCGCGTCAGAGCATGCGGTAAGACTCGAGGTTCATGGGTGAATGCGTCTCAATGTGGTAACGTTTGTAGATAGAACTGGCAAGGTCGATCGTGTTGTTCTCATCTCCGTGGATGCAGAAGATCTTCTCAGGACGCGGCTGGATCTGGCCGATGTAGTTCATCAGCTGCCTGCGGTCGGAGTGTCCCGAGAACCCATCGACCGTGATGATCTCGAGGTTGATAGTGATCGTTCCCCTGCGCCCCATCGGGACTTCGCGCCAGCCTTTCTGGATCCGGCGGCCGTACGTCCCTTCAGCCTGGTACCCGACAAAGACCAGTGCATTTTTCTCATCCTGCGCAAGGTTCAGGAGGTATTCCATGACCGGCCCGCCGTTCAGCATACCGCTGGTGGTGATAATAACACAGGGATCACCGGCTATCACTTTCTCTCGGAGATCCTGGCTGTCAACCTGCTGGAAACAATCGGCAAGGAAGGGGTTCATGCCTTCCCGGAAGATCAGGTTCCGGAGCTCGGTGTTCAGGTACTCCGGGTAGGTTGTATGGATTGCGGTTGCCTCGCGGATCATGCCGTCAAGGTAGATCTTGACTTTCGGGATCTTGTCGAGGCGCATGCCTTCTTCCAGGGCAAGCATGACTTCCTGCGAACGACCTACGGCAAATGCCGGGATGATGACTTTCCCGCCCCGCTGGAGGACTTTGTTGACGGTCTCATACAGGAGGGCTTCTGCATCTGCCCTTGGCTGCTGGAAATCATTGCTTCCGCCGTACGTGCTCTCCATGAAGAGCGCCTCGAGCCGGGGGAACTGGTTGATGGCCGGGTTAAAGAGCCGGCTCTTCGCGTAATTGAAGTCACCGGTGAACGCAATGTTGTACATCCCGTCGCCGACATGGAAATGGGCGATGGCCGAGCCGAGGATATGACCGGCATTGTGGAAGGTAAGCTTGATGTCCGGTGCGATATCAGTCACACTGCCATAATTGAGCGTGATCGAGTGCCGGATGAAGGTCTTGACCTCCTGTGAGGAGTACGGAATCTTACGGTCCTCCTTGTTGATGACGTCAAGGTAATCGAGCTGGAGCATCGCCGCAAGGTCCCGGGTCGGCGGTGTCGAGTAGACCGGCCCCTCGTACCCGTACTTGTAGAGCAGCGGGATCAGGGCGCAATGGTCGAGGTGGGCGTGGGTGAGGACCACGGCATCGAGCCCGGTGAGCGGCTGGATTTCCGGAACGTACAGGTAGGGTGTACCCCCGCTATTGTCCGGTTTTTCGCCGCAGTCGATCAGGATCCGGCTGTTTGGCGTTGATAAAAGGAATGCGGCACGGCCGACCTCCCGACAGCAGCCGAGCATGGTGACACGGATCCACTGGTCTTTCTTCGTGGCGTCCTTTCCCATCTCCTCTTTGCCGGGAATATCACGGTGGATTCTCCTCCCGATGGTCCGTAAAAACTGCTTGCGTTCCTCGTTGACGGACCTGAGGTACTGGCGGGTCTGCTTGACCGTGGCACTCTCGATCGGGGGTGTCCTGACGACCTTGGGCGTCCACCCGATGTGGCGGGTGATGTCCCGCAGCGTTGTCCCGTTTTTCCCGATAACAACGCCGGGTTTTTCTGCCTCGATCAGTACTTCACCGGTATCGGCATCAAAAAAAATGTCCGTGATACCGGCAGTCTCCGGGACCACGGCCTTGATATCATTGTACGCCTTCTCGGGATCTTCGAGAACGGTTGGCCGTACAACGATCCGCTTGCGCAGGTCGCGGGCAAGGATCTTGATCAAGTCTGCTTCATCAGCAAACCGTTTCGGGTCATCAGTGTAAATGACCAGTTCGGGTCCTTCAAACTCGACCTGCGTCACCGTAATGCCATGGGGCACTTTCTCGTTAATCTTGTCTTTGAGCTCTTTGAGCCGTTCTTCAATCAGCATAAAAAAGTCGTCCTAAAAAAAAGGTTATGCACAGGTCTTGGCAAGATACTTCTTAAGAGCGTCTTCGCCCAACACCTCGTACCTGTCTTTTGTGATCACAACAACCTGGATCCCTTCACCGGAAGCTGAGTCACGCTTCATGGCGGATTTCAGGGAACGGACGGCGATATCAATCGCTTCATCTTCTGTCATGTTTGCACGGAACCGGTCCTCGAGCACACCGTACGCCATGGGAGATCCTGACCCGGTAGCCACGATATCTTCCTCTTTTGTCGCACCGCCCATTGCATCAACAGAATAAACACTCGGCCCGTGCTCATCCACGCCGCCGACAAGCAGCTGGACATAGTACGGGAAATACCGGTTCTGGTTTAAGTAATTCGAGAGCAGTGTTGCTGCAGCGCCGACCGTGATAGCCCGCGACCTGCGGATCTGGTACAGGTTGCATTCAACGGTCAGGATGCGGGCGAGCTGCTGGGCATCGCCAACACCCCCCGCGGTTGTCATGCCAATCTTCCCTGCAACCTGGTAGACTTTTTTTGCTTTCTTGCTCGCAATCATGGAACCCATGGTCGCCCGCTTCTCCGTGGCAAGGATCACCCCGCCAGCAAAAACAATGCCGATCGTGGTTGTTCCCTTCATGGACTCCTGTACCTGTTCAGCCATAGTAACTCCCAAAAACAAATGGACGCTTAAATTGTATTAAAAGCGCTTTAAAGTATTAGGTGATATCAGAAAATTTAAAGGTTTTTATTATGACTCACCGTGGCAGAGGGCACGTATGAGCTCGCGGTCATAGAGCATGGATACGAGACGCTTGTCGCCATTGACCACCGGCAGCTGGTCGACACGGGCCCGCCGCATCTTAAGCGCACATTCGCTGACCTCGGCATTTGCCGGGACCGCAACCACGTTCTTGACCATGGCGAGTTTGACCGGTCGGTTCGGGAGCTGGACTTTGGAGATCCCGAAACTGATGGTATGGTTGTCCCGTATGCTCTCCCATGTCCACTCGTCATCATCCGTGCCGTTCGAGAAGTCGGAGACCCCGACGCTGTCCTCGATGCTGGAGTTCCGGATCAGGTCGCGCTCGGATATGATGCCCTGCAGCTTGTTCTCAGCATCAAGTATTGGTATTGCATCGACGCCGGAGATCTCCATGACCCTGCCGACAACCGGCAGCGGGGTCTCTTCCCAGAGGGCAAAGGTCTGGCTCGTGTAGGTGTCTTTAATCTCATCCTTGATCTTCATCTGGGCAATGGCATGGATGAGGTCTGCAACGGATAAAAGGCCGAGCAGGTGCCCGTCTTCCACAACCGGCAGCCGGCGGATCTTCTTCTCCACCAGGATACGGGCAGCCTCGCGGATGTCTTCATCAGGTCCAATCGTGAGGGGTTTGGCCGTCATAAGGAGGCCGAGCTGGGTCTCTTCGGGCTTGCGCAACAGGTCCTTTCGGGTGATGATACCGACGATCTTCTTGTGCTTGATGACCGGGACACCGGATATGCCCGTGCGTTTGAGGATCTTCAGGACATCGTCACGGTTTCCGGGGATTTCGACATGAACAACGTCAGAAGTCATGTAATCTCTGGCAATCATTTCTGTTATGATCTCACCACCATGGTTGTGACTTTGCTGTGAGTGACGACATAGGTACTGGCGCTCCCGATGAGGATGCGGTCGGCCTGGCTTTTGCCATGGGAACCAATCATGATAAGGTCGGCTTTTTCCTTCTCGGCAAGGGAGACAACCTCGCTGCCGGCATGTCCCTGTTTCATGTGCGTGATTGCGGTGACACCTTTCTCTGCTGCATATTTTATTGCCTTTTCAAGAACGGTACTTCCTTCTTTTTCCAGGACGCGGTACATAATCTCTACGGTATTGTCGGCAGGTAATGAAGAGAACAGTCCCGTCTCCACGACATAAATCACGTGGAGCTTGGCATTCCATATCTTTGCTTCTTCCACTGCCCGGACAAACGCGCGCTGACCTGCGTCCGAGCCATCGATCGCGACAAGGATATTAGTAAACACCGGCATCACCCAAAACAAACATGCCTGTTTTATAGGACTTACAAACTAAAAACGTTTGTCCTGATTGCGGCTGAAATCGCCCGTTTCGCAAGCGTTGCGAGCGGATCGCGCGAGAAGCGCAGGGCCGACCGGGCCGGGTCAACAACAAACAGGTTTGCCCGGCCTCCTTTCCGGATGAAAAACGGCGGGCCGAAAATTTCTGATCCACGGATCGCTGCCCGGAGTACGACCGCGGGTGCAATCCTGTAGACGGTTGAAACAAAAGCCATCTCAGAAAACAGGTCCGGCGGGATAAACATCACATTGTCTGTACCGAGACAGACCGTGCAGCCAAGGTCTTCCATAAGTGCAAGCGGGGGATGACGAGCGGAGGATGTAACACCGAGTATCCAGTTGGACCGCGGGCAGACTGCAATCGGGATCTCTCTCTCGGCACAATCGCGGAGCTGTTTTTTTGTCGCGTGCGTCATGTGGATAAGGAGGTCCGGTTCATAGAGGAGTGCAGCATCGATATCACCCGAATCCCGCTCTCCGGCATGGAACGCGATCTTTTTTCCTGCGTGTTTTGCATTCCTGACCTGCCGCTCTGTCTCCGGAATGTCCCGCACGCTGCTGATCCCCAGGCCACCGGCCACAGTTTCGCCACCATCGCGGCCGAAAATGAAAGGAACAAAGGGCAACCCGTCAGCGGCATCCTGAAGGGCGATGACGCCGTCGACGCCCCCTTCGCGGAAATCTGCACATCCTGCAATCCCGGAATCGATCATTCCCTGCATGCTTGCCTGCATGCCCCCGACGAGATCTTCCCTGGACGCCGCCCGCAATAGCCGGTGCTTCAGCCCGTCGGGCGGGGTGACAAGTGCTTCAAGATTCCCGGTTGTCCCGCAGTCCATCGCGATGGTATCGCCAAGGTGGGTGTGGGAATTGTAGAGGGCCGGACAGATCCAGACTTCAGGCACCCGGGTATTATCTTCGATAGCCGTGATGATCCCGTTCTCGATGAAGATATCAACCGGGGAAAGCGCGAGCTCATCACCCAGGAGGGCGTAACCGGAGACCTGCTGCAGGGACTTTTTCATACGGCGCTACCTCCTTTATATAACGGGAAACCAAATATATGTTCCATGGCAAAGAAGCAAGGTGGAAGGTTACTCTCATCAGCAGGTCTCGTCAATTACTACGAGAGTGAAGACCGCAGGGCCGTTCATATCAGCCCCATTACGGTCATGGTTGTCGCCGCTGCAATCGGCATCGTTATTTATATTCTGGATATAGTCTTTAAAAGTTAAGACCACTCTTTTTTCAGCACGCGTTTCGTGATATCCTCATCGTTCCTGAAGTAGAGATCGTCATGGCCGGTCCAGCGGCCGCAGTTCCGGAAGACAACAGCAGGAACGCCGTTGTTGCTCTCGCCCATCACGAAGTTGGCGAACCCGGCAATCTCGTCCACGACCGCCTCTTCGGTGATCTTCAGGACGTGACCGAACAGGTCTGTGTCGCCCCGGAAGTCCCGGATTGCTGTAAACCCGCACCAGCCGATTGCATTCCCGGTCTGGCCGCGACGGAACGACCGGCCGCAGGTATCAGTTATGATGACCCCGACATCCTTCTTCGAGATCTTATTTATCTCGTTTCTGAGTTCTTCTGCCGCTTTCATCGGGTCCTGCGGCAGGAAAATTACCATGCCGTCCTCGATATTGGACTGGTCTACGCCGGCACGAACCCCGATATGCCCGAATGACATTTCAGAAAGGATAAACGGGTGTTCCATGATGATGTCCATGGAGGCATCGAGCACGGCCTGAACGAACCGGGGGTCCTCGCCGTTCATCTTTCCCAGTCGGATTGCCCGTTTGGAGGCTGTGATGTCTGCGAGCCGTTTTGTATTGCCCTTGGCCTTTGACCAGATGGTGGATGCCACGGAGAGGATGTCGCCATCCTCAAACTTCACCTTCCCGCAGATCAGTGCCGCAATATCATCTCCCGCATGGATGAGGGGGAGCCCCCGCACGCCCAGGACCTGAATATCTTCCATAACATCTCTATGAGACAACCTTCCGATAAAGGGGTTTCGATTTGGCGAAGATCATCGGACCTGAAACAGGAGAAAAAACGCATCAGCGTTCTTCGACTGATCCCAGGACTTCCATCAATGATCTCAGCGTTCTTCGACCCGCCCCCATACCCGGTCTGTTATCCGGAAATGGAACCACTGGAGACGCTGGCGCGGAGAGTTACCGGTTTTTTCTGCGAAACGACGATATTTATTTATAACGATAACGCCGATCACCTCATTGTCATGTACCTCATTATTAAGTGCCCCTCGTGCAGCACGTTCACATACGTGGACCGTTTCCAGAAGTGGAAGCTCTGCCCGCAGTGCGGTCATGCCCATGAGGTTGCCAAAGCCCCGGCGTACCTGGATGTCGAGGACTTCCATGAGGCCGAGCATATCGTGAAACAGATGGAAAAACACCTGCACACGAACAAGAAGAAGGATTTTACACCTGAAGAAACGGCAGAGCTCCGTCACCATTACACTGAAGCACTGAAGAAGCGGGGACGTGGTTATCCGGTACAATAATCTCCGTGGACCTCCTACAATTTTTTCCTGTATGGCTTGAATTCTGCTCTTAACCGGAAAATGGAGATTTTAACTCTCACGTCGATCCGGTGCCATCTTCCAGCATTGACTCCAGATATCGGTCCACCCCGCTAAACCAAGCAATGAGATCATCGGGAAAACCATCCGTCCCATTTTCTGGTGATGGCGGGATAAGCGGCTCTAATACAACAACCCTTTCATAATCGGAATAAGCGATCTGGTAATTCCCGTCCTGATCCGCATACATCACTTTTGTCTTATTTAATTGAAATGATCCGGGTTTTGTTGCATGCACCGTGTAGGAAATGAAACGGGAATCGTTGGGTTCTATCAAAGAAGCCGAGTACTGCATTTCCCCGCTTAATACAGGAAATTCCGCCAGGGATGCGTCGAGGATCTCCACGTCATGTACCGGTGCTGCCCCCTGGTTGAGAACCATGATGGTAATTTCAGCATCGGTTCCCTGCTTGATTGATACCGGATTGATCTTTTTTGTAACAAGGATTGCTCCAGACCTGTTTGCGGATACCTGCCCGCATTCCGTATCTGCCCCGGAACCTGCACGGGGTACATCAAACACCTGAACAATATAGGGTGTCTGCTGTATTGACTCCGGAGGGTATTGACCGTACCACATTGACAGTCCATTCCAGTTCCGAACAACAACAGTGAAAGTATTTGATCCGGGTTTCATACCCCTTGTCAGTTCGATGACCGGGTGCTGGACTCCACGGTGGTCTTGGGCATCAAATGCAGCTCCGCTTGGCTGAATCGTAACCGTATACCCATCGTCAGCATATATTCCCGTAACGGAAGACCGATTCCCGGAGATATACACCCTGCCCGTCCCGTTCCAGGTGCACGTGAAGACCATGGGATCCGATTGAAGTGTATTCTGGGAATACTTGTTCTGGTCAAATGTTGTACCCGCCGGGCAGAGAGGAACAATGATAGAATCTTCTGTAACCGGTACTATCAACGGTTCCGTTTCGATCAGAGAACTGCTTTTCAGGGTGTTATAGTACTGGCTTGCCCCGGGGCCTGTCATGTCAGCAATGCCGGCGGCAGGTGTCAGAACATATACAGTCGATGTAATTAACAAGAACCCCAAAATCAGCGAATATTGGAAAAAGCATCCGGTTGTTTTTCGTTTCATTATATCCTGTCCATGTTTTTGATCCTGATGACCGTTATTAAACCTTTTTTTTGAAAGGAAGAATATATGGACTAGGCAATTTAAATTTATAAAACAGCCCGTTTTGATTCTCAAGAGTGAAAATCCAGCCGTAATATTATCTGAAAATCTGGCCATGAATCCGGAGAGGGAATGTTTTTAAAAATAATTACAAATTTTCATTCATTTTCCCGTTCCGGATTAAATGAATTCCTGGATGACCCCTTGTGAAATCTCTCTTACGATTATGAACCGTGTATTGTCCCCCGCACGTACGATGCCCCGACTCCGAGTATACATAAAACCGTGAACACCCCGAATGCAATTGTTATACTGGTCATGAGGGCCGGGTAAACGGTGGGAGTGATCGTGACGGTGCCGATACAGATGGCAAAGCAGAACATTACGATTGCCATAGAGAGGAGCTGCCCGAGCGAACGCATGGTAGCCACCATGCCCGAAGCGATCCCCAGGTGCTTCATCTCCACCGAACTCATGATGGCGTTGGTGTTCGGTGACGAGAAGAGGCCATAGCCCAGTCCCATCACCATCAGGCTTGCGACAATGACCCAGACCGGTGTTGCCGGCGTGAGGACAATAAACGATGCGAGGCCCGTGGCAGTGAGTGCCATGCCGGCTGTTGCAACGATCCGCGGTTCGATGCTGTCGGAGAGTCGGCCGGCAACCGGCGAGAAGACAGTCTGGACAAACGGCTGGGCAACAAGGATGAGCCCGGCAGTGGCCGCGGAGAAACCCTGGATATACTGGAGGTACAGGGAAAGAAGGACCCCGACACCGTAGGTTGCACCATAGTTGATCATCGCGGCTATATTGGAGAAGACGAATGTCCGGTTACCGGAAAAGACCGTAAGATCCACAAGCGGACTTTTTGTGCGCATCTCCTCCAGATGAAAGACGACCGCCGCAGCCAGCGCAGTACCGATCCATGCGAGTCCCGCCGGGTCGGGGAGCAGGAGCATGCCGTAAATGAGCGTAAAAAGCATGACCCCGTACACGACAGCTCCCCTGAGATCGAATTGTTCGCCGGCTGCATCGGCCCATTCGTGCCGGATATACCGCAGCGTAAGGACAATAGTCAGGATACCAAGGGGAACGTTGACGAGGAATATTGCCGGCCAGCCGAACGTGTCCGTGAGGATCCCTCCGAGGAACGGGCCGATGGAGAGGCCGGCATAAACGGTCGCAATGGTGATCCCGAGTGCCCAGCCCCGTTCGCCCGGGCCATGGACCTGTGTAACAATGGCAACGGAAGTGGCAAAGAGCATTGCACCGCCAATCCCCTGCAGGAACCGGAATACGATCAGGATCTCTTCCAACGGGGCAAACGCACAGGCGAGGGAGGCGATGGTAAAGATGAGAACCCCGTAAAGGAATATTTTTTTTCGCCCGACAATATCGGCATATCTTCCGAACGGCACGATGAAAACCGCTGCGGAAATGATATACGCGGACGTAATCCAGCCAAGCGTGACTGCGTCTACATGGAACTGTGAAGCCATCGCGGGAAGGGCAACTGTGATGCTCGAGCTGGTGAACGGGACAAGGAACGAGGAGAGTGAGGCAACAAGGAGAATAATCTTCTTCTCGCGTTCATCAACCATGGGTGTACGGGGTTGGTGCTGATCAGGATTAAGGATATTGCACTTCCGTTCCCTGACGGTAACCGGTCTTATGAGGGGAATGTTTCATGACCGATGGGGGGAGAATACCTGAGCGGGTGCAGCAGGTGGAACGAAACGATGTGATAGTAATCGGGGCCGGACCGGCCGGGCTTTTCTGTGCGATCCATGTTGCTGTTGAGGGCTTACGGGTCCTTGTCCTTGAGAAGAACCCGGCGCCCGGCGCCAAACTCCTGTTGGCTGGTTCCGGGCAGTGCAACCTTACCCACGACGGGGAGATCAGTCAGTTTGTCACCCACTACGGCGACCACGGGAAATTCTTAAAACCTGCTCTGATGTCCTTCACGAACCGGGCCCTTGCAGGTTTTTTTGGCGATCGCGGCCTTGCAATAATAACCGAAGAGAACGGGAAGATGTTCCCGCAGACACGACAGTCTGCAGATGTGCTGGCAGTCCTCCTTGATGAGTGCAGGATCCGGGGTATTACAATACGGTGCAGCGAACCGGTGACGGGTATTTCCAGGGTTGACGGATCGTTCACCGTCATAACAGGCTCCGCTGCCTGTGAGGCAGGAACCGTAGTCATTACAACGGGCGGGGCCTCGTATCCCCAGTGCGGCACGACCGGTGACGGCTACCGCCTTGCGGCATCGCTCGGCCAGCCGGTAACAGAGATCGCCCCCGCGTTAACTCCTCTCGTGATCCGCCCGTTCCTGTTTGCCTCCTTAATGGGCCTCTCCTTTGAGCGGATGCAGTTCTCGGTCTGGCGTGAGGGGAAAAAAGTTGCGGACCATACCGGGGATGTTCTCTTCACCCATCTCGGGCTCTCCGGCCCGGGCATTCTCGATGCATCGCGGGGGATCCGGCCCGGCGATGTTGTCCGGCTCTCGTTTGTTGGTACAATGCGGAGCGAGGAGTTTGCCGCTGATATTGCAAAGCGATCAGCAGAAAATCCCCACTGGCAGGTGGGTACGATCCTTGCGAAATACCCGATCCCGGAGCGGTTGAACCGGAAACTGCTGAACCTGTCTGGAATTCCTGACGATCTTAAATGCGCCCACTTCTCTGCCGCCCTGAGATCTGTACTGGTCACGAACTGCACCGGGTTCCCGCTGACTGTCGCGGCCTTGGGAGATTATAAAATAGCCATGGCAACACGGGGTGGCATTGCGCTCGATGGCGTGAATGCAAAGACTATGGAATCGAAGATCGTGCCCGGCCTGTTCTTTGCCGGAGAGGTGCTGGATATCGATGGTGATACCGGCGGTTACAACCTGCAGGCGGCGTTCTCGACCGGGTATCATGCTGCGCAGGGGATCCGGAAACGACGGGAGACGACAGATCCGCGGGACCCGCACATCCATGAAGGGGAATGATGATCGGGGAAAAAAGGAAAATCAGGTATTAAGAAAAAAATAAAAAGGTCTTTACCCCTCTTTCTTCCCGATATCCTCGAGTGAGACAGTAACTCCCGCCTTTTTGATCAGGTAATACCCGGCAGCGAGCCCGGCCACGATAATACCGATGCCCATCAGTTCGACGCCGAATTCATAGCCGGATGTCATCTTGCTCGGGTCGAGCAGGATCACTTTCCGGGCAATCGCGATGATCGCAAGGAGGACGACGATCTCGACGTGGATAATATTCTCGCTGAAATATGCCTTGATGGTATCGAGCAGCTCGACACCGATAAGGATCAGGAGGAAGGAACCGAGTACCGCGATCACTTCAGCGGTGTCCAGCACCCATGGGCTTACATCGACAATGGATGTGAAAAGAAAAACAACCAGATCAGCAATGGCGGTGATCAGCACGATCATCAGCATAATCATGAGTATGGCATAGATCACTTTCTCGAATTTGTTGACGATTTTTAACATAGCACATCTTCCCCAACCGGAATCAGGTCCGGATTCTCCCGGTCGTATAACTTCACCACATCACCGATGACAATGACCGCAGGAGGTTTCACGCCCGCCTTTTTTGCCACAGCGGCAATGGTCGCGAGAGTTCCCGTGGTCACCCTGCGGTCGGCCCGCAGCCCCCGTTCGATGATAGCGACCGGCGTTTTTTCCGGTTTGCCGTTTTTTGTAAGTGCATCAACGATCTTTGCAAGGTTTGCAACACCCATAAGGATAACGACGGTGCCCCGGCTTTTTGCGAGCAGTTCCCAGTCAAGGGCCGGCCCGGGCTTGGTCGGGTCTTCGTTCCCGGTCAGGATGGTCACCTGCGAGGCGTACTTCCGGTGGGTGAGCGGGATGCCGACCGATGCCGGAACGGCGAGTGCACTGGAAATTCCCGGCACCATCTCGACCGGAATTCCCGCAGCCCGGATGGTCTCCAGTTCCTCGCCGCCCCGGCCGAACAGGAACGGGTCGCCGCCCTTGAGCCGGACCACGAGTTTTCCCTTCTTTGCCCGGTCCACCATCAGCGCTTCTATCTCATCCTGTTCGAGCGTATGTTTGCCGCCGTACTTGCCGCAGTCGATCTTCTCGGCCCGGTCCGGGAGGGATGAGAGGATCTCCTCCCCCGGCAGCTGGTCGAAGAGAACCACATCCGCCTTGTCGATGACCGTCCGGCCCCGCCGGGTTAAAAATGCCGTTCCGCCCGGCCCGGACCCTACGAGATACACTTTGCCGTTCATGACGGGTCCCCGGCAATTCCCAGCTGTTTATAGGCATCATCGATCAGGCCCTGCGCCCGGTTCCGGAGCTGGCCGCCCTGCTCCCGTGCCTCCTCGATGGTTTTTACATCTGTCTCGATCCGTTCGGCTTTAATCCCGTCAAGAGAGAGCACTTCTGCGGTCAGGTGGCCGGCCCGGCAATATATGCCAAGGGGGGTGAAACACCCGCCCCCAAGCTGCTCCATGACGGCCCGTTCGATCATGACATCTGTGCGGGTCTGCGGGTGGTCGAGCGCCGAGAGCACCTCCCGGAGCGACGGGTCGGCCCGGCTGACCACCGCGATCGTGCCCTGGTTGGGCGAGGGGACGAACTTTTCCGGCGGGAGCCGCTCCCCCTGAATATGGATGCCCATCCGTGCGAGGCCGGCTTCGGCAAGGATAATCGCGTCGTACTCGCCGCCACTCATCTTCCGGATCCGGGTGTCCACGTTGCCCCGGAGGTCTTTTATCGTGACGGACGGGTCATGGCGGAGGATCTGGGCCCGCCGGCGGGTGCTCGAAGTGCCAACGATCTTCACGGCGCCAAGCGATCCCCGGTAAGCGATAAAGTCGGCTGCCGAATCGCGTTTCAGGATTGCGGCGGTGATGAGCCCGCTCGGACGGTAGGCCGGGATGTCCTTCATGCTGTGCACTGCACAGTCAATCTCCCCGGCAAGGATCGTGTCGTCCAGCGCCCGGACAAACACACCCTGACCGCCGATCTCGTGCAGGGGAACCTGCGTGCTGGTGTCGCCGGTTGTGTGGATGATCACCTGTTCGGTCTCAATGCCCAGATCGGCAAGCTTCTTTTCTACTATGCCGGTCTGGAGGAGTGCGAGCTTGCTGCCCCGGGTTCCGATTCTTATCGACATTGCTGGTACGCCTGTATGAGTGTGGAAAGGTCACTGTCGCTATGCACTGTTGAAAGGAAGTTCGTCTCAAACTGTGAGGGTGGAATGAAAATGTTATTTTTCATCATCTTTACCCGGAATTTACCAAAGGCTTCCGTATCGCACTCCTTCACCTCGCGGTAGTTCTGCGGGGGTGAGTTGCGGAAGAAGTACTTGAACATTGAGCCGAGCCGGACAAAGGATCCCATGTCATGTTTGGAAAGCGATTCTTCAATGGCCCGGGTCTTCTCGTCAAGCCCGTGATAGAGATCACGGTGGGTATGGAGCCAATCAAGCGTGGCTTTGCCGGCCGCAAGCGAAAGCGGGTTTCCGGAGAATGTCCCGGCCTGGTACACAGGTCCCTGGGGAGCCACCTGTTCCATGATTTCCCGCCTTCCGCCAAAGGCCCCTATGGGCAGGCCCCCTCCGATGATCTTGCCAAGCGTGGTAAGGTCGGGTTTCACCCCGTACTTCACCTGCGCCCCGCCGATTCTGAGGCGGTACCCGGTGATCACTTCGTCGAAGATCAGGAGCACGTCATGGGCTTTTGTGATTGAACGGATCTCCCGGAGGTAGTTGTCCTGCGGCAGGACCGGGCCGATGTTGCCCTGTACCGGTTCGATGATCAGGGCCGCGACATCGTCATGGGCCGAGAGGAGGGATTCAAGGGCTTCGGGATTGTTGAAGGGTACCTGCCGTGTGTGGGCAACAAGGTCGGCAAGCACACCGGCCGAGTCCGGCACGCCCATTGTCGTTGCGCCGGAACCGGCCTTAACCAGCACTGCATCATGGGCCCCGTGGAATCCCCCCTCGATCTTGACGATATCTTTTTTACCGGTAAATCCCCGGGCAAGCCGGATTGCGGCCATTGTTGCCTCCGATCCGCTCGATACAAACCGGACCATGACCATCCCCGGGTGGTCGCTGGTGATAATCTTCGCATATGCCGGTTCGAGCGGTGTGGGCGTCCCGTACAGCCAGCCCCGTTCCAGCTGCTCTTCGATTGCGTTACGGATTGCCGGATGTGCATGCCCGAGGATCAGGGGGCCGTAAGCCATGCAGCAGTCGATCAGGTCATCGCCGTCAACGGTCTTCAGGTGGGCACCCGATGCACTCTCCGTATAAAACGGATGCGGTTTTATTGCCCGTACCGGGCTGCTGACGCCGCCAGGCATCAGGGTCTTTGCCACATCAAAGAGGTCGCTTGACGAAACCCTGCTGTCTTTTACGCTCTTACTGTTTTTCATCCAGCCACCCGGCAACATCTGCTGCAAAATAGGTTATGATAAGGTCAGCGCCTGCCCGTTTTATGCAGGTCAGGCTTTCGATTACGGTCTCTCTCTCCCTGAGCCAGCCGTTTGCGGAGGCGGCTTTTATCATCGAGTACTCCCCGCTCACCTGGTATGCTGCGACCGGCAGGCCGATGCTTCCGACCTCCGCGAGGATGTCGAGATAGAATCCGGCTGGTTTCACCATCAGGATGTCGGCTCCCTCGTCCGCATCCATCTGCGACTCGAGGATCGCCTCGCGACTATTGCCGGGGTGGACCTGGTACGTGGTCCGGTCACCGAACGAGAAGCCGGAGTCCGCGGCTTCGCGGAACGGCCCGTAGAGTGCCGAGGCAAACTTGGTGGAGTAGGCCATGATCAGCACTTCCTCAAGCCCCTCTGCGTCAAGTGCAGCCCGGATCGAGCCGACAACACCGTCCAGCATGCAGGAGGGGGCAACGATATCCGCCCCGCTCATGGCATGGCTTATTGCTATCTTCTCCATAAGTTCGAGCGAGGGGTCGTTCAAGAGATCCATCCCGCCCCGTGTCTTGCCGACAATCCCGCAGTGGCC
>Ga0116170_10002938_pt1 | contig 16128 bp, 10 predicted proteins | sample AD_JPNHW1_MetaG_FD_89797 | JGI IMG/M metagenome (GOLD analysis project Ga0116170, IMG submission 89797) | Active sludge microbial communities of municipal wastewater-treating anaerobic digesters from Japan - AD_JPNHW1_MetaG | ecosystem: Engineered > Bioreactor > Anaerobic > Digestate | place...
CGCTTTACATGATCACCGATGCGATCGAAAAGAAGGGCGCCGACCGCAAGGCGATCCGCGATCATCTGGAAACGATCCGGGATTTCAAGGGGACGGCCGGGGTCTTCAATCTTTCGCCGACTGACCATACGGGTCTGACCAAAGAGGCGTTCGAGATGCTGACCGTCAAGAACGGCGCGTTCTTGATCGCGCCCAAGTGACGCATTTCCTCCCCGGATTCAGGCTTCGGATTCCGCAGTACGAGAAGAGAGCCGGGGAACTCGTCAGAGGGGGCGGCAATACCCCTGGAGGTTCGAGAAAACGATTTCCCCGTCCTGTTATATGGGACGGGATTGCAGGATGGGGAACTTGACCTGAATGCCGGATATGCTTGAACGTGTTCTCCAACTGCTCGTCAGTGGTCTCGCCGTGGGCAGTATTTATGCCATGGTGGCGATCGGGTACAATATCATCTACAACGCGACGGGGATCATCAATCTGGCGCAGGGCGAGTTCGTGATGCTGGGTGGGATGTTGACCGTGTGGGGCGCGACTCGCTGGGGCTTGCCCGTGCCGGTGGCGATTCTGACGGCTGTGTGTCTGGTCACCCTGATCGGGGTGACGCTGGAGCGCCTGACGATCCGTCCCCTGCGCAATCCGACGGTTTTGACCTTGCTGATTCTGACCATTGGGGGGTCCTTTCTCCTGAAAGGCGCCGCCATGCTCATCTGGGGAAAGAACGTCTATTACATGCCCGCCTTTCTGGGGACGGAGCCGATTCGTTTTGCGCGCGTGGCCATCGAGCGTCAGGAAGTGTTTGTGTGGGTGTCGCTCGCGGTGGTGACTGTTGCGCTGACGCTTTTCTTCAACCACACGCTCACGGGCAAGGCGATGCGAGCCTGCTCGTACAACCGCGTGGCCGCCCGGCTGGTGGGGATCAATTCCCGCCTCATGGTGATGCTCGCGTTCGGGTTGTCGGCGGGGATCGGGGCGCTGGCGGGCGCGGTGGTGGTTCCGATCACCAACATGGAGTATTCGAGTGGCAGCATGTTCGGCCTCAAGGGGTTCAGCGCGGCGGTTCTGGGGGGGCTGGGCAACAACACCGCGGCGGTGGTGGCGGGGATTGCGCTGGCTTTGATCGAGTCTCTCGTGGCGGGTTTTGTGGACTCGACCTACAAGGACGCTGTGGCGCTTTCCGTCCTGTTGATCGTGCTTTTTGTGCGTCCCAGCGGGCTTTTTGGCAACGCGGCGCTCAACCGTCTGAAAGAATTCTGAAAACCGGCGGAGGCGTATTTCCGCTGACGTCAAACACGGAGAAAACCTGAGAATCCTTTTATGGGCCGTTCCAATCTGATCGGACTTTGCCTCTTCGCTCTCTGCATCGCCCTGGCACCCGTGGCGCTGGGGAATACGCTCTATCAGTTCATTCCGCTGGGCGCTCTGGCGCTGATGGCCATCGGGCTTTCGCTGCTGATGGGGTATGCGGGACAGATTTCACTCGGGCAGAGCGCTTTTTATGCGGTGGGGGCCTACACGTCGGCGCTCTGTTCGGCGAAGCTGGGGTGGTCGCCCTGGGTGACGATTCCCCTGTCGGCGGTTCTGGCCGCGGGGGTGGCCCTGCTGGTCGGCATGCCGTCGCTGCGATTGCGTGGACACTATCTGGCAATGGCTACGCTGGCCTTCGGCGAGATTGTCCGGATTGTTCTGGATGGGTGGATCACGCTGACGGGCGGTTCTTCGGGCATTCGCGGCGGGGCGCCTCTGACGGTGGGGTGGCCCGGTTCCCAGCCTCTGGTGGTTTTCAACACGTTGACCAACGAGCGGGCGGTTTTCTATCTGGTCTGGACCGTCGCATTTCTGGGACTGGTATTGGCCCTGAACCTGATCCACTCGCGGGTGGGGCGTGCTCTGCGGGCAATTCATGACGGCGAGGAAGCGGCGGTCGTGCTGGGGGTTCCCACGGCCCGTTACAAGATCCAGATCTTTGTCCTCTCGGCTGTGTACGCTTCGCTGGCGGGCAGTCTGTACGCGCACTCCTTTTCCTACCTGACCCCGGACGAGTTCGGCTCGGCGAAGTCCATTCTGCTGGTGGTGATGGTCGTGGTGGGGGGGATGCGGACCGTGTGGGGGGCGGTTGTGGGTACGCTCCTGATGGGGTCGCTGACGGAATGGCTGTCGTGGATGGAGAATTACTGGCTGGTGGTCTATGGCGTGGTTCTGCTGGTGATTACCATGTTCGTGCCGCAGGGGATTCTGCTGGGCGCCGGCGACTTTTCCCGGTGGCTGTACCGCAAGATCGTTCGGAAGAAACAAAGCGGGGAAATCAAGGCCTCCTGATCGGGGGGATGAGAAAGATATGGGAACAATCCCTGTTCGTATTTGAGGAAGCTGGCGAGAGATCTGAAAACGATGGAAAACAGAACTTTCAACTGCTCATGGGGACGGATGACCCGGTGGATAACCGGGGGGGTGTTCTGTTTGATCCTGTTCTTGATCGTGCTGTTTTCAGTCACAGGTTTCTCGGATCCGGACAAGACGATCGGAAAATCTCTGGCCTGTGTGGTCACGGTCTCAGTCTGTCTGGCCGTGGTGGTGATCCCGGCGTTTTTCGCCCCACTGAAATACTACATGACCTCCGAGAAAATCGGGGTCTCCCGTCTGGGACGGGACATCGTGATCCCCCTCGGGGACATTGAAAATGTCCAAATCGCCCAATCCGCGGATTTCTCCGGGACTCTGCGGGTTTTTGGATCCGGTGGGTTGTACGGAAGTATCGGTCTCTTCTGGAATAAACGGATGGGATCATTCCGAGCTTATACAACCCGGAACGATTCTCTCGTGATCATCAAAATGAAGGTGGGGGAAGCGATTGTTCTTTCGCCCGACGATTCGGAAGCCTTTGTGCAGGCCTTCGTTTCCTTTCGGGAGGCGAAGTGACCAAGGCACCCAGGAATATAACCCTGGCAGCCTCTCGTTGCGGCCATATTTTACCGGCAGTCAAAGTGACGAACACGATGCAGGAACCGATTCTCAAAGTCCAGAACCTTTCGCGGCACTTCGGCGGCGTTCATGCGGTGCAGGGGGTCAGCTGTGCGGTGATGCCGGGGCAGATTTTTGCCGTGATCGGTCCCAATGGCGCCGGGAAGACCACCTTTTTCAACTGCCTGAGCGGGATCGTGTCCCCCTCGGACGGGACCGTCGAGTTTGAAGGGACCCGGATCGAGAAACGGCCCCCTTACCAGATTGCCGCGCTGGGCATGGCGCGCACTTGGCAGACCATTCGGTTGTTTGCCCATTTGACCGTGCTGGAAAATGTCCTGATCGGTTGCCACAGTCGGGGACGGTGCGGGTTTCTGAGTTCTCTGTTGTACCTCCCCTGGCAGCGCCGGGAGGAGCGGGTCTTGCGTCAGGAGGCGCTCGAGCAGATGGACCGGCTCGATATCGCTCATTTGGCCGACGCGCCGGTGGACACGCTTCCATTTCTCCAGCAACGCCGGGTGGAACTGGCGCGCGCTCTGGCGGCACGGCCCCGCCTGTTGCTGCTCGATGAACCGGCGGCGGGGCTCAACACCCGCGAGACGACGCATCTGGGCGAGTTGATCCGGTCCATCCGTCAGCGCGGGGTCTCGATTCTGCTGGTCGAGCACGATATGTCGCTGGTCATGGACATTTCCGACCGGGTGCTGGTGCTCGATCACGGGACGCCCCTGGCGGAGGGGACTCCGCGCGAAATTCAGGAGAACGAGAAAGTGATTGCCACCTATCTGGGCTCGGACGAGGATTGATTGCCTATGTTGAGCATTGAGAACCTCACCGGCGGATACGGTCCCATTGTGGCGCTCAAGGGCGTTTCGCTCCATGTGTCGCCGGGCGAGATTGTGGCTCTGATCGGCGCAAACGGGTGTGGCAAGAGTACCCTGTTGAACACGTTGTCCGGCCTGATCCGTCCCATGTCCGGGCGGATTCTGCTTCAGGGGCGTGAGATCACCCGTCTCCCGGCCGAGCAACTGGTTCGGCGGGGGCTGGCGCTTGTGCCCGAGGGACGCCAGCTTTTCGCGCCCCTGAGCGTGGAAGAGAATCTGATTCTGGGCGCTTATACCCATCGGGGAAACAGTACGGCTGAGGATATAGAAGAGATTTTTACCCTTTTCCCGATTCTCAGGGAACGGCGCCGGCAACCGGCGGGGACCCTTTCCGGGGGGCAGCAGCAGATGCTGGCGATCGGACGCGCCATGATGTCGCATCCTTCGATCCTGCTGCTCGATGAGCCCTCAATGGGCCTGGCGCCGAAAATTGCGCGGGAGATTTTCCGGAAACTGCGCGAACTGCTCAGTTCCGATTTCTCGATTCTCCTGGTGGAACAGGACGCCAACCTGGCGCTGAAATCCGCCGACCGGGGGTACGTGCTCGAGACGGGCCAGATCGTAATCGAAGGGGACTGCGATTCGCTGCGCAATAACCCCGATGTGCAACGTGCCTATCTGGGCCGGGGGTACCAAGAGGGATGGGTCGAAGAACAGCCGTCCGGCGCGCGATGAGGATCTATTTTTCCGAATCGCAGTATCGAGCCAAAAAGGAAGAGGAGGATTTTCCGTGAGTATCCACCACCCGAAAATCGAAACCGCCGATCGGGACTACTTGCGCCAGATCCAGATTGAACGTCTGCAGGCCACGGCGAACCGCGCCTACCGGCACGTCCCCTATTACCGGGATCTTTTCGATCAGGCGGGGTTTCTGCCCGAGGATATCCATTCCCTCAAGGATCTGGCCCGGCTTCCTTTGACCAAACGGGAAGATCTGGTTGCGCACCAGCCTTACGGATTGTTTGCCGTTCCGCTTCACGATGTGCTGCGCCTGCAACCCGCTGCGGGGGCGGGGGGCCCCATTGTGGTCGGGTACACCCGCAACGATATTGCGAACTGGACCCAGATGTCCGAGCGGGCGTTTGTCAGCGCCGGGGTGACCTCGGCGGATGTCATTCAGATTTCCCTGGATTACGCGCTCGATTCCGCCGCGATGGGAGCGCAGTCGGGCGCCGAGGCGCTGGGCGCTTCGGTGATTCCCTGTCCGGGCCTTTCGCCCGAGCGTCAGGCGGAAGTCATGCGGGCCTATCGCGCCACGGTTCTGGTGGCGACGCCGACTCAGGCGCTCCAGTTGGGTCGGGTGGTTCAGAATTTTGAGGCCACGGCGCTTTCCCTGCGTGTGGCGCTGATTGTGGGAGAAGTCTGGTCGAGTGAGTTGCGTCAGGAAATCGAGGATGCGCTGAAGGTCGAGGCTTTTGCCAGTTTCGGTCTGTCGGAAATGACCGCGCCGGGGTTGGCGACCGAGTGTTGCGAACACAAGGGTCTGCATCTGAGCGAGGACCACGTTCTGGCGGAAGCGGTCAATCCCCAGACTGGGCAGCCGGTGGCCGAGGGAGAACAGGGCGAACTGGTTCTGACCACCCTGACGCGTGAGGCGGTGCCCCTGTTGCGGTACCGGACCGGAAATCTGACCCGGCTGATCCAGGAGCCCTGTCCCTGTGGCCGAACGCTGTTGCGGTTTGCCCCGACGTTCGAGCGTTCCGACGATATTTTCCTGGTGAATGGGGTGCGCGTTTCGCCCCACCAGATCAACGAGGTGGTTCACGACCTGGTGCCCGGCGCCGATGTCTCGATGGATGTGATCGAGGAAGAAGGGGTGGAGGAACTGCGGATCAGCATTTCGATCGGCGCCAGCTGGACCGGGAGCGAAATGCGCGACCTGGAACTGACCCGCGCGCACGTGCGGCTGCACGTGTTCGAGCGGCTCGGTCTTCACGCCAGAATCCGCCTGGTCGAACCGTACCGCCGACAGCGGGCCTGCTACGAGGACGACTGACGGAGAGATTAAAGTCACCGTTTTCTCGGGAATTCTGAAGATTCTCTTGCGCTTCCTGAAACACCTGTGGTCTATTACGCGCGGGGAAACGTCTGACGAAACTTTCTGTCGTATCATGGGTTTTCTTTGTTATCGAACGGAAATGAGGAACAACAAGGTGGAAAACCTTGGAAAGAGGGAAAACCGTACATTTTTCTGTAACCAGAAATCGTGTAATTGAGGTAGATCGGTAGAACGGACCATGCAAAAATTTCGTCGTCATTTTTTTCTTCTCTTGCTGGCGCTTCATGCCCTATTCCTCTGCGCGTGCAGCCGCTTGGGATTCAATTCAGATTCCTCTTCTGCTTTGCAACTTCGGATTCAGAGTGAGGTCAATTTATTTGCCCCGGGGCAGGCGGTGGCTCTGACTCTTCAACTGGTGAATGCGTCCGGCAATACCGTCCAATGCGCCGAGTTGAACCATCAGACGGTCTCCTTTCTTCTGCGTCCTGCGGCTGCGGCGGGACAGAAGGCCATCCGGGAAATCCTGCCGGTTTTCTCCGTGAAGGAACAGCCCAATTCCCGTGAAACCTGGCAGATCGAACCGGCGGGAAATTGCCAGCGGACGTTCCTGTTCACGCAATTGACCGTTGAGCGAGGCGATTTCGTCCTTCTGGCGACCTACCAAACGGGGAACGATTCCAGGATTCATGCCCAGCCGTTTGCTTTTTCAGTTCAGGGCAATCGCGTCCTGCTGCACCGTTACCTGAACGGGTTGCTCACGCGGGACGATGCGATTCAACTGGCCGCCGGAAAATTCCAGACTCCGGTCGAGAACGCCGATGCGATGTTGGTGCAGGATGAGATGGGGTTTCTGAAATGGCACATCAACCTGACGGGAGCGGCCGCCGACGGTAAAGCGGTCACCCGGTCCTGTTTTGTGGACCCCTATCAGGGGCGTGTGTGGCGTGAGGCTCAGCCTTTTGTGCGGACCCCGGAAAGCAATGAGATTCCGTACCCGGAGGATTCGAACCTGTTTCAGCAACTTCAGGAACAGGTTCGCAATCCGGTGAAACGTATTCCCCAGCAGGCCCAGCCGGCTCCACCGTCGGCCGGGGCGCCTGTCCCGACTCCAGAACAGGTCCCGACTCCAGGGCCGAATTCCCCTGTTCCGGTTTCTCCGGGAGCGCCTTCCGGGAATGGAGGGATTTCGCCCGCCAAGTAGGGTTGGGGTGCATTGAGGTGGTTCTTCTGCGGCAGCAGAAGAGGAAGACGTGAAGGACTGGGGTATCCCGAGGCTTCGGCTCTCGGCTTAAAAGTGGGCAATCCCGAGAAGAAAGACGATGTAAGAAAACGGCGGTTTCCCCGGGCAACCTTTTGTCCGGGTTGGCATATTCCCTTCGAATGGAGGAAGAAACAATGGCACGAAAGATTGTGTCCCTGTCCCTGGCGCTGGGTCTCTGGACCGCGCTGGTGGCGCCTCTCTCCCCGTCCGCCCTGGCCGGTGGAGACACGCAAGGCAAGCAAGAGAAGTCCAATCCGGCGGTTGCGCTCCACTCGAAGGGATCCGCTGCGGCTTCGGCCTCGTTGCGTGACGAACTCCAGAATGTGGTGAAGGTTCTGCGGACGACCAATAAGGCCCAGACGAACAAGTATGTCTGCGAGGCGCTCGAATTCAAGAATGTCAACCCGTTCGATGTTGTCAACTTTTTTGACTCCACGATTTCGCGTGAGGAAGGCGGGATTTACTCGTTCCTGAATCCCGATGGGAAAAGCGGGTTCCTGGTGGTGATCTGTCCCGAGTATCAGTTGCCGTCGCTGCGGCAACTGGCCAGGGACGTGGATCGTCCGTTTATTGCCAGCGCTCCGGGATCGAGCTACGGTTTTTACCGCATGCGGCACCGCGACATCTCCAATGCGCAACTGCGCAACATCATTGCCATGCACATGGACAACTGGGGAGCCTTGTTGCCCGACGTCCAGACCAATTCGGTCATGATCTATGACGCAAAGGGCGGTTTTGACGAGGCCAACACCAAACTGCAGGAACTCGATCAACCCCTGCGGCAGGTGGAAATGAAAGTCAACATCTACGAAATGGATGTCAACAACGACATGAAGATGGGGTTGGACTTCGAGGCCTGGAAGAATGGCCCGGGTAAAACGCTGGGCGTGGTCACCGCGGGAGGCCAGCATCTGAACAACGCGTACTATGGCAGCGCGTCCAATCACTCCAACCTGCGGGGGACCCAGTTGGATTACCCCTCCGCTTACTTTGACTTTCTGGTTTCCAAGGGAAAGGCCCGGACGCTGGTCAACACGCGGGCTGTGGCCTCGACCGGCATTCCCGCCGTGCTGAGCGCGATGGATGAGTTCGTCATCTACGCGGTCAACAACACCCCGAACGCCACTCCCTCCGTCGCGTTCGACAAGGTTGTCATCACCCCCGACCGCGACGTCAAGGGCAAGGTGGCCACCCTGCCCGGCACGACGATTCATGCCAAGACGGGAGTCGAGGTTTCCGTGACCCCGACCGTCGGGGATGAGACCACGATTCTGGACGCCAATGTCTCGCTGACCAACCTCATCGGCTATGACGACAAAGGGTATCCGGCTCTCGACACGGTCAAGCAGGTCTCGCAAGTTTCCGTCAAAAATGGCTCGGAGGTGGTTCTGGGCGGGCTGAATCGCATCACGGTTCTGAAGGACACGCGCAAGGCGCCCTTCCTGGGGTCTCTGCCGGTGGTGGGGTATCTGTTCGGGGGTGAAACGAACATCCACAAGGAGTCCACGGTGGTGGTGTCCATTTCTCCTTCCCTGCTGGGCGCCGAAGGCAACAAGAAGGCGGGAGACGATCAACTGGCGAAGCAGATCGCCGGCGAGTCCGTCACCGTTGTTCCCGCCCCGTGAGTGTGCCGACCTCGTTCTGAGGCAACTTGAATTGAATAAAGGAGGATTTTCTCATGACCATAAAGAAAGCACTCTCTCGGGCGGGTCTGATTTCTCTGCTGGCCTTGTTCGCGGCCAGCGCGTCCGCCTATCAGCCCGATTATGCGGCGGGCGTGGCGATCAATTCCGATGCCAGTCCTCAGCCGGGATTCTCGACCGGCGAGACTAACAGCCGCGTGGACGACTACCTGATGCAGGACGAGCAGATCAATCTGGACATGAACAGTGGAACCGTCAAGGTCCTGCGCACAAACCAGAAAGCCAATATCAACAACTTCGTCACCGCCGTGATCCCTCTGCAGAATGCCAGCTGTCGCGAACTGCGCGGGCTGGCCCGTACCATCTGCCGCAAGGAAGGGGGCGACTGCGACAACCTCTGGTACAAGGTAGATCCGGCCACCGGCCAGATCACCGACGACCAGAGCAAGTGGAAACGCTACCTCGTGGTGGTCTGTCCCGAATTTCAACTTCCGTATCTGGTCAAGACTTTCCAGATGATTGACCGGGCCGGGATCACCGAGGTGAAAGACGGTTCCTGGAAGTACTACTACAAGGCCAAAAATCGCAGCGCCCGTGCCATCGAACAACTGCTGGCATTCCATTCCACACCCGATCGGGTGCGTGCTTTTGACGATGCCAACAATGCCGTTCTCTTCTACGACCAGCCGAACATCGCTCCGCTGGTGACCAGTCCCAAGGTGGGGATCGGCGCGGTGGATATTCCGATCAGCCAGATGACCCTGGACACGAAGATTTATGAAGCCGATTCATCCGACGACCTGAACGCCGGATTCGATTTTGCGGCATGGAAGAACGGACCGGGTCAGAATCTCTTCCGTTTCATCGCGTGGGACGTGAATGGGTCCGATCTGGCCAACACGCCCGCCGAGGCTTTTCAGGACTGGGGAAACTTCCGTTCCTACAACTTCACCGCCACCACGGCGTGGGTGGATTTCATGGCCACCAAAGGACATGCGCGTCTCATGACCCACTCGAGCCTCTCGATCGCCAGTGGCGCGGTGGGGACGCTGAGCAACACCAGCGGGATTATCACCTTCAACACGACGGAGCCGAGCCAGGTCAATACGCCCGCTTCGCTGACAGCCGCGAATACGGTGAACTTTGACAGCAGCAGCCAGAATGGGGCTGTCGCGCTTCATACCCCCAATTACGGGGGACGGGATGTGACCTACGACCAGCAGGGCAAAGAAGGGGTGGATCTGAGTCTGCGTCCCATCATCGGTCTGGAATCCGCTGAAGTCGCCGTGAATCTTCATGTTGCCAGCCTCAATGGCAGCACGCCGAGCGGCGAACAGATTATTTCGCACCGGAATTATACGTCGAGTCTGGTCGCCCGCGACGGAGTCCCTCTGGCCATCAGTGGGATCAAGTCCACTTCGATGGTGGATGGGACTATCGGGATGCCTTACCTCGTGGATATTCCGTATGTCGGGAAGTATCTCTTCGGAAAGACCTCCAGGACCCAGCGTGAGAAGGAAATCGTGGTTTTGATGACGCCTCATTTCCAGGTGTATTCGATGGACGATGCCAAGGCGCCCCAGGAAGTCACCACGGCGAAAAAACTGGCCAATGGTGAAGATGTGCTGAATGTCCCGGCCAATGCTTACGGGTTCGATCAGTGGCTGCTTGATCCGGCCGGAAAGTAACTTGCACTCCGCTGCATCCTCCTGAACGTAAACGGGCCGTCCAGCAGTCTGGACGGCCCGTTTGCATTGCGAGGGTCCGGCGGAACCTGCTCGTCCCCCCTTCTTCCGGAAAACGGGGATCTGGGGGAAATGTCTTGATTCATTTGAGTGGCTCGGATAGAAATGTATCCAGATGGTTTGTGTACGAAGTGCTTTTCCCCCTCGTTTCGATTATTTCGGATAGATGGGATCTTTCTCCGGGTGAAGGAGCGTGTCATATGAACTGGAACACCGTAAACTCTGCGATCGCATCCGCGGGTGCGTTGGTCGGAGACGAAAATTTTCCCTGGGTTCTGGCAGCCTCCGTTTTCTGTGTCATGATCTTCCTGTGGCTGTTCCTCTGGCTTTTTCCCATTCGCCTCTGGGTTTGGGCGTTGACCACCAAGACCCCGGTCGGAATGCTCGACATGATTTTCATGCGGTTCCGGCGGGTGCCGCCCGCTGTCATCGTCGAGGAAATGATCAACGCCACCCAGGCCGGTATTCCCATCACACGGCGCCAGATCGAAAGTCACTACCTGGCCGGAGGAAACGTTCACCGTGTGGTGCGCGCCATGATTTCCTCGCATCGCGCCGGTATCGAACTGACGCTGGATGAAGCCTGCGCGATTGACCTGGCGGGCCGCGACGTTTTCGAGGCCGTGAACATGAGCGTCAAGCCGTGGGTGATTGACTGTCCCAATCCGGCCAGCGGCAAGACCACCATTGACGGTGTGGCGAAAAACGGCATCCAGTTGCGGGCCAAGGCGCGCGTGACGGTTCGGGCGAATATCTCCCGCCTGATCGGGGGCGCAACGGAAGAAACCGTGATCGCTCGCGTCGGCGAAGGGATTGTCAGCGCGATCGGTTCAGCCGAATCGCACAAGGAAGTGCTCGAGCACCCGGACATGATCTCGAAGGCGGTGTTGGCCAAGGGATTGGATTCGGGGACGGCCTTCAGCATCCTGTCCATTGACATCGCCGACGTGGATGTGGGGATCAATATAGGTGCGAAGCTGCAGATTGACCAGGCGGAAGCCGATAAGGAAATCGCGCAGGCCCTGGCCGAGAAACGCCGCGCCATGGCCGTGGCCGCCGAGCAGGAAATGCGCGCGCGCGAGCAGGAGATGCGCTCGCGGGTGGTGGAAGCCGAGGCCGAAGTGCCCAAGGCCATTGCCGAGGCGTTCCGTTCCGGGCAACTGGGAGTCATGGATTATTACAACATGAAGAATGTCATGTCGGACACCGACATGCGCCAGTCCATCAGCCGGGGCTATACCGCAAAACCGGCGCAGCCGGACAAGCCGGAAAAGCCGACGAAATAGGGTTTCTGATTTGGGGCCTGGGGTATTTCCGCCGTTTCGGAATTTATCCCCAAGCCCGGAATAGGGTTCCGTAGAAACACAAAGATAAACCGGATTGATCGGATATGGCTGATTTCAGGCCGTATCCGGTAATCCGGCTTCTTGTTTTGGTGAACGTAGAAACCGTAGTTGTGGACAGAAGATGAGTCTTTTGTGTTATGGGGCAAAAACGGTTTCGCCTCAGTCACCCTCTGGGGTGAGGGGGTATTTTACTACGCCAATCAGGAGATTGGCGTTCCGGGAGTCACGATTTCCCCATCAAAATGGGCATTTCATGGAGGGCGTGCGTCTCGCCCGCCTATGAGGAAGGCCGCGGCAGGGACGCTTCAACTGCGTTTTTCTGGGTGGATGGTTCGCGTCTCTTCTCATGGTCGCGAACCAGGTACCCGTTTTCTCTGAAACCGCTCGACGAAGATCAGGATCACAAACAGGGGGATGGCCAGATCCCATCCGAAACGGAAGAGGATGGCCAGAAGGGAGAGGGCCATCAGGGCCAGAACCAGCCGGTGCGTGTTGGCCAGGAGGGCGGGCGCGCACAGGGCCAGGAGGAATGCCAGAATCGTGGCGCCCAGCACAAACAGCCCATCCCAGCGGTTGCGGGCGCTCTCCTGATCCGTGAACTTGAAGGTCACCTCGCCTGTCCCCTGAAGTGTTCGGAAGGCAAACACCGTGTCGCCAATCGAGGGAAATGTGACGGGGGGCGTTTCCGGGGGTTCCTGGGACGCGGTGGGAAGCGAAGGTTGCGGTTGAGCCTGAGGCTGGGGTTGGGGCATCTGTTGCATGCCCGGCTGGTTTGCTGCCGTCTGGGGCAGGATGGCTTCGTTGAGCATCTGGACATTGCGGCCCAACTGCTCGACTGACTTTTCCGTTTCGCTCATGGCCTCCTGCCGTTCCTTGGCGAGGGATTCCTGCTGAACAGCCACATCTTTCCCGAATTTATTCAGTCCCCCCTTCTGGGCGTTGACCTGGACATTGTAGGCCTCGTTGGTCCGCTTCTGCGTGGTGGAACGCGAGGAGAGCGACTGCTGGAGCGAGAGCAGTTTGGGCAGGGCTTTCATCTTTGTCTGCTCATCTTGTTTTTGCAGAAGAATTTCCGAAAGCTTTTCCACCCGGCGGGTCTGGCGCAGCAGATCCTCGGTTTCAATGTCCACCAGATCCACCGGTTTAAGCGAGCCCTTGAAGTTCTCGTAATCGAAATGGGGGGGCAGCATCAATTCCAGAACGGATTGCCCCACCGGAATCCCGCCCAGAATTTCCGGTACCCGTTGCTGACGTTTGCCCGATTTTTCAACCGGAATCCCCGTCCGGGCGGTATAGGCGACCCGGACGACCAGTTCCGGATCAAGCAGACCGGTTCGGATAAGCGGGAGCAGCAGGATGGTCTTGTCTTTTTCCGGCTGGACGGTGGTCTTCACCGCCCGTCCGGCCACCAGGGTCTGGTAGATTTCCACCTGCTCGGAGGGGTAGGGCAAGGCGATGGAGAGAAACTGTTCGGAACGATTCTGAAGGACGACACGCAGTTCGTGGCGTTCAAGTCCGTCCTTGCGGACCTGGGTCCGCTGGCGTACCAGTTCCACCACCGCGCGCAGGGCCTCCGTTCGGGCATAGCGTTCGAGTCGAAGCGCGGGGGAATCGCGCAGCACTCCCAGAAGTTCGTACGGTTTATCGGAAGGCTGCGGGCCGGTTGACGGAGCGGGCCAGACAATTTTCGAACTATCCACCGTCTGTGCGGGTACGCCTTCTCGAAGCGAAAGGTCGCCTTCGAACTCGCGGCGCAGGACCAGAAACGTCCGGGAACCTTCGGCTACGGCGGGGATGAAGATCAGAGCCGACGCATTGCCGTATTCTTCGGGCGAGACGGGTTGGTCCACGGAAAAGCCGATCTGGAACGGTTCCGAGTACGGGTGTTCCAGTTCCGCTTCGACGCGCAGGAGACGTTCCGAGATGGGATGCGTCGTGACCTGACGGATCGGCCCCGAGGTCTGGAGGCGCGATGCCAGACTGGGGTCCGGTTTGGGCAGGAGGAGGAATAACTCGATCCTGCGGACCTGTCCCTTCCGGGGATTCGACACCACATTGCAGTCGGTCTTCTGAAGTCCCTCGCTGAACGTCACCACATTGTGAACCTGATTGAGCACGCTGGCCTGAATCGGTCGCAGACCCAATCGCAGCGGTTTGGAGCCGGTCCGTTCATACCCGCGCAGAGTCCCCTGGGACAATTCGGGTACCGGAAGGAGTTTCAGGGACAGGGCGGTATCGCTTTCCGGGATGGGGCGGGGGGAGGCGCCGTTCAAGGCGGTCTCGATCAGTTCCTGATCGTTCGGTACCGAGAGAACCACGGTCTGGTGTGTTTCCGTCGCTTCCACGGGTACGAAAGTCCCCAACTCGATCTGAGCCGACGACGTGATTTCCGACGTCGCAAACAACTTGAGGGGGGTCGCGGTCTCGAGCGGGGGATCGAACGTCACCAACACCCGGTTCCCATACTGAAACCAGTCGAAGGGGCGTTCTCCGTCCAGAGCCGACACACGGGTTTGGGCGGGAACCTCGAGCCAGCAGCGTCGCAGGGAGTTCTTTATGGGGGTCAGGGTCACTTGCGCCGCCTGCCGGAGGAAACCGTCCAGTGGAATGGCAAAATGCTCGATTGAGGCCTTGTACTCCGTCCGGGCCGGCGCCAGTTTCAGCCGGGCCTGCCAGTCTGCACCTGTGGCGAGGTAGTTCTGGACCACCCGAGTTTCGGGTGTGCTGGAGGCGGGCTGGCGTTCCAATCCGGTGACCTGAGAGGCCAGAATCGTGAGGGCTGGATCGAATTCAAGGTTGAGATGCGAGGTTGCCCGGGTCTGTCCGATCGGCTGGAGGGGAGCGATGAGCCAGTCGGGATTGGACGGTTCATTGAAGACCACTCCGGTCAGTTGGATTTTGGCCGCGGGAGCGGGGACCAATTCCAGCGTCATCTGCAGGGTGGGACTCGATTGGGTATCACCGGGTTCAACCGCGACTTTCCGCAGCGCTTCTCCCTGCGCATCGTACAGGTGCAGGCCTCGGGGCAGTGTGAACAGAATTCGTTCCGGCAGCAGGCTTCCCGGTTCGAGTGGCGTGAGGTCGAGTGTGGTATTCCAGTCCGCGCCGGCTAGGTGGTTCCAGATCCAGGTCGTCCGGATCTCAACGTTACAGGCTGTTGCGGTGTGCGCTGTTCCGGGCGATCCCGTTCCGGTGGCGGTTGAGGACTTCCAGCGGAGCGTTCGGCGCCCTTCTTTCAGGGCTGTTTTCAGAAGGGTTTTGCCGCCTTTATGTTCCTGTGTCCAGACACCGTTCTTTTCACCCGGAGCGCCGCTGAGGTCCACCTGCGCGGTCGGATAGGGTAGGGAGAATTGCCAGACGCCCAATGCCTCGGGCAGCAGCAGTTCCATCGAACCGCCTCCCCCGAGGATCTGACACGGCAGGGTGAAGTCCGCGGTCACCGTTCCGCACCAGCGGGGCGCCAGATTCAGGATCAACCCGGACGGAGAAGTTTCGAGAACCGCGCCGGGTGAAGAGGCCTGCCATTGGCCGAGCAGCAGGGTCGGCATCAGGAGTTTTCGGCTCCTTGGCGTTTCGGAGCGGTTGGCCGCCAGTAACCGAAACGAGCCGCGCACCAGAGACTGCTCGGGATCGAGCGCGGTTGAGATTTCGAGGCTGGTCAGGATCGGTGTTCCACTCAGCAGAGGGTGGGAGGTTCCGGCTGTTTCGGCAGTCTGCCACAACCGGGCAAAGGCGGACTTGCTGATGAAGGCCAGGAGGGCGTTGTCGGATTGGCCTCGCAGAGCGGCCAGATTCGGAATTTTTTCCGGGTCGTAGGGCACGAGGACCCGAACCGTCGGGTCCTCGATCGGAAGCGTTCCCTGTCCGGGTGCGGTTATGGTTTTTGCTTCCTGTTGCGGAGTGGCCTGGGGGGGGGGAGTCTGGGCGACCACCGATCCATTTCCCGTCCCTGAAAGCAGAAGGGCCAGAAACAGCAGGGAGACCGTTGGCGTTTTGAGGGAACGAATCGAGTTCCAACTGCGCAGGAGGTGACTCAGCAGGGGAGCGATGAGGGACGTCAACACCCCCTTGAAGGCCGTGTTATAGAACACGACCCAGGCCGTGTTACACAGAACCGGCACGATCAGAGCCAATAAGAAAAGGACGAGGAAAGTGGGCAGATAGGCCCGGCGCCTGAACACCCAGAGCGCGCACAGTGTCAGGCTGGTCACTGCCCACATCAGGAAACGAACTGACAGGAAGGACTTTTCCTCCATCAGGCGGACCTTGACGGATTCCATCGTGCCGGGCAG
>Ga0116170_10002939_pt1 | contig 16126 bp, 10 predicted proteins | sample AD_JPNHW1_MetaG_FD_89797 | JGI IMG/M metagenome (GOLD analysis project Ga0116170, IMG submission 89797) | Active sludge microbial communities of municipal wastewater-treating anaerobic digesters from Japan - AD_JPNHW1_MetaG | ecosystem: Engineered > Bioreactor > Anaerobic > Digestate | place...
GCGCGGGCGCTGACGTGGAAAGTGGTGCTGGTCAGTTCGCCGGCGATCTTGTACATGTTCGGGATCATCAGCAGCAGGCCCTGGGAGCAGGTGAAAGTGGTGGTCAGCGCGCCGGCGGTCAGGGCGCCGTGCACGGCTCCGGAAGCTCCGCCTTCCGACTGCATTTCAATTACGGAAGGGACGGTGCCCCAGATGTTCTTTTCGTTCTTGGAGGATTTGATGTCCGAAATTTCGCCCATAACCGAAGACGGGGTGATAGGGTAAATGGCTATGACTTCATTGGTGGCGTGGGCCACATGGGCCGCTGCTGTGTTTCCATCCATGGCTGTCATGTTTTTGGACATTGCTTTATATCTCCTTAAGGTTAATGTTCGGGACCGAAAATCTGTTGGATACCAGTTTAGTATAGCATTTTCAGAGCGGCCGGGGGCAGAGTGCGTATAAAACGGCTTATGCTGCGCGGCCCGCCCGTTGGCGGTTTTGGCCGGTACGGGAGTTTAACCGGGCAGTTTAGCCGTTTTAGTCCATGCTGCCGCTACTTCCCCCGGGTCCAGCGGGGAATTCGAGATCTTAAGCTCTCTGATGTCTCCGAAGAAAAACCCGCCCAGGGTTTTTAAACTGCCCAGGTAGAGAGGCTCGCCGCTGTTCTTGTATTCATCCGGAACCGCAAGTTCTCCCAGATACCGGCCGCCTGCATAAGCCAGGATCCTGTTCCCGCTCACTCCGAACGCCAGGTAATTCCACTTGCCGGGCGTAACGGGGCAGATGATCCCGCTTTTGCCGAAGCCGAATATGTACTGTGTCTGTACGCCGCCGTGCTGCTGCAGCACAAAGCCGCCCCGGGCGCCGGTATTGCTGTAAACGGTGGCCCAATCGGTGAAGGGAGGCGCCTGGACGCCGGCTGGCCTGAAGATAACTTCTATCGAGAACTGCCTGCCGAGCGCGATCCCGCCTTTCTCCCCCCGCGCGTAGGACAATTTGTTGGCAAGATCCCTGTCGAAAAGTTCATGGACTACTGCTTTCCCGTCATGCTTGAAATAATAGCTGCCGGAATTATTGCCCTTCTTTTTCAGGAAATACATTATTTTCGCGCCGCCTCTCCCGGTATCCTGCGGGTCGTAGAGCGCGGAGAGCAGCAGCGGTACCTTATTGTCGAAGAGCCCGAAATATTCCGGCTCAAAGAAGATCTTAACCCTGTCGCTGGCCGCCATAAAGGACAGCAGCCTTTCGTAATCGGTCTTGAAGAACAGGTCCATAAGCCCCGGGTTCACAGCCGCGGCCGTCTTGGAGAGCCCGTGATAGAGGCCCTGGTACCAGATGCGCGTAAAGATCAGGATCCTTTCTTTTTCCACGGTAAGGCTTTTTATGAGAGCGGCGTTGGCCAGGATAGCGGCCTGCTCCGTCTTATTCGCCTCCTTGTTGGCTTTCTCAAAGAACAGCGCCCCTGTTTTTTTTGCGCCGTAAACGGTTTGGAACAGGGAAAACGACAGGAAGAAGGTGGCCAGGGCGAAGGGCAGCGCGAAGGTCTTTTCTTTTTTTGCCAGTTTCAGCAGGTCCTCTGCGAAGATAGTAAGCAGCAGGAAAGGCATGAAGTTGGACGCGAATAAATTCCAGTTGTGGCTGCGGCCCTGGTAGTAAGCGAATATCCCGATGCCGAGAACCGTAAGCAGGAAAACAACGGCCGGCCTGGGTGATACCGTCCTGTTTACCGCATGCCGGAAGGAATACAGCAGGCCGGTCATATACAGCGCCGCGGTCAGCATCCAGGGATGATAGGCGGCCGGCATCGGCAGCATTCCGGACCCGACGACGGAAAATATCTGAATGGTTGAGAACATTTTCAGCAGCTCCGGGAAGCTTCCGTAGAATATCCTGATCGCGGCGGAATAAGCGGCGAAGGCGGCCGCCAGGAATACCAGCGAAACAGCCAGGTGACCGCAGATCTTGCGGAAGATGCTCTTCGTGCCCTGGCCGTTGAACTCCAGATAGGAATAGAAGGCCGTGAGCGACAGGTAGGAGACAGTACCGTAGTCAGGGTTCCACAGGACGCCCAGTGCGAACAACGGATAGGATAAGAAATACGCTTTCCTTGACCTGTTTTCGAGGTAGAGGTTTGAAAAAAACAGCAGCAGGGACGGGAACAGCCACCTTATCGGACACATCGCGAAATGCGAGTCGTAGCTGTTGGCTATGCGCAGGTAAAGGTACGAGTTAAAGAATACCGTCGTGAATCCGAATAAAACCAGCGCTCTGCTCGTGATATTTTTTTTAAGGAACAGGAAAATAAAAATAAAGCACAGCGAGCTGAGAACGGCCATCAGCGCGGAAAAACTCAGGACGCCCGATCCGAAAATCTTCATGAGCGGCGCCACAAAATGAGGATAGAGCCCGTAGGTGTTCGTGAACCCGTCCACGAGCATCGGCAGGCCGTTAGCTACCTGCACCACGGAATAATATACAGCGTTAAAATCGTACTTGTTCTCGAAGGTGTAGGGGAATTTGAACACCGAGATCGCGAAGACGGCAGCGATGATGGCGCCGCAAACCGCGTGCACGGCTCCGTTCTTGAATTTTTCGAGCGCGGCCCGCGCGGCGTCGGGCAGCTTTGGCGCATACAGGAAACAGAAAAGCAGCGCCGGGTACAGCAGGCCTGCGAACCAATAAAAATGACCGTGGAGGAACGTCCCGGCAAAATAGAAATCCAGGTTCGTTCGCGCAATGAGGTCCTGCGCGTTCTGGGCATTTTCCGCGAAAGGATTCGCGGCGCGCAGGCCCTTATAAGTGAGGAAAATTACGAGGGCGGCGCTGCCCGCCACGGCCGGCGGGTACAATACGGCCAGCACTCCCGCTTTGAGGCGCGCGCAGCATTTGCCGGACAGGTAATACAGGGCGGGCAGGCAGAGGCTCAGGGTCAGCAGCGCCGACAGGAACAGCAGCTTTTCCTTCGGTTCAGGGAGCAAGCCGGTCTGCGCGGCGGAGACGCTGCGCGCATAAGCCAGTATGCCGTCCAGGTCCGGTGTGTAATTCGCGTCAATACAATAAAGGACGGCGCCGCAGACCAGAGCGGAGAGCGACAATACGGCGCACCACCGGACATATTCAGTCTTACAGGCGGCGGAGTCTGGCCCGGCGGCGGCATGCGGTGTTGCGGTCGTCATTGTCATGTCGGAACCGGTCAGGCAATAACCCGGCGCTTCCGGGCCGAATGCCAGGCCAGGGCGCCATACAGTAAAAGTCCGGCCGCCGAAATCAGCGCCCCGGCGTACAACAGCGGCGGAGTGAATTCAAGTTCAATGCGGTGTTTCCCTTTCTCAAGCGGCAGGCCCATAAAACCTATATTGACAAGCTTAAGCTCCGCAGGGCTGCCGTCCACCCTGGCCTTCCAGCCTTTGTCGTACGGGATAGAGAAAAAGAGCAGCTTTTTCCCGCTCACCGTGATCTCCCCCGCCAGCCGGTTCCGGCTGCGCCCGGTCAGAGAAAGGGCTTCCTTCTTTAAAGCGTTGATATACCCGGAGTACATGTTAAAGGTCAGCGGCTCGCCGGGGGGCTGCCCGGTCAGCGCGGCTATGCCGGGGAACTTGTCCCGGTCGCCGTCGCCCGGCACGAAAGCCCGGAGCAGCGTAATGTCCTTGGTGTAGCCCTTCAGCTTTTTAAAGTCTTCGTAGCCGATATACTTGTCGTAAGTGAATCCCAAGGGCAGGAAAAAAGCGCTCTGGAATACGCTGACATCCCCGAAACTGTTCTTCAGGTAGTAGCCTGCCCCGTTCATGGCTGCGGGCTCCCGCGTGAGCGCATATTTAACGCTCCCCAGGGCCAGGAGGAACGTGCGGAATACCGGGCGCTCCAGCCCCGTGATCCAGCGCGTCTGGTTTTCGTCGGCCGCATTCAAGGCGCCCATCTCATGCAGGAACCGCACATAGTATTCCTGGTTGAAAGAATGATAGGAGGCGGTCCCCATATACCCTTGTACCAGCGCGTCATTGATGCTTCCATGTATCGCCGGGCCGGAGGAAAACAGTTTGGCCGTCCTGAAAAAGCCGGGATCGCCGGCGTTCAGCCAGGCGACGGCTTCCGCGGAATGATCGTTGTAGCCGGTCTTCCGTCCGAGTTCCTCCGCGGAAATAACCGGCCGCGTGTTGACCGTGACCGAGGAAAAAACGGCCGCTTCAACGCATATCGCGGCGAGAAAAAGCGCCTGCGCTCCGGGCTTAAACCTTTTCAGCCCCATCAGGCCGATCAGAACCGAATAGATCGCCAGGAAAACCGCCGCGATACTTCTTGGCCCGGGCTCGACGGGCAGAAGCTTCGCGTAAAAACCGGGCGCGAACAGCACAAGCAGCAGCGCGGCCAGGGTGCCTGCCAGGAGTAAAAGCCCCGCTTTCCCGGTCTTGCCGACGGCGCTCAAGGCCTGCAGGCTGAAGAACATCAGGCACAGCGTTATTAAAAGCGACAGGGTCCGGTAGTAATTGCCCGTAAAACCCCAGAAAGCATATCTGAAAAAAGGAAAAATTACGGGCAGCAGGCACAGCAGCAGCACAAGGACAGATAATGCTTTGCGTTTCCTGTCGGCGAAGTACAGGAATTGCGGAGCCAGGAGCAGGTTCGCCAGGCCGCAATAGAAAAGCGGCGCCTCAAGGTAATTTATGGCTCCCCGGAAATTGCTGCCCGTTCCGAGCATATCGCTGGAGAACGAGCGGTAGACCGAGCTGGCGAGCTCGGACAGCGGGGCGGGTGTGAAGACAGGCTGGGACAACAGCTGCTTAAAATACGAGGAGCCTCCCGCGACCCTGGGGCTTTGCAGCATCTGCGCTATATTACTCAACGAAAAAACAGCGCTTACCGCGGCCCCCAGCAAACCGAGGGCCAGCAGTTTGAGATAAAACAGCGGCAGGCTTTTATGGCGCGGACCGGGGTCCTGGGCGAATCTGAACGCCGTATAGAGGAAAAAGAAGATCGCGTAGGAGAACCAGTAAAAAGGCTGGCACACTCCCATCAGCGCGACCGCTGCGGGCGCCAGCTTCCAGTCGCCGCGCTTGTACAATCTCTCGAAAGAATAAAGAAGCAGCGCCGCGCACATAGCCTCGTATGAGAAAACGGACCAGCAGCTTCCCAGGACGATATAGCCGGAGAAAGCGAACATTACCGCGCCGGCCAGCGCGGCAAAAGCCGATAAAGGCAGGGTGCCCAGGTAAAGAAAGAAAAAAACCCCGGATAAAAATACTTTCAGGAATTCGGCAAAAACTATCCCGTATGGCAGTGCGGCCGCCTGCAGGGGCCAGAGCAGCGTCCAGGTGTTGGCGGAAAGCATGAACGGAAAAATGTTTTGCCCCATCCCCTGGCTGAACGACCAGCCCGGAAGGCCTTCGTGCTTAATGTATTGCGACAGGTGGATGAGCTGGGGGTAGAGAAAATTGACGGAGTCGCTGCCTATATCCTTGAAGAGGTATACGTTTTTTAAAAGCAGGAAATCCCTGAAGATGAAAAATCCGGTCAAGCACAGTAGTGCCGCCAGGAGATAGCGCTCTTTGCCCGCCAGGCAGCCGTCCGAGGGATCGCGCCGTGCCTGCGCGCTGTTCTCCTGCCCGGAGTCAGGCGCTATGTCCGGTCCGTCGCTTTTCATGCGGGCCTCACCCGGCGCAACGGGCCGGGCCCGCTGTCCCGTGCCGTCCTGAAACCGGAGCGCGCGTTTACCTTCTGCATTTATCCCTGCTCCTTGCCCCGGTAATGCTCAAGGAGTTCCGGATGCGCGGAAAACCAGTCCGCCGTCTTCCTGAACCCGTCCACAAAACTGAAGCGCGGGGCCCAGCCCAGTTCCCGCCGTATCAGGCTGCTGTCCGCCACCCAGACCTCGGTGTCCCAGGTGCGGGCGGGCATGGTCCCCCACCCGGGCTCGGCGGCCAGGCGCAGAACGCCGCGCGCGGTCTCTACCGCCTCGCGCATGGTCGTCTGTATGCCGGTGCCCACATTATAGATGGACCCGCGCGGGAGATCCGTCCTGGCGGCGGCCAGCAGGTAGGCGTCGCAGACGTCTTCGGCGTACACATAATCGCGCGCCGTGGCTGGCGAGACCAGCGGCGGAAGGCGGCCGGCCAGGCCGTTCACCACCAGCGCCGGGATAAGCCGGCGCGGATCTTCATACGGGCCGTAGACCGAGTACAGCCTCAGGGTGGGCGCGTGCACGTTCCTGGCCCGGGAAATGTAGCGGCAGAAATTAGTGGCGGCGGCCTTGGTCACGGCGTAGCAGCCGTTGGGCTCCGGGCATTCGGTTTCCGCCGGGGCGTGGTCCTTGAAGCCGTATTCGGACGACGACCCGGTGTTCACGAAAGCCTCGAAGCCCGTCTCCAGGCAGGCCTCCAGCAGGTTTACCGTTCCCGCCAGGTTGGCGCTTATGATCGCGCCGGAATCGTTCTGCCAGGAATAGGCTCCATGCGCGGCAAGGTGGAAGATCCAGTCGGGCTTTATCTCTTTTACAGTATCCGTGAGGCGCCGCCGGTCGTCCAGCGGGGCTTCATGCAGCACCAGTTCCGGGATCAGTTCCCGGATGCGCCAGACGGCGTAGCCGGGGCGCGCCAGCAAATGAACCCGGTGTCCTTCCCGCAGCAGGCGGCGGACAAGGTTCGCCCCCACAAAGCCGGTGCCCCCGGTTACCAGGGCCGTTTTCATGGCGCTGTGCCCTCCGCGGGTTTCACGGCGATAAGGTAAATATTTCCCAGCGGCATGGTAAGCCTGAATTTGCCCAGCCCGCTGTTTGCCAGAAAGCCCAGCAGGGCCCGTTTCAGCGCGGCCGGCAGCGGCAGCAGGCGCCCCAGGTAATTCAGCGAATAAGTGTTGAAAGCCGCACCTGCTTCCGCCGTCCTGAAGCCGCGGCTTTGCACCAGGCGTTTCAGCGTCGTGTCTCCGTAAAGAAAAGTATGCTCTATGTCCACGATAGGGCTGCGCGCGCCCAGCAGCCGGGCGGAAACGGCGTCGGCGTTGTGGTTCAGCAGGAGCAGCGCGCCTCCCGGCTTGAGAGCGCGCAGGCAGCAGTCCAGCAGCTGCCCCGGCCCGGGGATATGGTCCAGCACCTGGAACAGGCAGACGACGTCGAAGCTGTTGTCGGGAAAAAGCCCCGGCCGCATTATCCCCTCGTGGATGCTGTCCCGCACCGCCGGAGAGGCTTGCCGCACCGCGGCCGCGCCCGGTTCGACGCCGCGCACTTGCGCGTAGCCGCGGGCCAGCGCTTCCTCCAGGAAAAAACCGCTGCCGCAGCCGATCTCCAGCAGGGAGCTTTTTGCGGCGCTGTATTTCCCGGCGCGCTCCAGGTAGCGCCCGTACGTGCGCCGCAGGCAGGGGATCTCGTCCGTATAATCCAGGGCGGCGGCGGCGTATAATCCCGAAAGCGTGTCCGCGTCCGCCACGGGGTCCGACCGGACCAGGCCGCAGCTGTCGCATTTCACCATGCGGTAGCGGAGGCGGTCCGGCAGGCGGCGCGCCGAGAAGACCGCGGGGCTGAAAGCCCCGGCGTCGAAGTTCGCCGGGTACAGCTCTGACGCGTTGCCGGCCGTGCCGCAGATGGGGCAGCGGGTGGCGTGCAGCTCAACGCCGGGCATCTGTCCCCGGGGTATAGTTGAGGTAGCTCTCCACCACGTAGGGCGGGCGGCGTTTCACTTCGTCGTAAATGTGGGCGAGGTAGGAGCCTATTATCCCCAGGCAGAGCAGCTGCACGCCCCCCATGAAGAGCACGAGGATTATCAGCGTGGGAAAGCCCTGGGGGGCCAGGCCCGGGTACAGCAGGCGCAGCGCCACCTGCACCGCTATGGCGGCGAAGGCGCCGGCCACCGCCAGGAAGGCCAGCCAGTTTATAAAGTCCAGCGGGGCGTAGGAGAAGGAGAAGATCGCCTTACGGGCCCAGTCCAGGTTGCGCAGGAAAGAGTTCGTCGTGACGCCGAACATGCGTTCCGGCCTGACATAAGGCACCCCGGCCTGCCTGAAGCCGGCCCAGGCCCTTAATCCCCGCATAAAGCGGTTGTTCTCCGGCAGGGCGTTGAGCGTATCCACTACCCTGCGGCTGATCAGCGAAAAATCCCCGGCGTCCAGCGGAACCGGCACGTAGGAGAGGAACTTGAACGCCCGGTAGAACAGCTTGTAGGCGGACTGCATGAGCCAGGAGGCCACGCGCTTTTCCCTGACGCCGTAAACGACTTCGTAGCCCTCGCGCCATTTCCTGTAAAAGCCCTCGATGAGCTCGGGCGGGTCCTGCAGGTCGCCGTCCATGAGGATGACGGCGTCACCGGAGGCGATGCGCATCCCGCTGGTGAACGCGTTCTGGGAACCGAAATTGCGGGTGTGATTGATCACCAGCAGCTTCGGGTCGGCGGCGGCCAGCGCCGCCAGCACCTCGCGGGAATTATCCGGGCTGCCGTCATTGACGAAGATCATCTCGTAGTCGGCCCCGATCTTTTCAAAAACCGCGCGCAGCCGCGCATACATCACCGGCACGGCCTGCGCGTCGCGGTAGCAGGCGATAATGGCGCTCAGTTTCGGTTTGGCGTCTGCGGTCATAAAATTATTTTCTCCCCCCGGCCAGTTCCCGCGCGGCCGCGGCCAGGGAGGCGCTGTCCAGTCCGTACGCGCGGTTCATGTACGCTTCGCCGCCGGAAAATTCCGACGGCATGGTCTTTATTCCGCGGCGGAGCAGTTTGCAGGGCAGGCCGCGCTCGGCTATTATTTCCGCGACCAGCGAGCCCAGCCCGCCGTTAAGGTAGTGCGCCTCTACCGTCATGACAGCTTTGAATTTTTCCAGCAGCAGCGCCAGGTGCTCGGCCGGCGCGGGGTTCGCCTCCGCCACCACCGCCAAGGTGCAGGCGAGGTCCGGGCGCAGGGCTTCGGCCGCCGCAGCGGCTTCCCTGGCTATGGCGCCCATCGCAAGGATCAGCAGGTCCCCCCCCGCAGCCGTTACCTGCACCCGCCCGCGTTCAAAACGCCCGTCGAGGCCTGGAATTACCGTAGTGTCGTCCTTGCCCAGCCTGTAATATACGGGGCCGGGCGCGTTCCAGGTGGCGAGCAGCGCGGTGCGTCCCTGCCGGTGGTCGGCGGGAGAAATTACCGTGAGCCCCGGCTGCGCGCGCATGACCGCCACGTCTTCCACGGCGTAATGAGTAAGCCCGTTGTGCCCGTATTCAAAACCGCCGCCCACTCCCACAAGGCGCACCGGCAGCCGGTGCAGCACCGGCCCGTTGCGGAAAAAATCATAAGGCCTCAGCGCGGAAAAAGTCGCTATCGAATAGACGAAAGGCACAAAGCCGGCCTCGGCGAGGCCCGTGGCCACGCCCAGCATGTTCTGTTCGGCTACGCCGCAGTTGAAGTAACGCTTGGGGAATTTTTCGGCGAAAGGCTCCAGCGCCAGGTAGCCGATATCGCCGCTGAGCAGCAGTATGCGGGGGTCCCTGCCCGCCAGTTCAACCAGCGTTTCGATAAAAGACTTTCTCATTTTAACTTCTCAAGGCCGGCCATTGCCAGCGCGTATTCAGCGTCGGACATGGGCCAGTAATGCCACTTGATCCGCCCTTCCATGAACGGCACGCCCCTGCCGAAAACGGTGCGCGCCACTATCATACTTGGCCGGCCCGCAGGGCGGGCGGCCAGCGCGGCGGCCAGCGCCGGCATATCGTGCCCGTCCACTTCCGCGACTTCCCAGTTAAAGGCGCGCCAGCGTTCCGGCATCGGGGTCATGCTGAGCACTTCCTCCGTGTAGCCGAAAGCCTGCTGCCCGTTGAGGTCGATGATGGCCGTCAGATTCTCCAGTTTATGGTGCGCGGCGAACAGCGCGGCTTCCCATACGGCTCCCTCATTGCATTCCCCGTCGCTGAGCAGGGCGAAGACGCGGCGCGGCGAACCCTGCAGGCGCGCGGCCAGCGCGGCTCCGGCCGCCATGGAAAGTCCCTGCCCCAGGGCGCCGGTGGAAAAATCCACGCAATGCAGCGAACTTTCCGGGTGTACGCCCAGCCCGGACCCGTCGCCGCAGAAAGAGTCCAGTTCAGCCCGGGTAATATCGCCTCTGAGGTGCAGCGCCGCGTAAAGCGCCAGCGCGGCGTGCCCTTTCGAAAGGATAAAACGGTCGCGCTCAGGGTCTTTGCCCCTGGCCGCGCCCAGAGGGCCGGAATACAGCGCCGCAAGGATACCCGCCACCGACAGGGCCGAGCCTATGTGGCCGACGTGCGCGCGCTTTGATTGTTCAAGGATTATCTTCCTGATGCCGTAAGGCGTTATTGCCGACAAAGTTCCCCCGGGCGCTTCTGTATCAAATCATTTATCTTATTAAACAAAATTTCCGGCGCTGATAGCCATCCCGGGAATTCTAAAAATGATAAAATCAGGCGTGGACTATTCAAAACGCCGGGCCGGGTAAAAAGGGATCGCTCGATGAGGAAGGCGACGCTGAAACAGAATGTCGGCAGATTTAACGACGATGTGCGTGCCAAGGGCGGCTATAAGTACACTGCCGGCGCGTCCTATTCTTCTGTGGTCGCCAACCGGCGGATGACGGAGGCAGTGGCCGCGCGCATACCGGCGGCGGTGCGGACGCTCATCGACTTCGGCTGCGGCGACGGCACCTACACGGAGGAATTGGCCAGGAATTATCCGGGCGCGGAAATCGTCGGCGTTGATCCCGCGCAGGAAGCGGTCTCCCGGGCCAGGGTTCTGACTTCTTCCGCTACTTTTATCGTGGCCGACCTGCTGGACCCCGGGACCCTGCCGCAAAGCGTTTTTGACGTCGGCGTCATCCGGGGCGTCATTCACCACCTGCCGGACGGCCCGGCGGGCATCGCGAACGCCGCCAGGCTGTGCCGGACGCTGATCATCGTGGAACCCAACGGCAATAACCCCGTTTTGAAATTGATCGAGAAGTATTCCCGGTACCATATCGAGCACGATGAACAGAGCTTTACCGAGGGTGAACTGGTAGCCTGGTGCCGGGCGGCCGGCTGCGAAAACGTCCGGGTGGACTATATAGGTTTTGTGCCGTTCTTTTTCCCGGCTTTGCCGGCCAGGCTCCTCCATTCCCTCCAGCCGCTGCTGGAAAGCGTCTACCCGCTGAAGAAATATCTTTCCGGCCAGATCGTGCTCACCTGCGCGACGCCAGCCAGGTAAATTCTGCAAAGTATAAAGGGCCGCTTCGCGTGCCGCCGGGCAGGGGTCAGTAATCCTTGGATTTCCCGCCGCCGGCCAGGATAACGCCGAGATTTTTCCTCGCGTCCGCGTTGTTCCCGTCGAGGCGCAGCGCTGCGCGGTAGCGTTCCGCCGCCTCGTTCTTCCTGCCCTGCATGAACAGGACATTGCCGAGGTTCACCAGCGCGCTCACGTAATCAGGCTTCAGCAGCAGCGCGGCGCGGAATTGCGCGCCGGCCTCCTCCCACCGGCCCCGCCCGGCCAGCGCGGTGCCGAGGTTGAAATACGCGTCTTTGGCCAGGCCGGCTGCCAGCGCATACCGGGCGTTCTGGGGGTCCGGTTTTACCGCCAGCGCCCGGCGGTACAACTCTATCGCCGCGTCCGTCCGGCCCTGCATGTATAAAGCGTTGCCCAGGCTGTACAGCGCCGGCGCGTGGAAGGGCGCGTCGCCGAGCACCGCGCGGAAATGAGGCTCCGCTTCGCTGAAGCGGTCCTGGAGGCTGAGGATATTACCCAGGTTATAATGAGCTTGCAGGTGCCGCGGGTTCAGCCGCAGCACTTCGCGGTACTGCGCGGCGGCTTCCTCCCGTTTGCCCTGGCTGCCCAGCGCATTGCCCAAATTATAGCGGGCGTCCGCGTAGCCGGGTTTCAGCGCCAGCGCGACCCGGTACTGCCGGATAGCCGCTTCAGCCTGGCCGCGTCCGGCCAGCGCTACGCCGAGGTTGTTGCGTACCGGGGCGTAATACGGCTTCGTCGCCACGGCGGCCCGGTAGAGCGCGATGCCTTCCTGCCAGTCGCCCCGTTCCGTCAGCGTGAGCCCGAGGTTGTTATGCGCTATCAAATGCCGGGGCTCAAGCGAAAGAGTATAGCGCCACAGGGTTTCCGGGTCGTGCCATACCGCGGCCTGTTTGCGCGCGGCGGCGCCCAGCAAGGCGACGATCCCCGCTGCGGCTGCGAGCGTCAGCACGCGCCTCAGGCCGCTTCGGTTCCGCAGTCCGGCCGCCAGCGCCCCCCCCGCCAGCAGCGCCCAGCCCAGGCAGGAAAGATAGGAATAGCGGTCCGCTACCAGCTGCGTGCCGAATTGGAACAAACCCAGCACCGGCGCCAGTGTCGCGCCATAGCAGAGCCACACCGCCAGGCCGGCGGGCCAGCGGCGCCGCGCCAGCCACAGAGCGATGCTGACCGCAGCCACCGCCAGGCAGCTCAGCGCGAAGACGCTGTCGAACGGGTTCAGCGGCGCCGGGATCTCGTACAGCGGCAGCAGCCGCAGCGGCAGCAGCGTTGTTTTTAGATAGAAAGCGAGCCCGTAAAATGTCTGCGCCAGGCGGGCGGCCAGGCCGTGAGCTTCGAGCGAAAGCATGCTTTCTCGCGATTGTCCGTAAACCCCGACGAGACCGGCCGCCAGCGCAAGTATAAGATAAGGCAGTTTTTCCCGCCAGACCGCCCGCTGCGGGGGCGCCAGCCAGCCGCGCAGCCCGCCGGTGAGCCGCCCCAATGGATACACGTCGAGAACGAGCAGGATGAAGGGCAGCGTGACGCCTATGCCTTTGGCCAGCAGCGACAGCGCGAACGCCCCTAAGGCCAGCCGGTTCCAAAGGGGCGCCCGGGCGGCCGGCGCCGTGTGCCGTTTCAGATAACAGAGCAGGGTAAGCAGGTAAAAAAAGCCGGAAAGCACGTCCCGGCGTTCCGTAGCCCAGGCTACGGACCCGACCCGCAAAGGACGGACGGCAAAAACAAGGGCGGCAAAACCGGCGGCGAGGGTCAGGTCCTTCCCCGCTTCCGGTTCCGGCCAGGCCAGGCTCAGCAGCCTTAAGCTTAGCAGGCAGAACAGCGCGGCGTTGAGCGCGTGGAGCACCAGGCTTGTCAGGTGATAGCCGAAAGGGTCCATGCCCCACAGCGAATAGTCGGCCGCGTAAGTAAGCCAGGAGAGCGGCTGGTAGACGCCGCCCAGGAATGAAGTGAACATCCACTTAATGTGCGCCCAGTCCAGGCCGCGAAAATACGGGTTGCCGGTCAGCAGCAGGTCGTCGTCCCAGTCTACGAAGCGGTTGGAGAGAGATGAAAAAAATACCGCGGCTGTCAGCAGGCTGACCGCCGCCATAGCCGCGGCGGTATAGCCGCCGCAGACAGCCTTCGGGGTTTCCGGGGCCGGGGCCCCTGCGTCTCGTCGGGTCGCGGGATTCATCGCCCGGCGGCTTTCCGTTTTCTCAGGCCGGAAGCTATCTCCAGATTTGTCCGGGCGTCAGCGTAGCCCGGGGCCAGGCGCAAAGCCTCGCGGAAATGAAAAATGGCGCCGTCCAGGTCCCCGGCGGACGTGAGGACTATTCCCAGGTTATTGTGCGCCAAAGCGTTGCCGGGGCTGACGCGCAGCGCCTCGCGGTAATGCGCGCCCGCCGCAGCGAACAGGTTCCTGGCCGCCAGCAGGGAGCCCAGGTTTATATGTGCTTCGGCAAAATCCGGGTCGCAGCGCAGCGCCTGGCCGTACTGTTCCGCCGCCGCTTCGGGTTTGCCCTGCCCGGCCAGGAATACCCCGTAATGATAACGGGCTAAAGCGTAATCCGGGTTCAGGCGCAGCGCCTCCCGGTAATGGGCGTCCGCTTCCGCCGTTTCCCCCCGAGCCGTCAAAGCTACTGCCAGGTTGTGGTGGGCTTCATGGGAGCTTGGATTTATTTTAAGTTCTTCTCCGGCGTGCAAGGCTGCCGCGTCAAAGTTGCCCCGGGCCAGAAAAACGGCGGCGAGGTTGCTGTTGGCGTTGGGAACCCGCGGGTTCAGGCGCAGCGCCTCCCGGTAATGCAGCGCGGCCTCTTCAAGCCCGCCTTTTTCGGCCAGGGCGGAGCCAAGATTGCTGTGCGCGATGGCGATTTTCGGATCCGCGGCGAGGGCGCGCCGCCATAAGCTCTCGGAATCCCGCCACACCGCCTGCTGGCGCCAGGTAAGTATGGAAAGAACTGTTATGACCGCCAGAGCGGCCGCCATGGCTGCGCTGCGCAGTGACCTGGCGCCGTTCAGCCCGCGCAGCAGGACCGCGCCGGCCAGCATCGCAAAACCCAGGCACGGCAGATAAGTGTAACGGTCAGCCGCTGCCTGGGGGCCTATCTTGACGAGTCCCGATACCGGGCTGAGGGTGGCCAGGTAACAGAACCACGCCGTCGGTAAAGCCGGCCAGCGCCGCCGAAAGAGTACCGCGGCCGCCGTAAGGGCCGCCAGGGCCGCGCCGGACCACAGCGCCGTCCGGCTCAGCAGGCTGAACCCGCCGGGCAGCTCATATAGCGGCGATAAGCCCGCGGGCAGCAAGGTTTTCTCTACGTAAAAATAGCCGGCGAACAAACTTTGCGCGGCCCGCGCCGCCCAGCCGAATTCCGGGCCGGAAGCCATGGCGCCGGCCCGGGCCTGGAAGAAATAAGCGGCGGCGGCGAAAGCCGCGGCGAGGATAAAATACGGTATCTTTTCCAGCCAGACACTCCGGTTTTCCGCCGACCACCATTGCCCCGCGGCGCCGGGCAGCCGCTTAAGGGGATAAATATCCAGCGCGATCAGCACCGCCGGCAGGCTGATAGCCATGCTTTTGGAAAGCAGCGACAACAGGAAAGCGGCGAGCGGCAGGAGGTGGCGGCGCCAGGGCGGCGCGTTGCCTGCGCCGGCGCAGCGCGGGGTTATGTACCACAGCACAGCCGCCAGGTAGAACAGGCCGGACAGCACGTCACGCCGCTCGGTAACCCAGGACACGGATTCCACCCGCAGCGGGTGTACCCCGAAAAAGAGGGCGGCGAAAGCGGCGGCCAGGCAAAGCTGCCCGTCTCCGGCCCGCTCTTTGCCGGCGGCCAGGGCCAGCAGCTTCAGGCTCAGGAAGTAAAAGGCCAGCGTGTTGAGGCTGTGCAGGACGATATTGGTGAGATGGTATCCGAAGGGGCGCATTCCCCAGAGCAGGTAATCAGCGCCGAGGGTCAGCCAGCTCAGCGGCTGGTAGGGCCCGCCGTAGCCCGTAGTGAACATCCACTTGAGTTGCTCCCCGCCCAGGCCCCGGTAATGAGGGTTCTGCAGCAGCGTCGCGGCGTCGTCCCAGTTCAGGAAGCCGCTGTGCAGTGAGGGCAGGAAAAGCGCGAAAGTGAAAGCGGCGGTCAGCGCCGGCGCCAGCCGCGGTAGCCATTTGTCGTAAAATTTCGCAAGGTCCGTCATTATGAATAGCTGTGCCGCCGGAAAACCTGAAAAACATGATACAAAAATATCGGCGGACAGGCTGTTCCGCGTCTTTCCGGCGGGCGCCTGATACGGCCGATACGGTTTGTAGTATAATCATAGATAAGGCAGTGGCTATCCCCGACGTTAGTCAAATAATTCGCGAGGCTCTCTTTTATGAACAACACCGCTATCTCAAAAGAAGTTGATTCAATAGTCGAACGCTACGGCGACAGGAAAGGTTCGCTCATCGCGCTCCTGCAGCTTATCCAGGGGCAGTTCGGTTACCTGCCCAGGCCGGCCATAGAACGCCTGGCCGAAAAACTGAAGGTCGCGCCCGCCGAGATAATCGCGGTCTATTCTTTCTACGCTCAGTTCAGGACCACGCCGGTGGGCAGGCAGCACATAAAAGTCTGCCACGGCACCGCCTGCCATGTGTCCGGCGCCGACAAAGTAAGTTACGCGCTCAAAGAGGAGCTCGGCATAGGGCACGGCCAGACCACGAAGGACGGAGCTTTTTCCGCGGAGGACGTGGCCTGCCTGGGCTGCTGCAGCCTGGCGCCCGTGGTAATGATACAGGATGAAACCTACGGCGGCATGAATTCCGACAAAATAAAAAGGGTGATCAGGGAAAGGAGCGCCGCGCCCGCCGCGCAGGACGGCCTTCAAGGCGCCGCCTCCGGCGCAGCCGGCGCCGCCCTGAAACCGGCGCCCGGCGTAACGCTGCTGCGGCTGGGCATGGGCTCGTGCGGCATAGCCGCCGGCGCCCGGAAAACCCTGGCCGCTATAACCGCCCTGGTCA
>Ga0116170_10002941_pt1 | contig 16123 bp, 11 predicted proteins | sample AD_JPNHW1_MetaG_FD_89797 | JGI IMG/M metagenome (GOLD analysis project Ga0116170, IMG submission 89797) | Active sludge microbial communities of municipal wastewater-treating anaerobic digesters from Japan - AD_JPNHW1_MetaG | ecosystem: Engineered > Bioreactor > Anaerobic > Digestate | place...
AACTCTTCGAGTTATCTCCCGTCTCAAGCTTGGTTAACAACTGTTCTTTTCTTTATTATTTTTGTTAAGTGGTGTTCTTTCCTAACTGAAATACTGGTATACTTTTCAATTGAAATTTACAGTAGCAAGGGTTTCAAGCACAAGGTGGTATTGCTCTTCGCCGGAAAGAAGAAAGACAAAGGAAAATGGATTCAACACGAAACGGATTTTAAGAATGTTGCTTAGGTGCTCTTCATGGAATTCAGATGATTCTGTTAAACCTTTCCCCGATAATTTTAATCAACCGCTCTTTAAAATCATCACTTAAAAAACTGATCCCGATAAAATCGATCCATACGGATTTTGCCTTTAGCATCTTTCCGAAAATGTTTTCCTGCTGTTTCGGATCGAGATCCAGCGTCCGGAAAGCTGTGATGAAATCATTCCGGGTTATCTTTTTCTTTTTTCCATTTAACGTAAGTGCCAGGTCCTCTTTGTCTGCAGGATTTACGAGTGCGGTTGTCACCAGGTCATACGCCGGAGAAAGTACATATCCCCTGCCGGGAAGTTTTATCAAAGAAAAATTCTTCAGATGCATATCTGCATTCCCTGTAAGAAATGAAAACAAAACCTGCTCGAAGTAATTGACCACATCCAGACCTGGGTTATGGGAGTATTTCAGGATCGCCCTTGCCACCTGTTCGTGGGAACCGTGATATTTGTCCTCGGTAAGACGTTCCGTCAACTGACACATATCTTCCATATGGAGCTTCTGCGTTTTTCCGCGATCAACTCTTTTGGTAATATAAGCAAGGCCCCCGGATTGAAGACGTATAAGGCTGTGAGGGACCACAGATATTCTGGCCAGGCTGGCAAGGTGCATGGTCAGGTCCTCTACCTCCGGCAATTGAGGATAATGCCCCGCCTGCGGTTTCAACATATATCCTCCCCACAAGCCGACGATGGTGAATCTTTTTGGGGTCCGTTTTCCTCCCGGCGATTCCAGATGAAGGGATAATTTTGCCTGAACACCGGTGACGGTCACCTGTGTTTGAACAACCTTCAGAGCCAGATCGGCCATCTGCGCCTCGGTATATGGTAATTCCGGTGGAACAGGCTGATCAAAGATCTTCCTGCTGCAGGATGGATGAAAATCGGGCTCATTTTCGGTCAAAGTCTGATAGCAATATAAGCATCGTTTCACAACTAAGCCTCTTCTTTTATTTCGATCACACTGATAGCCCCGATGCAATCTTTACAGCAGGCAAGAAGAAGTCCCATCCGGTCCCTGGCATTCAGTTTCCAATTCCTCTCGGCTATGTCGAGCAGCCACCCTTCCGGGATCAGGCCATCGAAAAAGGGAAAGAGAATGTTGCTGTCAAAGGATTCGGACCTCAACGGAAGCGTCAGGCTCACCGGTTCTGCTTCTTCAGATGCCAACCAGGCCGGATCGTATTTGAAATGATATCCGTTTTCATCCTGAGTAAGCCAACCTGCTGTCAGATTTTGAACTTTTATTTCAGCCTTTCTCATCGTTCGATTCATTTGTCACTTGTCATTGGTCACTCGTCATTCTGACAGGGCCCAGCTCAAACCCAAAAAGCTTCAGTACCTGGTTGACTTTATCCATTCGTAAAGTAACCTTACCCTGTTCCATTTCCCTGATAAAGCGAAGACCCACGCCTGCCTTTTCGGCCATCTCCGGTTGGGTCAGATTCGCAAGTTTTCTTTTTTCCTTGATGAAAGTCTTAAGATTCATAAATATACCCTTTAGGGTGCAAAGATAACAAGAAACAAAAAAAACACCCTTTCGGGTATAATATTATAAAATTATTAAAAACCATACCCTTACGGGTACGATTTGAAGAAGCCAGCAATCAGGGAACGGGGGAACAATAGAACAATAGAACGCCCGCTTTTCCGGAGAACGGCCGACATCACCTCCTGCACACGCTCCTCCTGGTATTCCGAAAAGGATCGCTTTCACCTGTTGCGCATACATCGCCGTCGGCTGTGTGCTGGCCACTTACGAGGATGCGGCCAATTACGACTATACGGCGCCGCCGGTCAGGGTTGCGTCAGCGGACTGGTGATTTCGCAGGCCGGCGGACAGGGACTGACCGACTTCGCATCGGTGTTGAAGATGCTGCCGTTCACCACATCCCGGCCCTGGCCATCCATGCCGACCACGATGCCTCTCAGGCGGCTGCTTTCATCTCTCCCCAGATAGATCCGGAATCCCGCGAGCGCACCATTCTCCTTCGAAAGGCTGCTCATCGCCTCAAACTGCGACCGGTCGATGGTAAATCCCTTGATGACTTCGCCCGCCGACGTGGCTCCGGCGGCATAGTTCGCGATGTAACTCCGCGCCTGCTCGGCGGTGACCGTGGCCCCTCCCCCGGGAGCGGCGGTGAAACTGACAAGTCCCAGGAAACCCAACCCCAGGATCATACCGGCAAGGAACCCGGATACCGGTGAAATATATATGTGCTTTTTCATCTCTTCTTATTTGGAATTTGAATAAATAAATGTTTAATTTCGCTCAAAATTAATTATTTATCCGGATATAGAAGATTTCTTTTGTGATGGACTTTAAAAACTACCGGGCGCTCCGTCGCAGAGCCCTCCTCCTGGTCGTGCTGCTCATGACCCTTGCGGGGCTGCCGGTACACGCGGGCGACGGACTGCCGGCCGGGCTGAAAAAACAGTACCTGGCTGCTACCGCCGACAGCGTCCGGATCCGCATCCTGTTCGGGATGGCAGCGTGGTATGCCGACCGGCAGGATGACCCCGTGCGCGCCGACAGCGTGGCGGAAATCGCATTGCGGATCGCCCGGGCCAGCCGGAAGGACCCGTTGGAATGGCAGTCCATCCACGGGTATGTCGGAACATGCGACCCGGGCCGGTTCAACCGTAAGGCGCTCGATCTGCTGGCGAAGGCGGAACAGATGGAACAGGATATTCAAGGCCGTGAGCGGGCGTTCGACCTGTACGCCGACTATGCCCGGGTCCATCTCGCCGCCTATCGTTTTGAACTTTCGCTGACGTATGCTTATAAGGCGCTGTCGGTTGCTACCAACCGCGAGGAGGACCGGCGGATGGTGGAGGCATACCTGCTGATCGGCCGCGGACTGGAAGGCATGAACCGGATGATCGATGCGTTCCGCAATTACATCAGCGCGGTGACCCTGGCGGAAAAGCTCTCCGAAAACCGGCTGCTCGACGACTGTTATGCCGATCTTTCCCGGTTTTACAGCCTTAGCAAACTGCGCGGGCAGGCAACCCGGTACGCCCTGAAACGGCAGGAAATGATCCTTGGCCGGAAACCGGTCGATTCGGCCGCTTTTATGTGGACGGTTTACGATCTCCAGGTGATCGATCTGAATGCCGGGATCGGCGACATCAATGGGAGGGAAGTGAAACGGGTCATGGATTTTGCCTTGCGGAACCACAACGACCGGTTGCGGAAATTCCAGGCGGCCCTCTACCGCTCGCGGTTGATCGAGGCAAACGACATCGGGCGGCTGCGCGACTTCTACTTCCGGGAATACCCGCAGGAATGGGGTCGCCTGTACCTGGAGAACCCGGCGTTGTTTTACCGGCTGAAAGCGTTGTTTTACGACGACGCCGGCAGGGTTGATTCGGCCTTTGCCTGTTTCAGGATGGCCGCCGGAAGCCTGGAAGCGGATCCGAACCAGGTGCTGAAGTCAAAATTCTATCACCGGTACGGGCAGTTCCTTCTCCGGCACGGAAAAAAGGCCGAAGCCCTGGAGATGTTCCGGAAATCGTACGGGATGGCCGAAAAGGCCTCCTATTTCAACTACATGATCCTGGCCGCTTCCGCCCTCGAATCGCTTTATGCAGAGATGCATGACTTCCGCATGGCGTACGATTTCTCCATCAAGTCGCGGATGTTGAAAGACAGCCTGAACAACCTGTCGAAAAAGGACCAGATCCTGGTGATGGAGATCGACCACGAGACCCGCATGCAGGAACTACTGGCCGAACAGCAGCGCCGCGCGACCGAACGAAGGCACAACCTGCAGTACACGGGAATGGTCATTGCCATCCTTTCGGCTTTTGTGCTGCTGATCATGCTGGGAAGCATGCATTTGCCCCGATGGATCATCCGGATGCTTGGATTTTTCTCCTTCATCTTTCTTTTCGAATTCATCGTCCTCCTGGCCGACCATAAAATCCATGCCATCACGCAGGGTGAGCCCTGGAAGGTGCTGCTGATCAAGATCTTTCTCATTGCGATCCTGCTGCCGCTGCACCATGAAATCGAAAAACGTGTGATCGCCTACGTCCTGAGCCACCAGCTGATCCGCCGGAGTCACTTTGATTTCCTGACCGGCTGGCGGAAACGGTTTCGTAAAACCAGGAACGAAGAGTGAAAAAAACCTGACCGGACTGCGTTTTTGCCCATTTCCTGCGTATCTTTAATGCATCTCAACAGCCTGCAACGGGGTCGTGTTTTCAAGGACGGTTTGACGTTAACTTTCACTTATGAAAACTATCTGTTCCATTCACAAAGTGCTCCGGTACAAGGGGCATGTCATCCGGGCTGAAAAAAGATCGGTGCTCTACGGTATGGAGTACTCCCTGATCATTGACGATGTTAAACAAGACCAGATCAACGGGCTGTACGGACTGCTGGTCATGCACGGAAAGATTTCAGAGGAGGGATCCATTCTTCCGGTAAAGGTCCTGATGAAACAACGGATCCTCACTACCGGTTTTTTCTGTAAGGTGGGGGATGAAATCTTCCCAATGGAGACCCTCAGGTTTGATGAACTCCGGTAAACTCGCCATGTCCCTGGCCGGGATCCGTTACCTGGCAAAAACGGCACTGACGGGCAAAGACCAACCCTTCATGGGTGGAATCGTCCTCACCGACCGGTGCAACCTGCATTGCGTACACTGCCACGTTTCCGGGAGAGGCCTCCCCGATCTTACCTTCGCAGAGGTGCACCGGGGCTTATCGCTGCTGTACGATATGGGGATGAGAAACCTCTATATCGAGGGCGGGGAACCCTTCCTCTGGAAAGACGGGTCACGGGATCTGGAGGATGTCATCGGGCTGGTCCGGTCGATGGGGTTCCGCTATATCGCCCTGTACACCAACGGCACCTTCCCGATCGATACCACCGCCGATATCGTCTTTGTGAGCATCGACGGTCCCAGGGAGGTGCACGATTCGATTCGCGGGAAGAGCTACGACCGGAACAGGATCTTCCCCTGTTGCCGCGATTTCGGCAGGGAAGAGATCTGCCGCCAATGCGGCTACCTCGGATTTGCCGAGATCCACAAGATCATCCGGCTCAACCCGGGCGCTGAAACGGGAGATCGACCTGTACCGCGGGTTGACGGGGAACCACACCTTTACTTCCGTGTATGTGGGCGGGGGCACTCCGACGCTGATGACCGGCGAACTGTCCGGTATCCTCGATCACCTGCACCGGCATTTCACCATCAGCGGAAGCATCGCCATCGAAACCACCCCGGCGGATACCGGAAAGGAGACGCTCGGGGCCCTGCGGTCGACCGGCTTCAACCTGCTGAGCCTCGGGATACAGACGTTCAACGATCGCGACCTGGTCCTGATCGGGCGGAGCTACGATTCACAGACGGCCCTGGAATCGCTCGAAGCGGTGATGCAAGCCGGGTTCGATACCGTCAACCTCGATCTTATCTTCGCGATCGGCAAACAATCGGTCGATGATATCCGGAACGACCTTACCATCGCCCTGGCCCATCGGGTCGACCAGGTTACCTGTTACCCGCTCTTCACTTTCCCCTATTCCGAGATCGGCAGACTGAAAAAGCAGCATGCCGTCGGAATGCCGGGAATCCTGGCCCGGCGGAAGATGTACTATTTCATCAGCCGGTTCCTCGAGAGCCACCAATATTCGCGGACCAATGTATGGTCGTTTGCCCGCGACCGGGTGGAGCCATTCTCATCGGTCACCCGCGACCACTACCTCGGACTGGGAGCCGGGTCGGGCTCATTCAACGGCAAAAGCTTCTATTTCAACACTTTTTCGGTGCCGGAATACATACGGACTTCCGAAAACCGGTTGCCCATCGCCATAAAAATGAACGTAGGCCGGAAAATGGAAGAGCTGTTCCGGTTCTACTGGCAATTGTACCGAACGGAGATGGACCGGGAAGATTATCGCCGATGGCGTTCGGGCGACGAAGGTTCCGGGCTGCGCTTCCTGGTCCGGCTGATGGATATCCTGGGCTTCATGGATCCCGGCGATTCCTGCGGCATCCGGCTCAACACCCGGGGATCCTACTGGATCCATGCCCTTCAGAACCATTTTGCACTGGACTATGTGAGCAAGATCTGGTCGGCATCGAAAAGCGATCCCTGGCCGGAACGGATCGTGCTGTAGCCATCCGGTCAATCAGGGTTCTGACAGGTTTTTTCCCGTTGAATTGATTACCTTTGCCATGCCATCCTTATTACATTTTTCCTTATGATGCAAATCCTCGTCCCCGTTGATTTTGAACCTCAGTCGCTTATCGCCCTGGAACAATCGTACAACCTGGCCCGCCTGCTGCCGGCAGAGATCGTCCTGCTGTATGTGTACGATCCCCCCGCCGGCATCCGTTCCCTTTTCGGCGCCTCTTACGACGATGAGATGCTGAAGAAACTTGAGGAGAAACTGTTAGATCTGGCTTCCCGGGTGCGTGAAGAGACCGGTTTGGCGGTATCGACCCTCCTCGAAACGGGAAGGATCTATTCTCGGATCGTGGAAACTGCCGAAAAAACGGGGGCCCGGTTCATCATCATGGGGACCCACAGCCAGCCCGGACTCCCCGGGGAGACCGCCGGGGTGATGGGAGCCAACAGCTCGCGGGTGCTGCGGTCGGCCAAATGCCCGGTGATCACCATCAACGCGAAGCACCATTACAACGGCTGCCGTAACATCCTCCTACCCCTCGACCTGACCATGGAAAGCCGGCAAAAAGTGACCTGGGGCATCCGCATGGCGAAGATCTACGGCGCCGGGATCAAGGTGGTTTCGGGCATCTGGAGCATGAACGACCCGGCCGTGCGCAACCGGCTCAACCTCCTGGCGGCCCAGGTAAAACAAGTCATTGAGAAGGAAGGCATCCGGTGTACGGCCGATCTCATTGAAAATGTGGAAAACGAAAAGGCGCTCATCCCTGCCGTGCTGAACTATGCGGAGCAGCAGGGTGACATCGACCTGGTGATGATCATGACCCAGCAGGAGGCGGGCGTGGTCGAATTCTTCATGGGATCGCGCGCCCAGGAATTCGTACGCCTCTCCCCTATCCCGGTCATGTCGATCACCCCGAAGGAACTGGGGTTCGTCTCGATCTTCAGTTGATTCCGGCCACACCACCATCCTGAATCGTTTCCAGGCATACGCACCATGACGAAGACAAAAATTGTTGCCCGGATCGCGCCATTCCTCCTGGTTTTTATTTCGCTGTTCGCGGGCGGCAAGGCTTTGTCCCAGAATATCGTTTTTTCCTCCCTGTCGCTGGAAGAGGGGCTTTCGCAAAGTGTCGTCAACTGCATCTGCCAGGACTCGAGGGGGTTTCTCTGGATCGGAACGCAGAACGGACTGAACAGATTCAACGGGTACACATTCGAGGTCTATTCCCACAACCCTTCCGACACGAATTCCCTGTGGAACAACTGGATCTACTCCATCGCGGAGGACCGGGAAGGGAACCTGTGGATCGGGACCAAGAACGGGTTGAACCAGTATCTCCGGGAAACCGGCATCTTCAAACGGATCCGCTACCGGACCGGCTATGCGAAGGAGATTACCAACTGCCCCTACGATGTCCTTGTTTCATCTGCCGGAAAAATCCTGATCAATACACCCCCGGTACTCACCGTGTACGACCCGGTAACCGCGAAAAGCGACAGTTATACCAGTACCCTGGAATATGACGGCTCGGTAAAAGACAATCGCATCTCGCTGCTGGAGGATGCCGGTGGGAACATCTGGATCGGCTCCACCCGGGGATTGACCTGCTTCGATCCCCGCAACCATACCTTCAGGTACTTTCTGCAGGAGGCCGGGAACGCCGGTTCGATCAGCGACAACACCATCACGGCCCTGTTCGAAGACCGGCAGGGGCGCCTATGGGCGGGAACCCAGGACGGGCTCAACCTGCTGGACCGGCAAACCGGGCGGTTCACCACCTTCCGCAACGACCCGGGTGATCCCTCTTCGCTGAGCCAGAACTTCATCCGGTGCATGCTGGAGGACAATTCCGGCCATCTGTGGATCGGCACGGAAGGGGGCGGGCTGAACCGGCTCAGCTTCACCGGCCGCAAGCCCCGGTTCGAACGTTTCACCAGCGAGAACAGCCGGCTGAGCCACAACATCGTTCTTTCGCTGTATATCGACCGTTCGGAAAACCTCTGGGCGGGCACCCTGCAGGGACTCACCAAAACAGACCTCAAACGGCGTAAATTCAACCTCTACCGGAAAAGCGACGCCCCCAATTCGGTCGATCTGCTGGGCAATGTCATCGCTTCGGTTTACAAGGATGAAGAGGGGATCCTGTGGATCGGGAACTGGGGACAGGGACTGAACCTCTACGACCGGTCGAGCGGCCGTGTCGAGCATTTCTCCACCCGCCACAACGGGAACTACCGCCTCACCAATGATTTCGTACATGTGATCCTCGGGGAACCCGGTAAATCCACCTGGATCGGGACCCGCGACGGGGTTTTCGTATTCGACCGCGAACACCGGCGGTTCACCCGGTACAACGAATTCTTCCATCACCCGGAATTACCTGCCTTCCGCAATACACGGATATTTGCCATCCTCCGCGACCGCCGCGGCGACTACTGGATCGGGACCCAGAACGGGCTCTACCGGGTCAACCTCCGCATGGGACAGTCGGAACATTTCTTCCAGGAAGCTCCCGAAGACCACCGCCTGAGCAGCAACCTGGTCTATTGCCTGCTCGAAGACCGGGAAGGACAGGTCTGGATCGCCACCCTCAACGGTCTCGATGTGTACCCATCGGGGGCAGGACCTATCCGGCACTTCCGGAAGGCCGACGGATCGGCGAATTCGCTTTGCGATAATTTCGTGATTACCCTGTGCGAGGACCACTCCGGCGACATCTGGATCGGCACCAGCACCTACCTGGACCGCTTTTCGAAACACGATTCGGTTTTCACTTACTATGCCAAGGAAAGCGGCCTTCCGAACAACCGGATCTTCGAAATTCTGGAGGATGGCCACCGCACCCTTTGGGTCGCCACGGGGAAGGGGCTGGCCCGTTTCGATACTCTTACGCAGGCCTTCCGCACCTATACCGTCGAGGAGGGGCTGCAGGGCCTCGAATTCAACCTGCGCGCCGCACACAGGAGCCGGGACGGGGAGGTGTTTTTCGGGGGTATGAACGGGCTCAATGCCTTTTACCCCGATTCGCTGCTGGACAATCCTTTCATTCCCCCGGTGGTGTTCACCTCGTTTTATAAGATCAAAGGCGGGCAGAAAGCACGGGTGGATATCCGGGAGATGGAAACGGTGGAGCTGAACTATAACGAAAACACCTTCACCATTGAATTTGCCGCCCTGGAATTCACCAATCCTGCCAACAACCGTTATTCCTACCGGATGGAAGGAGTTTCGGGGGAGTGGATCGACCTGGGAAACCGCCGGTTCGTTCCCTTCACCAATCTGCCCGCCGGCGCCTATGAATTCACCGTGCGGGGATCCAATAACGACGGAAAATGGAATGAAGCCGGGGCCACCCTGAGGATCCTCGTACATCCTCCCTGGTGGAAAAGCCGGCCGGCCTATCTCCTGTACCTTGTCACCGGGGTCCTGCTGGTCGTGCTGTATATCCGGTGGCGGGAACGAAACCTGGTGAGACACCGCCGGGTGCTCGAGAAGATGGTGGAACAGCGCACTTCCGAGATCGAACGTCAGAAACAGGAGCTGCAGCAACTCAATGCCACCAAGGATAAATTCTTTTCGATCATCGCCCACGACCTCCGGAGCCCGTTCAACACCATCCTGGGCTTTTCCGATATCCTGCTGTCGGATCACCGGAAACTCGATGCGGTAAACACGGAAAAATACCTCACCTACATCCGTGATGCCTCGAGGCAAACCTTCGACCTCCTGCAGAACCTGCTGTTCTGGGCCCGGTCGCAAACCGGCAACCTCGAATACCATCCCGCCGCATTCAATCTCAGCGAACGCATCGGGGAGAATCTCAGTCTCATCAGGAGCCAGGCGGAGAAGAAAGAGATCACCCTGACGCAGGATTCCGACGGGGAGATCACGGCGATGGGCGATGCCAACATGATCGATACGGTGCTGCGTAACCTGCTTACGAATGCCGTCAAGTTCACCCCGAAAGGAGGAAAAGTCGGGGTGACGGTCACGGATACCGGCGAACAGTGGGAGGTCAGAGTTTCCGATACAGGAGTAGGCATTGCCCCCGAGAATATCCGCCGTATCTTTATGGTAAGCAGCCGGCATACCACCCGGGGTACCGACAAAGAGCCCGGCACCGGGCTGGGATTGATCCTCTGCCGGGAGTTTCTCGAGCGCCACGGTACCGAAATCCGCGTCGAAAGCGAACCCGGGCAAGGCAGCGGGTTTTCGTTCCGTCTGTCCAAAGCGGAGGATAAGGATCCTTCCGGAAAGTAAACATCTGAAAACACCCTTGAAACAACGGATCTATGCGATACTTCCTGATCACCCTGCTCCTCACCTTCACGGCCGGAGCCTTTTCACAGGGAACCGTCGGGACCGCCCCGGGTTCGCCGGCCGTTGTGATTGGCGATAACCCTTCCGCCGGCCGTTTCGTGAAGATCCGGGGCATCAGTCTTTACTACGAATCCTACGGTTCCGGCCGGCCCCTGCTGCTGATCCACGGCAACGGCGGATCGATCGCATCGATGGCGGGCCAGGTTCCCTTCTTTTCAGCCACGTACCGGGTGATTGCAGCCGACAGCCGGGCGCAGGGAAAATCGGCTGATCCCTCCGACTCCCTTTCCTACGAGATGATGGCCGACGACATGAATGCCCTGCTGGAAGCGCTCCACCTCGATTCGGCCTGCGTTATCGGATGGAGCGACGGGGGTATTACCGGACTCCTGCTGGCCATCCGGCATCCCGAAAAAGTCAGAAAACTGGCGGTGACCGGAGCCAACATCCGTCCCGACACCTCCGCTGTCACCCTCGCCGACATTCAGGGCATGATCGCGGAGGTAAAGCAGATGAGAGCGGAAAAACCATCTCCGGAAATCAAAAACCGTATCAAGCTCACGCAGATGATGATCGACCAGCCCACCATTACCCGACGGCAACTTCAGACTATCCAATGCCCGGTGCTGGTCATCGGCGGCGATCACGACATCATCAAACCGGCACACACCCTAGAAATTTTCCAGTCGCTGCGAAAGGGGTCGCTCTGGATCCTGCCCGATTCCGGCCACGGCACCCTGATCGAACACCGGGAAGATTTCAACGTGCAGGTAAACAGGTTTTTCAAAAAATAACAGTAATTTTATTCCGGAATACGACAAATCATCGTGTCGCTCCTGCCAAATGCCGCCATTTTTGCCTTCGAAAATACTGCGGATCCTTTGCCTGACGGGAACTCTGGCAATGATCCTGGTTATTGTCCCGGCCGTCAGCACAGATGCGCAGGTAAGATCTGTGGTGACTCCAAACCTGTCGCCTCAATATCTTCTCGGCAAACAATTGATCCCCGACGGCGACACCGCCGCACTCCTGCCGGGTCAGGCATTGAATCCGGGCAGCACCAACTGCGTCAACAGCGATTTTTCGGAAGGAACGTTTTCCAACTGGTCGGGCTGTTTCGGCACATTCGACGACCCTTGCCAGAATACCGGGTTCAATCCGACCCGCCATGTGATCATGCCCCGTACCAACCAGACCTATGATCCGTTTATCGGCAGTCCGCTAACGACCGTGTTCCCCGGCGAAGAGCATTCCGCGCGGTTGGGTGATACCCTCGAGGGTGGCCATTCCGAAGAGCTCCGGTACACCGTCAATCTGACGCCCGATAACCTGCTGTTCATTTACCGCTGGGCATCGGTGCTTGAGTCGGTGGGTCACGAGATGTGGCAGATGCCCAAATTCGCCCTGCAGGTGGAAGACATGGCCGGCAACGCCATCGGCGGACCGTGCGGCTTTTATGAGTTCATCGCCCCCAACTGCAGCCCGCCCGGACCGTCGTGCATCGTGCCGCCGGAATGGCATTACTTCGCGGTCCCCTCCCCGAGCATCGATCTTTACTGGCACGACTGGACCACCATCGCCCTCGACCTGACGCCTTTCGAGAGCCTGGGACAGATCCAGATCGTGTTTACCACCCGGGGATGTGCGCTCCAGATCCACCGCGGCTATGCCTACCTCTCCACCTACTGCAGTCCGCTCGACATCCAGATCAGCATGTGCACCGGTTCCACCCAGGCCATTCTCACGGCCCCTCCGGGGTTTGCCGAATATGCCTGGAGAGGGCCGGGATTGACCGGTCCGCCTGTGGGCACCACCCAGTCGATCACCATCTCCGATCCGCAGGCGAATGAAAAGTACTATGTGAACCTGACGGCCGCCAACGGCTGTGTAGTGAACGACCTGAGCCAGGAGATCCTGGCCACGGTGGTCGATGCCGATTTTACCTGGGTTCCCCATTGTGCGGGCGAAGCCACCACATTCCAGGACATCTCGACCGTCAACCAGAATGACATCGTTTACTGGCACTGGATGTTCGGCGACGGAGGGCCCGACCTCGGCGGAATCCCCGACCCGACCCATGTTTACACCCAGCCCGGAACCTATACGGTCACCCTTCATCCCTATTCCACCGAAGGATGTATGGGTTCGGTGTCGCATACCATCACCATCACGGCCGGAGCTTCCCCCACCCTGTCGGGGCCCGATACCGTATGCTCAAGCGGTCCGGGTGTGACCTACCGCACCCAACCGGGCATGACGAGCTATAGCTGGACCCTCCCACCCGGCACGACCCTCGTGGCGGGCGGCACCTCCACCTCCGATTCGGTGGTCGTGTCCTGGAACAACCCCGGGAATTACGTGATCGGGGTCAACTACATCAACCCGCAATCGGCCTGTTCAACCACCCCGGCTTCGATGACCGTCACCGCCGGCACGCTTACACCCCCGGTGATCCTCGGGGAAGATACCCTGTGCATGGGCGGTCCGCCGGTCACCTATTCCACCCAGGCCGGGAAGATCAATTATGCCTGGTCCCTCCCCCCGGAGGCACACCTGGACGCCGGCGGGACAGGCACCGACGATTACGCGACCGTCACATGGCTGGTCCCGGGTTCATACGTCGTGGGAGTCAACTACACCGAACCGGTATCCCTCTGTACGCCCCTTTCTCCGGCGACTCTCAGCGTATGGGTCAATGCCCTCCCCGGCCCTGCCGGAAATATCCAGGGCGCTGACTCGGTTTGCAAACCCCTGATGGAAAACTATACGGTGACGGCCATTGGGGGGGCTTCCTCCTGCTTGTGGGAATACAGCGGCAACGGCGTGGCGATCTCGGGCAACGGCAGCCCTGCCGTCACACTTTCCTTCTCATCCGCCGCAACCAGCGGAATCCTGCGTGTCCGGTGGATGAACCAATGCGGGGAAGGCACTGTTTCGCCCCCGCATTTCATCCGCGTCGACGATCTCCCCGTGGTCGGTTTCACTCCCTGTTTCGACCTGGTGACGACCCCCGATGCCCGGAAAATTCCGTTACGCGGCGGCTCGCCGTACGTCGCGGGAAAGGGTGTGTTTTCGGGAAACCGGGTCAGTTTCAACCCGGTCACCGGGGGCTATGAATTCGATCCACAGGGAGCCAATCCGGGCACCTATCCCATCGGGTATTCCTATACGAACGCAAGCGGATGCAGCACCACCGCCCAACCCATTAACATCGTCGTTCAAAGCAACCCGTTCGCCTGCGGTAATTCCCTCACTGATGTCCGCGACGGGAAAAAGTACAGCACCGTATTCCTGTCGGGTCACTGCTGGATGCAGGAAAACCTGCGGTACGGGTCGGCGCTGGCCACGACCGGGTTGTTCCAGACCGACAACTGCGTACCCGAGAAATACTGTGCCCCCGCGGATCCGGGCTGCAGCCGGACCGGTGGATTTTACCAGTGGGACGAACTGATGGATTACACTGCCGAGTCTGCGGCCAAAGGCCTCTGTCCTCCCGAATGGCACGTCCCATCCGAAACGGAGTGGCAGGGATTGATCGATAACCTGGTACCGGGACTACCCGTCAACCATACGAGCTCGACCCTGGGGGTGAAATTAAAGGACCCTCTGGAGCCTAACGGATTCTACGCGAAGATGGGCGGCCTTGACTATGGCGGGCTTTGGTGGGCGTTTTTCTCCGGATCACTGACCGGCACGATGTTCTGGACCTCAACCCGATGCGGCTCCGTTCATGCCGTCGCCAGGGGCTTGAACAACATTAATCCCAGCGTTTCCTGGTACTGCAACAGCCGGGGGAATGCCTATTCGCTCCGGTGTGTAAAGGATTAGAACGGCCACAGCACTTCCTTGACCGAAAGCGATGGCGGAGCCAGGTATAAAAGAATCCAGGGGAAAGGAAGGAAAACGCTGCGGAGTTGGGAGAGTTATCGGGCCGCTTTGAGGATGGGGGTTGTGATCGTCCCTTCAGCGGTTACGATCCGGAGGAAATAATATCCGTCAGGAAAGCCGGAAAGAGAGCCCCGCATATCTTCATTAGCTATCATCTCCCTACTGTACAGGCTTTCTCCGGTAAGGGTGAATAATTCCATCCTGACTTTTTCAGAAGGGCTGTGACCGGTAAGGGCCACCGTGAATGATCCGGTTGTGGGATTGGGCCAGATGCGTGCTTTCAGCTCTTCCTGTTTTTCAGGAATAGCTGCGGATACCGGGGAGGATGGAATAGTTGAGGAAGAACAGAACTGGCTGCCGTTGGTGATAAATCCATGGAGGTAGCCGCCAGGTGCAACGATGGTTCCGGGACGGAGCAGGATCCTCTGTACGGCCATCAGCAGAACACTGCCGCCCGGATGGACCGTGAAGGTTTCCGGATCGCCCGCGACGACGAGGGTTTGTTCCGCATGGTAACATTCCGATTGTCCGTATCCGATGGCACCCGTAACGGTGATGTTCATCGGGATTGTGATCACCGACAGGATCACGGTATTTGAAACGGCAGGATTATTGGCTGCGCAAGGGGCGTTTGAAAGGAGTGAACACGATACCTGATCGTTATCGGACGGGATATAGGTTAACGTTTCCCCGGTAGCGCCATCGACCGGGGTTCCGTTGATGATCCATTGGAAGAAGGGCGCTGCACCGCCATTTTCATAAATTGCGGTAAATGTGACCGGCGTTCCGGAACTGACCGGATTGGTTTGCGGGGTGATCCATACCGTTACCGGAACAGACGGATGAACCGTCACCTGCACGCTATCCACGCTGGCACACCCTCCCGTATTGGTCACGGTAACGGTATAGCTTCCTCCCGTGGAAACGGTAATGGCAATTGTGGTGGCGGCATTCGACCACACATATCCCGTTCCACCCGAAGCGGTCAAGATCACTGATCCACCTTCGCAGAAGGTCGTTGATCCACTTGGCGTGATCACGGCCGTAGGCAGGGCATTCACGGTCACGCTCTGACTGGCGGTAGCCGTACATCCCGCCGCATTGGTCACGGTAACGGTATAGCTTCCTCCCGTGCTAACTGTGATCGCCGCGGTGGTGGCGGCGTTCGACCATACATACCCCGTCCCGCCCGAGGCGGTCAGCACGACCGATCCGCCTTGGCAGAAGGTCGTCGATCCGCCCGGGGTAATCGCTGCGGTGGGCAGGGCATTGACCGTGACGGATGAATTGGCGGTAGCGGTACATCCCGCGGCATTGGTCACGGTGACGGTATAACTTCCTCCCGTGGTCACAGTAATGGCCGCGGTGGTGGCAGCATTCGACCATACATATCCGGTTCCGCCTGAGGCGGTCAGCATTACCGAGCCTCCCTGGCAAAAGGTGGTCGATCCACTTGGCGTGATCACGGCCGTAGGCAGGGCATTCACCGTCACGCTCTGACTGGCCGTAGCGGTGCATCC
>Ga0116170_10002942_pt1 | contig 16121 bp, 15 predicted proteins | sample AD_JPNHW1_MetaG_FD_89797 | JGI IMG/M metagenome (GOLD analysis project Ga0116170, IMG submission 89797) | Active sludge microbial communities of municipal wastewater-treating anaerobic digesters from Japan - AD_JPNHW1_MetaG | ecosystem: Engineered > Bioreactor > Anaerobic > Digestate | place...
GCTGAAGTGTGATCTGATCGCCAGGATGAAGTCCGTAGAGATGTGAAATGTGCCGATGTCCGGGTTCTGCTTCGATAAACTCTCCGGGCCATTCCATTATACGACCATCGTTACCTATCCTGGTTGGTGTAAGCCGGTCTAGGGTTTTCTGCAGCTTTTTCCGGAAAGCTTTGTCGGTGTTCAGCGCCTCGCCCGCTTTTATTGTATTCTGTAGAAGATCACGTATGATCATATGATCCATGGTCGGGCCCATGACCATGCTGGCGTTTCCCTTGCCTCCGGGAATTACGAAGCTGTTTTCAGGAGAAATTGAAGGACCTGATACCAGTAAGCCGGTCTCAGGATCTTTTGTAAGCCAGTCGATGCAGAATTCGGAGGCTTCTTTCATGATGGTATATGATTTGCTGCGGAGGTATTCCATGTCGCCCCCAAACTGGAAATGGTCCCAAATATTCTGGCAGCTCCATGCTATCCCCATGGGCCACATGCCGTACCTGATAGCCCCCAGGGGCTCTGTATAATGCCAAACATCAGTGGTGTAATGAGCAACAATACCATTCATGCCATAAACTTCCCTGGCTGTTCGGCGGCCGTTATCCCTGAGCGCGTAAATAAAATCGATAAATGGCTCCTGGAGCTCCCCGAGGTTGGTGACCTCCGACAGCCAGTAATTCATTTGTATATTGACATTTATATGATAATCAGCGCTCCACGGCACTTTTAGTCCGTCGGCCCAGATACCCTGGAGATTGGCAGGGAGGCCGCCTGGGCGGGAGCTTGAAATAAGAAGGTATCTGCCGAACTGATAATAGAGCTCTATTAAGTCAGTATCAGTATAGCTGTTCTGCATGGCTGTAAGCCTGGCGTCAGTAGTAAAATAGCTGCCGTCACTTGAACCAAGATCTATTGATACACGGTTAAAAAATGAACAGTAATCTTCGATATGTTCTTTTTTTAATGTTTCATAGGAACGTTCAGATACAGCGTTAATCCTGCTTATCGAGGTTTCTTCCGGATCTTTCCCGAAATAATCTGTAGCTGCCGTCAGCAGTATCGTTACGGCATTTGCCTTGTCTACTTTTATACTATCGCCGGCAGACCTGACAGTCCCGCCATCAGCAATAACCCTCAGGCGTGAATCCATTTTTACCCCGACGCCATTGCCGACATGTTCATTCATAGAGATATTATTTCCCGATGCAGTTATTTTAGCCATGTTTCCAGGGCGTGAAAGCCGGAGGGTAAAAGAGATGGCTTCATTCCTGTCAGCCGTAAGCCTGATTACCAGGGCCTGTCCGGGGGCACTGGAAAATATTTCACGGAGATAATTTACCTGGCCTGTCCTGTAACTGACACTGGCAACAGCCTGGCTGATGTCGAGCTCTCTCCTGTAATTTGATACTCCTTTCTGGGGTCCGAAATCAATTGTAAGGTCTCCCAGGGTCTGGTATGACGATGAATTGTCGCGTTTATATTTTCCGAGGATCCCGTTTTGAGCAAGCTTTTCTGCCTCAGCATATTTTCCATCAAAGAGCAGTCTGCGGACTTCGGGCAGGTTTTTAAGCGCTTCAGGATTTGCATCCCAGCGCGGCTCACCGGTCCAGACAGATTCTTCGTTAAGCTGAAGTCTTTCATGTTCGATGCCGCCAAATATCATTGCTCCAAGGCTTCCGTTTCCCACAGGAAGGGCTTCATTCCAGTTTTCTGCAGGTTTTGTGAACCATATCTTTAACTCACCATTGGTATTCTGACCGCTTAACCTGAATACAAAAAATATCAGAATGGCAGATAACGGAATGAATTTTTTATTCATGAATGCCTGTATTTAACTGGTAATATGTAATAATAAAAAATGAGTATCAGGAATGTTTAATAATGAATCGCATTACGCTTGAAAATCAATTGTTTTACCCCATCCCCAGGGGGAGTCAATTGATTTTCTTCGCTCCCCCTGGGGCCGGGGTAAACGAAGAAAATCAATGGAGTTTGGTGTATGATTCCCGATACTCATTTAATAAAAAAAACTTACACATAGTTTAACAGAGAAAGACAGAGTCACACGGAGATTTTTTCGATAATATTTCTCTGTGGTACTCTGTGTCTTCTCCTGATCTCCTCTGTGGAAGTTCTTATTTTCTTATTCCGAACGGATTATTTCTTCAGAAGATCGCGTATCTCTGAAAGAAGGGTTTCTTCTTTTGTGGGTGCAGGAGGAGCAGGCGGTGCAGCGGGTGCTTCTTCTTTTTTCTTCTGTGCAGCATTAATAGCTTTAATTACCAGGAATACTGCAAGTGCAACGATCAGGAAGTCGAAGCAGACCTGGATGAAGTTTCCATAGTTCCACCATACTTCGTTGGCCCCGGGATTAATATCAAGTTTCAGGTCGGTGAAATTAACTCCGCCTATCAGCATACCGAGAGGAGGCATGATGATGTCGCTTACCAGTGACGATACTATTTTGCCGAATGCAGCACCGATAATAATACCGACAGCCATATCGACAACGTTGCCTTTCATTGCGAAAGCTTTGAATTCATCAATCAGTTTCATAGACAAGTTTAATTAGTTAATTGTTTTGATATTAAAATTTATAGGAGAATCCGACTCCGAATATTTCCTTGAACTGGATCCTTTTTCCAGGAACATCTTCCGCATCATCCATATCGCCGTCATCATTCCTGTCAAGTGCTATTAAAATATTGTCGTCATACAACAGGTGTGTATTAAAGCTTACACTGATGTACTTGTTGACTTTCATCCCGATCAGTGTTTCCCAGCTTACGTCTATATTCTGGGGATTATCGAGGTAATTTGAGAACAAGTCGAGCTTTGTTGTAAATGAAATGTTCTTCATGAACTCGCCCTTGAAGTCGTTTTTTGTATATATAGACCTTATATATCCTCCAAGTTCACTTTTTGATTTTTCGCCGGGGGTGACACCGAATGCTCCTGCTGCAGAAAGTACATCATCGGTTACAAAGGTGAATTTACCTGTTAAAGGGGCAATAAATGCACTGAAGTATGCATTTGGTTTATAGTCGAGACCTACAGCGGTGAGCAGGTATGCCGGTGAAAGAAGATCTGATATTTTTGATTTGGGAGTCGACTGGTAGTTATAACCGGGTGTCATTTGTGTCTTGAAGTTGAGCAATGCAGCATAATAGAAATTTTTGAATGCCTGTCTTCCATATTTCGACAGGAAATCAATTTTATCATCTGTCTTCCTGAAATCTTCTTTCCCCTGTTTCAGTAATCCATATCCAAGGTCGAGGGAGTTATCCCAGACAGATTTTCCCTGTTTCAGGTTGGCAAATAGTGAGAATATGCCGTTTATGGCTACTGAATTCTGACCGCCGGCAGCCCAGTTTGTGAGGGATGTCTGTGCAAGATTTGTTGAAAGGAGACCTCCTTTCTTCCAACCCTGTGTAGTGTCGGAAGAGAGTGTCCGGAGATTCTTTTCGCCTTCGGTAACCTGTCCGTAAGATATGGAACATAAAAAGAAAAATGCTAATGCTGGTATTATAAATCTGGTTTTCATTGTAGGATTAATTTTGGTACTACATATCAATAAACCAATGCAGCCACGCATAAGCATGGCTGTATAGGTTCTTCGCATGTGCCGGAGATGTTTATTTTATTATCTCCTTTATTTCTGCCCTGGCAGCATTTCTTTTTACGGAATCGATTCCGTTGTCGCGGCCGGTTTCGCTCTTGTAATTCTGGCTTATTCCGATCACTTCATTATTACCTGCCGTTACAGCGAAGCGGAACATTTTACCCGGAGTCTGTGTTTTTGTAACTCTTTTAGGATCTTTAGCATTTTTCTTCACTGCAGAAATCCCGTTAAGACATGCAGCCTTTGATGAGTATGGTTCGCTGCTGAGGATTGTCTGACCATTGTCGGCTTTAAGACGGAACCTGAACTCACTCTTCTTTCCACTCTGGTAAACTTCAAATTTTGCCATTTTTCTACTTTTTAAAGGTTATAGTTGAAATAAAGATAGGATATTCTTCTTCTATTTTTTAAGGAATTTTCCGAGAATTCCTTTTGCAATCCCGCCGATAGCTGCCGATTTGCCTGTGCCGAAAATTTCTTTCAGCGGTGACGGATCATCATCAGGAGTGGCGCTGTTCTTTTTCGTAATAAGGTTTATAACTGCCGGGACCGCAATGGTAGCAATCATCTTCGACATGTCGGGTGTAAGCCCGAGCTTGCTCACAAGTCCGCTGACCACGCCGGAAGCAATATTGTTCTGAATGAGATTTGCTGCAGAATTATTTGCCTGTCCGGAAAAGAGGTTTAGCAGGTTGCCAAGTCCGCCGCCAGACATCTGGGAGGTGACTTCTTTTTTAGTTACATCGCCAATGACTTTGAAAACGCCATCGAGCTTGTTCGCCGGAAGCTGGGTCTGATTTATAATCTGTGATCCGACTTCTGACTTCAGAGTACCTAATAACTTTTCAAGCATGATAAATAAATTTGTTAGAGATTGTTCTTCAAATATAATCAGAATATTTTAGAATTGTCATTTTATTATTTATTACATAATGCTAAACAGTTACATATTCACTGCTGAAAGCTAATTAACTACACTTTTATTTTCAGTACGCACGATTCCACTAAAATATTTAATTACAATTTTCCCTGATGTGGATTATTCAGCTAAATTGCGAAAAATTAACAGGTACGATCATGGATAAAAAAGAGACATTCGCGGCACATATCAACGACGGCTATTCATGCAAGGGCGATTCAATAATTCTTGGTGCTGCAATTCTTGATGGCCAGGCAGTTTCAGGCACAAAGGTACAGGTGCCCCTGAAGACAATGAACCGGCATGGCCTTATTGCCGGCGCTACAGGAACAGGAAAAACCAAAACCCTCCAGGTAATTTCTGAACAGCTGTCGGAAAAAGGTGTTCCCGTTTTACTGATGGATGTAAAAGGTGACCTGAGCGGAGTGGCAATGCCCGGAGAGGAGAAGCCTTTTATTACTGAACGACACTCTAAGATCGGCCTGCCATATTCGGTAAAAGGATTTCCGGTTGAGCTTCTTTCTCTTTCACAGCAGGACGGTGTACGACTCCGGGCCACTGTTTCGGAATTTGGTCCGGTACTTCTTTCAAGAATACTCGACCTGAATGATACCCAGGGTGGAGTTCTTGCTGTAGTTTTTAAATACTGCGACGACAGGCAGATGGCTCTTCTCGATCTGAAAGACCTGAAGAAGGTAATACAGTTTGTTACCGAAGAGGGAAAACAGGAATTCGAAAATGAATACGGGAAAGTTTCCACCTCCTCAACCGGAATAATACTGCGAAAAATAATGGAGCTTGAACAGCAGGGAGCTGAGCTTTTCTTCGGAGAGCTTTCATTCGATATTCATGATCTGATGCGGCGCGACAACAACGGGAACGGATATATAAATATCATCAGGCTAACAGATATTCAGGATAAGCCCAAGCTGTTCTCAACATTTATGCTTTCACTACTGGCAGAGGTGTACAGCCAGATGCCTGAAAAAGGCGATGCCGACAAACCTGAACTGGTGATATTTATTGACGAGGCACATCTTGTTTTTAAACAGGCCGGCAAGGCTCTCCTCGATCAGATTGAGAATATTGTGAAGCTGATAAGGTCGAAAGGTGTTGGTGTTTTCTTTGTCACACAGAACCCTTCTGATGTTCCAAACGGCGTGCTTGCACAGCTGGGTTTAAAAGTACAGCATGCTCTCAGGGCATTCACCGCTGTCGACAGGAGAGCCATTAAGCTTACAGCAGAGAATTATCCTCTCTCAGATTATTATAAAACAGAAGACACTATCACCTCTCTTGGCATAGGTGAAGCGCTGGTAACTGCCCTGAACGAAAAAGGAATTCCCACTCCTCTTGCTGCAACGATGCTGCGATCGCCTATGAGCAGGATGGATATTCTCAGTCCCGGAGAAATAAGCAACATAAACAGGGCATCACAACTTGTGACTAAGTACAGCCAGGTTATTGACCGCGAAAGCGCTTACGAGATTTTAGGTAAAAAAGTTGCCCTGATTGACAAGGAGAAAGCCGATACTGCAGCAGAGGAGGAATGGATAAAGAAACAGAAGGAGATGGCGAAGCAGGAAAAGGAGTGGGGAAGAGAATATGAGAGCGGGAGAGCGGGAAGAGGAGCCAGGAGTAAAAGAACAACCGCCACAAGGACCCGCAGAACAGCTGCCAATCCCGTAGTAAAGGTTCTGACCAGCGCTACTTTTATCAGGGGTGTTATGGGGATATTGAAGAAAGTTATATAGCCTTCACCTCTTCACCTTTACGCTGTCGACAAGATATTTTGAGTCGCCTCTCCAGAATACTGCGCTATTCATCTGCCTGTAATGGACAATAACATTTTCACCCTGAAGCGTGTCGAACTGTCTCACAAGATCTTTATTTATCAATGTGAACTGGAATTTTTCAGAAGCGATTGCAATATCACGTGTTGAGGCGACACTGCTGAGGATCATTTCTCCTTCATAAGTCTTGAAGAATGTTCCCTTGTTTGAAAATTTCTGCAGAAGGCCTGCCCTGTAACCCTCGCTGTATGTGTAGAAATATTTCCAGTAAATGAATGCTGCGAGAAGGACTATTAACAGGGTTATGACCCACCTGAAAATCTTTTTTGTTTTCTTAAACAAGTTGGTTCTCAGGGAGCTTTTCTTTACATCGGCATCAATGCTCATGGCTGTTCACTTTTGATTATCTGAAAAAGTTTCCCCGGCGGCTCAGGAAGTGGTGGGGAATTCCTTATCAAAAATAATTATTTTTTACTGATTCCGGATAGACATAAAGATTCTTCGTTTCACTCAGAATGACAGGGTTTCTATTTAATTTTTTTATTGCAGTGATTTAATCCTATTCCTGATCGATGTCATTTTTCCCAGCCTGCCTGCAGAATAAGTTTTTTGCTCATTATCGATAAACTCAAACAGTTTCAGTGATTTCCGGGAAAATTCAAGACACATTTCTTTATTTCCACGTACCAGGTTAAGCTCGGCTTCGGTATCAAATAGCCAGGCAAGGATCTCGAGGTGTCCTTCCGTATAGTTATGTTCATGAAGTAATTTTTGGGTAAGCTCACCGGCGGGTATTGCAGTGAAAAAAGCAGAATCTTCCTTTAGAAAATCATAATAAAGCCTGTCGAGCTGATCACCGGCCTTTTCAAGATCGCCTTTCTTGATGAGGCCGAGAATTCCCATTATCAGCTCCCTGATCATTTCCAGCATCCGAAGTATGTAATCTTTCTGGTACATTTCCGGTGAAAAGTGTTTAATATTTTTTATATGGATTAAGTTGTTAATCCTTTATACACCGTACCCCCAGACCGACGTTCTTGGCTGTATTCACATCAGAATATGCCGCTCCGAAATTATATCCCAGGGCACAATACCATGCATAGGTTGCATCTTTTTCTGTGGAAGACCAGAGTGAAGAAAACTTTGTATAATTGGTACATGATCCTGCGGGAGCCCGGGTTCCTGTAGGAATGGCAGTAAATCCGGGAAAGTTGTTAGCATCGGTATTAGGACTTTCCCAATGGGCAAATGTTGTCTCTTTAAGTTTTCCGCCTGCAATCGTTGCTCCGCCCAGAGTGGTAAAAAGAGTATTCCATTCGTCGCGTGTCGGAAGGTGCCAGCCTGTTGGACATAGCCCGCGACTGTCAACAGCTGCATGCCACGTATACAACCGGCCGTTTACTAAAGGATCGATGGTCACCATGTAGGCATAGTATACCCATACATATTTTGGGTTTACAGCAGTGGATATATTTAATGTCTGAGGATCAGTAGTCCCTATAAGATCACCATTACTGTAAGATTCAGTGCCCAGATTTACCGCCATCCAGGTCTGGGTGCCTACCTCGGTGACCGGATAATTCCTGTTATCACCATCCTTACACCTTACGAACTTGAAAATGATCTCCTTGTCGGATGCAAAATCGGATGTGACTATTGTAGTGAAATCACCCGATATGCCTGTAAACTTCAATCTCTCGCCGTTATTATATGGCATGTCGACAGTCTCAGCCAGTCCTTTTGGAAAACTAGTCCTGATCTTTTCACCTGCCGGGTCGACAGAATTACTTATATCTTCAATATGTACACTGCCATTTGCATTGCTTACGGAAACAAGTCTGCCGGAAAGGGAGCTGTTACCGGCATTTACATTAATGATGTAAACACCATTTTTAAGGCCCGATATCCTGAAACTTTTGCCCGGAGAATCGTTATAAATCTTCCTGCTGTAAATTACCTTCCCTGATATATCTGTAATTAAGACTTTTGCCTCACCATAAACATGGTCAGGAAGCATCATATCAGAATATTCCGACATCGGGTTAGGATAAAGTGCTAATCGAGGGTAAGCGGTCTCTGAATCCTCATCAATTCCGGTTGGTAATGTCAGCCGCAGTAGATCTGTACCGTTAATCTCAAGAGTCGCTCCTGTTGTCAGATTCTCAACTTTTACTGTCGCCACAGAAGCCGATTCTCCTGTTCCCGTAAAATTTACTGTATAGTTCTGTCCCGATGCTTGTGAGGCATATGTAATTAACAGCAGAGCTAAAATTTTTTTCATTGGCAGGAGTTATTTAGTTCGGCAATAAGTAGAAATATCAACCGGTCTCAGGTTAATTCTTTAAATATAAAAAATTACGCCGAAAGTATTTCAGGATGCTCACTATATATTTTTATTATCAGCTCGCCGAAAAGCGTATTTGCCCAGGCGAACCAGCTCCTGTTGAAATCGGCAGGATTATCCTTATGGAAAGCCTCATGCATGAATCCTGTCCCGGCATCACAATTCCTGAGCATCGTCAGGCACTGTTTTATTTCGGCGGGATCACTGCTGGTCATGGCCCGTAAAATGATCCCCATGGGCCATATTTTTTCCTTGCCGGTATGAGGGCTTGCCTGCCCTTCAGCAGCAGATCCCCGGAGATAATATGGATTCGAATCACTCAGAAGGAATTTACGGGTATTCCTGTAGATTGGATCATCGTTCTTATGTGCACCCAGGTAGGCAAGCGACATAAGAGAAGGAACGTTCGCATCATCCATAAAGACACGGTTCCCGAATCCGTCAACTTCGTATGAATAGATCTTACCGAAAAGCGGGTGCCTCGATATTGCATGAATTCTTATTGCAGAGTCGACTTCATCGGCGAATCTGTTGCACTCACCGGCAAATTGCTGATCCCTGAGAATGGCTGAGTAAATTTCAGCAAGCTGCCTTAAGGATAGCATTGCAAAGATATTGGACGGCACGAGGTATGGATACATTGTGGCATCATCCGACGGGCGGAACATAGAGCAAATCATGCCTGTGGGCTTTACGGGCCTTCCGGTTCCGCTGAATACAGGGGCGTCGATCATTGCTGTCGTTCTCCTGATGAAAAAATATGGTGAGGTGCCATCTTTCCTCTGCTCTGTACGGAATGTTTTTACTATGAGCCTCATCGCCCGGTTCCAGTCGGTATCGAAACAACTGGTGTCACCGGTAAGCTTCCAGTAATGATATGAAAGCCTTATTGTATAGCATAGCGAATCGATCTCCCATTTTCGCTCGTGAACCCCCGGGGCAGGCGATGGCCTGTCGCTCTTCCATTCCGATTCCTTTGTAAGATCTTTGTAGAAGGCATTTGCGTAGGGATCAGTAAGCACACATTTCATCTGGCGGTTAATGAGCCCTTTTATCATATCGCGGAGTTTACCGTCCCTCACAAGCAGAGGCATGTAAGGCCACACCTGTGCTGTGGAATCGCGAAGCCACATTGCATCGATATCGCCGGTTATTATAAAAGTATCAGGCTTACCGTCGATGACTTCATAATCTACGGTGGTATCGAGTGTATTTGGATAGCAGTTTACAAACATCCAGGCCAGCTTCCTGTCGGTGATCTCAGGTTTGATTTTAATGATGCTCTTTTCAACTTCATCGCTGGTGAAGCTCCTTTTTTCAAATGGAAGCCTTTTTGTGACAAATTCCTGGGGGCCCTTAATACTTTCTGATATTGCAAGGATCCGTGGTGCGACAAGCACTCCTCCCAGCATTATACTGTTTTTGATTATGAATTTTCGCCGTTCCATCTGTTATTTTATTAACAATCCATGCAATTCCTCCGACCATTTCTTTATTTCATCCCAGTTTCTGTGATCTCCCTCTTTCCACACTCCAATCAGTATGCTTATCCGGAATTTCAGCCTGTCGCTGAATGAAGGCACTTCTTTAAGGGTAAGCTTTCCTGCGAAGATCCCTTCCTTCAGCGGTTTTACAATATTTCTCACAGGATCCATCCAGGCCGAAACACCCTGGCGATATTTTTCACCGTTCGGCATTGCAAGAGTCATACACACCTGGAAGGCAGCAAAGGGTTTTTTTACTAATTCATTCTTGTTGGCAACAAGAAAATCAATCGCCTCGGGAAGCCATTTTGCAGCCTGAATTGCACTCCCTGCAACTACTGCACTGTACTGTTCAATATTCTTTACATCCTTCATGGCGATTACATCGACAGAAGCTCCCTTTCCGGAAAGTGTTTTGCCAATGGCATCAGCAACACCGGCTGTTGTACCGGTCCGTGAAGCGTAGGTAACCAGGATTTTGTCATTCATACGATTCATGTTTTTTCTCCTTTGTGATACTTCGTGCTATCCTTCGTTTCCCCTTTGTGGTTAAATATTTTACCACCAGGAAACACAAAGTACTCGCGAGGGAGCACAAAGGAAAATAATGTTATAATTAATTTATCTGAAAATACTTTTTATACCAGAATAGAGAAACGTCTGCATAGGAATAATTTTCTGTACTGAATAATTTTGTATTGTAGAATTTCATGCCTGTCATCTTTTCAATTTCCTCTTTTGATTTCCAGGAACCTGTATTATAAGCTGTTGCCAGAAATATAATTTTTGTTTCTTCATCAGGAAATTCAACTGAAAAGTATTTCTCACATATTTTGAAAAAGGCAATTATATAATTGAATTCACTTACGGGGTCTTCAAGATCGGCGATGATGGCACTTCTGTATTCACGTATATTTTTATATGAACTGCTTTTTCTGAACATGTTTCTCATTCTCCAGCCACTGAGGGACCTGCTTTCTTCCCTTATTTTTTCTGCAAATGAGGGCTTAACCTGGAAGACGCCGATTGAAAAATCGGCATAGTCGGCACCAAGGTTCCTGTATAGTGTTTTCAGCATTGTTGTTTCCAGCTTGTCCCTGAGAGCCGAATACCTTACCAGCTCAGGAAAGACAATTGAAACAGTAACAGGGTATGAGAGTTCATGTTTCTTCAGCGCCTCCCTTATCCAGCTGTCATTTTTTTCCAGGAACTGCAAAGCCTCTTTCCAGTCATTTCCGAAAAGTTCATCATAGTATTGTTCCTGTCCTGAACTACTGACCGTAAGGGGGATAAGAATTATTACCAGGATCAGGACATTTGTTCTGAAGGTCATCGTTTTCCAGGTTCCTAGAAAGCTATTTTACACCGCATTAATGCATTTTTCCCGGGTGAATAGTACATATATGCCAGGTAGACCTGTCCGTTTGTTTTCATAAGATGAGGATTGAACAGGTCGGTGAGAGTCTTTCCGTCGCTGAAAGAAAGGGTGCCGTAATTATATGTTGCATAAGCGGTGTTCCCTGAGTTGATGAAGATATTTTTGCTTCCGATATGCTGGCTTTTGAGTGTCAGCAATTGTTTTCCCTGGAGGTTATATATTTTGTCGTATGCCACCATGAGGATATCATCAAATTTCATTTTACCATCAGGCATGGCGCCGAACTGCGTCGACAGATCGTATGAAGCATCAGGGATATTTGAAACCAGCTTCGGGGTAATGGACGCGGGGCCACCTCCTCCCATAATTTTCTGCTGCATCTGCTGCGAATACTGCATTGCAAGCTGCATTTTTTCCTGGTCGGTTTTTGCCTTTTTCATGGCTTCATCCATGGCTTTGCCGTCCATTTCTGACACAACTACGTTTTCCACTACCATAGCAGCAAACTTCTCTTTTGACACTGACAAGGTGAAGCTTCTTATTTCGCCGTATGGACCATAAGTTTTTCCGCCAAATGAAATGACATATTTATCGCCTTTCCTGCTTATATAGTTTTTATACCTGATAAGCATCTGTTCCATGGAAGCTTCTTCATCGCTGTTCTCAAAACCGGCTATTCTTGTATCTCCAGCCTGGAAAGGGCCTTCGGCCGTTCCGTTCTTAACGATAAAATAATTTCCTGAGATCTTGTCCTGCATAAGCAGTGAGCCATCATCCATCACACTTATATTTGTTTCCATATAGTCAAGCTTCAGCGAACCTCCCATCGAAACAACCAGCTCTGCATCATTGCAGGAACATGGTGGTTCAGGTTCAGGAACGGATTCTGATGAACCACCGCTGCCGTTTTTTATTTCATTAATGACAGCCCTTCCTGCTTTTTTAAGCAGATCCTGGGAATTGGCATTGTTCGGTATCAGCAGGCATGCTGCCAGAAAAAATATTATTGTACGTTTCATGGTTAAAAATATGATTAAGATATCTTTCTCCCTGTAAAGGTATCGAGGTTTTTTTCAAAAAGTATCGAATTATATCCGGGATTAAATTCAGGATTTGGTTTTATTTCTCCTGTCCTGTGATTTATAAAACCTTTTACAAATTTATTGGGAAGGAGATACATTACGTCGGAGTTTTCATTTCTTGATGGAGCTTTTTCAGTAAGAATGTTTTCAACAGATACTTCTTTCAGTTCTCTCAGGCTTATCTCACTGTTATAATGATCATATAAATCGTTGGAGATGCAAATCACGATAAGAAAATCGCCGAATGATTTACGGTTATTATGCTTTACGAGAAGGTCGAGCCTGTCGCCGGTTACCGGCAATGCAGTTTTGTAGAAGGAATCAGCGAACATAAATCCATTCCTGAGTATTTCTCCCGCCACATCTTCTTCCCTGGTATAATGAATAAATATCCTTGAGTCTTTCAGGTTTCCAAGAAGGAAGCCCGTCGGCCCTTCCTCAAACAGCCTGTCGGTAAAGAACGAGCTGAAATAGCTCACCTTCTTTAATTCCTTCATGAAGCGGACCATCTCTTCCGAGGTCCAGCTTTTTTCAATTCCCGAGAGGCGTCTGACGGTGGATTCCAGGTAAAGGTTATTTCTTGCCAGCCGCACGTGCAGGTAGATGATATATGCCAGCAGCAGTAAAATTAATATGATGAGTGCAAGCTGAAGGGTCATTTTCTTTTTTTCTGAATCATTTTATAATTCCTGGCCTTTTGGTGACTGATGTATTCACTTTCAATAAAATGCAATTTAGTAATAAAAAAAGTCATACAAAGAAAACATTTCCGGTGTATGGATTAATAAAATAATGCAAAAGCGGGATTATAATTAAATAATTACAGTAACGATTATATTTGCAGCTTGATTGTTAGTAAACAGAGCTATTTAATAATAAATGAAAAGCAGCAAGGCAAAATTTGGCCGGATAGTAATTAAGGTAGGCAGCAATGTTATTACAATGGGCGATGGCTCGCTGAACACCGGCAGGATGCTTAGAATTGTCGAGCAGATTGCAGTGTTGATGAAACAGGGCTATGAAGTGATACTTGTTACCTCGGGAGCAGTAGCGGCAGGAAGGGCTGAACTTGTTCCATCGAGAAAAACAAGCCTGATCTCGTCAAAACAGATTTGGGCCGCAATAGGACAGGTAAGGCTTATGTCGAATTATCAGTTTTTGTTCGGGAAATACGGGATAGGAGCAGGACAGGTGCTGGCAGTAAAAGATAGTTTCAGGGACCGGCATCATTACCTGAATATGAAAAACTGCATTTCCTCAATGCTCGAAAACCATATACTGCCGGTGATAAACGAGAACGACACCATTTCAGTTAACGAGCTGATGTTTACCGATAATGATGAACTTTCGGGGATGATCGCTGCAATGATGGACTGCGGCACTCTCATCATTCTCTCGAATGTCGACGGGATTTATAATGGACCGCCCTCAGAAAAAGGATCGGTGCTCCTGAAAGAAATTTCCGGTGGCAGCAACGAGATCGACGGTTATATCACACCATCAACATCAGAGTTCGGAAGGGGTGGTATGCAGACGAAATACTCTATTGCAAGGAGAATCGCCAGGGAAGGCATCAATGTGTTTATTGCAAACGGAATGCGCGACTCAATAGTGCTTGATATCATCAGGGAGAAGGATGTTCCATATACCCATATTGTTGCTTCTGAAAAGAAGAAAAACAGCGTGAAGAAATGGCTTTCACATTCCGACACTTTTGCAAAAGGAATAGTCTATGTCAATGATGGTGCAAGAGATGCTCTTCTGACCGGAAAGACAAGCCTTCTGATGATAGGGGTATCGAAAATAAGCGGATTCTTTAAAAAAGGAGATATCATCAGGATATATGATGAGAAGGGGAGACAGTTAGGGTTAGGCAAATCGGGCTACGACTCCGGAAAGGCAGAGGCATGCCTGGGGAAAAAGCTTAAAGTGCCGCTTGTCCATAATGATTACCTGTCAATAAATCAGGATGAATAATGTACAGCAATGCAGTATGATTCAATATATGAAAATGCATCAAAAGCACGGAGGGAGCTGAGTCAGACCGGTAATGAATCAATCAGCCGGATGCTTATGAGGCTTGCCGGTGAAGCAGAAAAACAGGCACCGTTCATTCTTTCGGAAAATGAAAAAGATCTTGCGCTTATGTCCGCTGCCGATCCGCGTTACGACCGGCTGAAGCTTACGGCAGAACGAATAGAAAGCATCGCCGCCGATATACGTAAAGTAGCTTCCCTTCCTCAACCCTACGGAAAAATCCTGTCTCAATATACCAGGCCCGATGGCCTGGTCATAAAAAAGATCACTGTCCCGTTCGGAGTCATAGGCGTCATCTACGAAGCAAGGCCTAACGTCACTTTTGACGTGTTTTCCATCTGCATCAAATCTGGCAACACGGCAATACTGAAAGGCGGGTCGGATGCCATAAATTCTAATATGGCAATTACAGGCATAATAAAAGATGTACTGAGAGAATGCATGATCAGCGAACATGCAATAACCCTGCTCCCTCCCGGAAGGAAGGAGACGGCATGGCTTCTCAATGCCGAAGGACATGTCGATCTGCTTATTCCTCGTGGCAGCAGGGAGCTGATTGATTATGTCAGGAAAAATGCCAGGGTGCCGGTCATAGAAACAGGTGCCGGGATATGCCATACCTACTTCGATGAATATGGAGATGCTTTAAAGGGAAGGGACATAATAGTAAATGCAAAAACACGCAGGGTAAGCGTCTGCAATGCCCTCGACTGCCTGATCATACACCGGAAGCGCCTGGAAGAGCTCCCTTTTCTGGTTGAACCGTGTGCCGCGACAAAGGTTGAAATATATGCCGACAATGAAGCCTATTCTGTACTCTCGGGGAAATATCCTTCAGAACTTCTGAAGAGAGCCGGCCGGGATTCTTTCGGAACGGAGTTCCTTTCATATAAAATGGCTGTTAAAACGGCAGCTTCTCTATCTGAGGCTATCGAACATATTTCGGAATATGGATCTAAGCACAGCGAAGCCATAATTTCGGAGAATGATGAAACAATTTCTGCTTTCTTCAGAGAGGTCGACGCCGCAGCCGTTTACTCAAATGCTTCCACAGCATTTACCGATGGTTCAGAATTCGGACTGGGTGCCGAAGTAGGTATCTCGACGCAGAAGCTTCATGCCCGCGGACCCATGGGGCCTGAAGCCCTTACAACATATAAATGGATCATCACGGGCGATGGCCATACGAGGGGATAGACATTATGCAGACAGTTATGGAAAGGAATGAAAAGAAAATAAAAGAGTTTTACAGTGAGCTGCCGGGTAAAATATCATCTGTCAGAAAACAGGTCCGTCGTCCGTTGACACTCACTGAGAAGATACTGTACTCGCATTATCACGGGGGAGGATCTTTCATTAACGATCTTCAACATGCGTCAGGTTATAAAGAGTTCAGGCCCGACATGGTAGCCATGCAGGATGCAACGGCACAGATGGCTCTTCTTCAGTTTATTATGGCTGGCAAAAA
>Ga0116170_10002943_pt1 | contig 16116 bp, 6 predicted proteins | sample AD_JPNHW1_MetaG_FD_89797 | JGI IMG/M metagenome (GOLD analysis project Ga0116170, IMG submission 89797) | Active sludge microbial communities of municipal wastewater-treating anaerobic digesters from Japan - AD_JPNHW1_MetaG | ecosystem: Engineered > Bioreactor > Anaerobic > Digestate | place...
AAACGGGAGAAGAACCCCGATAACAGCGCGCTGCTGAAGCGGATGGGCGCGGACGAGAAACAGCACGCCGCCTTCTGGCAGAGCGTGAGCCGCAAGGAAGTGAAACCCGACCGCTTCAAGCTGATGCGCCTGCGCATTCAGACGTTGATTCTGGGCTACACCTTCGTTTTAAAACGCCTGTCCCAGACCGAGACAGCGGCAGTAGACGGATATGAGAGAGTAAAGAGCCAGTTCCCGGACGCGGCCCGCGTGCAGGCGGATGAAATGCGCCACGAAAAAGAACTGATTGGCATGCTGAACGAAGAACGCCTGCAATATGTGGGCGCGATGGTGCTGGGCCTGAATGACGCGCTGGTGGAACTGACCGGAACCATCGCCGGGCTTAGCTTCGCGTTGCAAAACACGCGCGTGGTGGCGTTAAGCGGCATTATCACCGGTATCAGCGCGACGCTTTCGATGGCCGCGAGCAACTATCTGGCCGAACGGGCGGACGGAAACCCCAACGCCGCAAAATCCAGCGTATATACAGGCATCGCGTATCTGATTACCGTTGCGCTCCTTGTGCTTCCCTACCTGCTGCTGCCGGACAACCTGTGGGCGGTCGCGCTGGTGATGATGATTGCGATTGTGGTGCTGATTATCCTCGGTTTTAACTACTATATCAGCGTCGCAAAGAGTCTGCCTTTCCGAAAGAGATTCGTAGAGATGGTTACAATCAGCATGGGCGTGGCGGTGATCGCTTTCCTGATCGGCCTGCTGGCTAAGGCACTGCTGGGCGTGAAACTTTAACGAATTAGAAAAAGCCGCGGCTTCGGGGGAGCAATCCCCCGCAGGCCGCGGCTTTTTCTATGGAGTTGTTTCTGGTTAAATCGGCGGAATATGCCAGATGTTGTCGTTATACTCCCGTATGGTACGGTCCGACGCGAAATAGCCGGACTTTGCCACATTGTGGATCGCCATGCGGTTCCACTTTTCCCGGTCGCGGTAATCGGTCAGCATCCGGCGGTTCGCCATGGAGTAACTGCCGAAATCCTTTAATACAAAATACTCATCCGGCATCCCGCCGTAATCCCCGATCAGCAGCATATGGTACAGGTCCTGCAGAGCCATCGGTTCATCCGGGAACAGCGTTCCGTCCAGCCATTGGCTCAGCGCCCGGCGAATTTCCCCGTTCGTTTCAAAAATGCTCATGGGATTGTAAGTGTGATCGCGATATAAACTATCCACTGCGTCCGAACGCATGCCGAAGATGTAGATATTATCCGGCCCCACGCGATCATAAATCTCCACGTTCGCCCCATCCATGGTGCCGAGCGTCAGCGCGCCATTCATCATAAACTTCATGTTGCCGGTACCGCTGGCTTCTTTTCCGGCGGTAGAAAGCTGCTGGCTGATTTCGGCGGCGGGCATCAGATATTCGGCGGTAGAAACGTCGTAGTTTTCGATGTAAACGACCTTGAGGAATTTCTTCGCTCTGTCGTTTTTCTCAATCAACGACGCAAGCGCGTTGATATAGCGGATAATCAGCTTGGCGCGGTAATATCCCGGCGCGGCTTTGGCGCCGAACAGGAATGCGCGCGGCGGCGCGTCATAATTCGGGTCCTCAACCACACGATTATACAGCACCTGAACATGCAGGGCGTTCAGCAGCTGGCGTTTGTACTCGTGCAGGCGCTTGGCCTGCACGTCGAAGATAAAATCGGGGTCCAGTGTAATCCCCTGCCGCTTCCCGATCAGGGCGGACAGCCGTTCCTTATTCTGCCGCTTCACCTGCTCAAACCTGCCGCGGAAAGCCGCGTCGTCGGCAAAGGGAAGCAGTTTTTCCAGCTCGTCCGTGTCGCGGTAAAACCCTGTACCGATTGCCTCGCCAATCAGGTCCCGCAAGCCGGGATTTGCATTCAGCAACCACCGACGGTGCGTAATGCCGTTGGTAATGGCGCTGAACTTGTCAGGCTCCACCAGATAGAAATCATGGAAAAGCGTTTCCGTAAGGATTTTGCCGTGCAGCTGGCTTACGCCGTTCACACTGAAGGAATACGCCGCACACAGGTTAGCCATATGAAGCTGGCCATACCCCAGAATCGCCATATGCCCGATCCGCTCCCATTGCCCGGGGAAAAGGGTGAACAGTTTGGCGCAAAGGCGGCGGTTCAGCTCCTCCAGGATCATATAAACGCGCGGAAGAGTCTGCTTCACCATATCCTGCGGCCAATGTTCCAGCGCTTCCTGCATCACGGTGTGGTTGGTGTAGGCGATGCAGCGCCGGGTGATGCTTTCGGCTTCTTCCCAGCCCAACCCCTCCTGATCGATCAGCAGCCGCATCAGTTCCGGGATCGCAAGACCCGGATGGGTATCGTTAATGTGGAAGACCACTTTTTCCGGCAAAAGGTCGAAATTATTGCCATACTGCCGCTTGAAATCCTTCAGCGCGTATTGAAGCGTAGCGGAAGTAAAGAAGTAATGCTGCTTCATGCGCAACTGTTTGCCTTCCCAGTGGCTGTCCTCCGGATAAAGCACCTTATTGATCACTTCGGCCATCTTCATTTCGTCCATGGCATGGTCGTAATCGCCCCGGCCGAAGGATTTCAGGTCGAACACTTCGCGGCTGCGCGCACTCCACGTGCGCAGGGTGTTAACGCAGTCGGTATCGTATCCTACCACGGGCATATCGTAAGGAACCGCGTCAATCGTATAGGCGTTTTCCAGCGTAAACATCGTTCGTCCGTTTTCCACGGTTTCACGCACGTCTCCGCCGAACTGCACCTGACAGATGTCTTCCGAAGCCACGATCTCCCAAACGTTACCGTTTTGCAGCCAGGTATCCGGCAGTTCCACCTGCTGCCCATCCACGATTTTCTGCCGGAACAGGCCGTATTCGTAACGAATGGTGCAGCCCATGGAAGGGATGTTCAGGCTGGACAGGCTGTCCAGAAAACAGGCGGCCAGTCGGCCCAGCCCGCCGTTGCCAAGCGCCGGTTCCGGTTCCTCGGCCAGGATCGACAGCGGATTGATCCCCAGCCCTTCCAACGCCTGACGGTAATCTTCCTGACTGCAAAGGTTAATCAGATTGCAGTTCATGCTGCGGCCCATTAAAAATTCTACCGAAAGGTAGTAAAGACGTTTACCCTGCTCATCCGCGCGCTTTTCGCGGCTGATCATCCATTTTTGCATAATTTGATCGCGAACTGTGGAGGCGGTTGCTTTATAAAGCTGTTGAAGCGACGCGCTCTCTACGGTTACGCCGTAATAGCGCTGCAATTTCCCGGCGATGCTCTGGCGGATGCCTTCCGCGTCGAAATGGGATGTCGCCATGCGAACCCCCCTTTCCCAAGATAAGTTATTATACCATGCGCAAAACAGTACGGTAAACAAGCAAATCGCAATCCCTACATTGCCTGTCGGAAGGTTACGCGGGAAACGAAAACAAAACGATTATTTTCGATCATAGTTAAGCAATCACAACATTGTTTCACGTGAAACATTTGTGATCTTTTACGCTGTAGATGCTTTTACTTCCCACAAAGGATAACGCGAAGGGATGACGGCGGTCATATACAGAAACTATCCAAATTGCGGGTAAGCTAACCCTGAAAAGACGGCAGCAAAGAAAACATCCTGCTGAATGTTTCACGTGAAACATTCCAAAGGTTTTCCCGACTTGCCAAAACAAACGAAAACGAGATACAATATTGCGGGAGGTGATTCGATGGGCCTGACCGAAGCGCAACAGGCGGCGGTAGACGCGCGCAACCGGGTATTGCTCGTATCCGCAGCGGCGGGCAGCGGAAAAACCCGGGTGCTGATCGAGCGCATCTTTTCACTGATCAGCCGTGATCACTTGTCCGTGGATCGAATGCTGATCGTCACCTTTACCCACGCAGCCGCGGCGGAAATGCGCGAACGCCTGCAGGCGCGCCTGTCGGAAGCCGCCGATAAAGACCGTGATATTCGCAGGCAGACGGAGCTGATGGAAACCGCGCAGATCAGCACCCTGCACAGCTTTTGCCAGAAGCTGGTCCGGGAGTATTTTCAGGCGGTGGATATTGACCCGCAGGCGATGCTTGGCGACGAGGCGATTTGCGCCAACCTGAAAAGTAAGGCTCAGTCCGATGCGCTGGATGCGCTGTACGAACGCGCGGCGTCCGGAAATAATACTGCGCAATCCCTGACACGGAAATTTGATGAGAAGCAGATCGACCGGATGATTTCCGATCTTTATCCGTTCTTGATGGCGATGCCCGATCCGTTTGAATGGCTTACAAATCAGGCGGCCCATATGTACGGACCCGAGGACCTGATCAAAGGAAATATGGCGGAAACGCTGCTGGCGGATTGCGGACTGCTGGTTTCCGGAGCGTCGGAGCTGGCACAAAAGAACCTGCGATTGGGAGAAAATCCTCTCTGCCCGGAGGCTTATCTGCCTGCCATGAAGTCGGATCAGATTGCGGTGCAAGCCGTGGAAGATGCCATCAGCGAAGGGCTGTCTGCTGTAAGCACGGCAGCCAAGGCCTTTTCGCTGATGCGTCTTCCCTCGCTTCGCAAACTGGAGCCAGAACAGGAAAGCATCCGGGACGAATACAAAGGCAACCGGGACCAGATCAAAAAACTTGTCGGCGCAGTATCCGAAAACGTGGCGGATGATCCGCAGACCGCCATCCATCGGCTGAACGCAATGCAACCGTCGCTGGCTGCGCTTGCGGAACTGATCCGCGATACCGATGAACGGTATGGCGCAGCCAAGAAAGAGCGCAATCTGATCGACTTTTCCGATCTGGAACGGATGGCGCTTCGAATTTTAGAAAATCCGGATATTCGGGAGGAAATCGCCTCGCGATACGACGGTGTGTTTGTGGACGAATATCAGGACATCAGCGCCGTGCAGGAGGCAATCTTAAACGCTTTGAAGCGTGATGTTTCACGTGAAACATCCGGCGTGCCGCAGCGGTATTTTTATGTGGGCGACGTGAAGCAGAGTATTTACCGCTTCCGGCAGGCGGACCCGACGCTGTTTATGGAAAAAGCGAAGTCGTTTTCTCCCGACAGAGACGCGCCCGCCCGACGCATTGCGTTGAATGCCAACTTCCGCTCCCGGGAAACGGTGCTGTCGGCGGTCAACCGGGTGTTTGAACGGGTAATGCGTTCCGACGTGACGGAAATTGATTACGATACGGAAGCGCGGCTGTATCCCGGCGCGCCAAGCGTGGGCGACCCGCCCGTGAGCCTGCACCTGTTTACGCAGCAGGTTCGGGCAGGCGAACGTGCCGTGTTGCAGGCGTATGCCATTGCGCGCGAAATCGCTTTCCGTGTGGGCAAACCGGTCGCGGATCGCGATGGGAAACCGGCAGGCGTTCTGAGATACCGGGACATCGCCATTCTGGCCCCAAAGATGAAGGGCATATCGGATGTGCTGGAACGGACGCTGAATGAAATGGGCATTCCGGTTTATTGCGAGGATCGGGGTTCGGGGATGGCGACCGAGGAGACGGCGCAGGCGCTTAACTTTTTGCGGCTGCTGAACAATGCTTCGGATGATCTGGCCCTGCTTGGCTGGTTGCGCGGCCCTGCCGTTGGGATGAGCGAACGGGAACTGGCAGAGATTAGGCTGAAAAGCTTTTCGGGTTCCTACCTGAATGCCGTTCTCGCGATGGCGGCGGAAACAAGCCCGCTGGCCGGACGATGCAAAGCGCTGATGGAGACGCTGGAACGCGAACGCTTTTTAGCGGCGGAAATGCCGCTGGATGAATATCTGTGGGGATGGCTGAACCGATCCGGCCTGTATGCGTTCTATGGCTGCCAGCCCGGCGGGAGGCTTAGGCAGGCAAACCTGCGAATGCTGTGCGAAAAGGCGGGAGAATACGAAAAGCATCGCGGCGGTGGGCTGCAGAACTTTCTGGCAAGCGTGGAAGCGCAGGCGGGCGTGCAGGATAGCGCCAGTCCAACGGTGCTGAGCCCGCACGAGGATGTGGTGCGGGTGATGACAATCCACAAATCCAAAGGATTAGAGTTTCCCGTGGTGTTTGTGATGGGGTTGGAGGAATCCTTCAGCCGCAGGGACCGTTCCGAGCTGGCAGCGCATGCAAAGCTTGGAGTGGCGCTTCCTTATGTAAATGAGGAAATGCGGACGACTTCCGATACGATGCTGAAAGCCGCCATAAACCTGCGAAGGCAGGCCGAAGAAAAGGCGGAACGGGCGCGGCTTTTATACGTTGCCATGACCCGCGCGCAGGAGGAACTGATTCTGCTGGGATGCGCACAGGATGCGATACCGCAGCAAATCGGGGCCGGGACAGACGAGAAGGATTCCGCGTTCGCAGTTTTCGGCGCTGGCAGTATGCTGAATTGGGTGCGTCTCTGCCTGGACGGACGAGACGTTTTGGAGGAGGCGACTCCGGAAGGCGTTATCGACAATCCGCTATGGAGAAACGATCAATCAGAGCAGTTATCCACCGAATCCACAAGTATTCCACAAAAACAGGGGGCTTGGAGGGTGGTTTTCCACAATGCCCCACAGGAATTGGAAACGGCGCTTCTGCGTTCGCGCGGGCTTGCGGAGCAGGAAGAACTGGATCAGCGCGGGAAGCGGCTGGCTGAACTTGCGCAACAGGTACGGTTACACGATACGGACGCAGCGAACGTTGGGATGCAACCCGACCCTGTCGCGCCGAAACTGCGGTTTGTTCATCACCCGTTCAAGGTGGGCGTTACGGCCCTGACCCGGGCGGAGAAGGAGGCAGCCGGGCAGGTGGAGCTGGCTATCTCTGTGCCCGAAAACGAGGAGGGGGAATTGGAAACCGTCGAAATCAAACGTCTTCCGCTTGCGCTGGCACGGCCGAAGCTGATGGATGACCTGCCGGAATTGCCTGCCTTTTTGCGCCCACCGGCGGAGCAGACCGGTCTGATGCGTGGTGTGGCTGCCCATAAGGCTTTGAGCCTGCTGGAGTATGCGGGATTGCGTGACGCGGGCGAAGACCGGAACGCGCTGGAAGCGGAAGTGCGGCGACAGCTGGATGCGCTGGCTGCCCGGCGCCTGTTTACCCCGGAGGAGCGGGAACGGGTGGACGTGGCCTCGGTGGCGGGTTTTTTTGCGGCCCCCTGCGGGCGGCGGGCTCTTTTGGCTTCGCTGGTACGGCGCGAGTGGAGTTTTAACCTGTTGCTGCCGGAGCAGGGGGGCCTGATCGCGCAGGGCGTGGTGGATTTGTGCTATGTAGCGGATGGCGCATGGGAACTGGTGGATTATAAAACAGATCGTGTGGAAGACCCCGCGGAACTGTGGGCGCTTTACGGAGAACAGATTGAGCTGTATCGGCGGGCGCTCCGGGAAGCGACCGGCCTGCCAGTTCGCGGCGCCACGCTGTTCTCGCTGGCGCTGGGCCGCGGCGACACCCGGCAATGATGGTATTTTTTCAGCCGGGAATAAAACGCGACGTATAAACGTCGTATGGATGGGAAAACGATCGCCGGAAACGGCCCGCAAACGAATTAAAGCTTGCGTTCCCTTATATTTCCTAGTACAATAACGGTGGCGTTCCAGCGGACGGCGTTCGCCGGGCGCACCCTGACCCATCCTGATGAGGGAGTGTTTTTTGTGAAGAATCATCGCTTGCAGCAGGCGAATGCGGGCCATACCCGCAAGCTCTGGCTGTTGGCCGTACTGCTGGTTGCCGCATTGGCCATGACCGGTTGTTATGTGGAGCCGGACCGCATCGTAGATGATACGAACGGTCTTACGGTTGCCACGGGCGGTCAGCAATTTGATACGGTCATCACGCCGACCCCCGCGGTTACAGCCACGCCTACGCCTACGCCTGCAACTACTGGCGGTTCGCAGCAGGTGGACTGGTCCAACTGGAATTTTGGCAATGATAACGCGACCAATCCGCCCAGCAACGTAAGCACGGCGGGTGGCACCTCCACGCTGGCCCCGACCAACGCCCCCGCGAATACGGGTGCGGCGAGCACCGCTACCCCTAAGCCGACAGCCACTGTCGCCACCAGCGGAACGACGCTTAAAAGCGGTTCGTCCGGCACGGCGGTAAAGCAGTTGCAGACGCGCCTGAAAGAGCTTGGTTATTATACCGGCTCGGTAGACGGCAGCTATGGCGCCGGCACGGCCAGCGCGGTCAAGGATTTCCAGGCTGCCAACAACTTAACGGCGGACGGGGTTGCGGGCACCAAAACACAGGAAAAGGTATACAGCTATTACGCGGTAGCCAAAAAAGACACGGGCAGTTCCGGCAGCAGTTCCGTAAAGCCGACGAAAAAACCCAGCTCCGGCAGCTCCAGCAGTTCCGGCAGCAGCACGACCACGACGACCAACAGCTACACAAACGGGAAAACGACGATTTACCTCAAGCTCGGTTCCTCGGGCGAACAGGTGAAAATCCTGCAAAACCGTTTGATTGTGCTGGGATATATGAGCGGCACAGCGGACGGCGACTTTGCAGAAACGACTGAGGCGGCGGTGGTGGCGTTCCAGAAACGCAACTCCATTTACGCGGACGGCGTTGCCGGACCGACGACGCTTACCAAACTGTATTCCACTTCGGCGAAGAAAGCCAGCTCGGTGGTCGCCAACCTCGGTTCCCTCAAACTGGGCATGAACGGCAGCGGCGTGCGCGCTCTGCAGCAGCGCCTGAAGGATTTGGGATATTATGCCGGCTCTGTGGATGGAGACTACGGCGCAGGAACCCAGCAGGCGGTGACCGCCTTCCAGACGGCCAACGGCCTTACGGCGGACGGCGTGGCGGGCAAAGCGACGCTGAACGCGCTGTATGGTTCTACCGGCACGGGCGGAACCGGTACGGGCACGGACCCCGATAAATACGGGGAAACGGTTACCACAAACGGGTATTCCACCATCTCCGGCAGCACGTCGTCCTCAACCGCCAATGTAACCGCGCTGCAAAGCGCACTGTCCAGCACCGGGTATTACAGCGGTACGCTGGATGGCAGCTACGGCTCCGTAACGGTAGAGGCCGTAAAGAGCTTCCAGACGGCAAAAGGGTTGCGCGCGACCGGCGTAGCCGGGCCCAGCACCCAGCGCCTGCTTTACGGCGGCACCAGCGAAAGCGGCACGTATGCCAAGCTTACGGTGGGTTCAACCGGCGCGGCGGTAAAGAATCTGCAGTATACGCTGTACGAACTGCAGTACTATGACGGTAAAATTACCGGTACTTATGATGATATGACCGCAACGGCAGTGAAGCTGTTCCAGGAAGTGAATGGCTTGACGATTGACGGAGTGGCCGGGCAGGCGACGCAGCAGAAGCTTTACAGCAGCAATGCGAAGCCCTGCAACATCTGAACAATTTCAGCATTTCTGGCCCGGCCATGTGCCGGGCCTTTTCCATAAAGATACCGTTACGGAAAGCGTCGGTAACGATGTTCACCGGATGTGGGATTTAAACAGCAACGAAAGCGGGTCATGGCGCGGGTTGTCCCGGCTGATAGGCGCGTTGAGCCGACAGGGAGGTTTTCAGGTGGGTAACCGGGCGCGAAGGATCAGGGTGATGGGAGCGGGGATTACGGCTGCCTTATGGCTGGCCGTCAGTTTCCTGTCTCCGTTACCGTCAATGGCGGAAACGACCCCGGCAACGCCCGTAGCCACCAGCGAAGCGGATGCTTTGGCGGATGGGGAGGATGCAGGGCAGGAAGTAACAGCCGACGAACTTGCGGAGGACGTGGCAGCGCTGACCTCCCTGCAGGATAATCTGACGATGAATACGCAGGCAAAGCTGAACGCGCTTTTTGCGCGTTACGATACGCTGGGCGCTTGCGTATGCGTGATTGAAAACGGACGGATCACCTATGCGTTCTGCTATGGGTTGATCGCGCCGGGGGGCGCACCGATAACGGAGAATACGCTATTTCGGGTGGGCTCCATCAGCAAAATGGTAACAGCGATGGGAATGATGCGGCTTGTGGAGGACGGGAAAGCGGAGCTGGACGAAGATCTGTCCGACCTGTTTGGGTTTACAGTCCGTAATCCGCAGTATCCCAAAGAGGAGATCACCCTTCGGCAGCTGATGAGCCACACGGCCGGACTTCGGGATAACGGTGCGTATAACAAGGCGCTTCAGGGAGACGCGGAACCGCTGGAGAAGCTGTTTACCGGAAATGCCAGATCCTATCTGTTTACCGCGGATTCGCGGCCCGGCATGAAAATGCAGTATTCCAACTTTGGAGGCGGGTTGCTGGGTACGCTGGTGGAAACCCTGTCCGGCGAAACGTTGGATGATTATATGAACCAGATGTTTTTTACCCCGCTGGGAATCACGGCGGCGTATCAGGCAGGGCGATTGCCTGCTGACGCGCTGGTATCGGATCAGTATGCCATGCCGGCCGGGCGGCTGGCGGCGACGGTGCGAAGTGAGAATGATACGGTGTCTACGCTGGCCTCACCGGAAACAGACTATATCTATTCCGCAGGGAAACTGACGCTGTCCGCGCCGGATCTGGCGAAACTTGTGATTGCGTTGTGCGACGGGGGGATTTATGGAGAAACGCGGGTGCTAAAGGAAAGTTCCGCCGCTGAGATGCGAACCGCTCAGACTTATATTGGATCAGTTAATTGTGACAGCGGCTGGGGGCTGGATATGAGCATTCTTAAGGATACGATGGTGGAAGGACGAACGATGTACGGCCACGGTGGAAAGGCAAACGGGATGCTGTGCACCGCGTACTTCGACCCGACCGACCGGACGGGCGTTGTAATGCTCACCAACGGGTGCCGGAACCGGAAAACCTATCAGGGCGTGGGGATGTTAAGCCTGCTGACGGTTCGCCTCTGCTACACGGAGCTGCTTACGGGGCGACATACCGCGGTGGATCCGTGGCTGGTGGATGATTCGGGCGAGACGCAACCAGAAAGTTCGGAATCCTGACGGAGTGTTCAAGATGTAGGAAACATCCAAAGAACCGACCACATATTCGTGTAAAATTGCAATAATGTTCAAAATTTCAACAGAAACCGTTCTTTGCGCACTTTGCCACAGTGAAATTGAGTTGTACTAAAAGGGGAAAAAATCCCTGTCTTTTGGCATGCAAGAATTGACAAGCGAAGGGAGTGACCTTATAATAATCGTGTTGATATCCGCAGATTTTTGTGGCTGCGTGTCAGCGATGGGCCGCGTCAGACAAGCGGCGGCAAGGTAAGGCATGATAAGAAAGCGAGGAAACCACGTGACCTACGTACAGTTTATCCCCAAGCCTCCGGTGATCGACGGCGGCGATCCCGGCGTTTTTGTGCAGGGCACCCATATTCCGGCGGCGCTGGTGGAAGAAAGCGGCGTCTGGATCCACAGTGCGGGCAGCGCAATGCTTCAGCAGCAGAACTACCGCCTTTTTACCGGCGACAAGTGGCTGTGGATGATTATTGATGAGGGAGCCGCGGTGTTTACCACCAAGGACGAGGAGATTGAACTGGCCAAGGGCGAGTGTATCGTGGTGCCTCCGGATACCGAAGGGTGCGGAATGAAAAACGCCAGGGATGCCCGCATCCTGTGGCTGACCATTGATGGGCCGCTGAGTTCCCATTTTCTCCGGGAGATGAACGCGCTTAACGATGTGCCAGCGCGGCAGGGCACCCTGCCTTCGCAGGTGCTGCTGTCCCGCCAGATCGTGCAGGTGCTGGTACGCCATACCGGCACAGGCGACGCCAGCTTCCAGCTGGGCCAGCTGCTGTGGGGCCTGTTGGCGGCGCACAGCGGACAGAGCGTAGCGATGAGCGCGACGCTCAGCCACGAAATCGCCCGCGTGGTGGATACGCTTCGCGCCTGCCAGTACCGGGATTCCTTTTCGCTGGCGGACATGGCCGCCATCAGCCGGATGCCGGTGGAAACCTTCCGCAAGCGCTTTTCCACGGAGCTGGGCATTCCCCCGCTGGCGTATCTGCAGTTCCTGAAAATGGAGCGCGCCAAAACCCTGCTTCGCGGCGGCATGAACGTGAAACAGACCGGCGTGGAAATCGGGATGCCGGACCCCTACCACTTCAGCAAGCAGTTCAAGCATGTGGTGGGCATGAGCCCTACCGCCTATTTGAAACATGTAGGGTATAATAACAAAGAGTGACGCCTGCGCAGATTGCTGAAAAAGGCCCATCTGCGTTGTCAGCTTCGGGGTGACAAGGGGTTCACTTACGAACGAGTAAGCTCACCCGCTTGCCACCCTTGCTTCCTAGCATCTGAACCTTTTTGAGCAATCTGCGGTTAGCCGCCTGTAAGGGGTCTATCAGCGGTCCGAACCGGCGCACGCCCATATCTGGCGTACGCCGGTTTTCATATTTCTGTACGGTGATTTGTCGTTGACTGTATGGTGCGGGGTCAGGCTGTAACGGCAGAAGGATTCGGTTTTGATAACCCGCTTATGGTTCAATAACCCGTTCCTGTGCCGAGCAGCCGGTGAAAACGTTGATGATGATCGGCTGATGGGTTACCCGCGCTTTTCCTCATCCCGTACCTTTTTAAGCCAAACCATCAGCACCGCAACGTCGGCGGGGTTTACCCCCGGGATGCGCCCTGCCTGGCTTAAGCTGCGCGGTTTGCGCGCGGCCAGCTTCTGCCGCGCCTCGATGCGAAGGCTGGAGAGGGCGGCATAGTCCAGATCGTCGGGAATCAGCCAGTCCTCCATCTCCCGCGCGCGGGCGACCTGCTGGTTTTCCTTTTCAAGATAGCCTTCGTATTTCACGTTCAGCTCGGCCTGCGCGCGCGCGTCTTCCGGGTAATCGGCCAGCTCCGGTACCAGTTCGGTCACGGCGGCCAAATCGATGTTGGGTCTGCGCAGCAGGTCGGCGGCGGTATAGCTAAGCTCCGCGGGCGGCTCGCCGTGTGCGGCCAGCCACGCCGCCCGCTCCTCCGTCGCTTTCAGGCGAACGGCGTTCAGGCGGGTTTGCAGGTCCGCGCTTGCCGCGCGTTTGGCTTCCATAAGCCGCAAACGATTTTCGCCTGCGAGTCCGCAGCGGTAGCCAAGCTCGGTCAGGCGCAGGTCGGCGTTGTCCTGTCGAAGCAGCAGGCGGTGCTCGGCGCGCCCCGTCATCATGCGGTACGGTTCGTCCACGCCCTTCACGGTCAGGTCGTCCACCATTACGCCGATGTAGGCCATATCGCGCGTTAAAATCAACGGATCGCGGTTCAGCAGCCTGCAGGCCGCGTTGATGCCCGCAAGCAGCCCCTGCGCCGCGGCTTCTTCATATCCGCTGGTGCCGTTCACCTGTCCGGCGAAGTACAGCCCCGGCACACGGCGGCTTTCTAACGTTAGGTTCAGCTCGGTGGGGTCAATACAGTCGTACTCGATGGCGTAGGCCAGCCGGGTAAGCACCGCGCGGTGCAGGCCCGGAAGCGTGCGGTACATGGGCCATTGCACGCGTTCCGGCAGGCTGGTGCTCATCCCCTGCGGATACCATTCCGGCGCGTTCAAGCCTTCCGGTTCCAGAAAAATCTGGTGCCGGTCCTTATCCGGGAAGCGGCGGATTTTATCCTCGATGCTGGGGCAGTAGCGCGCGCCCGTGCCCTTGATCTCTCCGCGCACCATGGGGCTTAAGTGGAGGTTTTCGCGGATGATGCGGTGCGTTTCCTCGTTGGTGTAGGTCAGGTAACAACGGCGGCGGTTCACCAGCGGGAACGTAACGCCGCATTCCGGCGCTTTGGCGACGGTCAGAAAGGAGAACGGCGTGATCGGGTCGTCGCCGTCCTGCGGCTCCATCTCGTCAAAATCGAGGGAGCGCACGTCCAGCCGGGCCGGGGTGCCGGTTTTGAAGCGGCGCAGGGTAAAACCGAGGTTAGCAAGCGAATCGCTTAACCCCTCGGCGCGAAGCAACCCTTGCGGGCCGCTGTTTTTTGTGTATTCGCCGATGATGATTCGGCTTTTCAAATAAACGCCGCCGCACACAACGCACGCCCGGCAGGGAATCACGTCTCCGGTCATGGTTTGCACGCCGGACACCTGCCCGTTTTGGGTTAAAATGTCTATTGCCTCGCCCTGGCGCACGGTAAGGTGCTCGGTAGCGAACAACGTACTCAGCATTTCCTCATGGTAACGGCGTTTATCCGCCTGGGCGCGCAGACTGTGTACGGCGGGCCCTTTGCCGATGTTGAGCATCCGGCTTTGCAAAAAGGTGCGGTCGATGGCCAGGCCCATCTGCCCGCCCAGCGCGTCCAGCTCGCGCACCAGATGGCCTTTGCCCGTGCCGCCCACGGAAGGGTTGCAGGGCATCAGGGCGACGCTGTTTACATCCAGCGTAAGCAGCAGTGTTTGAAGCCCCATACGGGCGCAGGCCAGCGCGGCTTCACAGCCCGCATGCCCGGCCCCGATTACGATTACGTCCATGGAAAACCAGCCTTTGTGACCAGATTCGCGCTTTTCCGGCGCAGGGGTATTGTACGCTATTTAATGGGAAATACGCAAGCGGGGAGCGCGGAAATGTGCTTCTGCCTGCATACAGCGGTATTTGCGAACGATCCGACGGTTCTGCGTTGCCGGATTGCAAACCCCTGTGGGAAACGCTATAATAAAACCACGGAATGCGCGGCAGAGCGCTTTTTTATCAAACCATGCGGGGCATGGAAAGGAGCAGGCTATGAACGATCGGGAGAATTACGAAAGCTGGCTTCGCGATTTTCAAAACGACGCGGAAACAGCTGCGGAACTGAAAGCCATCGAAAATCAGCCCGGAGAGATCGAGGACCGGTTTTACCGCCCGCTAAGCTTCGGCACAGCCGGGATGCGCGGGGTACTCGGAGCCGGTACCAACCGCATGAACGTGTATACGGTTCGCCGAGCCACACAGGGGCTGGCGGATTACCTGAACGCCCACGGCAATGCGCCCACGGTGGCAATCGCGTACGACAGCCGCCGCAAAAGCGCCGAATTCGCGCTGGAAACAGCGCTGGTGCTGGCCGCTAACGGTATTCACGCCAAGCTGTTCGACTCGCTTCGCCCAGTGCCGATCCTTTCCTTTGCGGTGCGACACCTTGCCACCGACGCTGGCGTAGTGATTACCGCCAGCCATAACCCCCCGCAGTATAACGGCTACAAGGTCTACGGCCCGGACGGCGCGCAGATCGGCCCTGAAACCGCCGATGAGGTGACTGCCGCGATCGACGCGCTGACCTACACACAGGCGAAGCGTATCGACGAGGCGACCGCCAAAGCGAAGGGCCTGCTTACCTATATCGGCAACGCGGATGTGGACGACGAGTATATCCGCCGTGTGAAAACCCTGTCCATCAACCCCGAAATCGTACAAAAAGAGGGCAAGACCCTCAAGATCGTATACACCCCGCTGCACGGCAGCGGGAACGTGCCGGTGCGCCGTATTTTAAAGGAAATCGGCATCACTAACGTGAGCGTGGTAAAGGAACAGGAATTGCCCGATCCGAACTTTTCCACCCTGAAAGTGCCCAACCCCGAAGACCCCAACGCGTTTACGCTGGCGATCCGGCTGGCGAACGAGGTGGGCGCGGAAGTGTGCTTCGCCACCGACCCGGACTGCGACCGGCTGGGCGTGGCCGTGCGCGACCACAGCGGGCAGTTCCGCCTGCTGACCGGCAACCAGATCGGCTGCCTGATGCTGCACTACATCTTAAGCTCTAAAAAAGCGAACGGCACCCTGCCCGCGAACGGCGCGGTGGTGAAGTCCATCGTATCGACGGAGCTGGCGCGCCCCATCTGCGACGCGCACGGCGTAGCCCTGTTTGATACCCTGACGGGCTTTAAATTCATCGGCGAAAAAATACAGCAGTTTGAGGACGATCACAGCCACACCTTCCTGTTCGGGTTTGAGGAAAGCTACGGCTTCCTGTCCAGCACCTTTGTGCGCGACAAGGACGGCGTAAACGCAAGCCTGCTGATTGCCGAAGCCGCCGCCTACTACAAGGCGCAGGGCAAGAACCTTGCCGATGTCATGAACGAGATTTTCCAAACCTACGGCTACTATCTGGAGCATGTGGAAAGCACCACCATGCCCGGCGTAGACGGCCTGAAGCTGATGGCCGACGCCATGGCGCGCATCCGCCGCGACCCGCCCCGTGAAATTGGCGGCGTGAAGGTGGCGCAGGTGCTAGACATCCTCGCAGGCACGCGCACGGACGTTGCCACTGGCAAGGTGGAAAAGCTTGCCTA
>Ga0116170_10002944_pt1 | contig 16103 bp, 12 predicted proteins | sample AD_JPNHW1_MetaG_FD_89797 | JGI IMG/M metagenome (GOLD analysis project Ga0116170, IMG submission 89797) | Active sludge microbial communities of municipal wastewater-treating anaerobic digesters from Japan - AD_JPNHW1_MetaG | ecosystem: Engineered > Bioreactor > Anaerobic > Digestate | place...
ACTAATCCCCTGAGTTTTAGTTCATGAATGGTGAGCCTGTAAATATCAAGATTTCCAAAGCCTTTTATGCCAAAATCGTCGATTTCACGCACAGATGCAAAATAAGCAGTAGCGGAGTCGATGGGGTAATAAAACATATCGTTGTCCGTGGTATTAATAGGGTATCCCATATTTACCGGTTGAGACCATGTTCCGTCGGTTTTTTGTTTACTGTAAAAAATATCATACCCCCCCATGGTATTGTGTCCTTCTGAACAAAAGTATAATGTGTTGTTAGATAAAATAAAAGGGCCGTCCTCATTAAATTCAGAGTTAATCGTATCTCCAAGGTTGTTGGCCTCTCCCCATCGGCCATTAGGCAGTTTTTTTGACATATAGATATCAAGGCCACCGAAGCCGCCCTTACGGTCGCTTGTATAAAACAATGTATTGCCATCGGGTGAAAGGCTGGCATGTGTTTCCCACGAATTGCTGTTTATCGGCGGAGGAAGTTTTTGGGGCTTAGTCCAGCTGTTGTCAATGTAATTACTGACATAAATGTTTCCATCTCCGCCATCATCTTTATAAATAAACAACTGTTTATTGTCGTGGGAGGAACTTATTGAGGCTTCATGGTCTTTGGAGTTTATATTAGTGCCCATATTTACGGCCTCTCCCCAGAAATTATCTTTGTTTTGTATAGAGAAATAAATATCTTCAAAATAATATCCGTTTTGTTCAATCATTTCTCCAATGTTGGTGTTACGCCGCGATGTGAAAAAGAGGGATTTGCAGGCAAGATTTACAACTGGAGCATACTCAGGGAAATTAGTATTGATGTGGCTGCCAAGATTTTCAACTAAAATGGGAACAGGTCTTTCAACTAATTTTTTTGCTGTGTTACACATCTCAATCTGCCGGTCAGCTTCTTTAATGTCATTAGGGTTATCTCGTTGATTTAGTAATGATTTGTACTTTTTTGTAGCCAGGATAGCTTTAGATAAATCATAATTTAATAAATAGGCATTACCCAGATCAAAAAAAGTCCTTATCGGTGCAGATTTTTCCTTAAAGCTATTTTCATAATCTTGTGAAACTTTTAAGGAGGCTTTTTCTAAAAAAGGAATGGATTTATACTTTGCTGAAGGCATATGCTTATAGCAAACCCCTACATGATAAGCAGCATTTGCATTACTTGTGTCTGACTCATAGAATTTCAAAAATAAGGGCAATGCACGCTGGTAGTTTGTCAAAGAAAAATAACTGTATGCAGAATCAAATACAGCCCTGTTGCCATTATTCTGGGCAAAAGAAGTATTTATTACAAACAATATTATTATTACAGAAGCAAAGTAGATAGTTGCCTTTTTCATAATCATTGTTAAAATAATTCTAATTAAAGAATTTACAAAAATATACTATTTATATTAGAAAACAATATAATTAAAATGTTATAAAATCATTTTGATTGTTGTTCAGAATTTTACGAAAAACGAGGATAAGGTTAGATTGCCATTAAGGATTTGCCATAACTGATTCTAAAAGGGAGCCATGTGATAAAAATTAAGTAATTTGTAGCGAAAACTTTGTAATTTTGTAGGTGCATTAAAATAACAGACAGGTAAATAAATAAGAGTATTTTTTGCTAAAAACCCTGATGTAAATATTTGAATCTATGAAAGTAGTAATATTAGCAGGTGGACTGGGGACAAGGCTGAGTGAGGAGACAGATTTAAAACCTAAACCCATGGTTGAAGTGGGGGGGCGTCCGATAATCTGGCATATAATGAAAATTTATTCTCATTATGGGTTTAATGACTTTATTGTTTGCTGCGGCTATAAGGGATATGTTCTTAAGGAATATTTTGCCAATTATTTTCTGCATGGAGCCGATGTTACAATTGATCTGATTGATAATAAAATAGATATTCATCAGTCGAATGTTGAGCCATGGAAAATAACCCTGATCGATACCGGGTTAAAAACGATGACCGGTGGCCGGATTAAACGAATTCAGCCATATATTGGCAATGAAACATTTATGCTGGCATATGGCGATTGTCTTTCAGATATAAATCTTTTACAGCTTGTTGATTTTCATAAAAACCATAAAAAGCTGGCAACAGTAACTGTTGTGCAGCCTTCAGGAAGGTTTGGCGCTATAAAATTTGATGAAACCCTTGATGGAAAAGTGTCCTCATTTCAGGAAAAACCAATTGGTGATAACGCTTGGATAAATGGCGGCTTCTTTGTTTTGGAACCGGGAATTTTTAAATATATTGATGATGACAATACCATTTGGGAGCGCAAACCGATGGAAGCACTTACATCTGATGAACAATTATTTGCATACAAGCATTTTGGGTTCTGGAAACCCATGGATACTTTAAGAGAAAAATTTGAGATGGAAAATTTATGGGAAAGCAATACAGCTTCCTGGAAGATTTGGAAATAATATGATGTTCGATTTTTATAAGAATAAAAAAGTTTTAATTACCGGCCATACGGGGTTTAAAGGATCGTGGCTTGCTTTCTGGCTTCACAACCTGAAAGCTGATGTTTATGGCTACTCCCTGGCGCCACCAACAGACCCCTGCCTTTTTGAGATTTTAAATCTTTCAGGGAAGATTAACCATAATTCAGGAGACATTCTTGATTCTGAAAAATTAAATTTGCTTTTTCAGGAAATACAACCGGAGATTGTTTTCCATTTGGCCGCCCAGCCCATAGTCAGGCGTTCCTATATTATTCCCAAACTGACTTATGAAACAAATGTTATCGGAACAATTAATGTTCTCGAGGCTATTAGGAATACTAAAAGCGTGAAATCTGCTGTTGTAGTCACCTCTGATAAATGTTATGAAAATACCGCAAGTATCAATGGTTACCGCGAGTCTGACCCAATGGGTGGCTACGATCCTTATAGTTCAAGTAAAGGATGTACAGAGCTGGTTGTAAGTGCGTACAGAAAATCTTTTTATAATGTAAGTAAGTATGGCGATCAGCACCAGGTGGCTATTGCGAGCGCCCGTGCCGGAAATGTTATTGGTGGTGGCGATTGGGCTGAAGATCGGTTAATCCCGGATTGTGCAAAATCTATTTCAAGGGATGAAGAAATCATCATACGAAATCCGGTTGCAGTAAGGCCATGGCAACATGTACTTGAGCCACTGGCAGGGTATTTACTTTTGGGCCGGCAGTTGTTTCTTAATGGTTCTGAATACAGTTCTGCCTGGAATTTTGGTCCCAATGAGGAAGATGCAATAAGTGTTGAGGAAGTAGTAAGGGGTATCATAAAAGAATGGGGCAGGGGAAGTTTCAGAATTGAAGCGGATAAAATCTTTCATGAAGAAAAATACTTAAAGCTCAACATTGATAAAGCAAAGAATTTATTAGGATGGAATCCTGCCTATAGCGTGTCAGAAGCAATTGATAAAACGACCGACTGGTATAAAAATTATTATGACCATAAGGAGATTGATATTGTCGATTTTACCAGGTCACAGATTGAAGAATACGAGAATAAAATTAAAAAGTAAATGCAAATTTGTCCCGGACACATCTACCAGCTTGACAATTCGGAGTTTGTTTTAATTATTGATTTTCTTGAAAAAGATAAATATAGTTTCATTCCGCTAACTGAAAATTTAACGGGTGGTAATAAAATTACTGAAATAAAGTTTTCACAAAAGTTATTATACCCAGTAATCCGCGAAGCTTCTGTTATATCAGCCGAAAGAATCTTACAGGAAATTAAAGAACTGGAGAAGGAAAAATATGATAAAATATTACGGGAACTTGTAAAGCATTCCGCACAGCTGTATTTAAGAAATACAAAATCAGTTGCAGCAAGGAAATACATTCCGGCCTCCGGAAAAGTGATCGGGGAAGCCGAACTTGACAATATGATTGAGGCGTCCCTGGACATGTGGCTTACGGCAGGACGGTTTAATTTTCAATTTGAAAAAGAATTTGCAAAATTTTTAGGTGTCAGGCATGCTTTGACCGTTAATTCAGGTTCTTCGGCCAATTTACTGGCAATAACAGCCTTAACATCCCATAAACTTGGTAACAAAAAACTGAATTATGGCGATGAAGTAATTACTGTTGCAGCAGGATTTCCTACTACAATTGCCCCAATAATCCAAAACGGTTTAATTCCGGTTTTTGTGGATGTTGATCTTCAAACTTTTAATATTTGTGTTTCTCAAATTGAAGAAGCGATTAGTGAAAAAACCAAAGCAATATTTATTGCCCATACCCTGGGAAATACCTTTAATATTGATGCGGTCAGCGATATTTGCAAAAAAAATAATTTGTGGCTGATTGAAGATAACTGTGATGCTTTGGGCGCCAAGTATAAAAACAAACATACTGGTACCTATGGGCATATTGCCACGTTCAGTTTTTATCCTGCTCATCATATTACTATGGGTGAAGGAGGGGCTGTGGCAACAAATGACACCAGTTTGTTTGAAATTCTCATGTCGTTGCGCGATTGGGGAAGAGATTGTTATTGTTCGTCAGGAAAAGATGATACCTGCGGAAAGCGTTTTGAGCAGCAACATGGGAAGCTACCCTTTGGTTATGATCATAAGTATGTTTATTCACACCTCGGGTATAATTTAAAAATAACGGATTGGCAGGCCGCCATAGCTTTATCACAAATAAAAAAATTGCCGGAATTTGTAAAAACCAGGCAACAGAATTTTGAGCTGTTGAAGAAGGAGCTTTTAAAGTTTGTTGATTATTTTATTTTCCCTGAAGCCACTGAAAATGCAGCACCCTCATGGTTTGGTTTTTGGCTCATTATTAAAGAAGATGTACAATTTTCGAAGAAAGAACTGGTAGATTTTCTGGAAACCAATGGAATAGGGACGCGCAACCTGTTTGCCGGGAATATGCTCCGCCAGCCGGTTTTTACCGATAATAGTTATAAAATAAGGGTGCGAAGTTCAGGTATTAAGCAATCTTCTGAGCTGACCGATGACGATTTTATGCTGCTGCCCAGTACGGAAGCCATTATGAACCGGGCCTTTTGGATCGGGCTCTGGCATGGCATTACTTCGGATGATATAAAAGAGATTGTTGAAAAATTTGAGTGTTTTTTTTCTGGTGTTAACCAGTAAACAGTAAAATATTTTTAAGAATTAATTATATAAAATGGATATAAAGCAAGAAGTATCTGGTCACAAGGCAAAAAATGAAAAACCATTATTCATTTTCGAAATTGCCAATAATCACATGGGCGATGTTAGCCATGGATTAAGAATAATTGATGAAATCGGGGAGGTAACCAAAGAGTTTGATTTTGATTTTGCCTTTAAACTTCAGTATCGCCAGCTTGATACATTTATACATCCTGATTATTATGATCGGAAAGACATTAAATATGTAAAAAGATTTGTCGAAACAAGGTTAAGGCCTGAAGATTTTAAAAAGATTGTCAACCACATTAAAGAAAAGGGCTTTTTAGCTATTTGTACTGCGTTTGATGAAGCCTCTGTTGATTTGATTGATGAGCAGGGGTTTGATTATATTAAAATTGCCAGTTGTTCTTTCACCGATTGGCCGCTTATTGAAAGGATTTCAAAGTCAAAACAGCCAATCATTGCGTCAACAGCAGGTGTTGAACTGAGCGATATTGATAAAGTTGTCAGCTTTTTTGAGCATCGCAACAGGCCCTTGTCATTAATGCATTGTGTTGCCGAGTATCCTACAATTCCGGAAAACCTGAATTTAAATCAAATAGATTTATTGAGTGACAGGTATCAGACACACACCATAGGCTTTTCGTCTCACGAGGCTCCTGAGGCATTTACTTCAGTAAAAATGGCCATAGCCAAGGGAGCGAAAATCTTTGAAAAGCATGTTGGAATTGAAACCGATGAGTATAAAATGAACGCCTACTCTGCAAATCCCGCGCAGGTATACCAGTGGCTTAAGGCGGCAGCAGAAGCATTTGGTTATTGCGGAATAAAAGGAGAAAGACATTTGTTTTCACAAAAGGAACTGGACGATTTGCGGGGTTTACGACGGGGCGTTTTTGCAAAAGAGAATTTAACCAAAGGCGACAAAATAGATGTTTCAAAAGTCTTTTTTGCGATTCCTATTCAGGAAGGACAGATCTCTGCCAATGATTTCTCGAAATATACCGAATATATTATACACAAGGATATCAGGAAAAACCAGGCCGTGCTGTTTGCAGATACAGAAAAATCGGAATTGCGCGAAAAGGTATTATCCATAGCGAAGAATGTCAGCAAATTCATTATTGAGAGCCATGTTCCCGTGCCCGATAAAGTGGATTTTGAAATATCTCATCATTATGGAATAGATAGATTTTATGAGGTCGGAACTACAATAATAAACTTTATTAACCGCGAATATTGTAAAAAGCTTATCATTCTTTTACCGGGACAAAAGCATCCCGAGCAGTTCCATAAGCTGAAAGAGGAAACATTTTATATTGTTTACGGCAGCCTTGAACTGACACTTAACGGAGTAACAAAGGAATATAAACCCGGTGACATTATTGTGATTGAAAGAACCGTTAAGCACGAAATGTATTCAAAAGGCGGAGTAGTTATCGAAGAAATTTCTTCAGCGCATTATAAAAGCGATTCCTATTATTCCGATGAGTCTATAATGAAAAACGCAAACCGGAAAACAGAAATCACATTGTGGTTGAGATCAATAACTTAGTCGGTACGGCAACACTATATTTTATCAGCACTTGAAAACAATAATCTGGGATGTCGATGATGTCTTGAATAATCTGACCCGGGAATGGTTTGATGATTTCTTGCAAAGGTCAAATTCGGATTTCTCGATTGATTATTCTCAGCTTTATGAAAATCCACCGCACCGGATTTTGGGCATTTCATTAGAGAAATACCTGGAATCACTCGATGAATTCAGAATAAAGCATGGATCAGCAATGAAGCCCAGGGAAGAAGTGCTTGAATGGTTTAAAACGCATGGGCATAAATTCCGCCATGCTGTACTCACTGCCACACCACGGTTTTATGCGCCTCATTCTGCACAATGGGTAATTTCACATTTCGGTCATTGGATCAGAACATATCATTTTGTTCCATCAAAGCGGAGTACGGATAGTTTTCCTTATTACGATAATAATAAAGCATCGTTTATTCATCATCTGAATAATATAGATCTGTTTATTGATGATAGCGAGCAGAATGTTAAGGATGTTAATAAAAGTGGTGTTGATACATTATTATTTCCACAGCCATGGAATAGTAATTCTAAAGAGAAAATTCAGGATTTCTTACAAAAAATAATAGAATAGCATGCAAAAGGTTTCAGATTTTATAATGGATTTCATATATGAAGCAGGAGTAAAACATATTTTTATGTTACCCGGCGGAGGTTGTATTCATATGGTAGATTCTCTCGGGAGGCATCCACAGTTAAAATATATTGTTAACCTTCATGAACAGGCCTGTTCCATTGCAGCAGAAGCATATTCACAGTATACAAATAATTTAGGTGCAGCCTTGGTCACTACCGGGCCTGGTTCTACCAATGCTATAACCGGAGTGGCTTCAGCCTGGCTTGATTCAATTCCCTGCCTGATAGTTTCGGGACAGGTTCAGCGAAAAGATATGATCGGGAACCGCGGTGTACGGCAAATGGGTTTTCAGGAAATTAATATTGTGGATATGATCAAACCCATTACCAAATACGCCGTTACGGTTATGGAGCCTGAAAAAGTAAAATATCATATGCAAAAAGCGTTATATTTGGCTAGGAGCGGTCGGCCCGGACCAGTGTGGCTGGATGTTCCGCTGGATGTTCAGTCCGCAGTTGTTGATGAAGATAAAATGATTTCTTTCGATGAAAAGGAATGTGAAATAAAACATGATCCTGATGGATTAAAACAAAGTGTCTCTGCAACCATCGAGCGGTTAAATAAATCAGAACGCCCTGTAATACTTGTTGGCAACGGCGTTCGTCTTGCTAAAGCTGAAGAGGATTTTATTGTGCTTGCTGAAAAATTAAATATCCCGGTACTTGTTACCTGGAAAGCCATTGATTTTTTTGCCGAAGATCATCCGCTGTATTTTGGCCGGCCGGGTGCCATTGGGCAACGGGGCGCAAATTTTATCCAGCAAAACTCCGATTTTATTATGATTTTAGGTGCCAGACTGGATTTGGGTCAAACAGGTTACAGCCATAAAAATTTTGCACGGGAAGCAATAAAAATCATGGTTGATGCGGATCGTAATGAAATTAATAAAATGGATACAAGCATTGATGTCAGGGCTGATTTTGATGCCAAAGCTTTTATCGGTGAATTTCTAAAACAAATTAATACTGTTGAAAGAAAAGAACGGAAGTTATGGTTTGAAAAATGCAGGGATTGGAAAGCCCGCTATCCGGTCATAGTACCAGAATACCGGAATCAAAAGGATTTTGTTAATGATTATTTTTTAATCGATTTGTTGTCAGAGAAACTTTCCGGTGATGATTTAATTATTCCGGGCAGTTCCGGGGCTTGCAGCGAGAGGGTGATGCAGTCATTCAGGGTAAAAAAAGGTCAAAGGGTGTTTAACAGCGAAGGCCTTGGCTCTATGGGATTTGGGATATCATCGGCCATTGGCGGTTGTGTTGCCAGCGGTAATAAACGCACGATCTGCATTGAAGGCGATGGCGGATTTGTAATGAACATTCAGGAACTTGAAACCGTCAAACGGTTAAACCTGAATATAAAGCTTTTTATTTTAAACAACCAGGGCTATGTGTCAATAAGGGCTACCCAAAAAAATTATTTTAAAGGCTTTTTTGTCGGTACAAATAATAAAACAGGATTATCGCTCCCCGATTTTGTAAAAGTTGCCGAAGCCCATGGGATAAAGTCTTTCAGAATTTCTGACAATACGGAACTGGAGAATAAACTGGATGAAATATTAAGCTTTGACGGTCCTGTGTTATGTGAGTTGATGGTCGATCCTGACCTGGTAACCATGCCCCGTATATCAAATTATCAAAAAGAGGATGGGTCGTTTGTTTCAAGGCCGCTTGAAGACCTGTGGCCATTCTTAGACCGTGATGAATTCAGGAGGAATATGATCATTAAGCCTGTGGATGAATGATAAAAATTCTTATTACAGGAGGCAGAGGGTTTATTGCACGAAACCTTGCAGAGCAATTGTCCGGGGATTTTGAGGTATTTTCTCCGGGCCGTAATGATCTTGATCTTCTAAATACAGAAAAAGTATGCGAATTTCTGAAGAAAGAGAAATTTGATGCTATTATTCATGCTGCCAATTACGATGCCGATATGGCGTATTCATTGAAAGATCCTGCCCTGGTACTTGAATATAATCTGAAGATGTTTTACAACATTGCAAGATGTGAAAATGACTTTGGTAAGCTGTTGTTTTTTGGTTCAGGTGCGGAATTTGGCCGCCAGCATTGGATTCCCAAAATGAAGGAAGATTACTTTGATCATTTTGTTCCGGAGGATCAGTATGGTTTGTCAAAGTACATAATGACTAAGCAGGCCCTGTTGAGTAAAAACATTATCAACCTCCGGCTATTCGGCGTTTTTGGGAAGTATGATGATTGGCAAAGACGGTTTATTCCCAATTTGTGCAGTTTTGCCATACACGATATGCCATTAAAAATTAGCCAAAACAGACGTTTCGATTTTTTATATGTTGATGACCTGGCACAAATCACAAAATGGTTTGTTTTAAATAAACCCGAAAAAAAAGTATATAATATTTGTTCCGGCCAGGTATGGGATTTTGAAACCGTGGCGGAAAAGATAAAGATCATTTCAGGAAAGGATCTCGGGATAGTTGTTAAACAACAGGGATCAGGTGTGGAATATAGCGGGGACAATTCACTGCTGGTAAATGAAATTTGCGGATTAAAATTTACCTCATTTGATGATGCGCTAACTGATACTTACAACTGGTATCGGGAGCATAAAGCAGAAATTGATAAGGACAAATTGTTATAAATTTAAATATCTGTTTGATTGTTACAGACGGAACTTAATAAATAAAAGTTGTATGAAAAAACTATTGGATTTGGGCTCAGATGAACTCATAAATGAAATAAAGGAAAGTTTTTTACAGGAAGAGATATATTATTATTTTAAAAGAAATAATACGATAAAAAATATCCGGAATTATCATGTACTGTATAATGCCTGTAAACGTGCCGGAATAGAGTTTCTTTATTTCAACGAAATAAATAATGAAATTCATTTTAGGACACCTGACGGGTTGCATGTTTTTACGAATCCCTATTTTGGCGTTTTTCTCGAAATATTTTGTGATGGCCAGTATGCATGTGTTAAGGAATTTATCGAAAAGGATTTCATTGTTTTGGATGTTGGTGCAAACAGGGGCTATTCTTCACTGTACTTTGCCAGCGAAGAAAAATGCAAACATGTTTTTTCTTTTGAACCGGTGAAAGGAACCTATTCGATATTAGAAAAGAATATTTCCTTAAACCCTGTCCCCGGTAAGAAAATAAATGCCTTTAATTTCGGGTTGGGGCGCCGGAACGAAACCCAGACGTTTAAAACTCACAAGGAATACGACGCCATCTGCAGTTCAAGTATTTCCTTTATAAACAGTTTTCTGAATGAACAGCGAAAATCAGAATTGGTTGATGAGGAAGTGCAGATACGCAAAGCGGGTGAGGTGGTGAATGAAGTTTTGTTGTCATCCGGTGAGTTTCAAAAATATCAACGATTTTTGAAAATTGACATTGAAGGCGCCGAATATGAGCTGTTGGAAGAACTAAAAGAGTCGAACACCCTGAAGGATTTTTCAATAATTGTTGGAGAATGTCATATGGGGATGGAAAGAATTTTGTCAACTGTAAAAGATGACTTTTCTCTTGCATTTTTGTCAACAATACCGATGAATGGGCTGTTTTGTTTCGTTTTGAAAAACAATAATAATTGCCAATAATCATCTTCTTCACAGGCAGTAATCATATTTGTTTTTGTTGTGTAAGGTTTGGAATTATTTAATTCAGGTCGGTATATATTATAATTCAAAGACAATTAGTCTTAAAAACGTCGTAAATTTGCCACAATACCAATTCAAAAAAAACGACCGGATAAGATTTGTGTATTATATCAAAATGTTTAAAAATGAGCAGGTGTCGGTTATGCGGTAATGATATAAGCCAAAGTTCACATTTGGTGCTTGAAAATGTTCCTGCCGGGGCACAATTGTTTTTAAAATCTATTGATGCTGCCCATGAGGACGCAATTAATTTATTAATTACCCAGTGTGAGTTTTGTGGATTGGTGCAAAGTAGCTCACCTCCTGTACCCTATTGCCGTAATGTGATAACAGCGGCAGGGCTTTCAGCTGCTATGAGGCAACATAGAGAATCCCAGGTGCGTAAATTTACCGACACATACGGCCTTGTTGGGAAAAGCGCTGTGGAAATAGGTTGTGGCAATGGTTTTTTTCTAGAAATACTGGATAAATCAGGATTGATAGCTTTTGGTACTGAATGGGGCGGCGCCAAAGGCCTTAATTATCCTGTGGCTGATGTTTATCCGGAACCCGGTATAAAAATACCAGGCGGCCCTTTTAACGCTTTTTTTTGTTTGAATTTTCTGGAACATGCCCCGGACCCGGTTGGCTTTTTAACAGGAATTAGACAGAATTTGACAGAAGAGGCAGCAGGATTGATTGAAGTACCAAACTACATGCAACAAAGGCGGCTGGGCCGCGTTTTTGATTATATTGCAGACCATGTATCCTATTTTGATATAAATACAATTACAACAATGTTATCCATTTCGGGATTTGTTATTGATCAGGTCATGGAGACAAGGAATGGCGAAAACATTGAGGTGTGGCTGCGAAACCGGAAACAGTCCGGACTTTCTTCAGATGCAAAAACGATAGAATCAACGTATAATCATTTGGCAGAATGGCTGGCCAATCAAAAAATCGCGAAGCAAAATGTTGCCGTTTGGGGTGCAAGCCACCAGGCATTAACGATATTGGCACGTTGCAGTTCGGATGAGATCAGCTGCATCTTTGATTCAGCTCATTTTAAACAAAATTTATACTCGCCGGTATCGCACCTGCCTGTTAAAAAACCAACAAAAGAGGCTCTTGCCGGTATAGATTGTATTTTAATAATTGCATCGGGTTATGAGCAGGAAATAAAAAGCACACTGATTGAAAAACTCGAATTTGCGGGGAATATATATTATTTTAAAGGTAATGAAATCCATGCGCTATAATTTTAATTGGAGCGTTTCTTTCAAATTTCTTAAAATTGATTATTTTTATTTTTTATAAAGATAGCAGATGATGAAAAAAATCAGCATATTGACAGCCTGTTTCAACGAGGAGGAAAATGTAGAAATTCTTTATCGTGAAACAAAAAAGGTTATCGATCAGTTTCCGCAGTACCAGTTTGAACATTTATTCATTGATAATTGTTCTCAGGATAATACGGTGGAAATCCTGAAAGGAATATCTGATCAGGATAAGAATGTAAAAATAATTGTAAATGCAAGAAATTTTGGACATATACGTTCAGGGTATTATGGTTTGCTTCAGACTACCGGAGATTGTGTTATCATATTGAGTGCGGATATGCAGGACCCGCCGGAGATTATTGCGGATTTTATTAAAAAATGGGAGGAGGGCTATAAAATTGTTGCTGCCGTTAAAAAGAAATCAAAAGAAAATCCGTTGATGTTTGCCTTCAGAAAAGTATTTTATAACCTGCTGGCCCGTGCTTCTGAAGGGAAACAAATAAAAAATTTTACAGGGTTCGGGCTTTATGACAGGTCATTTATTGATGTTATCCGTAAAATTGACGACCCGTATCCATATTTCCGGGGGCTGATTGCTGATCTGGGTTTTCAGGTGACAACTATTGAATATGTTCAACCCAAAAGGTTGCATGGTAAAACTAAAAATAATTTTTATACCCTTTACGATATTGGAATGCTTGGTTTTGTCAACCATTCAAAATTACCCTTGCGCATGGCAAGTTTTATAGGTTTTGGAGTAGCAATAATTAGTTTACTGGTCGCGCTTGGGTATTTGGTTTATAAACTGGTATTCTGGGATAATTTTAGCGTGGGAATGGCCCCTCTTGTAATAGGATTGTTTTTCTTTTCGTCCATCCAGCTTATTTTTATTGGTATCATTGGAGAATATATCGGAGCTATTCACACCCAGGTGAGAAAACGTCCTTTAGTTATTGAAAAGGAAAGAGTTAATTTTGATGATAAATAAGCTGAAAGGCCTGTTCTTCGAATGGCTTAAGAAAAAAAATCTCTATCAATATTTTACCAGGCACCGGACCAAAATTAAATTTCTACTGGTAGGCGTCTGGAATACTGTTTTTGGCTTTGCCGTTTTTGTGGGCCTTTATGAAATATTCAAAAGGGTTTTCAATATAGATTATTTTGCATATACCACTGCCCAGGTCATCGGAAATATCCTGGCAATAATTAATGCATACATCTGCCACAAATATATCACATTCCGGTCTGCCGCACGGGGAAAGAAAATGGTTCTGGAGTTTCTGAGATTTTCAGCAACTTATGTTGTTGTCTTTTTTCTTGGATTGATTTTGATGCCTTTTTTGGTTGAAATATTAAAAATTAATGCAATAGTTTCGTCCGTTATTCTGAATGTCATCATCGTTTTAACAAGCTATATAGCTCATTCGCGATTTTCATTTCATAAAAAATCCGTATAATACTATTGTCGTAAATCAATATAATATTATTATATTCAATATAAAACAGGCAAGAATTGCGAATATCACTATTACATATACCCGCTGATATTCAAGTTTTTTAAGAATATTTTATAAAAATTTAAAATGGATTTTATTGGGAAATAATGTGATAAAGAGAGTGCGATTGTTGTCATGCATGATCATTTCATTTTAATTTATGATGGGAAGTTTCGTCAAATTTATTAATATTGCATTTTGAATAATCAAATGAATTTCTGTAACTAACACCCGGACAAGTAATTGTTAAAGGAAATGAATTATAAAAGGAAAGTTCTGATTGTGATAATAATAATAAAAGTTTTGACTTTTATTTGGTTTTTATCACAAGGCGGGATCAATATTATTGAAGGGTTTTGGGGGCGTTGTATTACCGAGATTTGGTACGGATACCTGCAGGGGATGGAGAATTTCGTCACGAACTTTAGTTATGATCCCGATTTGAGAATGCCGGGATATGGCATGGTATATTTGATTCCACGTCTGCTTACAAATGTTCCTACAGCATGTAATATTGTAATAATAATTCAGTTGCTGACCGCTATTGTAAGCACCTACCTGTTAGCGGAGATTGCATTAAAAATATTCAAGACAAAAACCAGTTTTATACTCACAGCCATTATATTTTCTTTGAATTTTTGCATTTCTTCTTATGAAGTAAAATTATATTCTGACAGCCTATCTATCTCTTTTTCGATAATAGCATTTTACTTTTTCATGAAGTATTTTGAGAAGGCGAAATATTATCATATACTTATTTCGGCAATATTGATTTGCTGGGCTATATTTATAAGGCCGGTTATGGGCGTGATGTGGGGCGTTATGGGCATTTATTTATTAATAAGTGCCATAAAAAACAAATCAGGAAAAACATTTGTTGCCATTGTGTTGTTTGCCGCACCATTTATTATTTGTGATTCATTATGGGTGATCCGGAATTATATTAAACATAAAGAGATCAGTCCCTTTGACAGCATGAAATTATATAAAGCCGATTTTAATAATACGCGTACAGATCTGTTATATCCCTATATATTCCGTTTTGTAAGCTCATGGGGCGGAAATCCAGTAATGTGGGACCCGGAGTCGGAAACGAGATGGTTTGGAATCGAAAAAAGGGTTATTGACGGTTCTGAGGCCTATTTTAAGCTGGGAGAATATCAAAAGGACCTTCCGGAATATATTTACACCTCAAAGTTTAATAATGACAGCCTTCTTATTCTGAGAAGTAAAATTCAGATGATCTGGTCAAACACCTTGTCGCAGGAAGAAGAGCTTGAATATTGCGACTTCGTAAATACAAGGTTGTTAAAATATACACAGTCAATCAGAGAAGAAAAACCGTTCATTTATTATGTTTATTCTCCTTTACGGATAGCAAAAACTTTTTTATTTACCCATGGAACTCAAAATTTAATTGACAAAAAATTCGTAGAAATGAATTTTTTTGAAAAATCGGTAAAGATTATGGCAAGTTGTATTAATATTTTTACTGTGCTGTTTGGGCTGATGGGAATAATTATGATCATCATCAAAAGAAATTCTGAGAAAATATTGTATATTCCTGTTGCTTTTAGCCTGCTCTATATTTTCTATATCTGTTTTATATTTAAATTCCCTGAAATCCGCTATTTGCTTCCTTTGTATGCCTATTTGATGATTCCTGCCATTTATACGATTTTATTAATTGATAAATTGTTTAGAAAAAGTATTGTCCGGCCAAAGAATTGATTTTGTCTGAGGCGAGAGTAGATGAGCAGGCTGGCTTGTCTGATTTATATCGGAATTATAATTTCACAAATTTCTTTCTCAGCGATTTATCACGAAATGTAATTTTGCATGTATATAATCCCGCATTTATATCCGAAATGTCAAAGGATTGCCGGTTAAATCCTTCCTGGCCTTCCCCGTTAAATAATTCCCTGATTTTATCGCCGATTTCATTAAACAGTTCTATTTTAACTTTTCCGTTAAAAGGAAGAAGATAGGTAAATACAACATGATTAACTACAGGGTCCGGATAAGGTTCTGACAAAACAAAATCATTTGAAAGTACTACACAACTTCTGTTGTCTGACAGATCAGCCTCCTGAAACTCCGGCAGAAGTGATGCTGTTACGCAGATGTAATTTATTGCCTGTCCGGAAGGAATTTCAAATTGTGATTTAAAAACATAATGTATTTTTTCCCCTTGTTGTAAAGTGCCGTACCACTGCTCATGGATAACATTGCCATTTTCAAATTGTGCCGATAAATCTATATGTTCAATTTTTCTGCTCCCGGAATTCATTAAATCGGTTGAAACATTTATAATGTTGCCGTTTTGAATCAGCGTCGTATTGGTGGCT
>Ga0116170_10002945_pt1 | contig 16101 bp, 9 predicted proteins | sample AD_JPNHW1_MetaG_FD_89797 | JGI IMG/M metagenome (GOLD analysis project Ga0116170, IMG submission 89797) | Active sludge microbial communities of municipal wastewater-treating anaerobic digesters from Japan - AD_JPNHW1_MetaG | ecosystem: Engineered > Bioreactor > Anaerobic > Digestate | place...
GTCTGAGCCAGTTTATCGAACTTAACGATTTCGTCCTCGGATGCTCCTTTGGGTCGTGAAGAGCGAAGCTTGTCGACCAGACACATATCATCGTGACAGGACACATAGTTGACCGACTGCAACGGACCGTTAACATATGGCGCTTTGGAATAAATTGGTTTTGTATAATCAATCTGAGAATGCTGAACTCCGCCAACGATGCCAAATTTTACGCTTTCTTCCAGACTGTCGGTTCCGGATACAAAGCCGGGAATCTCCGAATGCATCCAGCTGCCTTTGAGTGCGTCGCGGATGTCGTCACTGAAAACAGCAATACCCTTGAGCTGCTTGGCATTTTTCTTCAGAGCGCGTTTTTCTTCGGGAAGCGGTGATCCGCTTGCCGTCCATCCCTCGCCATAGATAACAATGGTAGGATCAACTTTATCGAGCGCCGCGCGAACAGCATTCATGGTTTCGATATCATGGATACCCATGAGGTCGAAACGGAAACCGTCCACATGATATTCCTTAGCCCAGTAAACCACCGATTCGACGATGAATTTCCGCATCATGGGACGTTCGGAAGCGGTTTCGTTGTTGCAACCCGATGCATTCGACCAGGTACTGTCCTTGTTGAAACGGTAGAAGTATCCCGGTACCAGCTGGTTGAGATGCGACTCTTCACCCGCAAAAGTGTGATTGTAAACTACATCCATCACCACCCGGATACCCGACTTATGCAATGACTGAACCATTTGCTTAAATTCCTTGATGCGTGCCACCGGATTGGCAGGATCGGTCGAATAGCTGCCTTCGGGCACATTGAAATTCATCGGATCGTAACCCCAGTTGTATTTGTTTTCGTTGAGTTTGGTTTCATCGACCGAGGCATAATCGAAAGAAGGAAGAAGGTGAACATGCGTAATGCCCAGTTCTTTGAGATGGTCGATACCAGTAGCTTGTCCGGCAGTATTTTTGGTGCCATGTTCGGTAAAAGCCAGAAATTTTCCCTTGTATTTCATTCCCGAAGTTGGTGATACGGAAAAATCGCGCATATGCACTTCGTACAGTGTAATATCGGCAAAACTTTTCAGTTCCGGACGTTTGTCATTTTCCCATCCTTCAGGATTGGTCTCTTTGAAATCGATGATAGCACCCCTTTTCCCGTTGATGCCAACGGCTTTCACCCACATTCCAGGCGTCTCGTTCATCCATTTTTCACCGATTTTTATCTGAAATGTATAAAATTTTCCTTTCAGATCGTCCGAAACAGCCACCGTCCAGGTTCCGTTTTTGGATCGATGCATATCTTTCATCATATACGCGGCACCTTCAAGCCCGTTGTCAAAAAGAAGCAGTTTAACTTCATCGGCGGCAGGCGACCAAACCCTGAATTTGGAGCCGGAGGGAGAGTAAGTCAGTTCCAGATCCTCACCGTTGTAAACCGGATACTCGTCATAACTTTTATACTTTTTGTAATTAGTTCCACAGCCAACCAGCAATCCAGCCATCAGTAACATAAGAATTGTTTTTTTCATTGACGTAATATTTTTCCTGATTAAAATATTTTTTTTCAAAAATATACTTATTTCAGGATATTACCTAATAAAAACAAAAAAGAGTGTGAAATTGATATTTCACACTCTTTTGTTTTGATCAAGAGGTCATTACTTTATACCGTTTCGTTTGAGCAATGCCTCAATATCCGGTTCCTGTCCGCGGAAACGTTTGTAGAGTGTCATCGGATGCTCGGTTCCACCTTTTTCCAGAATATTTTTACGGAAAGATGCTGCTGTTTTCTTGTCAAAAATTCCGTTTTTCTGGAATACAGAATAGGCATCTGCATCGAGTACTTCGGCCCATTTGTAGCTGTAATATCCGGCTGCATAACCACCAGAAAATATATGGCTGAACGTGGGGCTCATGGCTGTGTTTTCGACAACCGGGAGTACCTGAGCGGGTTCCATAGCTTCCTTTTCAAAAGCGAGGACATCCCCTTCGTAAGGCTGTTCGAGGGTGTGCCATTTCATATCCAGCAATCCGAAACTCAACTGACGAAGCGCCAGATAACCAATATTGTAATTGTCGGCATCTTTAATCTTTTTAATTAACTCCGCGGGCATCTTTTCGCCGGTCTGATAATGTACGGCAAAGTTGTCGAGAAATTCTTTTTCCACAGCCCAGTTTTCCATAATTTGAGAGGGAAGTTCCACAAAGTCGCGATAAACATTCGTACCCGACAATGAACGGTAGTTGGTTTTTGTAAGCATTCCGTGCAACGCATGTCCGAACTCGTGCAGCATGGTGGTAACCTCATCGAAGGTGAGCAGTGCCGGTTTTGTAGCCGTAGGACGGGTGAAATTCATCACATTAACTATATGCGGACGGCTGTCTTTTTTCCCTTCCATCCACTGACCTTTCATATCGTTCATCCAGGCGCCGGCACGTTTGCCTTCGCGCGGATGATAGTCAGCGTAAAACACAGCTACGAATTTGCCGTCGGCATCGGTTACATCATATGCTTTCACTTCGGGATTATACACCTGAATAGCCGGATTTTCAGTAAATTTCAAGCCATAAAGTTTGTTGGCGAGCCAGAATATTCCCTGTTTTACTTTTTCGAGTTCAAAGTAGGGTTTGGTCATTTCGTCATTCAGGTCATATTTCTCGGCTTTCAGTTTTTCGGAGTAATAGGACCAGTCCCAGGGCTGTACTTTGAAATAGGCTCCATTTTTATTGGCATATTCCTGCACCTCTGCGTATTCTTTTTCGGCTGCGGGTTTGTAGGCTGTAAGCAGCTTATTGAGTAATTCATATACATTTTCCTTGTTTTCGGCCATGCGATGAACCAGGGCGTAATCGGCATAAGATTTATGACCCAGCAAGTTGGCAATTTTCAGACGTATATTGGCAATTTTACGGAGATTTTCGCGGTTGTCATATTCCCCTCCGACCATACATTTGGTCGCACTTGCCATGTAGATTTCGCGGCGCAGGTCGCGGTTATCTGCATATTTCATTACCGGCACATAGCTTGTGGCTTTCAGATTGATAAGCCAGCCTGTTTTTCCGGCTTTCTGAGCATTCTCGGCAAGCATATCGAGCACATCGGCGGGTAGTCCTTTCAGCAGCTCTTTGTCGGTAATCACCAGCTGATATTTATTGGTTTCTTTCAGCACATTCTGTCCATAATTCAGGGTAAGCATACTCAATTCTTTGGAAAGTTCGCGGTAGGTGACTTTGTCGGCTTCGGACAGATTGGCACCGTTATCGGCAAAACCATCGTATGTATCCTTAAGCAGCTTTTGCTGTTCGGGAGTAAGCTTCAGTTTGTCCTTCTGTTCATACACAGCTTTAACCCGGGCAAAAAGTTTTTCGTTCAGACTGATAGAATTGGAATGTTCGGTCAGCTTGGGAGACAGTTCCTGAGCTATGTTTTGCATCTCATCGGTTGTTTCGGCGCTGAGCAGGTTATAAAACGGTGACGACACTTTTGTAAGCAATTCGCCCGAATTGTCGAGCGCAACAATGGTATTTTCAAAAGTCGGCGCTTTCGGGTTGTTTACTATTTTATTAATTTCAGCTTTGTGCTGTATCATCGCCTCTTCGAAGGAGGGGATGTAGTATTCCGTTTTCAGTTCATTGAATGGAATGGTTTGATGCGGAGTGTTGTAAGGTTTGAAAAATGGATTTCCGGCTATCGCTGAACCGGCAGCTGTCAATACAGTCATACTAAGGATTATTTTCTTTAACATATTTAATTATTTTAAATTGAATTTATTCTCTGATAAGTTTTTGAACACGTACACCCTGTGGAGTTACAACATACAGCAGATATATTCCCCGGTTGAAATCACCGAGATCGATAACTCCCGAACGCTCCTGCTGATTTTTCCTCATGAGCGTTTTTCCGCTCAGGTCGGTCACCAGCCACTGGTTCACATCAACCTGCTGGCTATCGAAATAAAAAATGCCTTTCGAGGGGTTAGGATAAACACGAATTTCACCGGATAAATTGTTTTTAACATTAGATATACCGGTATCGCTAACCGGAATATAGCTTATTTTAATCTGACCAGCCTTTCGGATGATAGTTTCCTGATTAAACTGAAATGGAATGAAGGTTGAAATAACCGTACCGGCATCTCCACCCCAAAACTCAATATTTGATTTTATAAGACTGGCTCTCGAATACTTAAAATCGGTATAATTAATTGATGAAACTGTCCGGAAATCATCATACACCGGCAAACAGGTTTCTTTCTTCAGCACAGCGCCATCGGAATTATACTCGTAGCGGTATTGCAGTTCATTTTCCCAGAAAACATTTTTCCAGCTTTGATAGAGTTCTTCGGTCAACCGGTTGGCTGAATCGTAGGTGTAAAATACATTCTGAGAGTTCACCCATTTGTTACTGGTTTTATCCCACGACTTCTGTATTTCTGATGATTTTATTTTGCCATCAGGCAAATAGTAGGTTTCGCTCTTTGTTACATTTACCCAGCTTGTATCCGTTTTTTCGGAAAATAACTGATTAATCACCTTTGCAGAGTCATTGTAACTGAAATTGATTTTAGATACCCCGGACAAAAAACCGGATGAATATCTGTATATTGTAATTTGTTCAGCTAAATCCTTTTCGTTGTATAAATAATCAGTATTCAGTGTTTTAATCCAATAATCGCCTGACCAGTTGTAATCGGTTTTGTTCGTCAGCAAATGCTGATTATAGCTGCATTCTGATTTCGAAATTAATATTGTATTTCCGTTTACCACATTCTGATGCGTTACTTTAATCAGATTACCATTACTGTACTCATAAATGATATGATAAAAGGTTTCCCAGTTATTGTTATTCCACCGGTTCATACGTTGCAAGGTACACAGTCCGTTGCTGTAAAGCCATTCGGTCTGATTTCGGCGCACCCATTCATCTCCTTTCAGCACGTATTTTGTTTCCAGTGTTTTCTCCTTATAGTCGTTATAATAGTACAGATAACGGTATGTGCTGTCGGTGTCGGTAACCTGTACTTCGGTAATCAATGGGTCGATATCAGTCTGAGCAAACGTCTGAATGACAGACATAAGCAAAGTTGTCATCAGCATCAGGAGAGAGAATGGTTTCAACAGCCTCATTTTTTGTACAAATTAAATCTCTGTAAATATTATAAATCTGCCAAAGATAAACACAAATGTTGATTTCAACAAAAAACAAATTCAACCTTTAGCAATTTTAATATTCCTACTGATATACTGATAATTAGACTGTTTTTTATTCAGCCGGTTTTAATGAAGATAATTTATCCGAAATCGAAAAAAAATGATTAACATTGCAGTCAGATATGTAGATCCAAAAACAATAATGCTATGAAAAAAATTTTTACACCTTACATCAAATCACTGGATGCTGCTGACATTGAAACAGCAGCTGACGTGCTGGAAGAAAACGGAACAAAAAGTGTAATTGACACACTCAACTGGCCGGATCAATATCCTTACAAACCCATCACTTATTTCTACATCGGGAGATCTGCCGATGCGGTTTTCATTAAGTATTCGGTGAAAGGAACCATGCTTAAAGCTGTTTATTCCGAAGACAATTCGCCGGTGCACGAAGACAGTTGTGTAGAGTTTTTTTGTATGCCCGAAGGTGCCGCGAAATACACCAATTTTGAGTTCAACTGCATCGGGACCTGTTCAGCAAGCAGCCGCCGCAGCCGCAACGAAGATATAGTGCTTTTCTCACCCAACGAGATGGCAACCATTCAGCGTTACCCTTCCATGGGCCGTCGGGCCTTCAAGGAAATGGAGGGCATGTTTGAATGGGAACTCACCGTTAAAATTCCCATGAAACTGATGAATATCGACCCTGAAAATCTTCCCGAAAAAATCAGGGTAAATTTCTACAAATGTGCTGACGACACCGATTCCATGCACTTTGTAAGTTGGGCACCCATCGATACGGAAAATCCCGACTTTCACCGGCCGGAGTATTTCGGCGAACTGTACTTCACGGAAAAATAATCCTTTTGCACAAATAACGACTGCCTGAACTGACAAAATTTCAGGCAGTCATTTTTATTTCCTGTAATATTTACAAAAATTGCTGTTTTTTGTAAAAACATTGGAACGAGTCTTTCTTTTTTCGTATTTTCGTACCAACAAAAAATACTATACAAATCTACTGACAATGAAAAAAATTATCACCGGAACATTGATCCTTGGTGCATGCTCATCTTTCCTGGCTGCACAAAACAATTTTCCGAACGTAATCTTTATCCTGGCAGATGACCTGGGTTATTCGGACATAGAGCCCTACGGTCAAGAAAAAATAAAAACCCCCAACCTTACAGCCATGACCCGGAACGGGATGCAGTTTATGCAGTTCTATGCCGGAACTTCAGTCAGCGCCCCTTCCAGAGCCAGCCTTATGACCGGACTGCACACCGGGCATACCCGCATCAGAGGTAATTTTGAACATATACCTGAAGGTCAGGAACCCGTAGGCAACTTGCAGACCCTTGCCGACCTGTTTCATCAGGCAGGCTACGTTACCGGATGTTTCGGAAAATGGGGTCTTGGATACCCAAATTCGGGTTCGGAAGCGACTGACAAAGGTTTTGATGAATTCTACGGATACAACTGTCAGCGGAAAGCACATACCTACTATCCGCAATGGCTGTATGACGGCAAGACAAAAGTCCTGCTTAACGGGAAATCCTATTCACAAGACTTAATACACCAAAAAGCATTAGATTTTATACGCAAAAATAAAGACCGTTCCTTTTTCGGATATTTTACCTATACGCTTCCCCATGCCGGACTGGAGCAGCCCAATGACAGTATTCTGAAAATGTATTCCGGAAAGTATCCCGAACCGAAAGCTTTCAAAGGTTACGGCGATTACGCTGACACACCGGAGCCGAGAGCTCAGTTTGCCGGAATGGTCACCCGCCTGGACACGTATGTGGGACAAATCCGAAATGAACTCGAAAAACTCGGAATAGCTGAAAACACGCTCATCATTTTCACCAGCGACAACGGTCCGCACCTGGAAGGCGGTGCCGACCCGGCATTCTTTGCATGTGACAAGACGCTCAGAGGTACAAAACGATCGCTCTACGAAGGTGGTATGCGTGTTCCAATGATAGCCGAATGGAAAGGTACCATCAAACCGGGCACCATCAGTGAACTTCCCGCGGCTTTCTGGGACATGATGCCCACTTTCGCAGACATCACCGGACAGCAGAAAAGCTGGATACAAACCACCGATGGAATATCCTTTCTTCCGGAACTGAAAGGAACCGGCACGCAGACAAAACACAAATACCTGTACTGGGAATTTCATGAAGAAAACGGAAGGCAGGCACTACGGCAGGGCGACTGGAAACTGATACGGCAAAACATCAGGAGTGGAAATCCCACGTTAGAACTTTATAATCTAAAAAGTGACCCCTTTGAAAAGAACAATCTGGCAGCCTCTAAAAGTAACCGGGTAAACAGTATGAAAAAACTCCTGGATAAAGCACGTACTCACTCTGAACTTTTCAATTTTGGCATTAACGAAGAATAAAAAAACGCTATGAAAAAAGTATTTCAACTGCTGACATTTATGACAATCTCTGTATTGATCTATTCTCAAAATTCAGCCACCATCAGTCTGAACTCCGGATGGCAATTCTCCGAAGCCGGAAAAAACGAATGGAAAGATGCTGTTGTACCGGGTTCGGTTCAGTCCGACCTGATACGCCTGGGTGTCCTACCCGATCCGTATTACGGAACCAACGAGAACGTAGTGCAGTGGCCCGAAGAAAAAGACTGGGACTACAAACAAACCTTCACTGTCACACCAGAACAGCTCAAATCGGACGAAGCGTTGCTTGTTTTCGAAGGTCTGGATACACATGCCGATGTATTTCTCAACGGTTCCCGCATTCTGCAAACACAAAACATGTTTGTGGGTCATAAAATATCGGTGAAAAATTCACTGCAAGCCGGTGAAAACAAATTATACATCCGGTTTTATTCGCCCTTGAAGCTTATGGAACCGGCACGACTGACAGCCGGATACGAATATCCTGCCGGTAACGATCACAGCGACAAAAAAGTGAGTATCTTCAACCGGAAAGCACCTTATCAGTTTGGCTGGGATTGGGGAATACGTATTGTTCAGATGGGTATCTGGAAACCTGTCTCACTGCAATTCTACAATCAGGCTTGCATTGACAATCTTTACGTCAAACAACTATCGGTCAGCAAAAACCAGGCACTAACCGATAATCAGATTGAAATACTTTCCACGTCCGAAATACCGGTGAAGATTGTGACCGGCGCTGTTTTAAATGGCAGAGAAATACAAACTGCTGAAAAACAAACAATCCTGAAAAAAGGAAAAAACAAAGTCTGCATCGCATTAACCATCGACAATCCGGAACTTTGGATGCCATCGGGATGGGGAAAACAAAACCGCTACGATTTCTATGCAAAAGTTTATTCGGGTGAACGGCTTATCGCTGAGAAAACCGAAAAAACAGGATTACGAAAAGTGCAGCTGGTACAGCAACCCGATGAACATGGAAAATCGTTCTATTTTGAAGTAAACGATATCCCGTTGTTTGCCAAAGGCACCAACTACATCCCCGGTGAAATACTGCGCACTCAACAGGATAAAACCTATTATGACAGGCTATTCGATAACCTGACGGAAGCCAACATGAATTTTATCCGTGTGTGGGGAGGCGGCACTTATGAGGATGACTATTTCTATCAGCTGGCTGATGAAAAAGGAATACTTGTGTGGCAGGATTTTATCTTCGGATGCGTACCATATCCTTCGGACGACGCATTTCTGGCTAATGTGAAGGAAGAAGTCATCTACAATGTAAAAAGGCTCCGCAACCATCCTTCACTAGCATTCTGGTGCGGCAACAACGAAATTGACGAAGGTCTTGATCACTGGGGCTGGGACAAGGAATATTCAGCAGAGATCAACAAGGAATGGCGGGAAGGATACAATAAGACATTCCGCAAGTTGATACCCGAACTGGTAAATGAAAACGATGGAACACGAAGTTATATACACGGGTCGCCTTATGACTCAAACTGGGGTAATTTAGCAAGTTTCAGCTCAAGTGATGTGCATGACTGGGGATTGTGGCACGGTCGGATGCCATTCGAAGCCATGACCGACAGGTTGCCGCGCTTTGCCAGCGAATTCGGATTTCAGTCATTCCCGGAGATGAAAACCATCCGGACTTTTGCCACCGAAAAAGATTTCGACATCAATTCCGATGTCATGAAAATTCATCAGAAAAGCGGCATTGGCAATACGGTAATTAAGCAATACATGGACATGTACTATCATGCTCCAAAAAACTTCGAAGATTTTGTATATGTCGGACTAGTGATGCAGGGCAATGGCATGAAGGAAGCCGTAGAAGCCAACCGCCGCGGCAGGCCATACTGCATGGGAGCGCTTTACTGGCAGCTTAATGACGACTGGCCCGTTGTCTCGTGGTCAAGTGTGGATTACTACAATAACTGGAAAGCACAGCATTACAAAATGAGGGATGTTTTTGCACCTGTAGCTCTTGGCTCGGTAATAAAAGATAACAAACTGAGCTACCTCACTATGTCCGACAAACTGGAAGATGTAAACAACCTCGTTCTGAATATTCAGGTGATTGATTTTTCGGGTAAAAAACTCAAAAGTTTCAGCGAAGCGGTAACCGCGAAAGCCAACACAAGCCGGATTGTGAAAACATTTGACACAGACCTCTTGCTTACTGAGGATCAAAAACATAACTGCGTAATTCATGCCTGGCTGAGCGACAAAAACGGTAAAATTGTTTCAGTGAAAGATTACTATTTCTTTTGGCCAAACAAACTGAATTTACCTCAAACAACTATCAGCAAAACGGTGAAATACGAAGACGGGAAATACACCATAACTTTGTCATCTCCCAAACTGGCGAAAGATGTATTTGTGGAAATTCCGGTACAGGGGGCACGTTTCTCGGACAATTTCTTTGACTTGATGCCCGGACAAAAGAAAGTGATCACAATCATCTCGCCGGAATTGAAGAAAATAAAAAAAACAGATATAACTATTAGGCATCTTAGAGAAACGTATTAAGGTGATTAGTGACTAGTGATTGACTTATTGGGGTCTTAGGTCTTTTATCTATTGTACTGGCTCTTGGTTTTATTGCCTAATGTCTTGGTTCTTGGTTCTATTAGTCTTTGTTCTATAAATCTTACAAAAAATGTATAAACTGGAAATTTGCGCCAATTCAGTGGCGAGTTGCGTGGAAGCACAAAAGGGAGGTGCATCGAGGGTTGAACTTTGCGCTGCCATTCCCGAAGGAGGTACGACTCCCTCCTACGGTGAAATAGCGGTAGCACGCGAGCTGCTCGATATCAGCCTGCATATCATCATCCGGCCAAGGGCGGGAGATTTTCTTTACTCCCGAACCGAACATAAAATCATGCTCAAAGACATCGCCATTGCCCGTAAACTTGGGGCTGACGGTGTAGTTATCGGTTGCCTGACCCCCGATGGCGATGTGGATATGATTCGTAACAGGGAACTGATAGACGCGGCTAAAGGCATGAGCGTTACTTTTCACCGGGCTTTCGATATGTGCCGGAATCCACTGGAAAGTCTGGAAAAAATCATTGAGTTGGGATGCGACAGAATTCTGACATCCGGTCAGCAACCCAAAGCCGAACAAGGCATTGATTTGCTGAAACAACTTGTCACAATTGCAGATAAACGTATTATTATCATGCCCGGAAGCGGCATCAACGAAAATAATATCGCATACATTGCACACGAAACAGGAGCTACCGAATTTCACCTTTCGGCCCGAAGCGCCATACCAAGTCAGATGCAGTACCGCAACCCGAACGTATCAATGGGTGGCAAAGGAATTGAAATCAATGAATACGAGCAAAACACCACCAACGCGGTGAAAGTAAACAAAACACTTGAAAATCTTAATAATCAACTAATATAAAATTACTATGAAACAAAAAACTTTCAAATTTCTGATTACGTTTATGATTGTAATGCTGAGTGGTCTGACCCTTAAGGCTGCCGAAGCCAACTTCCGGGTTATTCCGCTGCCCAATGAAATTAAGAGTACTAACGCCGGTGCTTTTAATCTGAATGCTTCTACCCGCATAATTTACCCGAAAGGGAATGAAATGATGAAAAAAAATGCCGAATTTCTGTCGGATTACCTGAAAGAAATTACAGGAATAAAACCGGATGTAAGCGATTCCGGCTCAAAATCAAATGCCATCGTTCTTGAAAATGGTTTGAAACATGCAAATCCGGAAGCCTATAAGCTGACAGTAACTTCAAAAAACATCGTCATTGCAGGAGCAGGTGAAAGAGGTGTATTCTATGGCATACAGACTTTGCGCAAAGCTACACCCATCGGCACGGCTAAGATCAGCTATCCGGCAGTCACCATTCTCGATTCGCCCCGCTTCGCTTATCGCGGCATGCATCTGGATGTGGGTCGCCACTTTATGTCAGCCGATTTTGTAAAGAAATACATTGACATACTGGCAATGCATAATGTCAACACCTTTCACTGGCACCTGACCGAAGATCAGGGATGGCGCATTGAAATAAAAAAATATCCGAAACTGACTGAAATTGGTTCTATGCGTGCAGAAACGGTTATCGGACATAATACCGGCAAATTCGACGGAAAACCTCACGGAGGCTATTATACTCAGGAACAAATAAAGGACATCGTTGCCTATGCTCAGGCACGCTACATCACCATCATTCCCGAAATTGACCTTCCCGGACATATGCTGGCGGCTCTGGCAGCTTACCCCGAGTTGGGATGTACGGGAGGACCTTACGAAGTAGAAAAAACCTGGGGAGTCTTTGACGATGTACTCTGCCCCGGCAAAGAAAAAACATTTACCTTTCTGGAAGATGTTCTTACCGAAGTAATGGCACTTTTCCCCTCAAAATACATCCATATAGGGGGTGACGAATGCCCGAAAGTACGCTGGACAAAATGCCCCGATTGTCAGGCAAAAATTAAGGAACTTGGCCTGAAAGACACCGACAAACACAAAAAAGAATTTTACCTGCAAAGCTACGTAACCGAACGAATTGAAAAATTCCTCAACAAAAATGGACGGAGCATTATCGGCTGGGACGAAATTCTGGAAGGCGACCTCGCACCCAACGCCACAGTAATGTCATGGCGCGGCATCGAAGGGGGAATTGAAGCTGCTAAACTGGGTCACGATGTGATTATGACCCCCAACAGTCACCTCTATTTTGACTATTATCAGACCGCCGATACTGAAAATGAGCCGATGGCCATCGGAGGATTTCTACCGTTAGAACGAGTTTACAGCTACGAACCGTTACCTGATACATTGACTCCCGAACAGAAGAAACATATTCTGGGCCCTCAGGCAAATATATGGACTGAATACATCCCAGATAGTAAGCAGGTGGAATACATGCTGCTACCACGACTTGCAGCACTTTGTGAAGTTCAATGGACACAACCCGAGAAGAAAGATTACGCCAGTTTCATTGCCCGCCTTCCGCACATGATTCAGCTCTACGATCTGTACAAACTCAATTATGCTACACATGTTTTTGATATTCAGGCTAATTTAACGCCAAGACCAGAAAAAGGAAGTCTCGAAGCCTCCTTCAAAACCATCGATAATGCACCGGTTTATTATACGCTCGACGGTTCGGAGCCAACAACAAAATCCAGTCTTTACAGCGGTCCTGTCAGTCTTAATCAGAATGGAACGATTAAAGCAAAAGCTTTTCGGACAAATGGAAAAGACAGCCGTACATTTACCCAAACGATCAACCTAGGTAAAGCCAGCCTGAAACCCATTAAACTGCTCACAAAACCTGCCCGTAATTACGGTTACACAGGCGCATCTCTGCTCAACGACGGTCTTTCCGGAAAAGGAACCAACTATAAAACAGGACGATGGATCGGTTTCTCGGGAGATAATCTGGAAGCAGTTATCGATCTGCTGAAAACTACTGAAATATCCAGAGCTTCCATTAAAAACTGTGTGGTTACCGGTGACTGGATACTCGATGCACAGGCATTTACAGTAGAAGTTTCGAGCGACGGAGAGAACTTCACTTATGCTGCGGGCCTGGAAACAAATCCATCAGACAAAACCGAGCACTGGAAAGGTATAGTAACGCACACGGTTACATTTCGCCCTGTCACAGCCAGGTATGTAAAAGTAACCGTAAAACCTTTTACAGCATTTCCGGCATGGCATGGTGGAGATGGCAAACCTTATATTTTCGTAGATGAAATAAGCGTAGATTAAAAAACATTCAACATTTAATTAATGAGACTGATACAAAAACAAAAAATGTGTCAGTCTCATTAATTTTATTTAAGAAGTAAAAGTCATCCATCAAAAAAATAATCTGATAATCTGACAACAAATCACTAAAAACAGGGATGATTAGTTATTTCATTTTTGCGAAAATGAATCCTGGAATCTACCTTCACGATTTCCTTCCAAACAGGTTGAATGGCATTTGATAATAAAACAGAAAAGTTCAGCTAAAATCTTGTTTTTTTCTTAATAAAAGTTCCCCATCCCGTTTCAATTGTTCAATATTGATTATTTTTGTAAAAAAATAATTGATGGAACTTTACGAAATATTCAAAAAACATCCTGTAATATGTACCGATAGCCGGAATTGTCCGGAAGGTTCACTGTTTTTTGCACTGAAAGGCGATAACTTCGATGCGAATGCCTTTGCACTTTCGGCGCTCGAAAAGGGTTGCGCTTATGCTGTTATTGACGACAAACAATACGCTGTGGATGAACGGTTTATTCTTGTCAATAATGTACTGGAAACCCTGCAGGATCTGGCGCGTCAACACCGCCGTCAACTGGGAACTACCATTATCGGAATTACAGGCACCAATGGTAAAACCACCACAAAGGAACTTATTGCAGCCACACTCAAACAGAAGTACAGGATTCATTTCACAGAAGGGAATCTGAACAATCATATCGGGGTGCCTCTGACACTGCTTCAACTGACGCCAGAACACGAACTGGCAGTCGTCGAAATGGGCGCCAATCATCCGGGTGAAATAAAAGTACTGGCAGATATTGCACAGCCTGATTACGGCATCATAACCAACGTGGGTAAAGCTCATCTCGAAGGTTTCGGCTCATTCGAAGGAGTCATGAGAACCAAAGGCGAACTTTATGATTACATTTATAAAAGCGGGGGTAAGATTTTTCTGAATACCGGTAATGCCTTTCTGTGTTCCATGTCGAAAAAGGCAAAATTCATCAGCCCGGACAGAATTCTGTCGTATGAACTCGGCAACAATCTGAAAGGCCATGTGTCAGTAGGTAAAACCCTATCGTGCAACCCGCTTCTCCACCTGAAATGCCAGAATAAGGAAAGTGAATTCGAAATCAGGACTCAATTAATTGGAACGTACAACGCCGAAAATGTATTATCGGCTGCTACCATCGGAACACATTTCGGAGTGAGCAATGAACTGATAAAAAAAGGTCTGGAAGAGTATATTCCCCGGAATAACCGTTCGCAGTTGACTATCAGCGAACACAATAAAATCATTGCTGATGCTTATAACGCCAACCCGACGAGTATGCACGCTGCCATCCTGAATTTTGCGCAGATGGACGTACCTGAAAAAACCCTGATACTTGGCGATATGCTTGAACTTGGAAAACAATCGGCCGATGAACATCAGAAAATTGCAGATCTGGTGAAAGATAAAGGGTTTTCTTCCGTTTACCTGGTAGGAAAAAGTTTTCAGGCGACCAAAAGCAATTTTAAAAAGTTTGCCGACATCGGGGCGCTTATCGCTGAAATCCGCGAAAACCCGCTGCAAAACAAATTTATACTGGTAAAGGGTTCGCACGGCATTCATCTGGAAAAAATACTGGAATTGATTTAATTACAAATACATATTTGCTAAAAAATGGAAAAGAAAAAAATGACCATATTACTGGTTGCTTTGGGTGTTGTGATTGCGGCCCTGATAGCCGGTTTGTTATACACGATGAACGCATCGTCGGAAAAAGATGAACAAATTGCAGCAACTGAAGAAATGATGACTTCTGAAAAACAACAACTGGAAACCGAATATAAAGATCTGGCAGGAGAATACGACGGATACACCATGACCATCCACAACGATTCGCTGCTGAAACTGTTCAACGAAGAAAAACTAAAGGTAAATAAACTGCTGGAGGAACTCAAAACCACTAAAAGCTCGAATGCCAAACGAATCATAGAACTCAAAAAAGAACTTGCAGCCCTGCGCAAGGTGATGGTTCATTATGTCAATCAGATAGATTCCCTTAACCTCCAAAACAAGCGCCTTACCAACGAAAACTACGAAGTTCGTCAGAAATATGCCTCTGCATCGGCTACCGCCGAGCAACTTTCGAAAGAAAAAGAAAGTCTGAATGAAGTTGTAACACGGGCCGCCATTCTCGAAGTGTATAATTTCAGCATGACGCCGCTCGACAAACGCAACAAAAAAACGGACCGGGCATCCAAAATCACTACACTTCAGTTCAATTACACCATCGGAAAAAACATTACCGCTACTCCCGGGCAGAAAACAGTGTACGTGCGCCTCACCCGCCCCGACGATGAACTGATGACAAAAAGTAACGATTCCTATTTCACATACGAAAATAAACAAATAGCCTGCTCGCTCAGCAAGGACTTTGAATATAGCGGTGAAGCACGCAACGACGTTCTTTACTGGAAAGTAGATGAAATCCTGCAAATAGGCAACTACCGTGCCGACTTCTTTGCGGACAACAACAGAATAGGTACATTTACCTTCCGGATTGAAAAAAATTAGTATCTTTACAGTCAGTAAAATGAGCATATTCCGATGACTGCAGAGTCCCGAAAATTTGGCATTGCTGCCGGAAAAATAGCTTTCGATGAAAAGCACCGAAGCACGATAAAATTCAACATTTCGCGCTACGAGGCTGCCTTTGCCAAAGGTCTGGCGCGCTACAAAAACGTAAATAGTGCAAAAAGTACTGCTGCTGCCATCAAACGGGATGTTCTGAAAA
>Ga0116170_10002947_pt1 | contig 16094 bp, 12 predicted proteins | sample AD_JPNHW1_MetaG_FD_89797 | JGI IMG/M metagenome (GOLD analysis project Ga0116170, IMG submission 89797) | Active sludge microbial communities of municipal wastewater-treating anaerobic digesters from Japan - AD_JPNHW1_MetaG | ecosystem: Engineered > Bioreactor > Anaerobic > Digestate | place...
CAGGAACGCGGCCGGTCCCCACAGGGCGCCAGAAATGGCGCCGAAGATCGGTCCCAACCCGGCGATGTTTAAAAGCTGGATCAGGAAAATATTGGGGGTCCCCATGGGAACGAAGTCGACTCCGTCCGTTTTCGTCAGCGCGGGCGTCGGCTCGTCGGTGGGGCCGAAGATCTTCTCGACGATCGGGCCATACAGGAAATAGCCGGCGATCAGGATTGCAAGGCACACAAGAAATGTAATCACTTGATAGTCCTCCTAGGCGCAGTATACGCCTCATTCGCGGAAATGCAAGTTTTAACTAATAGATTGAAAATCGCGCGAAATGGGCTAGAGTTTTATCCGATTACGCCTTCGCTGGCTGGTTTTTCTTCTGCTGCCGGTATTCCTTCGGGCTTAGGCCCTCGCGTTTCTTGAAGAGGTAGCTGAGGTAATTAGGCTCGTTGTACCCGACGGAGAAGGCGATGCTGACGATCTTCTCGTCGGTGGACACGAGCAGTTCCTTTACCTTCTCGATCCTGACTTCCGTCAGGTAATCGATGAACGTCACGGACATCTCCTGCGCGAAGATCGTGCTGAAATGCGTCGGGCTTAAGCTTACGTGGTTGGCGACGGTATTGAGCGAGATGTCCGGATCGTTGTAGTTTTCCTTGATGTATTCGCACGCCTTGCGCACGAGCTTTTTGTGATGGCAGCTATTGCCTGAGTCCCGCAACTCGATGAACTTAAGGCAGATCTTGGTCGCGAGCTCGGTAAATTCCTCGGACGAAATGGCCGAGTCGAAAACCTTCCTGCGGTCGACGAAATGGCGGGAAAGCTCGGCGGGCGTCATCTGGGGATTGAAGCCGCGTATGATGCGCATGGCGGCCGCGGTAAGGTCCATCAGTATATAATAGCGATACAGGAGTCCCTGCATCTCGTCCGCGTCGATGTTCTTCGCGAGATCGCCGACGATGGCGGGCACGTCGTCGGGCGTGGCGAACTTCAGTTTGCTTTCGACGTCGGCCTCGAAAAGGTCGTCTATCGGCTGGACGGCGTCAGAGTCTCCGTGACCAAGGTCCCCCGAACAGAAGATGCGGCCGCGGCCGACATCGGCAAAAGTCTTTAATAGGACGCCCGCCTCATGGAACGCGTCGTGAATGCCCGAAATGCGGTTCGTAACGCCCGAGATGCCGACGGTCAGGACCATGCCACCGTCATCCTCGATCTCGTGCTTCAGCGTCTGCGCGACCTGGTACGCCTTCCCCGTGGTATCGATGTCCGTCGGGCCCTTTACGATCAGCACGACGCTATCCGGGCCGCTCATGTAATAGAAAACGTCCGGGTCGTCCACCAGCGCGTATTTAACCTTCGAGGACACCGCCATCCGGTTTTGGTTTCCGCCCTTACCCTCGTACCGGGCGATCGCGACCGCGTAGCGCGCGCTCAGGAGCCCGATCGAGAGTTCCTTGGCCCGCCCCAGCGCCTCGTCCGCGCCGATCTCGCCGTTGCAGAGCCTCTCGAGGAACGAGCCGACGAGCGCGTTCTTTACCATCTCGTCGTTGGACAAATCCTTCAGGTACGACACGCTTTGCCTTTTATGCTCGGCGATTTTGTCGCTCGCGATATGGAGCGCCGCGAAGAGGTCCTTGCTCGCCATCGGTTTTAGGATGTACTGATCGACGCCTATTCCGATGGCCTCGCGGGCGAGGTCGAAATCGTCGTAGCCCGAGACGATGATGATGCGGAGCCACGGAATGATCGCCTTCGCGTGCCGCGCGAGGGTAAGGCCGTCCATGAAGGGCATCTTGATGTCGGTGATGAGGATGTCGGGCTTAAGGTCCTGGATGATCGTGAGCGCGAGCTCGCCGTCGCCCGCCTCGCCGATGCAGGTAAAGGGCTCGTTACCGTTCTCGATCGTATTGCGTATATTCTGCCTGATAAGGGGCTCGTCCTCGACGAGAAACACCGTATTCATGGGTTGCGCTCCTTCAGTATGGGCAGCCGCAGCGTGATCGTGCAGCCCTTGTCGTATTCGCTCTCGACCGTAAGGCCATCGTCGGTTTCGTAATAGAGCTCGATGCGCTTGTGCACGTTATAGAGCCCGAATCCGTTTCCCGGGTTTGACACGTCGTAGTTAAATAGGTTTTCCCTTAGCTTCGCCAGTTCCTCGGCCGTCATCCCGAGCCCGTTGTCCTCGACGGTGAAGATCATGCGGTCGCCCTCGGCGTAGCCCCGCAGCGCGATTCGGCCGCGCCGTCGGGTTTGCTTTATCCCGTGGTAGATCGCGTTCTCGACGAGCGGTTGCAGGAGCAGCTTGAGCATCGACTCCTGCAGGATCTCCGGCGAGAAGTCTATGTCGTAATCGAGGATCGCGCCGTAGCGCATCTTCTGTATCGCGAGGTAATTCTCCACGTGCGATTTTTCCTCCGCGACCGTTACCCAGTCGCGGCCCTTATTCAGCGACAGGCGAAAGAAATTCGAGAGGGCGATCGTCGTCGCCACGACGTTCTCTGTCTGTCCGTCCTCCGCGAGCGAGAGGATGGTCCCGAGCGTGTTGTACATGAAGTGCGGGGCGATCTGCGCCTGAAGCGCCTTCATCTCGGCCTTTTGAAGGTTGCGCTGCTTCTGCACGTTCTGGTCGATCAGCTCGGTCAGTTTTCCGGCCATGGTGTTGAGACTGTCGGTGAGCTCGTCCAGCTCGCTGATCTCCGGCCGCTCGGCGCGCGTCGAAAGGTCACCCTGCGCGATGCGGGACGCCATGGTCTTGAGCCGGAAAATCGGCTCGTTGATGCTTCGGTTAAGCTGGCGGTAATTGCGCAGGAGAAAGAGAAGTATCGCGACGAACAGCAGAATCTGCGTAAGCGTCATCAAGTCCATCGATCGCTTGATTCTCGCGTTCTGCACGTGCGCCAGGTCCATCTCGGCCGCGACGAATTTCTGGATGACGTCGTAGAGTAGGTCGCTTACCGACGTTACCTCGACGAGTATTTTCTCGTTCTCGCTGACGGGCCTGTCGTGGGTAATGTTGTCGCCGATTCGGTCCACGTAGCCTTCCATGGTCTCGAGGGTGTTGCGCGCGACCTGAACGAGATATTCGTTGTCCTCGCTGTTGGCGTTTTCCTTGAGCCGGTCGAGGTCGTTCCTGATTCGGTCGATGAGCGCGTATTGGGTATTCTCCCTGAACGCCGTCTTGCCGGTCACGACGTTCCACATGGTGGTGTAGATCTCGCCCTTGAGTCTGCTCGAGAGGCTGTTGGCGCTATACACGTTCTCGATGATCCGCTCGTATTGGTTCATCGCGATGTTATAGTACAGGGTGTTGATGATGAAGGGGACTATGGACGCGAGGATGATTACGAGGTTCGTGAACTTGAGGGTTCTTCTGATGCTGTTGGTTCGCATTGTCGTCGGCCTTTGGCTTCAGTATCCGCGGTTCGGGATCTCGTCCACGGCGCCGAATTCGTCGAACCTCGTCTCGTCGATGTACGTGCGCTTCGGAACCCGCTCTCCCGCGACGACCTTCCTCGTCAGCTCCATAACCTGATTGCCGCTGTTCGGGTTGCACTCTATGACGCAGTTGATGAGCCCTACCTTGAGATAGTTGATGCTTCGTTGGGTCGCGTCCACCGATATGATCGCGATGTCCTTGCCCGGCTTGATTCCCGCCTCGCGCATTACCTCGATCGCGCCGAAGGTCATATCGTCGTTATGCGAATAGAGAACGTCGATGTCCTTGGGATCGTAGCGGGCCAATATCTGTTGCATGAGTTCGCGTCCCTTGCTGGCCATGAAGTCACCGTCCTCGCTGAAGATCACCTTGAATTTGGGATACGCGGAAATAACCTCCCTGAAGCCTTGGTAGCGCCCTATGGCGGGAGTCGATTTCTCCGTACCGGCGATTTCCACGATGTTTATCGGCCCTTTCGCGCTCTTGTACTTTTTAAGGAGAAACTCGCCGGCCTTTCGCCCCTCAAGGGTAAAGTCCGAGCAGAGCGCGCACGCGTAAAGGCTCTCGTCCTCCGTGTCGATCATACGATCCACGAGGATGACGGGAATGCCCGCGGCCTTCGCCTCCCTTAGCACGGTATCCCATCCGGTCTCCACGAGCGGCGAGAACGCGATGACGTCTACCTTATAGGCGATGAACGAGCGAAGCGCCTTGATCTGGTTCGCCTGATCCTGCATGGCGTCCTCGAACATGATCTTGATTCCCGCTTTCTTCGCCGCCTCGGTGATGGACAGGCTGTTCCTGGTTCGCCAGGTGCTCTCGTCCCCGAGCTGGGAATACCCGAGCACGATAGGTTTTTCGTCGCCGCCTTTACGCGCGCCGCGATCGCAGGCGGAAACGGACAGGGCGCAGAGGATGATAAATATGACTTGAAAGCGGCGAACCATGCGATAACCTTCTAGAGTCCCATTCTACCATACCTGCATGGGATCGCAACCTAAAAATAACGCAGTTGTTCAGTAAAATAGTATAGCGATTCGCGCAATGCCCCGCTCGTTCCTTAAGAAAACGTAACAAGTGCGGAAGGATGTAGGTAGCGCCCACGGCAAAGTGGCCTCTTAATGATTACAGGGCATAAGCCCAAGAACTCAATGAAAGTGGAGGACGAATTATGAAGAAGATTGCAAAGATCGGCATTCTGGCCCTTTTGGCCATGTTCATGCTGACTCCGGCTTCTCTCGCGGCGAAAGACAAAGCAAAGAGCGGCCTGATCAAGGTCGGTATCGTTAACCTGCCCCCGGAAGAATCCGGCTACCGCCAGGCCAACGTCGAGGACATGAACAACGTCTTCTCGAAGGCGAACGGCTACGACGCGAAGCAGACCAACACCGGCGACAACAGCGAGCAGATCGCGGCCGCGCAGGGCTACATTCGCGACGGCGTGGACTATCTCCTTATCTCGGCCGCCAACGCGTCCGGTTGGGATAACGTCCTGAAGTCCGCCAAGAAAGCGGGCGTCAGGGTTTTCCTCTTTGACCGCCTCATCGATACCGCCGCCGCCAACTATCAGGCAGCGCTCGTCTCGGACATGAAGACCGAGGGAAACACCGCCATGAACTGGGTTCTCTCCCAGAAGCTCCCCAAAGTTAACCTGATCCTCATCCGCGGACAGCTTGGTTCCGCCGCCGAGCTCGGACGCAGCGCAGCCGCGCTCGCCGCAAAAGACTCAGGCAAGATCAATATCGTCGCCGACGGTACCGGCGGGGACAGCTGGAGCCTCGAGGAAGCCCGCAAGGTAGTGGAAGCCGCGATCGCCGCGAAGAAAGACTTCAACGTGATCTACGCCGAGAACGACGGTATGGCCCAGGGCGCGGTTCAGGCGCTCGACGCCGCCGGCATCACCCACGGCAAGAACGGCAAGGTCAAGATCCTCGGATTCGACTTTAACCGCTTCGCGCTCCGCAACGTTCAGGCCGGATACTGGGACTGCGACGTTCAGTGCAGCCCGCGCCAGGCTGGCGAGATCTCCAAGTGGATCAAATCCGGCAAGCTCCCGAAGGGAATCGTCTATCAGAACGAGATCTTCGCGGATACCGCGACGATCACCGACGACATCATCACGAAACTCGGCCTCAACGCCGATCCCGGAAAGGGAGTGGTGACGAAGTAATCGCCCCCTAAAGTCTATGTAGGCGGTGCGGCGTTCGGGGCAAACCCGCGCGCCGCGCCGCCCTTGTTTAAACGGTACCCGAAGGAGGTCTCACATTGCAGTCGGATAAGGTTCTAGAAATGCAGGGAATCTGCAAGACTTTTCCAGGGGTCAAGGCTCTGTCCAACGTAAACTTCACGCTCCGAAAGGGCGAAGTCCACGCCCTTATGGGCGAAAACGGGGCAGGTAAATCCACGCTGGTAAAGGTCATGACGGGCGTATACGAAAAGGACGCCGGTCAGATAGAAGTAGAGGGAAAGGTCGTTCACTTCAAGTCGCCGCAAGAGGCGCAAAATAACGGAATCGGCACGGTCTATCAGGAAATTACCCTGTGTCCCAATTTGACCGTCGCGGAAAACATGTTCATCGGCCGTGGACGCCACGCGTTCGTCAGTTGGACGAGCATGAACGCGAAAGCGGCGAAACTGCTCGAGTCCCTGAGTATTCCGGCGCGGCCCACGCAGCAGCTTTCAAGCTGTTCGCTCGCCGTACAGCAGATGATAGCGATCGCGCGCGCGATCGACATGGATTGCAAAATACTCGTCCTTGACGAGCCGACGTCCTCCCTTGACGAGGACGAGGTACGGAAACTTTTCGCTCTTATGCGCGAACTCAAGTCGAGGGGCGTGGGGATCGTATTCATTACCCACTTCCTCGATCAAGTATATGAAATCAGCGATCGAATCACGGTGCTCCGGAACGGCGAACTGATCGGCGAATACGAGGCTGCCTCGCTTCCCCAATTCGAGCTCGTCTCCAAGATGATGGGCAAGGCGCTAGAGGACGTCGAAGGCCTCAAAAAGCGCGAGACCGTGGCGCGCGAGGACGTCCCGGTATTCGAGGCCGCGGGTCTCTCGAGCAGCGCGAGCGTAAAGCCATTCGACTTCGCGATCCGCAAGGGCGAAGTGAACGGTTTCACCGGACTCCTCGGTTCGGGACGGAGCGAAAGCGTCCGCGCGATTTACGCCGCGGACTCGGTCACGGGCGGCGAGATAAAGATCAACGGCAAGAAGGTAAAGATCGACGAGCCGATCGACGCGATGAAGCAGGGCATCGGGTATCTTCCCGAGGACCGTAAGGGCGACGGTATCATCGCCGACCTTTCGGTGCGCGAAAACATAATCCTCGCCATGCAGGTCATGAAAGGATTCTTCAAGCCCATTTCGCGGAAACAGGCGGAGGCGTTCGCCGACGAATACGTCAAGTGCCTCAGCATTAAGACCGCGTCCACGAATACGCCGATCAGATCGCTCTCGGGCGGCAATCAGCAGAAGGTCATTCTTGGCCGATGGCTGTTGACCCATCCCCAGTACCTTATCCTCGACGAACCCACTCGCGGTATCGACGTCGGGACCAAGGTCGAGATCCAGAAGCTCGTGCTCAAGCTCGCCGAAGAGGGCGTCAGCGTGACGTTCATATCCTCGGAAATCGAGGAGATGCTTCGAACCTGCTCGAGGTTGATCGTCATGAAGGACGGTCAGATCGCGGGAGAGCTTACCGGGGAAAGTTTAACGCAAAAAGACGTCATGCACGTGATAGCGGGGGGTAACGAATGAAATTCGTCAGACTAAAAGAACAACTATCGCATCTATTGCTTCCGCTCTCGGTTCTCGCGGTCCTCATCGTGATCAATCTGATAAAGGGAGCCGATTATTTCAGCGTCAAGATTATCAACGGAGCGTTGTACGGTAATATCCCGAATCTCCTGTTCGGGTCCTCGGAGCTCGTAATTCTCGCGATCGGCATGACGCTGGTCACCGCGTCGTCGCGCGGGCAGGACATCAGCGTCGGCGTCGTCGCTGCCATTACGTCCGCCGTGTTCGTGCAGGTCCTCCTCCGATCGGGCGATATCACGTGGATGACCATCTTCATCGGCTTCCTCGCGAGTTGCGGGGTAGGGATACTTCTCGGCGCGTTCAACGGCTCGCTCGTCTCGATATTCAAGGTACAGCCGATGATCGCGACGTTGATCCTATTCACGGCGGGCCGGTCCATCTCCTTTATGATCGACGGAAAGCTGTCCCCCGTGCTCGCGAACGACCTTACGAGCCAGCTCGGCGGAGTCATGCCGGGATTGCCGATCCAAACGCCGATAATCCTAACGGCCATCTTCATCGCGCTCGTCGCGCTGTTTCTCAAGACCACGAACCTCCGGCTCTACGCGGAGACGGTCGGCATCAACGAAAAGGCGGCGCGCCTCAACGGCATCAACCCGATGAAGGTCCAGTTCCTTACCTTCATGCTTCTCGGGATCTGCTGCGCGGTCGCGGGTTTCATCGCGGTCACGAAGGCGGGTAGGCACGACAGCGTCAATATCCTCAAGTTCATCGAGATGGACGCGATCCTCGCCGTCGCCATCGGCGGAAACTCGCTCGGCGGCGGAAAGTTCAGCATTACCGGTTCCATCATCGGCGCGTACACCATCGAGATGCTGAGCCGGACCCTCCTGCGCCTGGAAGTCGGCACGGAGACGATCAAGGCCTTCAAGGCGGTGTTCATCATCATCCTTATGGTAGTCGCATCTCCCGTGGTCAGGGAGTATTTGTCGCGGGTAAAGATACGGCGCGGGGTCGGTTTCCTTAACGGCTTCGGGAAGAAGGAGGCGTAAGGTGTCATCGTTAAAAGCGCCTAAATCAAAAGAAGCGATTTCGAATTCGAATCTTCTGTTCATTATCGCGAGCGTCATATTCGCGTTGATGTATGGATTTGCCATTCTGCGCTATCCCGAAAGCTTCCTTCAATTTCAGACCTTCTTTGACCTCTTCAGCCTTAACGCGCCGCTCATTATCCTGACGCTCGGTTTAAGTATCGTCATGATCGGCGGCGGCATCGATATATCGGTTGGCGCGGTGACCGGGCTCGTGACCATGTGCTGCGCGGTACTGCTCGAGTCGAAGGGCGGAAGCATCGGCGGCGCCATGCTGCTCGCGCTCGGCATCGGCCTCGCGTTCGGACTCCTGCAGGGATTCCTCATTGCCTACCTGGACATACAGCCGTTCATCATCACGCTCGCGGGAATGTTCCTCGCGAATGGACTCTTGACGACGATCCATAAGGACCCGATCAACGTGAGCCACGAGGGTTTCGTCGCCCTCAGGGATTTCACCATCGTAATTCCCTTCTTAGGCAACAGCAACCGGCTCGGGAATTTCATTCCGCTCGAGATTAAGCTCGGTACCGTCGTCGCCCTCGTCCTCATCCTTCTCCTCGTCGTCCTGATGAAGTGGTCGCGGTTCGGCCGAAATCTCTACGCGGTCGGCGGCAACAGCCAAAGCGCCCTGATGCTCGGCATCAACGTGCGGAAGACGAAGTTCATGTCGTACCTGCTCTGCGGCGCGCTTTCGGGCATCGCGGGTTTCGTGTACATCATGACGACGGGCGCGGGAAACGTCGGAAACGCGGCGGGCTTCGAGATGAAGGCGATAGCCGCGTCCATCATCGGAGGCACGATGCTCACCGGCGGAGTCGGAAACCTATTCGGATCGCCGATCGGCTCGTTGACCCTCCTGACGATCAACGAACTCATTCGCGCCGCGGGCGTCAACTCCAACTTCCAGGCGATCGTCAGCGGTCTCTTGCTCTACGTCTTTATCGTCCTGCAAAGCGTCGTCGTGTGGATGCGCGGCAGCGGAAAGTTCAAGATTATCTTGCCGGCTTGGTTTAAGTTTAATAAAAGTAACTAGCGGTTTTAGCGGAGGTCTGAAAGGCCTCCCGCGTTAACCACGTCGGCGAAACCCGCGCCCAAAAGGATGCGGGCCGCCTGCGACGCGCGAGCACCCGACGCGCAGTACACGACGATCGGCTTGTTTTTGGGAAGCTCAGCGAGCCGGTCCGCGAGCGAGTCGAGCGGGATGTTTTTCGCCTTCGGGTACGCGCCCGAGGCGAACTCGCCCTTGGTTCGCACGTCGACGACTACGGCTCCCAGCGCTATTTTTTCCCCGACGACCGTACGGGGCGTTTTACGGTTTCCAAACCTGCGCACGGTAAAGTAGAGCCCGGCAATGACGACTGCGAGTATCCAGAGTATATTCGTATCCATGTAATCCCCCTCGACATGTTACAAATCTACCTCATCCGATATAAGTCGTCGGTGACGAAGTCACGGTCCGCGGCCCACAAATGTCGTATTCTTAAAGTGAAAGGCGCCAGTTAGCGACGCGAAGGAGAAAATATGAAGCGCAATATGGGTACGGTAGATAGAGTCGTTCGCATTGTCGTAGGCGTCGCGATCGCTGCGGCGGGGATATACTTTAGGAATTTGCTCGGCTTGATCGCGATCATTCCGCTCGCTACGGGAATCGTGGGTTTTTGCCCGCTTTACGTACCGCTCGGCCTTTCGACGCGACGTAAGGATGTTTGAGGGGGTAGGGCTTAACGCGGGAAGCCAGAATACCGCGTGGGGCGTTTTACCCGTTATCCCGGCAATCACGATGGGAAAGCTTCTCTTCGTACATTCGGTGATCGGCGAGCGTCATAAGGTCGCTTAGGGTAAAGTCCCCCTCCATTTCCGCGGAATGCGCGAAACCAAGCGAAACGCGGACTTTCCAGGATTTGCCCGATGAATCGTTCAATTCTTGCAGGAGGGCGTTTATGCGCTTGCGGACCGCGTTGAATTCGGATAGAGGGCAGTCGACCGCGAGAACGGAAAACTCGTCGCCTCCAAGCCTGGCCAGAATATCGGTATCCCGAAAGGTTTTGCGCAAAATCCCGGCGAATGAGCTAATAAGCCAATCGCCCGCGGCGTGCCCCCACGTGTCGTTGACCCGCTTGAGCCCGTCGAGGTCGGCGAACGCGAGCATCACATCACCCCTTTTCCGCCCATTCATGCGTAATTCGCGCTTGGCAAAGGTCATGAAACCCCGTCGGTTCATCAAGCCCGTCAACTCGTCGCTGATCGACTGAACCTCTAGACGACGGTGCGCCACGGACAGTTCCGCCATGGCCGCGCGCAACTCGGCGGTACGCTCGTCCACGAGTCGGGAGAGCTCATCGGCATAGTGCCGCTCTCGTTCCTTGTTGCGCATTTGCAGGATAGCCGCGCTCATGTGTTCGCGCAAAAGCTCTATAATGGCCGTTCGCTCGGCGATGCCCGAAACGACCATAAAGCCGAGGCTCTCGTCACCCATATAGAGCGGTAGCACGATCAGTGAATCTGGAACGTCGCCGTCCGGCAGCAGCGCCTCCGTTCGATAAACGCGACCCGTCAGGGTTTCGTCGCTGGAAACGACTACGCGCACAGTCGCGCGGTCGGCGGTATACTCGGAGACGAGCCACCAGCCAAGACCCGCCAGTTCGAACACCGACCTAAGCCCATTCCCCAGCCGCTCATCGCCCGTGAACCCGAGCAATTCCCCGATGATCTGCCTCAGATTCGTTTCTTCGTCCTTAGCCCTGCGTTCCCCGATATTCCGCAATTCGGTAGAGGCCGTCATGAGAACCGCCAATACCTCGGCCCAATGTTCGTTGTCGATTCCGCGTTCGGCGACCATGGCGCCGATGCGTAAGAAAACCTCCGTTGTGGCTTCACCCGCGGATTCGGCGCCGAGGAGCAGGGCGCGCGCGTCGTCGAAAGAGAGCGTCTCGAGAAACGCGTCCAGAAGCGAGCGTTCGCGCGCTGAGTCGCGCCGGGAGACCGTGTCCCCGCGCATGAGATCCGCGGGGCCGCAACCGCAGGAGCGCCGAAGCGCGATACGCGTCGGCACGACCCGCGTGCCGGGCAAAACCGATTCGCCTCGCAGGGCTTGGCCGGCGGCGGTAAACGCCAGCGCCATCAGCTCGTCGATCGGTTGCCGTATCGTCGTTAGGGGAGGGGACTGCTCGCGCGCGATATCGAGGTCGTCGTAACCGACGACGGAGACGTCGGAGGGAACGGAATACCCGCGCCGCTCCAATTCATCGATCGCCCATATCGCCATGACGTCGTTCGCGCACACGAGGGCGTCGAACGTTTTTCCCCGCTCGTCGAGCAATACCCGAACGGACTCCGTGCCCGACTCGCCGAGAAACGTTCCCCGGTAAACGAGTTCCGGGTCAACGGTAAGGCCAGCGTCGGACATTCCGCGCAGGTATCCGCGATACCGGTCGTCGGCGTCGGTGATTCCGAGCGGGCCGGTAACGCAGGCGATCTTTCGGCGCCCATGCCTTTCGGCGAGATGCCGAACGAGCATCGCGGTAGAGTCAAGGCCATCCGCGCGAAAGCAGACAAGGCCTGGATAATCTATGCCGACGTGAATCATCGGTAAGCCGTGGAAGCGCCCGCAGAATTCGACGAAATTTCCCGTCCCGACCATATTCGACAGCGAGGACGAGAGGCTCACGATCGCGCCGATTCGGTCGGGCGACACGAGCGAATACACGTCGTTTCTCTGGTAGTTTACGGCGTCTACCGCCTTAATGTACCCGCCGGGAAAGGCGATAATCCGCAAGCCCAATGCGCGCGCCGCGATGATCGATTCTCGCCATGCGTCGACCGTATATCGTTCGTAGAGGGTGTCAAGCAGGAGCGCGACGGTGTTTCCCGGTCCTTGGGTCATCTTTGAATTATACGCATTGCATGTTTGTCTTGTAAAGACGACGGGCTTGAACCGAGGAAGCGGAGGTCATGACCACCTTAATGACGCCTTTTTATGGATGGCGCCGTGCTGAGTGGTTAGTGCAAATTTTGCGCTAATCACCCGCTTATTCAATTCAACTTATGAAAGATGTGAGATTTGTATTGTACTCATCAAAAATACACTTCCAATAGAGAAGCCTTTCTTTAAAAGACTGAAATTACCGGGTCTTCATTATTCATTGTCGAAGATTTACTCAAACTGCATGTAATACTTCAAAGTATTGTTGGCATTCACCTCATCATGCGGGATAAGCAGGTATTTCCATGATTTTCCGCCATTCGCAAGGGCGTGCTCTGAAGCGTATTTACACCACTGAACGGCGGCAGTCTTCTTTGTCTGGACGATATCTGACTGTATTTCGTCCTTTGCCTTGGTTTCAACCATGAGGATTTGATCGGAAAACTCCGCGATAAAGTCAGGATTGTACATCTTCTCGGTGTGACCCTCTTTGTAGTAAATCTGGATCTGCCCAAGGGCTGGCTTGAACCATTTATCGCTATTCGAGTCGAGAAAGAGCGCGAAACGGCGTTCCGTGTCCGAATCGAACTTCATGATCGGATAGAGAGAGCGATTAAAACCGGAGAAAAGTAGATTCTTGATCTTTGATTTATCGAAGGACGTATCGTGTGCATCGATCTCACCCTGATTCTCCGGTACGGTAAACGCGGAGATATTGCTCTCGGTGAACCCCTTCGGAACCGTGACTTCATATTCAGTCGACGAAGCTTCCTGGTGTTCGAGCATCTGAGTATGGATAAAGCTACCTAAGGCCTTCTGGTTGTACTGAAGTACGTTAAGAACGTCATTTTCCTCGGATAGGTAGCTCCGAAGATGCGCGACGACCTGAGAAGCTAAATCGTAAAGGATTTCGGCATGATCGTCATATGAGATATCGTCATAATCAACCAGGGCACGAACCAGATAGTCCTCGGCTCGCTCTTCCATACCAGAACGCCGGTCAAATGACAGAGTACGCTCTTTATTAGTCCGTAGCTCCTTAAGGTAAAGATCCCGTTCCACGGGCTGGTATCTGATTGAAGCGCAATCCATCGTAAATGTCTTAAAAAATCCTCCAGATGAGTGCTTCGGGACAAGGATTATCCGGGGAATGGAGATAGTGCTTTTAACGTATTCATGCGTGACTTTCTTCACGATATCCGCAACATCGATTGATGCAGGATCGGTGAAATTGAGTTGATCCGCAGGGACGTATGTAGCTTGTACCTCTGCGGCGATTTCCTGCTGAATCTTTGTATCGAGCAAGCGTTCGGCCAATGGAAGCTTCTCGTATTTTTTCATTGCCTGGACCGTCGCATGCGCGACTTTCTGTTCTTCGGGCTTATCGAACATTGGCTTAATCGATGGGTGATACGCGTTGCCATTCTGCGGTAATCCCATTCGGGCGTTAAACGCAGGGGCCGATACGACTGATTTCGGTCTTACATAACCAGCTCCGTTTCCTTCCAAAAACACCGTCTTAACGTGAATCGCCGAATCCTTGTTATTAGCCTCATCGACGATCTCCTGGAATCGATCGTGCGCGATGATATTGAGTTGATCTACGGTCTCTACGCCCGTTCGTTTCCCGTACGGAAGCCGGAGGCCTCGCCCGATCGACTGTTCGACAAGATTTCGTGCGTTCGCTGCGCGGAGCGGAACTATCGTATAGAGATTGGTTACGTCCCAACCTTCTTTGAGCATATTGACGTGAATGACGACTTCAGTCGGCTCATCATACCGTTCAACCTCAAGAAGGCGCTGAACGTTCTCTTCTTTCTCCTCGCCGGTCTGAGTGGAATGAACCTGAATGACTTTTCCCTTGTATGAGCCGTTGAAGAACTCATCCGATTCCATGAAAGATTGAAGCGATTTCGCGTGATCGATATCCCGCGCGATAACGAGCATAAAGGGTTTTACTAATGGTTTTCCCGTCTGCCGAGCATACGTTTCAAGCTCGACTTTCGTCGTTTCATGGATACGGATGCCGTCTTCCAGCTTGATTCGCTCAAGCTGATCGCTCGAAAATTGACTCGCGTTAAAGTTCTTCTGGGTTACGACCGCCGGTTCCTTGACGAAGCCATCCTGCATCGCCTGTCCGAGTTGGTAGGTATAAATACAATTCTTGAAGTAATCCTGCTTGGTGCCTTTCTCGATGAATGGAGTGGCGGTTAGTTCAAGGCCGAGAATGGGTTTCAGTTCATTGATTGCCGCGATACCGGCAGAGGCGCGATACCGATGAGCTTCGTCCATAATCAACACAAGATCGGTGAGGCTCGCGAGGTAATCAAAATAGCTTTGCCCAATATATTCAGACAGACGCTTTATTCGCGGGGCAGCGCCTCCGCGAACTTCCGTGTTGATTTTAGAGATGTTGAAAATGTTGATGATGACATCGCCGAATGAAAGGCTATTCCGGGTTCCGATACCGGATTCATAGTTGTCTCCCGTAACGATGATCGGGGGCTCCTGGGCGAACTCGGCAATCCCTTTGAAAACGTATTTCGGCGTATTGGGGGTAAAATCCGCGATCAGTTTGTTATAGATCGTCAGGTTGGGAGCCAGGACAAAAAAGTGATTCACCTTCTTTTCAAGATGGAGATAGGTAATAAATGCACCCATTAACCGGGTTTTCCCGACACCCGTCGCGATCGCATAGCAGAGCGAGGGAAAGTCCCGTTCAAAATCAGAGACGGTCGGGTATTCACGATTGATCGCGGAAAGGATTTCCTTTGGATCGGCATCCTTCCCTATCTCGCAGAGGTCCATGACACGATCAAGCCGGGCAAGGCTTTCACGCAAAGGATTTCGCAGGCTCATTCGTCCGGCAATGGTATTTACGAGACGTTCGTTCATGGTGTCGATCTCCTGTATTTCTGTAATCTGCTATTTGGTTTATCGGGAACCGTCATTTCAATGTACCCGAGCGCAAGGGCCGGCAAGAGGTATTTCTGACGGAAGTTTTTCTCATCCTTGAGCCCAAGTTTATCCTGGAGTTCCTTTCGGGTTAACACTTCAGTTTTCTTGAGCACGCTCAATAACTTCTTGACTTCAGGGGTGACTTCAGGGGTGGTATCACGGTGACTGACCAACGCTTCAAGGACAGCTCCGAGAAGAAACTCGACAAATATCCCGGCATCGGTCTTTTCGGTACTCTCATTGATAGCCTGGTAGTATTCGGCCTGATGGCTATACACCATATTTTCGATCGGGACATGAGCGAAAACGGGTTTCCAGGTACTCAAGATAAGCGTTTGCCACAATCGGCCCATGCGGCCGTTTCCGTCAGCAAAGGGATGAATAAACTCAAACTCATAGTGAAAAACGGAGCTTTTAACCAAGGGGTGATCCTCGGAGTTTTTAAGCCATGTCAGGAGATCCCGAATAAGATAGGCGACTCTATCAGCGGGAGGTGCCATATGTATGACTTCCGTCCCGGCGAACACTCCTACGCCCCCGTGTCTGAGCACTCCGGCTTCATCGATAAGCTCTGTCATCATGGAATCATGAGCAGCCAGAAGGTCTTTTTCGGAATAAGGATTCCACTTAGTGAATCGGTCATACGTCTTTATTGCGTTTCTGACTTCCTGAACCTCGCGGAGTGGCGCGATGACGTGCTTCCCTTCAAGGATCGCCGTTATCTGATCCTCGCTCAGGGTATTACCTTCTATGGCCAAGGAACCCTGGATGGTTTTTATCCGGTTCGCTTTTCGCAGTAATAATGAGTCACTTTGTTCCATCCTGATGGCATACCGCTCAAGCTGAGCCGATATCTCGGCGATGAGGCTTATGCTTTTCGCGGTTATCTTGAAAGGAGGAACGTAGTCACTCATTATTCGTCACCCTC
>Ga0116170_10002950_pt1 | contig 16086 bp, 13 predicted proteins | sample AD_JPNHW1_MetaG_FD_89797 | JGI IMG/M metagenome (GOLD analysis project Ga0116170, IMG submission 89797) | Active sludge microbial communities of municipal wastewater-treating anaerobic digesters from Japan - AD_JPNHW1_MetaG | ecosystem: Engineered > Bioreactor > Anaerobic > Digestate | place...
AAAACATACCCCATTTCCATTGTGGTCATTTCCGATAAATCAATATCGGCAAAGGCTTCCACAATTTTAAAAAGCAAGTCGGTTTTGGGGTCATCCAGTCGGTCAATATGTGAATCAAAATCGAAATATTCAATGATTTCCCGAGCACCCGTAGAAAACCCATTAATGAAATTTCGGAGGTTAGCGGCCACATTATTGGGATCGGCTTTAATTTTTGCAAAATCATAAAGGCTGCGATTATGGAAATTCAGTCCGGCCACTTTGTTTAAAGTAATGTCTTTGGCACTATCCGAAAGCTTTTCAATCTTCGGAAGGTAATCTAAAACTTTTTGTTTTGTTGGTGCAATCACACCATCCAAGCGTCGTAAAACCGTCATGGGCAAGATTATTTTTCCATAATCGGATTGCTTGTAATCGCCTCGTAATAAATCGGCTACTTTCCAAATGAGGTTTGCCTTTTCTTTAAAATCGATCATTGTCTATTTCCTTCTTTTAAAATCGTTCATTAAATGCTCAAATGTAACAAAATTGAATGGGTGAGTTGGCAAAATAAAAATTCCTCAAGGTTGTATGAATATATTAACAAGCTAATTTCCATATTATAATATCCTTTCAATTAATAATTTTTTGTCTGTCATCACTTTTTTTACATCTACCTTTTATTGGAATGAATACATCTTTTTAATTGATTTGAGATAGATTAATAATGTTGGTTTTATTGCGTGTCGGGTTATTTTCATTACGTTAGGTCGTCGAAAAGTAATGAACATTGTTTAATTATCAAAATTAAAAATATCTTGTTTTTCAACAGCCACTGGTTAATAATCATTGTAGCGGCACAAACCCTTGGCCTGTCTGGTTGGATGCAGCAAAGCGCTCACGTTAGGCACGGAATTGTTACGATTGTTGGGTAGTTTAAAAAGTATCGATATTTTTGTTAATCTCTTTTTTCAAAGCCAATGAATGCACCCAATTCGGTTACGATTTATACAGAACGGATCCATCAAACGGTGGATTATATCTCAGGACATCTTTCCGACGAGATCGATTTGGAAAAACTGGCAGCCGTTGCCTGTTTTTCGCCGTTTCATTTTCACCGCATCTTTTCCGCTCTGCTGGGTGAAACCCCTCACAATTACATCGAACGGCTGAGAATGGAACGGGCAGCCAACGAGATTGCAACCAAAAGGAACCTGAACTTGTATGAGATCGCTTATGGATGCGGTTTCAATACCAAATCGTCTTTTTCAAGGGCGTTTAAGAAATACCATGGCGTAGCTCCTTCCCAATTTTTACAGAGGCACGAAGCAGACTTTCATTCCCAAAATGTGATGGGGAGCCGAAAACCTCCACAAAACCGGCGAAGCGATTTCGATGCGGTAGAGATTATGCGTTTGCCCTCATTTCATGTTGCCTATACACAAACCCTCGAAGGGTACGAAACCGGCATTGCAAAGGCCTGGAATGAACTGTTCATCCAGATGCACCGGAAAGGTTTACAGCCGTGCGAAGGTCCGCTGATCGGCATTCCTTACGATAATCCCGGAATTACTCCGGGAGAGAAATGCCGTTATCGCGCCTGCATCAACGTCCCCCGCGAGGTGGTTCTCTCCCGTGGTGGATTAAAGACTGCCGATCTGGAGGAAGCGTTGTATGCAGTTTATCATTTCAAAGGAACGCGTGAGGAGGTGGCCGATGCTTATTCGTTTATCTTTGGTGAATGGCTAATCCAAAGCAACTACCTGCCCGATGAAAAACCTCTGATTGAACTCTACCCGGCCACGTTACTGTCGGACTGTTCCCAAAACCGGTTGCAATACGACATTGCGCTTCCCATTGTGAACATGCCGTAGATGCAGTTTAGCAAGATTTGGAAACAACTCCCTTTTTATTCACGCTACTTTTGCCGAAAACAATAAAACAAAGAATCATGTTTGATATACGAAAAATTCAGGAACAGGTATTGTTTCAGGCGGTAAAAGCCGAAAGCAACGAAGCCACTGCACAAAAAGTGGTTGATGGAAACCGGGAAGATAACCCAGCCTGGGTAAAGAATAGCATGAAACGGCTGGAAACAAGTTTCGATGCAGGGGCGGTGAAGAAAATCAGGATGAATTGTCAGTGTGGCTATGGCATGGACGAAAAGCTTGCGCTGGTAAAAGGGCTGATGGCATCGGCTACCAGTTTGGAAGAGTTTGCCAACAACGATCAGGCACATGCAGCCGGCTTATTTTGCCAGGATGGGGAACTTTATTTGCAGTTTTATTTCTGTCCATGCCCGATGTTGGCTGAAGTCGACCGGTTGGAAACCAACAGCTGGTGCCAGTGCACAACCGGATACAGCAAAGTGCTTTTCGAAAAGGCTTTTGGTTGCAAAGTAGGGGTCGAATTGCTGAAAAGTGTCAAAATGGGCGATGACATCTGTTTAATGAAGATCATCCCGGTAGGGGAAATTCAATTTTGAGAACAAGTTAAGAGAGCCGGGGCGAATGAAGAGCCGGAGGCTCGCTTCATCTTGTAAGGATGTCCCGATAGCCATCGTGGATTAGTCCATTCAAAGAGGCAACAAACTCCTTGCTTCGAGAGCCGTAGGCTCGGGGCATATCAGATTAGATCAGCAAAAATATACCGTTCATCATACGGCACTTCAAACTTTTCAAGAAACGCCAGATACTCTTTTCTGAAGGTTTGCTTTTTATGATGCAACTCCTGATTAGAGATGTACCTATATACTTCATCGATTTGCGAATGGCTGTAAGAGAAAACCCCATATCCCTCCTGCCATTCAAACCTTCTTTTTGACAGTTGATGATCATTGATATACTTGGAGGATTTTGCTTTTACAGCTTTCATCAATTCTGAAATTGAGACAATCGGTTTTAAGCCAACAAAACAATGGACATGGTCTTCAACACCATTTACAATAATTGTTTTACATCCTGTTTCATTGATCAGATTATCAATTACACCCAGCAGTGTTGGTCTCCATTCTTTACGGATTATAGCGTCCCTATATTTTACAGCAAAAACGCAATGGAGATAAACTTGAGAATAAGTATTTGCCATGGTTTTCAAATTTTAAATTTAAAATGTTTCGTTCCTACGGAACTCCCCAGCTTTTTTTACCCCACTTTTTCCCCGGATTAAAATCCGGCGTTATAAAATTAACTGTTCCTTCGGAACAAAACCTACTGCATGTCAACTTATTTTCAATCGTTTAATTAAAATTCAATTCTTACTGTACCCAAACGAAATGAAATAATTTTTAAAGGAATTTAAACCAGAAAAGAACCTGAAACCATTATGATTATAAAACAAATATTGTCACGCGTTTATGTCAACGACATGAATGAGGCAATTCTCTTTAATAAAAAAAGTACCAACGGGTTGGAATATGACTGTACGACATGCCGATGGACAGGTCGTGGAATATGTGGAGCATATAAAGATATAGAAAAACCACCCGGTGTCGGGGGGATCTGGTTAACTATTTCAAAAAATCCCCATACGGTTATTGCGTGTGGGGATTTTTCTTGCAGGTATTTGGGTGTGAAAATGAATTATCATAACTTTAAAAAAAATTGAAACACAATCGTGTCTGTGAATGTTCCCGGTGCATTTCAACTTCAAAAAACAATAACGGTTATGAGAAAGACTTTTATACTTGTTTTAATTCTGCTATGCTTTACCACCGCAAAGAGCCAGTGCATTGACCGTTATGGATTACGGATAGGAGCTGGTTTGTCGAATCAGGATTGGGAGTATAAGAACAACCAGTTTATTGGTTTATCCGGTTGGAACGATAATCTGCTGGGGTTTATTGGACAATTCTATGCCGAAAAAGATGTTGGTAATTATTGGTCATTCCGATCGGCCATCGGGTATATTCAAAAAGGATTTATTGGCGATATTACATTAGCGACCCCGGATGACAATATTCTCTTAGACAAGAGATATAAACTATTCGTACATGACTTATTCATGGATTTAACCCTGAAAATAATGCCTTTTAAAGGAACTATCCGACCTTTTCTTTCTGCCGGATTACGCGGAGATTATTTGTTGGATATCCGGAGCAAGATTCTGGTTTTGAATAATAAACTGGAACCCGGATTGGATGATGAATTCAATAAGTTTTCGATGGGCGCTATTCTGGGTGTTGGAATGATGTACGGTGAGTCTTTTATTTTCGAATTGGAATATAACCCGGCCATTACAAAGGCGTATGAATCGGATAAATTAGCCGTAACCGACCGTTGTTTTTGTCTTACAATCGGCTTGAATATCAATTCCTTCTTGCACCGAAAAGGATAAATGGTGTTGCTTGCATTATTTGTTGTTTTTTGAGAGAAGAATTGGTCGTAACGAACCAGAAAGTTGCAAATGAACATCCCTTAATCAAAGAGCCAGAAGGTGAATCCCCTCTGGCTCTTTGATATAATGAATGAAAATAAAGAAGCGTGCGAAAATTAAAACCACACTTTTTTAATCACAATAGCCATACCTAAAAATGCGAACAAGCTGGCAATCCACCATTTTGAAACCGGGACAGCATAGGAAGAACCATATACCTGTACGGCATCCATTCCCCAGTAGTCGGAGTTTGACCCTTCATTTCCACCATCGGTTTCGTAATAACGAACGGCAAAACGTACCGGACCATTGGCCGTAACGGTTTGTTTGTAGGATGTCCAGCTGCCGGGGAGGGTTGTGGGGCTCATCAGCAGAACATAGTCAGCAAGGTTGTTACTACCGGTTGGTGAATAGTAAATGGAAATATGGTCAGGCCACTCGTTTCCAGTTGATCGGGCCATGAACTGAAATGTGGTCGTTCCATACGAGGTAATTGCAGGAGTCACTAACCACTGGTCAATCAGTGAACCATTCGCTCCTCGATAATTTTGTGCGACATAGCTGTCATTATTTCCATTATTAGCAAAAAATACGGATGTAGATCCTTGGAAATAAGTGGTAGCTCCGCCACCATCCACGTTGTAAAAAAGCCATCCGTTGCTGGAAAGATTGGATACATTATCCATATTTTCCTCAAAAAGCAAATTGCCCGATTCCGCCAGTGAGGAAGGTGTGGTTGCCGAAGGATTCTTGGCGGCAGTTCCGCTTTTGGTTCCATATAAACCGGTTTGTGCCGACACAAAACCTGCTGTGCATACTGCAAAGAAAAAAAGTAAAATTCGTTTCATTTTGATATCTTTTTAGTTGATTTATCTAAACGGAGTGCACCATTCAAACCGGTGAATCTGGACGGTAAAAATTGTAATAAACAGTCAATGGTTATGTTGCTATTTCACAAAAAACGTGTACGATCTGACAAATTCAATTTCGCCAAAATAATAAATTCAAATATTTTGTTTTTCAACAACACCAAAATCCCTTATTCCAAATGAAGGGATTGGTTGGAACGGTGATCATGGATTATTTAAAACACAGATTCCACAGATTGACACAATTGAAAATCACCGGAGGTAAAGAAAAATTCTCACCACAAATTACACAAATTTCACGAATTAAAAATCACCGCAGATAAATAGATCAATGCGTTAGTTAGCAAGTATCGAGCATCCAGTATCGAGCATCCAGTATCCAGCATCGAGTATCGAGCATCGAGTATCCAGCATCTAGTATCCATCATCGAGCATCGAGTATCGAGCATCGAGTATCGAGCATCGAGTATCGAGTATCGAGTATCCACCTCCAGTATCTACTTACAACAACGAGACAAATAGGATACAAACAAACAAGGCCACTTTTGAAGTGGCCTTGTTTGTTTGTATGGTTTTCCAATCAGGAAAAAAGGTATTTTCTTTTTGAAACGAGAACACTGATGGCAATTAAAGCAAAAGCGCCAAAAATCCATCCATAGGGAACCGGTACAGGTGTTGAACCTCTTACATTGTCAAGAGAAACGGAGTAATTGGTTCCATCTGCTGCTCCTGAATATACTTCCTGCACAACCAGAACGTATGTTTGCCCGGCAATTACTGGACATGCAAAGTTAACACTGCCACTGGATCCTTGCTGGCCAATTCCGTTAGCGACAAAATTGGAAGGATTGTATGACCCGGAATAAACTGCCACAAATACATCATAATCGTCATCCGGCGTTATTACGACCGAAACGTTTAAACATCCGGTGTTTGCTGCTTTAAATGTATAGGTTTCGTATTTATTGGTTGCTCCGGGATAAATTGAAAATATCGGACAATATGAACAGGTGGATGGAACACCATCTCTGTATAAACGACCGGCTTGAGTACCCGAAGAGGTTGCAATAATACCGGAGGGAGCAGGTAAAGAACCATCACCAAAAATCTGGGAGATCACGCAGCTTGCACCATCTGTTAAAGGGGAAGCGCCGTTTGGTGTAACCGGTTTTGATACGTCATTGGGTGTCGATGTTTGAGCCATGATTCTGTCCGGACAGGCCACTAAAAAAAAGAGCGCAACAGCCAGGATGGATTTAGCGAACTTGAAATCTCTTTGGAATGTAAAATTCTTCATATTTTCTTGTTTTTGATTTTTTTAGATCGTAAAAGTAATTGATGAAGCGTGAAAGATTTGATCAAATTCACAAAAAGCGTGTACGATCTGATAAATTGATTGGAAAAACCTGTTTTTATAAGAAATAGCAATCAGTGTTCGGCATAGGACGATGATTTGGATGCGATATGATCCCGCTTCCACGACGAAGGGGTCGTACCCATGTATTTTTGAAAGGAACGGCTAAAATTGCCTTGATCGCTATAGCCGAGCCGTTCGCTGATCTCGGCAATGGTCAGTTGTGGCAATTCGACCAGCAACGTTTGGGATTCCTGAACCCGAAGCCAGTTGATCCAGGCATTAAAATTCATCCCATGCTGCTGATTGATGTAATTCGACAGGTAGGTTCGGTTGGTGTTCAACTGAGCCGCTAAATCGATCAGGGTAATACCTGGATCAAGGAATTTTTTCTGTGCCATCCATTGCTCAACAGCTTTGGCCATGTCGTTGTTGTTTAATCGGACGGTCTCTGTTTTGATTTCGGGCACCTGGTGTGTAATGGGCTCAATCGTGTGAAACAGATACGTGTAGTTCAGGTACTTGATTCCAAAGAAAAGATAGAAAAAGGCATATACCGATACAAAAAAGATAGAAGCGATTACCGATGTGACAAAAACAGACAGCAACGCAATGATTCCAACCGACAGCGCCAGGTAAAAAGAGAAACGGGACCAGCTGAGCTGGAGCGCAAGCTTTTCAGAAAAATAACGATCGAGTTTCTCCTGATACTCCCGGAATTGCCGGTTAAAAAGGAGTGTGTAGTTGATGAGCTGGAAGACGTAGTAAGCAGTACCCACATAAAAAATGGAATACTTTACGCTTTCGGGCAATTGAATAAATAGCCCCGTGAAACAGCCGATGGTGAGTATCCCAATTGGGATTAGCTCTTTAATTACCTTTTGGGGGGTAAAGAATTCGGTATTGAACAGGGTAATCAGGGCATAGGTAAACAAAAACGATTGTGAGGAAGAGATGATCAGCGTGAGGTAGTGGATGATAAAAGGGTTGGCTTCACCATCGCCGGCAAGGAACCCGGCGATATTCGCCCCGGCCATGACCAGGTAGGCTATGGCAAGAACCCTGCGGATAATCCGGTAATTTTGGATGTGATGATCGTGCGGAACTGAAAGGAATAATAACAAAATTCCCAGGACACAACAGATCACGATGGTGATTCCAACAAGTATCGAAAAAAATAGGTGCAACATCCTTCCCCCTCTTTCTTAATGCCAAATGTGTAAGAATAAACTGAATGGCCATATCCCTGTCTTTAGCCGATATTCCCTCGTTTTTCAGCGAATGAATATAAATTCTTTTAGGAACTTTTTCAGCGAAAAAGAAAAAAAATCTGGTAGGGCGATGGAAATTTTAACGCTGCTTAACAATCACTCTTTTTTCTAATTTTCATGACATATTGATTATCGGGACTATTTATCCATATCTTTATGCAATAAAAAAGGAATCTCGGTTGGATGAATGAAAATGGATAAAGAATGAAAGTAGCTACCTTCAAAGCAACGTGTTCAACGTCGACCTGCCTTTCTGTTGCCGATGTGCCATGGCTCTCCGACTTCAGCTATGGCGAGTTCTTATATGGCTCTGTCGATGGGAAGGAGATCCGGTATTATAATGCCCTGGATTGTCCAACCTGGAAATTTGTCGATGAGATGATAGGCGAACTCTTTAACGATCACAAAAGGAAAAGACAGGGTGTAACCATTCAAAAGATCATCGGGTTGATTGCCGATCGCGAAGATCCGGACGTCTTTTATACTCCCGATATCTATTGTCCGGTATGCCACTCAAAAATTCAAGCGATTGACCTAAACCAACGAACCGGATTGCAGGAGTACCGTGATTTGACCTTCCAAAAGTTCGAAAGCATGGATCCGACCGAAAAGAGGAATACCATTGGTCAGTTGATAAAAAGTATTTTGTAGTTTTCCCGCACGTTCAAATTGAAAGAAACAGCCCGAAGGGCTAGATTAAGTTGGGCTTTCAGCCCGACGAACTATCAAATCGTAAGTTTTCTGTAAGTTGATGCTACTTTTGGAACAGCCTCTTTCAGTTCATATCGTTGTTGCAAACTTTATTTGATTGGTCGGTAGACAAAATTTTTAAACTGAACACTTCCTTCTCCCATGGAACACAATCCAATGCGCAGACTAATGAATCCACTAAGCGCATTGTGGTTAAACCCTGAAACTTCCACTGAGCTTTCTATCTTTTTCCAGTCGACGCCGTTGGAACTGTAATAGAGGTCAACCGTATTTTCAATATTCCTGATTTTCAAAAAGACATGGTTCTTGATTACGTTTCTCTCGGTTGGAAATTGCCATCCCCGCAAATTGGCCAGAATGTTTTCCTTATCGGCCAGAATTCCCGAATGATAATTGTTGTTGTAAAAGAGCATCAAACCTCCCGTTGCATTTCCTTCAAGGATTAGCTCAACTTCGGCCGTATAGGAATGGTCGGAAGGGATGCACAACAATGGCGAACAATTGCCCACTGAGTTTCCTTTGGCCTTCAGTACCAGGCTACCGTTCGCCAGATAAAACCGGCTGGTATCGTATTCTCCAAAGAACTTCCAGTGCGGTTTCAGGGTTTTTCCGTTAAAGTTATCGCTCAGGGTATAGGTTGAAGCAGAAGCTGTTTCATACGGCCGTTGAATCGGCTGATCGGTTTTGATGCCATCGGGTATTTTAAACCAGCCATCGTTGGTCCATTCAACCGGTTCCATGAGGATTTGCCGCCCCATGTTGAGGTAATCTTTTTCATATCCGTGGAAAAGGATCCACCAGTTTCCTTTGGTATCTTCGAACAAGGTGCCGTGACCTTTCGACCACCAGGTTTCGTTCTTGCTGTTGGCTCTTTCGATCGGATTGTAGGGCGAATTCTCCCATGGTCCCAGCGGAGAGGTTGACCGTGCCGAAATAATCATATGTCCGGTTGCAGGACCAGCGGTTCCGCCTTCGGCTACGGTGAGGTAATAATAGTCGCCCCGTTTGGTGATCTTGGGACCTTCCAGTGCAAAAAGTTCGATGGACCAGTCACGGGGAATTGGCCACCCTTTGTAGGCAGGCTGAAGATCTCCGATAACCGAAAGTCCATTGGCCGATAAGCGAATATAACCGCCACTGCTGAAATACAAATAGCGGTTCCCTTTCTCATCCACCACATGGCCGGGATCAATATTGCCGAATTTCAGGTCGACCGGATCGCTCCATACGCCATTGACCGAATCGGCATAAACCACATAATTGGTGTTAAAAGCAGGAACCCCGAAATAGATGTAATATTTACCATTGCACTTTACAAAATCGGGAGCCCATACCGAACCAACAAATTGATGCAGCGCGTTGGCCACCGGTTCCCAGTTGATCAGGTCGTTAGAGTGCCAGATCAATAATCCCGGATAATAATCGAAGGAAGAATTTACCAGATAATAATCGTTCCCATCACGGATGATGCTGGGATCGGGATAATCGCCGGCAAAAATTGGGTTGGTGTAATATCTGCTCCCTTTTTCGTTTGCCGAAGTTTGATACTGAGCATTTGCAAAAAAAGCTAACGGAATAAACAGGATGAAGATAATTGCTTTTCTCATGGTGTTATTATGCATGGCATGATCTATAAACTATTCAACAATAACCATCTTTTTGGTTGTAGTGCTTTTACCACCTTGCAAGGTATAAAAATAAATACCATTGGGAATTGTTCTGCGGTCAAAAACGACCGTGTGGGTACCCGATGGCAACACTTCATCGACCAGGGTAACTATTTTTTCACCCATCTGATTATAAACCGACAAATTGATCAACGAGGTGGAGGAGGTTTGAAATTCTATTGTCGCAGTTTTTCTTACCGGATTGGGATAACACGATATGATTGCTCCTGTTTTCAGTTGATTGGCATCGGTGATTGCCGGATTGACAATGTTTTTGCCGGAGTCGACCATCACAAACTGAACCGATAACGCAGGACATTTGATGAAGATATTTCCATCGACCGGGTAAGCTTTGGCAGGAATGGATTCAAGCTCTTCACGAGGGCCCCATTCTGTCCCCGAAGCCGAAACTCCGTTTACCGAAACATATTGCGAGAAAACCGTACTGTCTTCCCCTCCGGTTAAAGAATAGACGTAGTATTGATTTCCAAAACCGACTTTGGTGGAGTTTATCGAAACTTCTTTTGTCGTCGTGCCTCTGTTGACAATAATTACTCCGGTCTCTCCGGAAGCGAATTTAGATGCATACGCGAGGATTTTCGTGTTGCTGGAGCTTACCGAAATTGCGTGATCGCCGGTAAATAACCGTTGATAATAGGCATAATAGAATTCCGGACGGGCCTGCCAAAGTAAATTATTGTCACTTCCCTGATAAAACATGCCGGTTTCTCCTGTGGCAAGCAACCAACGGGCTGCAAGTCCAAAATTGTTTTTGATCAATTCATTGAACAGAATTACTTCCTGCATGCCATTAATGAACGAGGTGTTTGGCAAACCAAAGTCACCGGTCATATTATATTCGGTTAAAGCAACAGGCTTCGATGAAGCACTCTTTTTGGTAATATCTTGCCGGATAAATCCAATGTTTTTCCCCGGTTCCGTTTGCGCAATAGACAGCAAATGATCAACCGAACTTGTTGATCCAAAATAATTGTGCATGACATAAAAATCGGCAGCATCGCCAACCTCACTGAAGAAACCCGAGTTCCAGGCTTTATCGACGCTGTTCCAGCTGGTTGTGCCGTCATAGTGGATAACCTGTCCCCCGATGTATATTTTTGCTCCTATTTCTGCCGCAGCGGCACGCATCGAATCTGCAAAAATCCTGAAATGCTGGCCATATAGTTGCCCGGTTATTATTTGGGGCTGTCCGTCGATATTTGTTGTGTTATCAATCATCCAGCCAGCTTCCCAGGGACCCCCGTTTTCGTTACCAATTTCCCAGAATTTGGTACGGCCATTATCATACCTTACCCAATCAGCCGCCAGATGTGCCGCTTGCACAGCAGGCTGACTGCTCAATCCATATCTGGCATAACCATAATTTACCGTAATCAGGCCTTGTGAACCGGTTTCCTGACGCAGTATGTAATAATTATCAACCGTAGTCGACCAGTCATTTTTCCCACTGATGGGATACAACTTCGCTTTTTTCTTTGTTATTCCATCGTAAATCGAGTCGGGTATATCATTCGGTTTCCCATTCCAAAAGAAAAAGTTAGACCAGCTTCCTCCGGGAAAACGAATCAGCGAAGGAGCCAGTGTTTGGGTGTTTTTTACAAAAGTTTCATTATTGGTGACATTTCCCATCCAGGCTGCAATGGCATTCCCAAAATAATAGTTGGAGATCTTACCTAACGTATCGCCCAAAAGGGTAATGGTCTCTGTGGGAACATCCGTAGGTTCACTTGCTACCTCCGATCGTGGAATTGATGCGACACGAGGTTCAAAATCCTCCAGAAAACAATTGGTGTTATTTTGTCCCATGAGCGGATCACCCGAACAGATCAACATCCCCAAACCCAGAGCGAAGAATGGTATAATGCTTTTTTTCATCTCGATATTTTTTAGTTATTTGGTTTTATTTTCTGTTGAAATATTTCCCAAAACTATTAGAAATAAAGCAATTTACCTTTTACAAAAACGACGATCTTTTTACAAAAGGTGCAACCGGTCAGAAAAATAGATGAAAAGGGATGTTTTGTTTAAACGTTACTTTGTATTCTTCTCGCGAAACTCCGAAGGGCTGCTGTTCATCTCCATTTTAAAAACCCGGTTGAAATGGCTTTGGTTATTAAAGCCTACTTTGTAGGCTATTTCGCCAATATTAAGCCCGGTTTCAACAAGCAGCCTCTTCGATTCATTAATTCGCAGGCGGTTCAGGTATGTTTTAAAATTGCAGGCAAAATGATGTTGGATGTAGTTGGTTATTTTGCGCTGGCTAATACCTGTTTCTTCCGAAACCATCTCAAGGGTCAGTTCGCCTTTTTGAAAATTGCGGTTGATATATTCTACCATATCAAAATTTGAGGCAATTTCATTTTTGATTTCGATGGGTTTATAGGTGATGGTAACCGCACTTTTACGACTCCTCACTTTCTCGATGATAAAAATTGAAATAAATGAAAAGGCAACAACAAACAGATTGATTGCTAAAAGAAAAAGAATAAGCGGTTTATTGTCCCTCGTAAAAGTTATGGCATATAATTCCAATGATTTGTTTTCATCAATTTTGGGGGTGTAGGCATTGCAGATATTCAGGCATACAATATTCTTCAGGCCAGGTTTTAACGGTTTATTGTTCCTTTGATTATTCAATTCAAACCACCAATAAGGAACCTCAAACCGACGAATGGGTATTGTATAGGTGCTTAATTGGGAAGAGATAGCAACTGTGGTATAAAAGACCACCTCGTTGGTTGGTTTGTTGTCGTTTGGAGTGAAATTGGATTCATAAAGATTCAGCCCCAGATTGTGGATGCCATTGCTACGTACTTTTATACGAACAAGGTTCTGGTGTGTCAAATGAAAGGGTTTCCCATTTCGAGGGGCCATACAAACTCCAATATAAGGGCTTTTGATGGCATCGTTCAATTTGAAATCCAGTTTAATTAAGCTGTCGGTGACTACAAAGTCGTTAATCTGCGAATTGCCGTCAATAGAGTGATCATTGTAAACAAGGTATTGAAAGTTTTTGTCCGGGAATAGTGAAAAATCTTTGATGCTTAAAAAATAGGCCAGGATAAGTACACTTATTCCAAGCGTACCAGCCATGCTTATGACAAAAAATCTGGATCGAAAAATTTTTACTACCATCCCCCAAAAAAATTGCATTTGTTCCGGTTGTCGACACCTTCTGCAAATGCAAATTTAGAACTTGCTACACAAATTCGGGAAAATACGAATTAATTATTTTTAAAACACCGGATACTATTTCTGAACCGGAAAATAGATGGTATATTTCTCATCGGCAATCTCATAGAGCGGAACAAACCGGATATTCGACGGCTGATTAACCGTCACATAATGGCTCTGCTTCCAGGGAAATATTTTGTATTCGTGTTCATACTCCCGGGAAAGGATCGTCTCGGGACTGTTTACATCGCCTTTCAAAAGGGTTTCACGATCGGTGATTCCCGCCAGGACAACAGGCCCTTCCATAAAAGCGTATTTGTTTTTTGATCCGGGCAACTGAACCGCTGTTAACTTGGTCGGGAACTCGATGTACACTTCGTCGTTGTTCCATTCGCGGTTAACCGTAAAAAAGCCGTTGATCACAGAAACCGTTTCAGCAACGCCATTCACTTTGATCGTGGCTTTTTCGGTCAGCCACCAGGGCATGCGCAACTGTAATGCAAATTTTACCGGTTTATCGGTATGGATGTTGAATTTCATTCTCCACCGGCTGGCCATCGATTCCCTGCTGTATTCATGAGCCAGAAAATCCTGCTTCAGGGTTACTTCCACATTCTCCTTCTTCCATTTAAGTTCCGAAGGGATGTACTGGTTTACAATCAATCCATCCCGATTTTCAAAGTAGATGTATTCGAGGTAACGGACCTGGGCTTGTACCAGTGAACCATGACAGCACCAAAAATCCATGGTAGGCGTACCCCATCCTTTTTCGCCACCTTTGGTGTAACCCGAAGCCATGGGAAGAAAATAAGCGACCATTCCGGTATTCGGATTTTGCTGTGCCAGGATTCCATTGTAAAGGTTACGCTCGATGTAATCGGCATACTTCACATCGCCGGTCCAGCGATAAAGGTAATCGGCCGTACGGATCATGTTGTAAACCGTACAATGTTCCTGATTATTCGGGCCTGCAAATTTTTCAAGCTGATGGGCCGGTATCCAGTATTCCCCGGAATTTTGCCCTCCGGTACAATACGATTCGCGATCCATTACGGCATCTTTCCAGAAGGCCAGCGTAATATCTTTCCAATGTTCGTTGCCGGTTACTTCATACGTCCGGGCGGCTCCGTGCGACCAGGGAATACTGGCATTGGCATGTTCGTTCGACAAGGCATCTTCTCCCTTTAATAACGATGGAAACATTCCAGGATTCCCATACCGTTCCATCAAATCGAGGTATTTCTGTTTCTGCGTTAACCCATACAGATTGGCCCAAATTTCGAGCATCCCGCTTGCTTCACCTTTGTAAATCACATCGGCCTTCTTGGCGGCGATCATTTTGTCGGTCCAGCGGTGAAACCAGTCGGCAAACTTGTCGAGCACTTCCAAAGCTTGTTTCGAACCGGTCATGTTGTACATGTCCCATAATCCCATCAGGGTTTTATGGATGGTATATTGTGGCGACCATATTTGCTGCCCGTTGGCCATCAAATCAAAATACTTCTCAGGAATTGAACCGGCCCATTCCCCTCCATTGATCCGCTGGCATTCGGCCAACTCATACACGATCTTATCGGCCTTGGCTTTTATCTCTTCGTCTTTGGTCTCCGCATACAGATAGGCAGCTGCCGAAAGCCAATGCCCCAGAAAATGTCCCCGTAGCTGGTTCATCGGAGATTCCCAACCCAAATAAAAGTCTTTATAATTGATATCTTTATTGATCATGATGTAACCGGTTTTTGAAATACCGGCTTCGTAGTAGAAATTCTGCAACAGTTTATCGTTATCGAGGCTCATCAAATATTTCTTATTGAGGTCGTAACGCTGCGAAAACAGACTGGGCAGAAGTTTTACTTGCTGAACCGAAATCGCTTTTACCATAAAATCGGGTTTTTGGTTGGAATAAAACAAGGTACTGTCATATTGGGACTGTTTTCCTGCGTTGTCAATGTAGATGACCTGGGCAGAGAGGTTTATTTGCAGAAAAAGGATGCAACCCATTAGAAACGGAAAAGATTTCATCGTGATCAATTTTTTTGAAGTGAAAAGTTAAACAACATTATCAAATTTGATTGATTTTCTTTTTGCAAAAATGAAAAAGCTTTTTGCAAAAAATGGTTCCGGTTAGTTTTCAGCGTTTTTATATTCCGTTGGGCTAATGCCAACCGCTGATTTAAAAACCCGGTTAAAATGACTTTGTGTGTTGAATCCTGCTGCAACTGCAATTTCACCCATGGTTAGCGTGGTTGTTCTCAGAAGCCGTTTGGATTCATGAATCCGGAGCTGGTTGAGGTATGATTTAAAATTGATGCCAAACAATTCGTGAATGGTGTTAGCAATGGTTCGCTGGTTGATTCCGGTTTGGATCGACACTTTTCCTAAGGAGAGTTCCGGATCGTGAAAATGGTGGTTGATGTAATCGAGAAACCCGTTCTGCTGGTTTTTCTTGTCGAATGGTATGTCGACCGGTTGATACGAAATGGTTACCTGTCTGTTCCGGTTGTCACCAAGAGTCCGAAAATAGTGTGCTGCAAGCAGGATGGCAATGACAAACAGTTCGCAGAACAGTATAACGACCGCTAGTTGACGGTTATCTCGGTCGAACCGGATGGCATAAATCCGTAGCGAGCGTGGCACATCGAATTGGGTGGCATATGCCGTGCCGA
>Ga0116170_10002951_pt1 | contig 16085 bp, 9 predicted proteins | sample AD_JPNHW1_MetaG_FD_89797 | JGI IMG/M metagenome (GOLD analysis project Ga0116170, IMG submission 89797) | Active sludge microbial communities of municipal wastewater-treating anaerobic digesters from Japan - AD_JPNHW1_MetaG | ecosystem: Engineered > Bioreactor > Anaerobic > Digestate | place...
AGGTCTTGGCCTCGAAGAACAGCGTCTCGGCGGGCACCTCGTCGTCGCAGCGCCCGCTCGTGGCGTAGTGCTGCCCGAACGCGTCCATGGAAAACAGCAGGCGGTCCTGGGGAATCCAGGTGGCCATGCTCTCCGGCCAGTGCGTCATCGGCGTTTCGATGAACTCCAGCGTGCGCGCGCCCAGCGCGAGGGCGTCGCCGGTCTTCGCGATCTTGAACTTCCAGTTCGCGACGTCGTAGTAGATCGCCAGGACGTCCCGGCACTTCTGGTCGCACACCAGCGTCGCGTTGGGGCACGCCGCCATCACCGCCGGCAGGGCGCCGGAATGGTCCGGTTCGGCGTGGTTGCACACCACCCAGCGGACGTCGGCCAGCGGCACCAGCCCGGCCACGTTCCGCAGCAGCTCCGCCGCGTAGGGCGCCTTGACGGCGTCGATGAGCGCCGTTTCGCGATCCCGCACGAGGTACGCGTTGTAGGTCGAGCCCCGCTCCGTCACGTAGCCGTGGAAATCGCGGACGTTCCAATCCACGAAGCCCACCCAATGCACGCCTTCGACGATTTGCCGGTTCATGCTGCCTCCCGTCCTTTTCTACCCTTGACCAAGGCGCCGCTTGCGCCCGGTCAAGGCGCGGCCGGTGGCGCAGCCGGCTGGGGCATTTCGGCCACGATGGCCTTCGCCTTGTAGCCTTCCAGTTCCTTGATCCGCGCCACCCGGGCCGCCAGCTCCTGCCGCAGCTCGTCGGCTTCCGTCGTCTTGGCCGCCAGTTCGTCCGTCTTGCCCTGCAGCTCCGCGGCGGTCTGCTCCAACTGGGCCTTCGCGTCTTCCAGTTCGGAAGCGAACTTCGCGCTGGCTTCCCGGGCGACCTCCAGGTCCTGCTCCAGGCGGGACGCTTGCGCCATCCGCTTTTCGATCTCGTCGCCCTGCGCCAAGCCGTTCTTGTGTTCCTTGTTCCACAGGTTGCCGATCCACAGCAACGCCACGACCAGCAGGATGTCCAGGATGTATTTCATTTTCGTTCCTCGTTCTCGCTTTGCTTTGGAGCCGGCGATCGGATTCGAACCGATGACCTTCTGATTACAAATCAGATGCTCTGCCAACTGAGCTAAGCCGGCGCAGGGCAATTCGACCGGTTACTATGCCCCACCCCGCGCCCGATTTCAACCCCGGCGCGCCGGATCCGATTCCGCCCCGCCCGCCGTAAAAAGGTCTTGCGCCGCGCCTTGAACCGTCTATAGTCCCCCCTGTTTTGCCGCCTAAGGCGGCCAGACCGGGTCGTTCCCGATGCCCGCCCAAGCGGCGTGGTCGGGATGGCAAAGCGCCTCGGAAGACGATCGAAATTTTAGCACGGGGCGTGGCTCAGCCTGGTAGAGCGCTTGGTTCGGGACCAAGAAGTCGCTGGTTCAAATCCAGTCGCCCCGACCATCTTAATGGTCAATAAAACCCCTGTAAATGCAGGGGTTTTCTTATTTCCCCGCACAAGCCCACCCTCCAAATCCCGCCTCAGCCCACCACTATATTCCGACTGTCGCCGGGGGACTATTTTGGGGGACACATTTCCGGCCTTTATTCATAGGGGTGCGGGAGTCCCAAACCAACTGCTTCCGGGGGACACACGGGGGACACGCCGGCTAGGCCAGTCCTTTCAGGTTCTTCTTCACAGTACGAATCTTCCATCCCGGCTTGCGGGGGTGACTCGCACATATTTTATGGATGAGCCAATCCTTTTTAACCTGAGGATATTCCACCCTCAACTTCTTGAACAGGCTTCGCTGCTCGTCGCGCCGTTGCTTTGACCCGTCCATGTTATTGTTAGTGGCGATTTGACGCTTCGTTTCTTGGATTAAACGCTCGAGATTGAACGATAAATAGACTCTCCCGATGTGATCCAATAGCTCACTTTGTGAATATGCAACCGAACAGTACAGCAGATATTTGGCTGGCTCCCACACTTCGACAACGTAATCGGGATGGCCGCAGGTCAATACACCATCGTGCCTTGTCCCAAATTGACCAGGGTCATAAAACATCGCATCGACGAACCATTCACTATAACGGAGCATGCGCGCATATTGACCCGCATTCGTTGCGGCCTTCATTGCCTCGCGTGCTTCCTGTTCATCGTCCAGCGAATACATGCGTATACTCGCCGGAATAGCCGGGTTCCGCCATTTCGGTGGAAACACGACGAGGGGAATCAGTTGAGAGTCTAATTTCTTACCCGACAACGGATTGATTTGCCATATCCTGTCGACTGTCCCTTGGCGCTCCATTCTTGAAAGAGCCCGGTTAATTTTGGAGATGTCTTTTTTGGGAACAAGCAGTCGAATGAGCTCGTTTTTTGATTTTGCAAGGGCTGCGCGAATGTATTGGACCAACTGCTTGATTTGCTGTGAGGAGGTGGAATTCCGGCAATGTCCTTGCAACGGATCAGAGACAATACCCCTATCGCATACGCAATCATTCCTCTGCTTTTTAAGGTTATTCAATAATGTCAATTTTTTCTCGGGGGTATCTTCCGAATCCGCAACTATGCGTCTGAGATAAGCATTGAGAGCCGGGGGTGGCATGCTCGTCCGCAGAGGCATTTGTATGCGGAATATGGCCCTTTTGTCCGGCTTTGGCTTCATTGGATTGCTCCTCCACGCATGAGTAAATTGTCAAACTCAACCCAACAGTCCCCGCCGCATGATCTTGTACCAAGCCAGCCCCAGGCTGACCCCGCCCCGCCGGCCCTTCTGGATCCGCGCAAAGGCATCCCGCCACGCCTGCCGCTCGTCCTTGCCCAAATGCTCCCAGCCCCGCCGGTGTCACGCCCGCACAGGCTGCGGGCCCGCCAATCGCCCCCACCGGCGCGGCTGATGAACTCCACGAGTTGCTTGCCTTGATACAGGGTGTTTACGAAATCATTCATTGGCTATTCCACACTCGGTCCTGAGGCATTGGCCACCAGTATGCTCGCGTAATCCACAAATCCAGTTTGGGACATGCCCTGCCCACATGTATGTTTCATTTTAACAGCTCCCATGTCCTCTTTACCCATTCGCCTTCATCCCATTCCAAGGCCTTGCGGAGCCATCTCGCGGCGATTACATCGTCCTTCGGCATCCCCTCGCCCCTGAAATTCATCTCGCCCATGGCAACCAATGCGGCGTATTCGCCCTGTTCCGCCGCCATCCTGTACCACCGGACGGCGACTGCGTAATCTGAACGCTCACGATAATACTGCGCAATGGCCGTTTGTGCCTCAGCAAGTCCGCTTCGCGCAGCATTTCGAAACATCTGCATTGCGACTGGATGGCTCCAGGAGCGCGATGTCGAACAAATCACGCGTCCCAGGCAATATTGCCCCACAGGATTTCCTTGGTCCGCCGAGAGCTTGAACCATCTGGCGACCTCAGCGTCATTATCAGGATCCCATCTACCCCACTCATATATCCTTATTCCGTATTCAACCTGGGAGCTAGAATTTCCCCCCTCGGCGGCTTGCTTGCAGATTTCCAACTGTATGTCCGAATGCCACTTGATGCTTCGAAATAGTTGAAGGAAAGAGTTTTCGCGGTTCCGCTCAAGGCCAAGCTCATAACTTAAAGCCTCCATATAGTGCCTAACAGCTTTTGCATGGTCTTGCTCCACCCCCCGCCCCACCTCATACATTTTTCCCAAGGCGAAATTGGCCTCTGGCGAGTATCGACTTGCCACATCGACATAACACGCGATGGCCGCCATGTCGCCTTTTGCCGTATTTTGAGCCTCGTATATATTTCCTAATAGAGTCTGGGCTGCGACATAGTCATACCCCAACTTGTCCTTGGCTCCCTTTACTGCGCGTATCGCCCACTCCAATGCAGCATCCACATTGACTGTTGTCCCGATCCCTTTGGAATAGCACCGTGCCACCTGAATTTGCGCTGCGAGATGTCCAGACAAAGCCGCCTTGTGATATAGATCGAATGTTTCATCATCATCACGACCACGTGCATCGGCATACTCGTATTGGGCCACTGAATAGCCCTGTGCTGCTGATTTGGACAGCCAATATTTATAGATCTGCGAGTAATTCCCATCCTCGCCATAACGATCTTCGCAGTGTGCCATCAAATATTGGGCTCTGGGATTTCCGCTGTGCGCAAGCTCCCTGATCCATTTCTTAACTTCGTCGAAACAACTGTTGTTGTACCAACAATCAATAAATATATCCAAGAGTGCGGATTTTGAGGCGTCGTGCCCTTGGCTGGCGGCTTTCCAATGCCATTCAACCGCTTGCTTTCTGACATCGTGCTGCCGATAAATCTCCCCCAGTTCGAATTGCACAGAGGCATCGCCCTTTTCCGCCGCCGGCATAAGCCGTTCTATTCGTTCGGCGCATTCCGCCAATTTCCTATCATCGTAATCCCTTAGTTGCCTGTCGATAACCCCAATCTTCTTTCGCAACTCCCAGGCATCGCGGACATCGAGATGCACCCTTTGAAGCCAATGATCTGCCTCCTCATGGTCAACGGGAATCCCCCTTCCCTCAACCAGCATTCTACCGAGCAGATACCGGCATCCGTTGTGCCCCTGTTCTGCGCCCATCCTGTAATATCGCGCGGCTTCTGAAAGGTTTTGGACAACAACCGTTCCCTCCTCATAAATATGCCCTAAAATGAATGGTGCTCCCTTGTGGCCCCGATCTGCGGCAAGACGAAACCACTTTTCCGCTTTGAGGCCCCGATCTGTAGCTAGACGAAAGGCTTTGTCGGCATGGGCGATTCTACTGCCCTCGGTATACATTTCCCCCAAGACATACATGCAATCCACATCCCCATGTTCGGCCCCCATGCAATAGCACCGATTCGCTTCTGACCGAATAGACTCTAGGCTCCCCAGCATGCCCATGGCATCGACCACCCCTTGTTGAGCAGCCCTTCCGAGCCAGATTTTTGCGCACATTATATTACGGTCTAACGCATTCTGCCCTGCGGCATTCGCCTCAATCCCCCTGATTTGACGGCTGGCATAAAACTCTCCCAGCCACCTTTGAGCCATTGGATGACCCTGTTTCGCCGCACGCCTCCACCACTTCTGTGCCCCCTCTTCGTCAAGCGGTACAATTATGCCTTCATAGCACAGTTTTCCTGCGCTGTACTGCGCCCACGCCTCGCCCGATTGCGCCAGGCGAAACAACTCGCCAACCACCTCCGGCTCCTCCCACCAGTATTCATTCCTGGCCATGTACTCTGCCATGGATGGCAACGGCGGCTGGCATGAGTCGCGTCTTATTTCCAAGTTGATTTGCTTGTCTTCCATCGCTTACCTCATCACCTTACAGTGGTTAGAATGGGACCATTTCTCTTTCCTGATCGCAGTTAAACAGGTGCATCTGCTGATCGTCATCCGCTATCGCCTCGATGAGCGCCGGGCCGCGCCCAATCAACGTCTCGCTTTCCTGCCTGGCGACTGGCTTCCCGCTGGCAAGCAATTCGTTAAACAGAAGCCCAGCGGTTGGTTCAGGCACCGGCTTGTTTCTGGACTGCCTCAGTTGCCCGGGCATCCACCCCTTCGCATCCGACAGGAATATTTCCATGGTCGCCCGCACAGGGGAAGTAACCCGATAGATGAAGCACCGGCCTTGGGCCACCCGCTCGTCATAGATGCCGACGCAATGCCCCATTTCCCGCCCCTCGGCGTGCAGCGCGTCCGGGGTCAGAATGGGCTGGATGCTTTGCGTGCCCGCAAACGGCGGGCAGGGAAATGGCAGGGGTTGCTCGCCCAATCGGTTTCGCTCCCATGCTTGCTCCTGCTGACGCGCAAGCTCGTCATGCACTCTTGCCAACTGCCGCCGCGACATGAACCTGGGCGGACAGAACGCCCCAGGCACCCGGGCAGACATCCTTAAGGTGTCGTCGAGTATGCCCACCACGCTTTGGGAACGGTTCTCGGCTGCTTCCAGACTGGCCTCGCGAAGCAACCGCGGGGTCAGAAATGGCAAATATCTCCGTTTGGTCGCCATCTCCGCCACACTCGGGTTGATCTGCCTCAGATGCGACAGCCATGTGACCAACTCGGTATTTCCAAGCACCTCGCGAAACCGCAATAGGAACCTGATACTCAGCACCCTTGGATCCAGTTTGGCCATGATCCGCCGGGCTGTTTCCGTCCCCGGGAAGCCCAGCCAGGCCAAAACATGCTTTTGTTTTTTAATGATCAGACTCCTTGCGGCCCGCAATGGCAACCGAACGGCAGGCTTATGGAAGACCCAGTTGCTGGCCAGCGCGTAGCACAGGGCCGGGTTGCTCCTGCTAAGGTCAAGGGTCCCGGGGCATCTCGCGAAAAGACAGAGCAGATGCCATCTGCGGGTATGATACCGGAGGAGTTCGTTGCGGACCTCTTCGGGGATGGCATCGAAATAGGGGGCCTGCAGGTGCCGGACATACTGAACCACCCATCGCCACTTCTCGTATTCCGACCGTCTTTCCTTGATCTTCCGCCTCGCCTCCATGATTTCATCGGAATGCTGTGGCTCCACCCCATGCGCTCGCACATACTGCGCCACCTCCTCCGGATCGGGGTTGGCGGGATTGCCCTCCCACACTTTCAAACTCGGGTCGTTCTCATTATCCAAACCGAAAATATCCTTGTCGATATCGCTCTTGGCATACAGGGCATCAGTGAAGACCTTGTCTGCCCGCTTCCGGGAGGAATGCCACCCCCGTCGATTGCTTTTGAACCATGCCTGCGGCTCCGGCCACGGCGACAACACCAGCACGCTCCTCTTCTCGAACCGGTACAGCTTCCCGTCCTTGCAACCATAGCCGGGCTTGCCCATGTTGAATTTGCCCACAGCTTTGCGCATCTCCACCCCGCAACAAACCATTCAAGCCTTCTGCCACTACCATCTAACGGTCCCATTTTACCAAATCGTCGAACTTCCCAAACCGAATAATTGCTTTCGCCAGCATGACGCATCCCCATCTTGCCCTGCTAGTTGCAGGCCCCAGTGCCGCCGACCTGCTGTTCTCCCCCGTTCTTATTGAGTGAATATTTTTCAGGCTCAAGAATGACCATGTTTTCCTGCCTAAAACGCTTATTCGGCACTCCAATCCGCTTTCGATGTGGGCATCCTGGCCGCCCAAGAGGACCGTCCGGACCCCACGCAGCCTCCTGACAGCGGCCGGCACCTCCGGTTGCCACCACCCTGGAACCCGGTCAGCTATTTGGTGGAACGCGTTCCACCATCGTTTTCAGGGAGTGCCGGGTCCCGGCCCCCCCATCGCTCGGCTTTTCATTTAGCCGGCGGCGGCTACAATGCCCCCATGAACGCACTGCCGTCTGCCCCTGCCCACCCCTCCCCGTCTGCTGGCCGATCGTTGGTCACCTTAGCCGGCTGGCTGCTGCTGACCTATAGCGCGTCGGCCACGGCCGTCTTCGTCTCAACCGGCGGCTGGTACGCCGGACTGACAAAGCCCACGTGGAACCCGCCGGGCTGGATTTTCGGGCCGGTGTGGACGGTTCTCTACGCCCTGATGGCGGTGGCGGCCTGGCGGGTATGGCTGCAGGGCGGCTGGTCTCGGCAGAAGACCGCGCTCCGCCTGTACCTCCTCCAGTGGGCGCTCAACGCCCTGTGGACGCCGTTGTTCTTCGGCCTACACCAGCCAGGCTGGGCGCTGGCGGAGACCCTGGTCCTGCTGGCGGCCGTCTTGGCGACACTGCGAACCTTCTGGCGGGTAGACCGTACCGCCGGCCTCCTGTTGATCCCCTACGCTGCCTGGGTGGCCTTCGCCACCGTGCTCAACTGGACGATCTGGCGGCAAAACTGAAGGCTGCATGGACAAGAGATGGTTGATGCCCGAAGGTGATGGCATTTCAGTAAACGTAATGATGCGGAAGAAGCCCCATCCAAACAAGTTGAAGTGGTGGAACTGGAAGGATCGCCGACCATCCCGCCATGTTAGTCTTCAGAACCTACTCATCAGAACCCGCTTGGAATCTTTTTATCACCTTTCCGACATTGGTGTTCAGACTGGAGACGCACCTGGACACTAGATACTTGGCACGCCATATTCGCGGGCGGTTCTAGTTGCATGGGTGAGCGGGACACCCGGCATTTTCACATTCCTCGCATGAGTATCCATCGCCACAGCCCTCTTCGTGATACAAATCATCATCTCGCTCATAGTCGTTATGTTCGGGGAACACATCGTCTTCAATTTTGTTATCTGTTGTTTCGTCGGCCTCGTCCCCAATCGCTGATTCATCTGTATTCACTAATTCGAGCGAAGACATATGAAAGGCATACGATTCCACATGCTTGTCATTGTCAAACCATACACACGTCACATAGCCGGCCTCGTCGGGTTGTGCGTTTACCGTAAGTATCGGACCTCCAGAATGCAGGCGTACAGTCATTCCGACTTCGATCTCTTCCATGATTCCTCCGTCACGAACGCATACATCAATCAATCATAAGTTATCTTCTCACCGTACCGGGCGATGGTAGGAGAGTATCAACGTCCTGTCAATGAGCGGATTCTTATGTGCTTTTTCCAAGAGGTAATCTAGTTGTAGACACATGACGACATTTTAGCCAATGACTGAAGTCGGCATTTGCGACTGTATTCGGCGATATGGGTAACCGGAACGACGGCGTCCGTTTCGGTTTCAGTGGGCGCTCAACGCCCTGTGGGCCTCTGTTCTTCGGCCTGTGACAACCCAGGTTTCTTGCATAGCCATCCGTCACGCCAATCGGACGGGTTAATTCATACTTGTATCAGTCCAATCCATTTTTCATAATATACAAGTGATTCGAACGACTTACATGCTGGTTGCAGGCTGCAAATGCTGCATGGACCATTTTTAACCGCCATCGACCCTCAGGCTGCCGTCCCCGGATCTCGGGACCCCTTGGGCATTCAGACGATCTGGTCTCGCCTTGGACGACGTGTGGTTGGAAATCTGACCACCGTGAGCGCATCTGTGCGGGATTTCACCACCCTGCTTCTGGGCTACTACTTCGTTGAACGGGTGGCCGATGAAGGCGGCACCAACCAAGATCTCGCTGTTTTTCTCATGTGGGAACAGCTGGCCGCGCATGTCCGTTACCGGATCAACCAGGACGAGAAAATACGCGGTATCGAGCGCGTCAAGCGGGCCGCCAGCGAAAGCCCAGCCATTGGGCTGGGAACTGATCCCGCCTGCCAAATTCTTGGAAATCAGCGCACCTATGGCTTATGGGGACTTTATACCGGACCAGCCAGAGATTCAGGGTTGATCAGCAAGGGGGTCCCCGCCCGCCTGACGCCGGCAGGTCGCGACCTTGTAGAGCGAGTCTACCTGCCGATCATCGCCGCCAATGTCGACCAGCTGGTTGATTGGTTGATCAAACCCCGGATCAAGCTGGAGACAACCGGGCGCAATCGTTCAATATTGGAATCCATCGCCTTGATATGGCCGCGTCGGATGGGAGGGCCGGAACGGGAAATGTATAAGCGGCACCTTCTGTGCGGCATAGAACCCGACCTAACGAATGGCCGGCAGGCAACCTTGGCCACCGCGATCCAGAAGACCCTGGAAATCCCCGGGTTCGAATGGAAAACGCCTGCCGGTGTTGGCCATTGGGCCAAGATTTGCCAGAGCCTTGGTTCGGTCGGCGAGGAAACCGCTTACTGGCTGGACCGAATCCGCATCGCCGAGGGCCTGCTGGTACCTGCCGCGGCTTTGTTCGATTTTGCGATGTCCCATGAGGGCCAAACCCTCCAGGCGATCGCCCGGGCAGCCAAAGATAATTGGGGGGCGGGATTGAATTCCATTTCTTGCGGATCCCTCGGTGAAATGGAGCCGGATCTGCGCGATGCCACCGGCGATCAGGATACCGGACAACGCTGGCTGCAAATTGCCAACGCGCTTGCCCGGGGTTCCCATGCGGACGCCATCCGGCTGTTGATCGATCAAAATGCATCCGTCATGAAAACCCGGGCCGGGGCTGGAGCGTGGATCGAGCTTTCGAAGGACCGGCTGATGGTCCGCTATCTGGACGCGGGAGTGGCTGACCTGCCTCCCAAGACCACGATTCCGGGCCTATGGTGGAACTCCTACTTCTTGGATGCGATGTGGAATGTTGCGTCGGAGCTGTCGCGTTAGCCATGGCCACCATGCCCAGAGCCGTGTTGTCCGATCAGCTAGAGGAACGGCTTCGCCAGCGCCGGCTTGTGGCGGGAATGTTTTTGACTTACCAGTTCGAGCCCGACTTTTTTGAAAATCAAATCCTGCCGCTGTTTTTCGATCTCTCGGCCAGCCCGGCCTCCAAATTGCGGCTTCTCCAGCTGGACGAGGCCCTGCATTCCGTGACGCACGGCGTGGCGGTATATTATGACCGCAATGGCCTCCTGCAAGGGGCGGGTCCCAGCCGCCTTGCGATCAAGCGAATCAGCATGCGGCCTCGGCTGGATGGCTATATTTTCCATTCCAAGAACGTATTCGCTCTGGTTGAGGATCTCGAAGCAGGTGAAGACGGCACCCACAGCCAGACGTTGATCGTCGCCACCTTGTCGGCCAATCTGACAAGAGCCGGCTGGTGGGAAAATGTCGAAGTATGCCAGATCGAGGAAATCCAGGAATCCGAATTCACCAGCCTGCGCACCGACTTGATTGGATTCCTTAACGATTTGGAACGCCGCACTTCCTCCCAGTCTAGAGAAGCCCAGGCTCCGCTGCGCGCCATTCGCTCATTTCTGCGCGGAACTAAAAAGCGGAAGATGAGATCCATCCGGGGAAAGCTGCACCCCCGTTTCTACAATGGCCGGGAGAACGTCGCTGACTTCATCGGATCTGTCGCCGGCGACTCCCTCCAGAATATGAACCTGGAGATCATTTCCCCCTATTTCGACGAGGCCCTTCATAAGCTCCCTCTCAAGCAGTTAATCGACCGATTTTCACCCCGGGAAATCCGCATCTTTCTGCCGAGGAACGCCGCGGGCGAAGTCACTTGTTCGCAATCCGTCTATGCCGGTATCCGCCAGCTGGAAAAGAATAATGTTTTCTGGGCAAAACTGCCTGACGACCTTCTGAGTTCCGGGAGGCGGACCGATGCCCGCCCCCGTTTCGTGCATGCCAAGGTGTATCGATTCTTCCATCCGTCCTCTCGCAGGGAAGTGTTCTTCACTGGCTCGGTCAATCTCACCTCCGCCGCCCACCACGCGCAAAAAAACAACCCTCGCGCCGGGAATGACGAAACGGCTTTTCTATATGAAGCTTCGACTGCCCGCCGACCCGATTGGTGGCTGGTGCCGGAAAAGACTCGGTTCACAAAATTCATGCCTCAAACCGAAACCGAAGAACTGTCCTTCGAAAACGGGACCGATTTGGCATTGCGCTACAACTGGGATTCCGGGGTCGCGGATGCCTATTGGAACTCGGAGGCGGCGCATCCCTCCCCGGCCTGGACAATCAAGGGGTTGGGAACGGTTCTCTTTCGCCTGAAATCGTTGGCCGCCCAGAAGTGGATCCGCCTCCCGCCGGAGGCAGAAACGGAGCTGCATCGCGTCTTGCAGTCCACCTCGATTCTCACGGTAGAGGAAGCCGGCAAGGGGCCGGCATTCATCCTGGTTCAGGAGGAGGGCGAGCATAAACCGGCGGCCTGCCTCTTGGACCTGACCCCCGCCGACATCTTGCGCTATTGGTCACAGCTGACGCTGGCTCAAAAGACCGAATTTCTGAAAGCGCGGGTCCCCGAATCGGGACCGGCCGAAGATGGCACGAATTTACTGGCGCAGGCGAAACGCCTGACCAAGGAAGAAACCTTCTTTGACACCTTTGCCGAGATCTTCCATGACTTCGGTAACTTGGAGCAGGCCATCGTCCATGCCTTGCCGGAAAACTCCAAACAGGCCGCCAGCCGTCTCTTCGGTCAGCGGTTCGATAGTCTCCCCGTGTTTTTAGGAAAAGTCATGATGGAGTTCAGCCAGGGACGAGGCCGCAGCTTAGATTATTATTTGCATTTCCTCTGTGCACGGCAGTTGCTTGACGAAGTCAGCCGCACACAGCCGGATTTCGTCCGGGAGCATCGCCGGGACACGCACGCGCTGGACAACCAGATTGCGACGGGACACCTTCAACTTCAAAAGCACCTGATTGAAACTGGCCCTGCAGAAATGGTCTCGTTTCTCCAATGGTTTGAACCGTGGTTCCTCAAGCGCGCCCGGCCGGTCGCAGCGGAGGAGTCATGATCGGCCTCGAAACAGCCGGATGCCTGTTGAACTTTGGCAGCCGTATCGGCAAAGGCCCACGTGCGGAAGAGCAGCTGGAAGGCGCCGTCGCCATCCACAACATGCTGGAGAAACACCGGGTTGCCTATCTGGCTGATGAAGTCGGAATGGGTAAAACCTACGTTGCTCTTGGCGTTCTGGCCCTGTTCCGGCATTTCCATCCCGACTTCAAAGTGCTGATCATCGCCCCCCGCAAGAATATCCAGAAAAAGTGGATGAAGGAGATGGCGAATTTCGCCGAGCATAACGTCCGGTTTACCGACTTCCGCAACCGCACCATTGACGGCCAGCCAACCCGGCCGCTGGTTATGTGCGAAAACCTGGCTGACCTGGTGCACGAGGTCGCCATCGATCCTCACCGGGACTTCTTTGCCCGCATGAGTTCCTTCAGCCTGGGAATGAGCGATAAAGGCAACCAGGGGCGCCGGAAATCATGGCGGAGATCTCTGCTTGAAGACATTCCAGGACTAAAGCCGGCTTGTTTGAATCTCAAGGCCGGGAAAGACGAGTTCAAGACCAACTTTGCCCGGGCGGTCTGTTGTGCCCTGCCGGTTTTTGATTTGGTCATCATTGATGAGGGCCATAATCTCAAACACGGATTGGGGACGCAGGTCGCGGCCCGCAACCGCGTTCTCGCGGCGGTTTTGGGGCACCCGGATTATAAACCCGGAAACCATCGCGAGTTCCCCCAGTACGGCTCCCGGGCGAAACGAGTGCTGTTCCTTTCTGCCACCCCCTTGGAAGGCGACTATGGCCAGATTTGGAATCAACTGAATGTCGCGGGTCTGGGTCATGGATTCGAAAAACTCACGCGCGACGATTTGGATGATGAGGCAAAAAAGAACCTCGTCGCCCAAATTCTGATCCGGCGGGTAACCAGTCTCAAAGTGGCTGGAACCGTCTTGACCAAAAACCAATATCGACGTGAATGGCGAGGCGGCGGCGTTCAACGGCACGATGAACCGATCGTCGTATCCGACCCCCGCCAGCATCTCATCGTCGCCCTGGTGCAAAAGAAAGTCGCCGAATTGCTCCGCTCGGACAAGTTCAACATGTCTTTTCAAATCGGGATGCTGGCATCCTTTGAAAGTTTCTTCAAAACCGCCCGTCTGCGGCATGATGAGCCGGATGTGGAAGGCAATTTCGACGATCCCGCGCAAGCGGATAAGCCCTGGGAAAAGGTCGGCATTGACGTAAACGACGTCAACCGAATGAGTGACAGCTATCGGCGCAAGTTCCGCGAAGAGATGCCCCACCCGAAGATGGATGCCTTGATAGAAACCCTGAAGGACTCATGGCAGCACGGGCGTAAATCGCTGGTGTTCGTCCGCCGAGTTGCTTCCGTGACGGAATTGAAGCGCAAGCTGGACCATGAATACGACAAGTGGCTGATTCGCTGGTTAAGAGAGAAACTGCCGCCGGAAACATACGCGCGGTTCGATCGGGTCGTCCGCCAATACCGCGACGAACAGAAACCCGCCAAATACAGCCGTTCTTCCTCGGCAACGGCGGACGAAGATGAGCCCGATTACGACGATGACCTGCTGCCTCAGGACGACGAGGGCGGAACGGATACTTTCTTCGCCTGGTTTTTCCGCGGAAAAGGCCCGCGGGGGGTCATCAGCGGCGCAAATATCCAAAGGCGATTCATCCAGCAAGGCACGACCTTTGCCGCGTTCTTCGCGGACAACTTCGTGGCCGAGCTATTGAAGGTGGAACCCGGCCGCGTAACCGAAGCCCTGGCCCGGCATTTGGGGATTGGCACGTCCGAACTGCTGATCAAAATCCGAGCCAAGGCCGCAAGTTATCTGAAGCACCGACCCAGCAAGAAATATCAGCGGCCAGAAAAAATCGAGGCGGCCCAGGCAGCCGCTTTGGAACTGATGAACGAGCATGGGGACGAATTGGCCATGCAAGCCGATCTCGTCAGGCGGGAACGGTTCGAATCATCGCGGGAAAACGAGCCCGTGGCCGAAGCACCGGAGTTTAGCGACGAACTGGAGGTGGCAACATTCTTCACCGAGATTCGTCGGCCGGAACAGAGTGCACTGCGGGACCGACTTTGGCCCGCCCCCAAAAAAGGCACTCCTCTTGCAAGGTTTCGCGAGGCCCAGTTGCGGGCTCAGTTGCTGTCCACGGCCGCCCGCTTGGGTCATTCCATCATTGATTTGTATGTTCTGGCCATCGGCCGCTTGAAAAGCATGGAGCCCCGCACCCTTGCCCGCGAAACCGATCCCGAAGCCAAGCACCGGGACATCGGATTCATTACCGACTATCTGGCTGAACTCAATCGCCAAATGTCGATCCCCCTTGCCCAGAGGAACTGGGGCGCCTTTGATGAACTGGCCGAGATCGCCAATAATTATGAACTGATTATCGATGTCAATGCCCGGGAGGCGCCGACCACTCAACTGGTGCAGACCGCTCGCTTGTTCGGTTCGCAACTCCGGCAGCAACAGCCGGTCGCCGGCATGTCGAAACAGGTCAACCTGACCGTGGTTCAGCAATTTCGCATGCCCGGCTATCCGTTTGTCCTCATCACGACGGACCTCCTTCAGGAGGGCGAGGACCTGCACACCTTCTGTGCGAACATATACCACTACGGCATTTCGTGGACCCCCTCTTCCATGGAGCAGCGCATCGGCCGGATCGATCGGGTCCGCTCCTTGACGGATCGGCGGCTGACCGTCCCGCGGTCCAATCTCCCGCAGGAAGACGAGAAGTTGCAGGTGTATTATCCCTACCTTCCCGACACGGTCGAGATCCTGCAAGTCAACCGCGTCCTGGAACGGATGAACCATTTTCTGCGGCTGATGCACGAGGGTCTTTCAAACACGCTTAAAGCCCCCCGGACCATCCAGGTCGATCGTGAAATGGCCATTGGAAGACGTAAAGTCGAACCCATAACGGAGACACTCAAGTCAGCCTTTCCCATCCCCGCTTGGGCGCTGAATACCCCCGCCGGTCCATTGGCCGTCGACGAACAAGTCGCCGATCGAGCCATTGCCCGTTTCCACAACCTCCGGCACACCCTTGATTTGGGGCCGCGCTTGAGTTGGGCGCCCGATGGTGGCGATGGCCGTTTGCTGGGCACAATGAAGTTGCGCAACGGACGCGGCCAACCCTTTACCTTGTTGCTGCGATCAAAATCGAACGGCCGCCTTGTCGTTCGATGCATCAGTCCGGTCGGCCGCGTGGAAATCAAGAATGCGTTTTGGGAAATTGCCGATCTGGCAGACCGGTCTTCCTGCAGGATTGGCGTCATCTTGACCGAAAATGAGAAGTCGTACGACCTTACCGTCGAAGACGATGTCTTGTTGGCCGACGAGTCGCATGACGTCGAGAGAGTTGCCCTCTTGTTCTCGCGCATCCTGACCTTTGCCGACAAACTGGAACGAGAACACTTTGGGTCGACGGTGGATCACCCCTTGCAGGATTTTGAAGATGACCTTCGGCGGGAGGGAATTCATGCGGAAAGTTGATTGGCTCGTTTGGTGCCGAAATGCCAAGAACGTCGCATGCCGGGGCGGGGATTTGATCGTTCGCCTCCAGACCGGACGCTCGCAACGAGTGGCCGTGCAATTTACGGAGGAAACCTTGGAGTTCACCAGCATCGTGGCGCGTTGCAGTGCATTGAACTTCGATGACGACCTTCATATGCGCGTTTGGCAGAGAAACCGCTCCGTCCAAGGGGTTGGTTTCGGAGTCGATGACAAGAACCGGATCGTGGCCCGGGCCTGGATGCCAATAGTCGGAGCAACCAAGGACGAATTCCTGGAATGCCTTCGGCATCTGGCAGCAGAAGCCGATCTTTTCGAATATCAACTGACTGGCAAAGACCGGAG
>Ga0116170_10002956_pt1 | contig 16056 bp, 14 predicted proteins | sample AD_JPNHW1_MetaG_FD_89797 | JGI IMG/M metagenome (GOLD analysis project Ga0116170, IMG submission 89797) | Active sludge microbial communities of municipal wastewater-treating anaerobic digesters from Japan - AD_JPNHW1_MetaG | ecosystem: Engineered > Bioreactor > Anaerobic > Digestate | place...
CAGCAGTACCCAGTCCCCCACCACCGGATTTCGCCCGTAGAGCCGGCCGTGTGTTTCAGCTTGCCGGAAAGCGAGGCCAGCGCCTCGCCACCGGCGTGCTCCACGCGGTAGCAGCCGCCGAATTCGGCCGTTACCCGGCCTGGCACGGCGCCCGGGGGCGCGGCCGCCAGCTGCCGCTCGAAAAATCCGTCCCAGCCCAGTTCCTGCAGCGCGCGGTTCATCGGTGGCGGAACTCCCCGCCGCAGGCTTCCGTGTATTTTATCGTCTGGTTCATGGCGCGCACGGCCTCCACCGGGTATTTTCCCGCGGCCGTCTCGGCCGAAAGCATCACGTAATCCGTGCCGTCCAGCACCGCGTTGGCCACGTCGGATACCTCCGCGCGGGTGGGGTTGGCGTTGGCGGTCATGGATTCCAGCATCTGCGTGGCGGTGATGACCATTTTGCCGGCCTGGTTGCATTTTTTTATGATGCGCTTCTGTAGTATGGGAACCTCCCACAGCGGGAACATCACGCCCAGGTCGCCGCGCGCTACCATTACGCCGTCGGCCGCGGCTATTATTTCGTCCAGGTTGTCCAGGGCCTCGCGGGCTTCTATCTTGGCTATTATCTTGCAGGCGGGCAGGCGCGGGGCCACCATCTTGCGCACCGCCAGCACTTCCGCTTTGGAGCGCACGAAGGACTGCGCTATAAAATCGCAGCGCAGTTTTACGCCCGCATCTATGTCGGCCCGGTCCTCTTCCGAAAGCAGCGGGAAATCCAGGCTGGCCAGCGGGATGTTCACGCCTTTGCGCTCTTTGAGCAGGCCGCCGGCCGTCACTTCGCAGTCCAGCGTGTCCCGCCCCACGGCTTTGACCACCAGCGCTATGTTGCCATCGTCAATGTATATGAAATGCCCTTTTTTTATTACCTTGAGCGAACCCCGGTAGTCGAAAGGGATCCCTGCGCCGCCGGCCTGCAGCAGGCGGACCGCCTGCCTCTTTTTCAGTTCCAGCGGCGCCTTAAGGCGGCCTATGCGGATGCGGTTGCCTTTGAGGTCCTGCAGGATGGTTATGTGGCGGCGCATCTTGCGGTTGAGCCCGCGCACCAGCGCTACGCGCGCCGCGGCTTCTTCGGGGGTGCCGTGCGAAAAATTCAGGCGCACCGCGTCGAGGCCGGCGCAGTACAGGCTGCGCAGCACCGCCTGCGTGGAACTGGCCGGGCCCAGCGTGGCCAGGATCTTCGTTTTCGGGCGCCGATGGTCGTGCTTTATTGGCATAGGAACGATTGTAGCAAAGTTCGCGAAAAACCCGGCCAAGGGAAAAGCCGCCCCCGGCGGGAGCTGGAAAAAACTCCCCGAAAGACGGCTTATCCCCGCCGTCGGGCGGGGAGCTTCCTGACAGGTCCGCTGTTAAATAGCTTTGCAGCGGCGGCGCTTCGAAATAAGGTACTCGCCGTTGGGCTTGTGCATGCGGGCCACAAGCTGGTGCGTACCGGCGGGGAAGTTGGCCCAGTCGTACCACCAGTAGCCTACCGCGTTGCGGCAGGGCTGCCAGGGCTGGTCGTTGATGGAAATGTCCATCCCGGTGCAGGCGCTGCTGCCTATGCGCACGGCGTAATGCTGGCCCGCAAGAATGGTTTCCAGGTTCTTGGGGTGGTCTACCACGACGTATTCGTCGGTGGCGATGAGCTTCGTCTTCACTGTCTTGGTGGGTGTGGTTTTTTTAACCGCTATTTTTGCCATTTCGCTCTCCTCCGCTTTCGAGGCCTCCTCCTGCGTTTTCACGCCGGGGCGGCCGACCTTCGCTATCCTCTCGCTCAGATAAGCCAGAGACTTGTCCAGGGGGTGTTTAAGGTGCAGCCTTAGAACGCGCCTGTTCTTTGAGTCCAGGGCTTCGAAATCGCCCAGGGCCTGCGCCGTTTCCAGCTGCCAGAAGGTATATTTTTCCCCTGGTATCATTATATCTTTCCTGGCCTGGTTGGTCAAGATTATGAAGAGGGCGTTGTCGGGCCCCCCCTTGTGCAGCTGGCCGGAGGAATGCAGGTAGCGCGGGCCGTAGGACAGCGTGCAGGCCGAGGAAGTGTAGTCCGTAAGGGCGGCGCGCAGCTTCTTCAGGGCCTCTTCCACCAGCGGGGAATTGGGCAGGTAGGCCAGCAGCCCTATATATTCCTTTTCCTTAAGCCCGGAGAAGACGCTCCAGAACACGTCGTCGTAGCTGTTGATCTCGGCGCCGCCGTCCTTCAGGGCCCTGGAGGCGTACACCGCCACCCTGTCCGCCGAAAAATCCGGCCTGGGCGCCTTGGCCTTGCCGCCTGCGCGGTACTGCTCCAGCACCTTCATGGTAAGGAGTTTGGCCTCCTGCACGTTGGGCTGGTCGAAGGGGTTTATTTCCAGCACCGCTCCCGCCGCCGCCGTGGCCGCTTCCCAGCGGAAGAATTCGGCGCCCAGGTCGTAGTGGTCGGCGGCCGTTATGGTGTGCACGGGGTGGCCGGCGGTTTCCAGCTGGGCCAGGGCGTCGTTGTACTCTGCGCCTTTCGCGCCCAGGCTGGTGCGCACGAAGAAGCGGTCGGCCTGGTATTTGTCCGGCGCCATCAGCGGCTCCATGCAGACGGGCGTTATGCCTTTGCCTTCTTTGCCGGTGCTTTCCGCCACCAGCTGTTCCACCCAGAGGCCCAGGTATTTGAACTTTTCGGGCATCACCAGCGTAAGTTTGTCGCGACCCGCCAGGGCGTGCCCGGCCATCAGGGCGCCCAGCATTGCGCCGGGGTTCTTTTCTATGTCTGGGTTCTTGCACAGTTCGGCTTCGGCCGCCGCGCGCTCCAGCAGCTTGGCCACGTCGGCGCCGCACAGCGCCGCCGGCACCATGCCGAAATAGGACAGCGCCGAAAAGCGCCCGCCGATGTCCGAAGGGTTAATGAAGATCTTAAGGAACTTCTTTTCTTTGGCGAGTTTCTCCAGGCCGGTGCCGGAGTCCGTGATGGCCATGAAATTCTCGCCCGGTTTCTTTACCCCGGCTTTTTTCAGCAGGCCCCAGAAATACTTGAACTGGCTGGAGGGCTCGATGGTGCCGCCGGACTTGCTGGCGAAGATGAAGAGCGTGCGCCTGATGTCGATCAGGGCCGTAACCGCGCTGATCCAGGCGGGGTCGGTGGTGTCCATCACGTGCAGGCGCGGGTATTTCGGGTTCTGGAAGACGCTGCGTATCACCTCGGGCGCCAGGCTCGAGCCGCCCATGCCCAGCAGCACGGCGCTGGTGAAGCCGGCCGCGCGTATTTCCTCGGCGAAGGCGGTTATCTCCCTGGCCTTGGGCTGCATTTTGAAGGGGATGTCCACCCAGCCCAGCGCGCCGGCGATCTGCTTCTTGTGCGCGGGGTCTTTTTTCCAGAGCTCCGGGTCTTTTTTGCATAGGCGCGCGGCGAAATCCAGTCCGGTCAGTTTCTTTACGGCGTCGGCGCAGGAGGTCTGCGGCGCAACCGCGGCGGAAAGTTCTTTTTCAATGCTCATGTTATTCCCCTTTTTCCAGCTTCTCTATTTTTTCTAGGCGCCGCTTGTGGCGCAGGTCCTGCGAAAACTTCGCCGCCGCGAAAGCGCCGGCTATTTCAAAAGCCAGCGCCGGGCCGATGATGCGCGCCCCCAGGCAGAGGATGTTCATGTCGTCGTGCTCCACGCCCTGGTGCGCCGAGTAGGTATCGTGGCACAGGCCCGCGCGTATGCCCTTCACCTTGTTGGCCGCCACGCAGGCGCCCACGCCGGAGCCGCAGACCACTATGCCGCGCTCCGCGCCGCCGCCCAGCACGGCCGCGGCGGCCTTGGCCGCGAAGTCCGGGTAATCCACGGACCGGTCCGGGGAGTCGGTCCCCAGGTCAGCAACTTCGTGCCCCAGCGTTTTCAGGTGGGCCAGCAGGGCCTCTTTAAGATGGTAGCCGGCGTGGTCGCTGGCGAGCGCTATTTTCATAATTTCTCCACTTCCGTTTTGAGGGCCCAGCCTTTTACGCCTTCCTTGGTCAGGCCTACCTCGTAGTAATTGTCGTCGTCGGAATTAAGCACCTTGACCAGCAGCCCTTCCGGGGCCGAGGCGCAGGCCTTGAAGTTCTCCCCCGGGCCGCTGAGCAGCCGGGCCCCGCCGTTCTTTATCACCACGCCGGCCCCGGCGAAAGGCGAGTTCTGCCTGGCGCCCAGCCAGGCCAGGCAGGCCAGGCACAGGAGGCCGGTCAGCAGCCCGGCGCGGGAGGCTTTGGCCCCGGCGGCGGCGCCGTCCAGCAGGAAGCCGGCGGCCCCGGCGAGGCAGGCCAGCCAGAACAGGCATACGGCCAGCGCCAGGATCTCCCGGTCGGCCAGCAGGTAATACATGTAATGCAGCGCCCGCGGCAGGCCTTCCGGCACCAGCGTCTGGCCGGTCTGGCGCAGGGCGAACTCGAAGTTGAACCGGATGTTCGGGTCGCGCGGGTTGAGGCGGAAGGCTTTGGCGAAGTGGTAGACGGCGGGGCCGGGGCGGTTCAGCCGGAAGAAGGCGTTGCCGGCATTGTACCAGCCCCAGGGGTTGGCCGGTTCAACCGCGGTGATCTTGGCGTAGCCCTCCAGGGCTTCCTCGAAGCGGTCCCCTTTGTAGAGGTCGTTGAACTCGGCGAGCTCGCCACGGTCGTAGGCCACGGCAGGTGCGAAGGGCGCCAGCAGCAGCAGCAGCAGCAGTTTTTTCATCGGCGCGCCCCCCGCAGCTCTTTTTCCAGCAGCTCGATAAGCAGGGAATATTTCTTCGTCAGGTCCGTGGCGCCTTCGGGCTCGGTCGCCGAGGGCGAGAAATGCCGCAGTTCCAGCGCCGTCCAGAGTTCGCGTATCTCGTCCATCGCGCGCTGGCTGGCGCCTGGGAAGCGCGCCTTTATCAGCTCGGAGGCCTTTTTTATGGTGAGGGCGCTCACTTTTACCCCGCACTTGTCGGAAAGATAGTCCATGAAAGAGTCGTAAAGCAGGGCCACGGCCTCGGCGGTCTTGCCCGCCTTGAGCAGCGCTTCGGTCTTTTCAAGGGCGTCGTCGGCCAGGCTTTTCGCGCGGCGGAACCTGAAAAGCAGCGGGTTCGCCGATTTATAGCGGTTGAACCGGGACAGCCAGAAAGTGGCCAGCAGCAGCCCCGCCGGGAAGGCGTGCAGCCACAGCGGCAGGCCGGCTATGCCGTCGGCGGAATCGGCGATGAACCCGGCGCGGGGCTTCTCGCTGACATAGCGGATGTCGGACGCGGTGACTTTTGATTCGCCGTTGGACGGGCTGAAGTAGACGTTCTTCGTCTCCTGGTCGCCCTTCTGCACGTTTATGTTGACCGGGGAGGTCTGCAGTTCCCGGTACTGGCCGGCGCGCGGCTCGAAGAAAACGAAAGTGACCGGCGGCACGGTCTTGCGCCCCGCGGCGCGCGGGACGAGGATGTAGGTGAAAGTTTTTTTGCCCCCTATGACGTCGCCGTCCTTGCGGATGTCGAGGGAGCTCATCGTGTCGAACACTTTAAAATCCTGCAGCTCCGGCAGCTTGGGCGCCGTTACGGCTTTCAGGTTTCCGCTGCCTGCCACTGAGACGGAGAAATTCACGGCTTCGCCGGCCTTGGCTTCCTGCCTGTCCGCCGCCGCGGCTACGGTGTAGTTGCCCACCGCGCCGGAGAAGCCCGCCGGGGCCCCGGCGGGCAGCGGCTTTATGTCCAGCGCCAATGCTTCGCTGGCGAATTCCCGGCTGCGCCCCTGCGCGTTGCTCATGGACATGAACTTCTGGAAAAAGTTGGGGTCGAAGGGGTCCAGCACCTCGTTGGCGGGCACCTGCACCACTACGGAGGCCGGCTTTATTTCCGCCGGGCCGGGCGTAAGCGCGAACAGCGCGGTCTTTATTTCGCTGAAGGCGTAGCGCTCGCCGTTGAGGGTGGTCTCTCCGGCCCGTACCGGCGGCAGGTCTTCGGGGATCAGGTTCTTCAGCACCGGCTGCATGTACTGCGGGTTCGAGGTCAGCGGCACGGAGGTGTAGAACTTTATGCTCAGGTTCACTTGCTCGCCCGGGTAGGCGCTCTTCTTGTCCGTTTCCGCTTTGAGGAAGATCTGCGCGTCCCCCCTGGCCTGGCCCGCGGTGGCCGCGTGCCGGGCGCCCTGGGCCTGGCGCTGCGCGGCCGGCCGCTGGGCGGCGGGGGCGGCTTTTGTCACGTTGATCTCGATTTCAGGAGTAAAGGCGGTATCCTTGCCGTTGAAAACCGAAATAGAGGGGATCTTCTGCATGCCGAGAAAGCGCGGCGAGAGGATATAAGTGAAGGAGACGGAGGTTGTTATTTTCCCGTTTATGATGGAGATGCTCTGGCTGCGCCCGGAGGAGTAGCTGTTGAAATTCTGCATGTTCGGCATTTTTGGTTCCGGCACGCTGGCGGAATCGCCGGCGACATGCACGGTCAGGACCAGGTTCTCGTTGATCTCTACGGCGGTGCGGTCCGTCTCGGCCGAAATGGTAAGCGCGGCCGCCGCGGCGCGGGGCAGCGCGGCCAGCAGCAGCGCCAGCGGCAGCGCGAATTTCAGCGCGCGCGTCACCAGTCCTCCGCTTTAGGCTGGGGCGGCGGCTTGCCTTTCTGCAGCGTCTGCAAGGCGGATTTGTTGCCGCGCGCCGCCTCTTTTTCTTTTTCCTTCATCATTTCAAGTATCTGCCGGCTTTTTTCTTTGGCCTCGGCCTTGCGCCGCTCCTGCTCTTTCTGGGCGTCCTGCTTCTGTTTGTCCTGGTCTCCGCCCCCGCCGCCTTTTTTATCTTTTTTGTCGTCGCCCTCTTTTTTCTTCTGGTCCTTGTCTTTTTTGTCTTCTTTCGGATCTTTGCAGTTATTCTTGCTCTCTTTCTTCATTTCAAGGGCTTTCTGCAGGTTGAACTTTGCGTTCTCGTCCGACGGGTCCAGCTTCAGCACGCCGCGGTAGCCGCTGATCGCCCCGGGCAGGTCGTTGCTCTTAAGCAGCGCGTTGGCCCGGTTGAAGCCCGCCCTGGCGGCCAGCTTGGGGCCGGCGGCGCCGGCTTCGAAAGCCTCCGCGGCCTTGGGGTAATCCTCCAGGCGGTAGTAGGCCGCGCCCAGGTTGAAGTTAAAGCGCTTGTCCTCCGGGGCGGTCTGCGCGGCTTTGGAATAGTATTCCGAGGCGGCGGCCCAGTCTTCCTTCGCGTAGGCCGAGTTCCCCTTCCTGGCCAGCGCGTCCGGCTGCGCGGCGCTGAGCCGGCCCAGGCAGGCGAAAAGCAACAGCGCGGCCCCCGGGAAGAATTTTCTGCGCAGGAACCCCGGCAGTTTCAGGGAGAACCTCCAGCCCTTTTCCATCAGCGTCAATTCTAGCAAAAGCAGGGTCAGCGCCAAAGCCAGCGGCCACTGGTAGCGGTTCTTGAAGTTGGCCCGGCCCCGGCCCCTGGCTTTCTCCAGGTCCAGGCTGTCTATGGCTTTGCGGATCTCCTGCGCGGCCTCGTCGGGCCCGGTATAGCGCAGGTAAGCCGCCCCGGTCTGGCGGGCTATCTTCATCAGCGTGTTCTCGTCCAGCCGGCTTACCACGGTTTTGCCGTTGGAATCCTTCTTGTACTCCATGGTATTGCCGTAGGAATCGGTCATGGGCACAAGTTCGCCGTCGGGAGTGCCTATGCCGATGGTGAAGATCTTGAGGTTCTGCTCCGCGGCCGAGGCCAGCGCCGCGTCCAGTTCTTTGGAATGGCTTTCCCCGTCGGTAATGAGCACCATCACTTTCTGCCCGCTGTAGCGCGCCAGCATGCCGAGGGCGGTGCGGATGGCCGCCGGGAAATCGGTGCCCTGCACCGGCAGCATGCCGGGCTTGAGCGCCGTGGCGAAGTAGGTTATCGCTTCCTGGTCGGTGGTCAGGGGGCACTGTATATACGCCTGCCCGGCGAAAGCGGCCACGCCGATGCGGTAATCAGCGAACTGTTCGGCTATGGCGCCCAGCAGCAGGCGGGCGTTCTCCAGGCGGCTGGGCTTCAGGTCCCGCGCGGCCATGGACAGCGAGGTGTCCACGGCTATGACTATGTTGCCTTTCAGGTCCGTTACCGGGGAAAGCTCCACGCCCCATTGCGGGCCGGCGGCCGCGGCCACGGCCAGCCCCAGCGCCGCCAGGAAAAAGAAGTCCCGCAGCCCGCGGCGCCCGGCGCCCGGCGCGGAGTCCAGCCTTTCTGCGGCGGGGCCCAGGACCAGGCGGGCCAGGGCGCGGCGCTTTTCTTCCGCCCTGGAGCGGAAAAAGACCAGCGCCGCGAAAGCTGCGGTCAGCCAGGCCAGGAGAGCGGGATAGCGGAATAATTCCATTACGGTATGGTCCTGAAATATGTTTTTTCCAGCAGGAAGAGCCCGGCCAGCAGCAGCAGGGCGGGGATCAGCAGGTATTCGTAGAGATCCCTGTAAGAAGTGAAGGTCTTCGCTTCGAAGGTCGTCTTTTCCAGCGAGTCTATCTTCGCGTAGATCTTCCCGAGCTCCTCGGTATTCTTGGCGCGGTAAAACTCCCCCCCGGTGATGGCGGCTATCTCGCGCAGCGTAGGCTCGTCCAGGTCCTCGTCGATATACAGCACGGGCTGCAGCGGGTTCCCGGTGGGGATCTGCGCCCGGCCTTTGCCGGCCGTGCCTATGGTATAGATCTTTATGTCGTGGGCCTGGGCGGTCCTGGCCGCCAGGGGTAGGTCGGTTATCAGGCCGGTGTTGGAGCGGCCGTCGGTAAGGAGGATGATCACTTTGCTTTTAGCCTTGCTGTCCTTAAGGTGGTTGACGGCGGTGGCGATGGCGTCGCCTATGGCGGTGCCGTCGGCGTTGGTCATGTTCAGTTCGGCCGAATCGATAAGTTCCAGCACCGACTGGTAGTCCAGCGTGAGCGGGCAGGTGAGCAGGGCCGCCCCGCCGAAGACCGTGACGCCGATGCGGTCGTTGCGGCGCTTCTTTACGAAATCGCCGGCGGCCATCTTGGCGGCGTCCATGCGGTTGTTGGGGCTGAAATCCACCGCCGCCATGCTGTAGGAAGTGTCCAGCACCAGCATGATGTCGATGCCTTCCGTGGGCGGCACTTCGCCGCGGCTGGCGCTCTGGGGGCGGGCCAGGGCGACTATCAGCAGCGCCAGCGCCAGCACCCTCGCAGAGAAAGGCAATACCCGGAAAAGGCGGGAGCGCAGCCCGGGCCGGACGGGCATGGGCGAGGGGACGCCGGCCGACCGCAGGCGGCGCCCGGCCTGGCCGGCGGCAAGGGCGGCTATTACGGCCAGCGCCGGCAGCAGCAGCAGCGCCCAGGGGGTTTTAAAAATTATCATTTGCCCGCCCCGCTTTCCAGCGCCCTGGCTCTTTCCGCCGCCGCCGCACGCTCGGCTTCCTTGGCTTTTTCCGACGCCTGGTGGAAATCGTCCAGCAGCTCTTTCAGCGCCGCCGTATCCGCGGCAGCGTCTTCGGGCTGCAGCCTGGCGAATTTAACGAGATCCGCTTTGCGCAGGAATTCCCTGGCCCGCAGCGTGGTTTTAATATCGGCCCCTGTGCGCTTCAGCTCCCGCGTCAGGTCGGCGGTGGTCATCAGCGCCGCGTCTATGGCAAATTCCTCGGCCAGGTAAAAGCGGAGGATGGACGTAAGCCCTATGTATAATTCCTTGAACTTGCCGGCGCCCGCCAGCGCGCAGGCGGCCAGCTTGTCGGCGCGGTCCCTGGCGCGCCGGTAAGGCGGGCGGGTATCGGCCCAGGCCGCCGCGGCCGCCGACCCGCTCCTGCGTCTGAATTTGCGGTAGAGCAGGAACCCGGCCGCGGCGGCGGCCGCCGCCGCCAGCGCCAGCCAGTACCAGGGGATGAAACGCAGCGGCGGATAAATGTCGCGGATGCCCTCCCCGGGCTTGCTCTCGAACAGCGGCAGCACTTCTACCTGGAAGACCGGGCTTTTGGCCTGCGCCGGCGCGCCGCCGCCGGACCGGGAAAGGTTCCAGGTTATCGCGGGGAAAGTGCTGACGCCCAGCGCGAAGGCCTGCGCCTTGATCTCAAAGAATTCTTTTTTAAGGCCGTCCGCTTCCGCGCCGCCGGTCCTGGTGAGGGAGAGCAACTCGAAATTCTCGGAGTCGGCCGAGGTCGAGTCCGGGGCGATGGAATAATCGGGCGGCAGCGAAGCCTCTGCCTTCACCGTAAAGATTTCCGTAAGCTTCAGCTTGCCGGGCGGCGGGATGAGCTTGAAAGTTACCGTCTCCTGCGCGGCGGCCGGCGCGGCGAACAGGGCGAGGGAGAGCGCGGCGAGCAGGACTTTCTTCATAAACGCTTGAATTTCCTGCGCCGCTGCGTGAAGAATTTTATCACCGGGTTGTACACCGGCAGCGCGGGGTCTATGTCTATCCAGTCGGCCCCTACCGATCTTAAAATGTCTTCCAGTTCCGCGCGCCTGGCGGCCGCGCCGTCGGCGTACGCCTTCCGGAAAGCCGGGTTCGCGAGGTCCGCGGTGAACAGCTCTCCCCCCTCCAGCGGTTCCGCCACCAGCAGCGCCCGCGCGTCGGGGAGGGTGCTTTCGAAACGGTCGGTGATTATTACCGGGATAAGGTCGTGGCGGCGCCCGGTCAGGCGGGCCTCGCGCGCGAAAGCGGGAGAATTGAAATCGGAGATCAGGATTATTATACCTTTGCGCTTCATCAGCTTATTGGCGGTCTTCAGCGCCAGGGCTACGTCGGTGCCGCGGCTCACCGGGGAATAGGCCAGCAGTTCGCGGATGATGCGCAGGCTGTGGTTCTTCCCCTTGCGCGGCGGGATGTAGAGCTCGGGTTTGTCGGTGAACAGCAGCAGGCCGGTCTTGTCGCTGTTCTTCAGGGCCGAGAAAGCGAACATGGCCGCCAGCTCGGCGGCGGCTTCGCTCTTGGGCTTGGCGCCGGAGCCGAAGGCGTGCGAGGCGGAGACGTCGCAGAGGATCATCAGCGTGAGCTCGCGCTCCTCCACGAAGTTCTTGATGAACGGCTTTGAACAGCGGGCCGTCACGTTCCAGTCGATGGAGCGCACGTCGTCGCCGGGCACGTATTCGCGCACGTCGGAGAATTCCACCCCCCGCCCCTTGAAAACGCTCTGGTACTGGCCGGCGAAGGTCTCGCTGACCAGGCGGCCGGTCTTTATCTCTATCTGGCGGACTTTTTTCAGGATCTCCGCGGTATTCATAGTGAAAAATCAGGGATCGAGAGTCGGGAGCCGGGGCTCAGGGACCAGGGATCAGTGCGGTAACCCCGCTATCCCCGATCCCCGGTCCGTGAGCCCGGTCAGCTTAAGGCACCTCTACGGCTTCGAAGATGTTCTTGAGTATATCCTCTGAAGTTATGTTTTCGGCTTCAGCCTCGTAGGTGAGCAGCACGCGGTGCCGCATCACGTCGAAGCCCACCGCTTTTATGTCTTCGGGGGTGACGTAGCCGCGCCCGTTGATGAACGCGTAGGCTTTGGCGGCCTGCAGCATGAAGATGCAGGCGCGCGGGCTGGCGCCGTAAAGGATCCAGGGCTTTATCTTTTCCAGGCCCTGCTTCTCCGGTTCCCGGGTGGCTATCACCAGGTCCAGCACGTAATTCTTTATTTTGTCGTCGATATAGATCTGGTCCGCGGTCATGCGCGCCTGCAGCAGCTGCTCCACGCTTATGATCTTCCCGGCGGTCGGCATGGTCTGCCGGGCCATGAGGTCTATCATGCGCGACTCCTCGGCCTTGAGCGGGTAGGTGACGTTGAGCTTCAGCATGAAGCGGTCCACCTGCGCTTCCGGCAGGGGATACGTGCCTTCCTGCTCTATGGGGTTCTGGGTGGCCAGCACCATGAACAGCTCCGGCAGCTTGAAGGTGGCGTCGGAGATCGTGACCTGGTGCTCCTGCATGGCCTCGAGCAGCGCGCTCTGCACCTTGGCCGGGGCGCGGTTGATCTCGTCGGCGAGGATGAGGTTCGCGAAGATGGGGCCTTTGCGCACGGAGAAGGTGCTCTCGCGCGGATTGAAGATCAGCGTGCCCACGATATCCGCCGGCAACAGGTCCGGCGTGAACTGTATGCGCTGGAAGGTGGCCGAGATGATCTGCGCCAGGGTTTTAATGGTGAGCGTCTTGGCCAGGCCCGGCACGCCTTCCACCAGCACGTGGCCGCCGGCTACCAGGCCCACCAGGAGGCCGTTTATCAGGTCCTCCTGCCCCACCACCACCTTGGCCATTTCCCTGCGCAGGTCCTGTATAAAAAGGGAGTCCTGCCCTATTTTCTGGTTTAATTTCGAGATCTCCGAGTCCATAGTCCGCTCCTGGAAAATAATTTACGGCGCCGCTTTCCGCCGCGGCTTACTCCACTACTTTCAAATCCATTTTTTTCTGCGTCGCTTCAAGCTCCGCCAGCTGTTTTTTTCTTAGCGCCTCTATGTCCTTGCGTATGTTGTCCACCGCTTTCAGGGCTTTGAGGCGCACTTCCTCGTCGTAGTCCTTAAGGGCCACGCTGAGCGCGGGGATCGCTTCCTTGGTCCCGAAAGTGCCTATCGCTTCCACGGCCTTGATCCGGGTGTCTTTATCAGAATCCTTAAGGGCTTCCGAGAGCAGCGACAGGCTCTGCAGGTTCTTGTCTTTTTTCAGTATGTCGATAAGCTGTTTCTTCGTGGACGCTTCGGTCTCGTTCTCGAACATCGCCTTTATCAGGTCGGAGACAGAATCGTCCTGCATCTGCCAGAGGAGCTCGGCCGCCGCGATCCTGACCTTCTCGTTGGAATCGCTGGTGAGGGCGCGCAGCGTGACCAGCGTCTGCGGCGAAAATTTAAGCGCCGTGCTTTTTTCCTGCTTCTGGGGAAGCACCGGCTCGGAAAGCTTTACCTGGTCGGCTTTCACCAGGCGGAGCTTCTCCTTGTTGATAGCCTCCTCCTTGCGCTGGTTCATCAGGTAAAAGATGCCGCCGATAAAAACAAACAGCATTAAAAGCCATTTCATAAAGTCGCCCCTTTGATGTCGCTGAACTTCAGGTCTACCTTTCCGTCTTTGAGTTCCGCATGCGCCAGCTGGAGGTCGCTCATTTTTTTCCAGCCTGGCCGGTCGTCGGCGGGTTCGCTTGAGAAGACAGTCCGGCCGCCCTCGCGCCGCCAGGCGATCCTGCCGAATTCCCAGCCCGGGCTCAGCAGCGCGGTTTTGCCGCCCGGGACGCCCGTTTTCGCCGCCTTGGCTCTCGCGCCCGGATAGTGGCACAGCACGGTGAGGCTGTTCTTTGAGGCGAGGAAAATATTCAGCCCCCTGTAGGGTTCGGCGCGGTCCGGGTACCGGTCTTTGCACGAGATCCACACCGTCCGGATCTCGTCGAGCGCCATCTCCAGCGCTTTAACGGGCGAGCCGTAGACGTCCAGCATTTTCACTATCTGCCAGAAGAGGATCTCCGAATCGTTCAGCCCTTTTACTTCGGCGGCGTACTTGCCGAGCAGGCTCTTTATTTCTTCTTTGATGAAAAGGGTGCCGTTGTGCGAGAAAATGAGCCCCCCGCCGGTGAAAGGCTGGGTGTTGGCGCGGCTGATAAGGAGTTTTTTGTTTATGCCCCCCGGGTTGGAGGCGTCCCGGAGGTGCGCCACGCTTACCCTGGCGACCGCGGCGGCCGCCGCCCTGGCGAAAGCTTTTTTTTCTCCGCCGGCCGGCCCGCTGCTCTTTACCACCGCCGGCCGGCCGCCGGCGTTGAAGAACGCCACTCCCCAGCCGTCGCCCTGGGTCCGGCCCGGAACGGCCGCCTGCGCGAAGAGGCACTTGGGGCTCCCGGTCAGCAGATCGAGGTTCGCCGAAGGGACGCCGGATATCACCGCGGTCATTCTACACATATAGTTACATTAAAACAATTTTTTACGCGCTGTTCAAACGCTGTTTTCGGCGCCGTTTTCCGGCTGCACAAGTTGCCTCCCAAGTTGATATAATAATAGCGACCGGCGCAGGCTGTGCGGCGCCGCATTTACGGGGTAATGCTGCCGTTTTAAAGGCGCAAGGCGGGTACGCTTTATGGGAACTGACGATAATTTCGTTTTCACTCCGCAGTCCGGCCCGGGGCTCCAGGTGGATTTCGCTCCCGACCTGGAGCAGGGAATGTTCGCCGCCGGCTTTAACGAGCGCTTCCTGGCCTACGTGATAGACGCCGCGCCTTTTCTTGCCTTTCACTACTTTTCGTTCGGCATCCTCTCGAAGTCCGGCGCCATCACCGCCTCGCCCGCCGCCGAGTTTAAAATGAAGCTGGGCTGGATCGGCCTGTACATCCTCTACGAAACGCTGCTGTCTTCCGGCGGGCGGGCCACCCTGGGCAAATATCTGCTCAATATAAGGGTGCAGGCCAAGGACGGCGGCCCGCTGTCCCTGCCGCGAGCGTTTGCGCGGGCGCTGGGCTACTTTGTGAGTTCCGCCACGTTCAACCTCGGTTATCTCCTCGCGCTTTTTACGCCCGAGAACAAGGCGCTGCACGATTATATCGGCGGCAGCCGGGTGGTGAGCCTGCGCGAGCGCAGCAACCTGGCCGACGGGCTGGTGCTGGCGTTCTCCTGGGGCCTCATGGCTATCCTGGCCGGGGCCTGGATAAACAATAATGTCTTAAAGCTTACCCCGGCCGAGAAACGCCAGATCATAGCCGCCCACAAAACCATTTCCAAGTTGGGCGTGCTGGAAGAGTTCTACCAGAGAAGCACGGGGCATTACACCAACGATATTAAGAACCTGGCGTCGATGACGGGCAACGTCAACGCCGTCAGGGCTGAGCTGTTCAAGACCCTGGAACCGCAGTCGCTGGTCATCTCCTCCAACGGCAGGAGCTATGTCATAACCGCGAAAGCCAGGAACTGGCGGAAGACGGAAGTAGAAGTGAAGTCCAAAACCACGCTGCCGCCGCGCGGCGACTTCCCCTGAGAAAGGCGGTTTTTTACGAAAAGCAGAAAGCCCCGTTTTTACACGGGGCTTTCCGTTTTTGCAGCCCTTGGCGCCGGCGGGGGCGCGCTGCGGCCTACTCTCTGCGCTTCAGTTCCGTGCCGCTCTGGCAGGTGATGCAATAGCGGGCCGACGGCAGCGCTTTTATGCGCTTCTTCTCTATGCTGTTCTTGCAGTGCTCGCAAAGCCCGTAGGTCCCCTTCTCCATTTTCCTCAGCGCGGCTTCGATGTCGCCGAGCATTTTCCTTTCGTTGTCCGACAGCTCGAAGAGGATCTCCTTGTCGAGGCTGCGGGTGGCCAGATCGATGGAATCTCCGCCGTCGGGCTCTACCATGTCGAGGTTCTTCTTGTCCTCGACGTTCTTGGCGATATTCGTTTTCATTTCATTGAGAGTGGCGGAAATAGCGGCCAATTCCTGGCTGGTCAGTTTCCCGGGAGCGGCGGCGGGCTTTGCCGCTTTCTTTACTTCGGGCCGGGTTTTTACCGCGGCTTTTTGGGGCGCCGGCTTTTTTGCGGTGGTTTTTTTTGCGGCGGGCTTTTTCGCGGCGGTCTTTTTTGCGGTTTTGTTCGCCGGTTTTTTGACTGATTTTTTGCTTGTTTTCATATTTTACTCCTCTGGGACGTAGTGAAAAACATGGGGCGCGCCCGGGTAATGAGCGCACGGGAGGCCCGCAGCCTGTCCTGGTAATACTTCGGCAGGCAAAAGGCCCCGGCAATGGACCGTCCGTCGTGGTATCTGAGCGGCCGCTTGAGTCCGGCGGCCGCCCTGTCCAGCGCCGCCGCCGGCATGGCGGCGGGGTCCCGCCCCGAGTCCGTGCAATACAGAAAACTCCAGGGCATGTCGTAGGAAGGGATGAAAGCCGTGTAGCTGCGTACCGTCCTGAAAACGCGCTTCAGCGTGGCGTGCAGCGCGGCGTGCAGTTCGAACTGCAGCGGGGTGCCGGGGCCGGCGTGGGTGGTGAAGCTTCCCCCCGGCGCCAGCAGGGCTTTGAGCCTGCGGTAGAATTCTATCGTATAAAGCCCGAAGGCGGGGCCGTGCTCTATGGGGCTGGGCAGGTCCGCGTAAACCAGGTCGAATTTCTGCGCGGTGTTCTCCACCAGCTTTTTCGCGTCCTGCACCAGCAGGCGCAGGCGCGGATCGTCGAAGGCGCCTCTGTGCCAGGCTCCCAGGTGCTTGCGGGCGAAGCGCAGGATATTGTGGTCGATGTCCGCCATCACGACGCGTTCGACGG
>Ga0116170_10002958_pt1 | contig 16047 bp, 12 predicted proteins | sample AD_JPNHW1_MetaG_FD_89797 | JGI IMG/M metagenome (GOLD analysis project Ga0116170, IMG submission 89797) | Active sludge microbial communities of municipal wastewater-treating anaerobic digesters from Japan - AD_JPNHW1_MetaG | ecosystem: Engineered > Bioreactor > Anaerobic > Digestate | place...
AACGCTTCCAAAATTTCCGGCAATCACATTTATTTCTGAAAGTTTTCCGTTTTCGTCCGAGACTCGTGCAACCGGAATATCTTCGGCCCACAGCATTTTGAAATGCGGATCGGCAAACTTCTTGGCTTTGGGCAAATTGAGCCAAACCTGGAAAAGCTCGGCAAGGTTCCGGCTTTCGGTGTTCAGCAACGGAAACATTTCGCTGTGCTGTAATCCGGCACCGGCCGTCATCCATTGCACATCGCCACCACCGTACCGGCCCGCTTGTCCGTGCGAATCGGCATGATCAACCAACCCCTTGGTAACCACCGTCACCGTTTCAAATCCGCGGTGCGGATGCGCCGGAAACCCCGGAATGGTATCGCCGTGATACATACGCCAACCATCTTTTAGGTTGAAATCCGAACCAATTTGCCGACCCCTGAGCAATGATTTATCCGGAGCCATGTCAACACTTCCTTCAGGAAAATCGTCGAGATGATGCGCACAAAACAAAAATGGGTTAGAAACCGGCCACATAAAACCGAGCGGCTTGATGCTTATGATTGGATTATTTCTCATTTTCAAAAATATTTTTCAGAATAAACAATTCTCAGGGGCTTATTCCTATTCGTACCAAATCAGAATTGCAGCGCTTTTGTGCCTATTCCACAGCAACCAAATAATGTTGAGTCCTGATAAACAAGGTATTTCCTGAAATAGCGGGTGTAGCCATGCATACATCTTTCATCGCATTTTTGGCCAGTAATTTAAATTCGGGGCCTGCCTGATTTTCAGGAACACTAAACAGAACAGGAATAAAATTACGGTTTTTGACTGGGATTCTTTCGATTCGCTGAGAAATAAAAACCCGCAGATTACTTATGTTCGTCGAGGTTCCGAAGAATTATTTCAATTCGCCGATCTGGTATCAACCAGATGAGTGCGACTAAAACGTACAATCCTCCTGAAATCCACTGACTGACAAAATTGGAAGCAATAGCCAGCGTATATAAAATGGGCGACATCTTTCCTTTTATATCGTTACCAATAGCGCGGGCTAAAAGCGAATGTTCACCCTGTGCCCTGATGATGGTGGTTTGCAGAATGAAATAGGCGATAGCAGCCATCAGCAAAACGATTCCGTAAACGGCCATCGGGATGGGCGCAAAGTGGTTCTCTCCAATCCAACCCGTGGTAAAAGGTACCAGCGACAACCAAAACAGCAGGTGCAGGTTGGCCCACAAAATACCTCCTGAAACATGTTTTACCGTGTGCATCATGTGGTGGTGGTTGTTCCAGTAAATGCCAATGTAGATGAAGCTCAGGATGTAACTGATGACCACCGGAATGAGAGGTTTCAAGGCAGCAAAATCGGCGGCGTGTGGCACTTTTATCTCCAAAACCATGATGGTGATGATGATGGCCAGTACGCCATCGCTAAATGCTTCGAGTCGGGTACGGTTCATAAATGGCTTGATTATAACTATGTAAGCAACCAGAAGCCTTATTTTGTTCGGTTTTTGGACGCAAATATTTTTGTTGTTTCTTTTTTTGTTCCCGAAATGACTTCAATGACATAGATTCCGGCCGAGAGTTCGCCCAAAGTTATCTTTGTAATTGTCTGTGATAATTTGTCTTGCATCAGAACTTTTCCGGTTAAATCAATCAAACGATAAGAGCCATCGGTTGAATTATCAGGTATCAAAATCTCAACTGAATTCGATTGATATTCAGGAATAATGCGAATGTTTTTACTTTCCACGATGTTCTTTGTTTCGTTAACCATATCGGCTTTTGCAATCAGCCATTTGTCCGGATCGAATTCAATTTTGTCAACTCTGCTGTCGGATATGGTAAATTCCTGATTTTGAGAAGTGTTGTGGATTCGAAGATCTTTGTATACTCCATTCTTCCAAACCCGAATAGGAATATGCATTTCGAAAAAAGGAACGGTTGAACTGGATGGAGATTGACTTATTCGTATTTTCTGTTTCCCGTTATTAGTGATGTCAGTATAATAAACAATTCGGTAAGTTGGAAATCCTTCACCGTAGTACCAGTCTTTAAAAAATTCAGTAAACGTAGTGTCGCCAGCAGCTTCCATGTGTTTTACAAACTTTTCCTGACTGGCAAAACCGTACACCAAAGTCTTGTCGTTGAGGTAGTTTATTAGTCCATTAAAGAATTTAGTATCGCCCATTTCCCAGCGAAGCATGTGTAGCAAATAGGCACCTTTCGAGTATGAAAGGCGACCGTCGAAAATTCGGTTAATGTTTGTCGTATCGGCAACATAAACCGATCCTCCATTGTTTGAGGTGATTCTGTTTATTTGGCTGCTTTTCCAGGGCATCCAATATTGGCCATTCAGCAAATTCTCATAAGTTATGCCGGTTAAGTATGTTGCAAAACCTTCGTTAAGCCATATGTCGTGCCAGCTTGCCAGGGTAATGTAATCGCCAAACCACTGATGAGCCATTTCATGCGCAACAAGCTCAAAATCAAGTGAAGTCATAAAACTCATCGTTTGGTGCTCCATACCGCCACCCCAGCCAAATTGGGCGTGGCCGTACTTTTCACTGGCAAATGGATAAGTGATAAACAATTTGTTGTAATTCGCCAAAATATCAAGAATATTGGCCGATTGCGCTTTAGCTGCGGCCAGATATTCGGGATAAACATAGTTCAAAACCTCGATATTTTGTCCATTATCAAGTTTCAGAAAATCAGAATAAGCCTGGTAATTGGTAACCGCAATACCAACCAGATAAGTTGCAATCGGGAATTTGTGCTTCCAGTGGGCAATATTGTTTTCGCCGACGATTTTGTTTTCTATCAGTTTCCCGTTGCTGGCACCAATGTATTGCCTGGGGCTGGTAATAAGAATATCGAGCGAGTCTATTTTATCCAGAAGGCTTTCTTTGCAAGGCCACCAGTCTTTCGATCCGTAGGGTTCAGACAATGTCCAGATAATTGGGCTTCCGCTATGAGTTGAGGCAACAAAAGAGCCCATTCCATTCTGAGGCGGCGCACCACGGTAAAAAATCTCGAAAGTTGCGCTTTGGCCTTTGGAAGCAGCTTGTGGTAGCGAAATCAAAATTTTATCTCCTGAGTGCGCGAAAGAAAATTTCTTTTCATTAAAGAGTACCGAATCCACGGTCATCATATCGTTCAAATCGAAGTGAACGGTTAAAACATCATTTTTCAGGAACTTCAATTTTGAAAGTACCGAGCCCGAGATGTAATTAACAGCCGGATTGACAGCAAGATTTAAGCGCTGGTAGGTGAGGTCGTATGAGGAGTAATCATCAGATTCGATGAATTCTGCCTTTTTCAAAAACTGTTCTCGGTCAGCAACCGAAATCTTATCGGTAAACTTTGGATCGGGTGCCTGGGCAAAGACTCCAAATCCAGTCAATGCAAAAATATAAAAGACTATTTTTCGCATGTCCGGAGCGGTTTTTACAGCTTTTAGCCAATAACCAAATTCTATAAAAAAAAGAAAGATATTGCATATGGGTGCAATATCTTTTATAGGGCTTGAAAAGTGATCAAAATTTCTAAAATCCAAAAATTCGAGGATAGAGGATCGCCAACGTAAGCGTTACAATAATAAGTAGAGCCAACCCAATAAAAAATAATACCACGCCAATTCTGTATCTTTTATTTGATTTGACCAATTCGGTTACAGAAGTTATTTTATTTATTTTATTAACCAGCTTTTGAAGCGCCATCTGATCTTTTACGATGTAATCATAGGCTCCATACTTCATACTGTTTATGGCAATGTCGATGCTATCCTGCCCCGAAAGAAAAATGAATTCAACATTTGGATTGGTCTTCTTAGCCTTAATTAGTACTTCAATACCCGTCATTCCTTCCAACAAATAATCCTGAATTATTATTGCCGGATTTTTGTGCATATTATTCAAAGCATCCTCCCCGGTAAGATAGGATTCTACATTGGTAAATTTATTTGTCTTCAGATAACTCACAACCAATTTATTATACATCTGGTTGTCTTCTACAACAAATATTAAGGGGTTTTTAGTGTTTTGCATGACTAAATATGTTTAACCAAAAAAGTTGAAATTCTTATTTTTAATACTCCTGAAACACTTAATAACACAAGGAATTGCGAGTAACCAAATTTAGGAAAAAAAACCTGAATATATCAAGGTGCCGAAAGTAGAACGTATAAATTTTATTTTTTAATACAAGTGTTCGGCATTTTTCACATTTTTGATTGTGAAAAGCTTCCGGTTAATTTTATAATCGAAAAAACAAAAATTGAACTGAAAATGACAAACTTAATTATCGATATCGGCAATACAAACATCGTTTTTGGAGTAGCCAAAGGAAACGATTGGGTTAAAATCTGGAGGATACAAACAGATTGGTCAAAGACTGCAGATGAATATGAAGTTATTTTCCGTTCGCTTTTTGCTGCTTCGGATATTGATTGCGGCTCTATTTCGAGGACAGTTTTGAGTAGTGTTGTGCCCAGTTTGATCAGGCCGTTCAGGGAAATGATCGGGCGGTTGCTTGGCGATGATCTGGTTGTTGTTGGTCCTGAAATGTACGAACGGCTTCCGATAAAAGTGCTGAATCCTTATGAAATTGGTACCGACCTTGTAGCAGATGCAACAGCTGCGTTCATCGGTTATGGCGGGCCGGTGATGGTGATTGATTTTGGTACTGCTTTAACATTCACAACTGTAAGCCAAACCGGAGAAATTTTGGGTGTTGCCATTGCTCCCGGGTTGCTGACAGCTTTGAAATCGCTTACCGGAAACACTGCCCAATTGCACGACGTGCAGCTCGACGCTCCGCCATCGGTGCTGGGCGAGAATACAGTTCATGCAATTCAGTCGGGCATTGTTTTGGGCTTTGCAGGTTTGGTCGATTCTATTGTGCGAAGAACCGAAACGGAAATTGGTACGAGCCTGAAAGTGGTTGCGACTGGAGGCTTATCATTTGTGCTGAAAGACGTATCTGAAAAAATTGATACAATTGATGTGAATTTAACCCTTAACGGATTAAAATTCATCGGATCAAGTTTCTAGTTTTTCAGGAAAGACTGGTAGTAATTTTCGACCATCCTGATCATAGTGGCTTTTGCTTCCGGATTGAGAAAACTTGCCGAAAATGAATTTTTTGCAAGTGTTGATATCTGCTCAGCTGACAAATTCAGAGCGTTGGCTACAACAACGAAATTCTCGTTCATGTATCCGCCAAAATAGGCCGGGTCATCAGAATTAATTGTGGCAACAATTCCTCTTTCGAGCATAACCTTAAGCGGGTGCCTGCCGACTTCTTTTACAACCTTTAGCTTTAAATTAGAAAGCGGACAAACGGTGAGTGGTATTTTTGCAGAAACCAATTTTTCAATCAGTTTTTCGTCCTCCAGCGATCTGTTACCGTGATCAATCCGATCAACTTTTAACAGATTCAGCGCTTCCCAAACATATTCCGGCGGCCCTTCTTCGCCTGCATGAGCCACAATCCGGAACCCTTGCTTCCGGGCTTCATCGAAAACTCTCTGGAATTTGCGTGGCGGATGACCAACTTCTGACGAATCTAGCCCAACCCCGGTAATCCATTGTTTGAATGGCATTGCTTCAGTCAGCGTTTCAAAGGCCGACTCTTCGGAGAGATGACGCAAAAAACTCATGATCAATCGATATGAGATTCCTAGTTTCTTTTCGCCGTCAACCAATGCGTTATGAATTCCGGTGATTATAGTTTTGAAGTCGATGCCGCGGGCCGTATGTGTTTGAGGATCAAAAAATATCTCGGTGTGGAGCACGTTTTGCGAATGTATTTTTTGCAGGTAAGCCCAGGTTAAATCGTAGAAATCCCTTTCATTAATAAGGACGTTTGCTCCACTGTAATAAATATCTAAAAATTCCTGAAGGTTATTGAAGTTGTAAGCCGATTTCAGCTCGTCGATTGACGAATACTTCAGCTTTATTTGATTTCGGTTAGCGATTTCAAACATCAGTTCAGGCTCAAAAGTTCCCTCAATATGCAGATGTAGTTCTGCCTTAGGCAAACCTGAAATGAAATCTTCAATTGCTAACCGGTTCATATTGCTGTAACGTTTTTATTTCTTCACCTTATTTAACAGTAAATCTACCAAATTGTTTGCAACTTTCAGGTTTTCGAAGCTTTCAGGAAGATAAGCATGGTCGATGTATTCGTTATACAGCCACGGGTCGCCAACTGCCAAAACGTAACCTTTGCCACAACTTACTTCTGCGATAAAAACCGCGCCTGTTTCAGCATCATTCAAAACAGATTTGGCATTCTTCGAAAGGGTGATCCCGGAAACTTCCTTCATATAAATTTTCTTCACCCCACTGAAAAGCGGATGATTTGGAAACTTAGTTTCGGCACCCATTTCCCAATCGCGACTTAAAACCGGATTAAGCGTTTTAGGGTTGAAATGAAGTCCGAATTCTTTTGCCAGTTGGTTTAAGTGAGTGAATTCACAGTTTGGACCGTCATTAGCCATAAGGAGAAGAACTCCGCCGTTGCTCACCCATTTTTTCAGAAATTTGATGTCGTTGGGTTGAATGTAATTTGGGGTTGGATTTTCTTTGGTTGTATCTGGATCGACTATAATGTAAACGTTTATGCCTTTCATCGATTTGGCATTTGGCGCTGTGGCAATGGTTTTCAGTTCAGCATTTCTTTTTTTGAACAGATCGCCCAGTTGCGAGAATCCGCTGTTTTCGGTATCGTCCCAGGTATAGTGGAAAATTTTGCCGGTTTTTGCATTCGTTTCGTGATTAAACCAGTTGTCTAAACCAACGGCCTTTTGCGCCACGCCAACCGACGAAATGGCGAAGAAAGCAAGAACCAGGATTACAATACGTTTCATGGTGTTATAAATTAGGTAATTAAATTCAAATAATCTTGTGCAACGAATTTGTGCAATCGATTTCATTTTTGCAAATCTACAATTATTCAGGAGTAATTTTTGCGCGTTGCTAATTTTTTTCTGAGTTATGAAATATCCTCATCGTTTGCTCTGCTGCAAACGAAAGAAGCGTTGCTGCCCGGGTTTTCGATTCATCTAATGTCATCGGGCGGTTGGCGATTGAAAAAGCGGCGGTCAGGCCTTGTTCATATAAACGGTCCAGGTTTCCGGAAACCATTCCGGCCAGTGCCACCAGAGGAACTCTGTTTGTTTTGCATATCTTGGCTATACCGCTAATTGTTTTTCCGAAAACAGTTTGTTCGTCAATTTTGCCTTCGCCTGTAAAAACAAGGTTCGCTGTACCGATTTGTTGCTCAAAGTTCGCTACTTCGGCGATCAATTCAAATCCGGAGTAAACTTTAGCATTGCAGAAGGCCATTAGCGCGGCTCCCAAGCCACCGGCCGCACCTGCTCCGGCCAAATTTGAGTAATCGACGCCAAATTGGCGCTGCAATATTTTCGAATAATGAATCATTCCTTTTTCCAGAATATCAATCATCTCAGGAGTTGCGCCTTTTTGTGGCCCGTAAACCGAAGTTGCTCCGGAAGGGCCAACCAGCGGATTTTGTACGTCGCATGCAACCGTAATTTTTACACTCCGCAGAAATGGGTGAACTGCTGAGCAATCAATACGATCCAGATATTTTAGCGCTTCGCCTCCTGAACCAATCTGTTTGTTGTTTTGATCAAGTAACTTATACCCAAGAGCCTGCGCCATTCCTGCTCCGCCATCGTTTGTTGCACTTCCGCCAATTCCAATAATTATATCTTGAAAACCAGCGTCAATTGCAGCTTTTATCAACAATCCGGTTCCAAAAGTTGAAGTAACCAGCGGATTGCGCTCTTCGGGAGTGAGCAGTTCCAGACCCGATGCCGACGCCATCTCGATCACCGCGGTTTTTCCATTCCCTAAAGCTCCGAAAAAGGAGCCGATCGGCCTGCTCAGTGCATCAACCGACTCAACTCGGATTATTTTTCCTGAAGTTGCTGTCACCAGGGCTTCAACGGTTCCTTCGCCTCCGTCGGCCATCGGAATAGAAACGACTTCAGCTTTTGGATCAACCTTTTTAATACCTTTTTCAATTGCAATTGCTACATTGCTGGCTGATAAGCATTCCTTAAAAGAATCGGGTGCAATAACGATACGCATTATATTTTTAGGATTGATAGTTTGTCGGAAAATACAGAAATACTTTTAGATTTCGGGCAGGTAGGGTGGAAACTTTATTGTTCGGATTAAAGCTAGACCCAAAAATTACACAATCTTAAAAATGCCCACAAATGGAAATATTCTTAAAGTCGTTGATAATCGCTTCTTTATTAATTGTTTCAGTTGATCTTGTTGCCCAGGAAAAAGCTCCAGTGCCGAAACTGAAAAGCGTAGTTGTGCAGGAAGAAGATTTCGCAAAGTCGGGAGGTGTAAAGCACCCGGAATTGGAAACTTATTATGATCAGGCCGGAAATTTAATTGAGGAGAAGCAATACAAAAATGGCAGATTTGGCTCGCACGAAAAAAATGAGTACGACAAAGACGGTAACAAGATAAAAGTGACCGAGCTTGACGAAAACGGAAAGGTGCTGAAATACACCGTTTACAAATACGAGAAAGGACTAAAAACTGAGAAAACTGTATTTGGAGCCAACCAAAAAATGAAATCGCGAAAAACCTATCAGTATAAGTTTTACTGAAAATAGTCTCGTCGGTTGGAGCGGTTTCCGGTTCAATAAACTTCACTGTCACTTCAATCATTTTCTCACTTTTTATTAACAACCCATAAATCAGGTATCGAATTTGGTAACTTTACTTTCCTGAAATTTCAGGATTAGAGGAAAATAGAAATTTGATTTAACTGGTTGGTATGATTCCTTTTACACATTTACATGTTCACTCACAATATTCCATTCTCGACGGTGCGGCCAGCGTAAAAGGGCTGATCTCGAAAGCAAAAAAGGATGGAATGACGGCGTTGGCTTTGACCGATCATGGCAACATGTTTGGCTCAAAGGAGTTCTTTGATGTTTGTAAGAAGGAAGGCATGAAGCCGATAATTGGCTGCGAAACTTACGTTGCCGAACAGTCGCGGCATAATAAAAAGGATGCAAAGGTTGACCGTTCGGGCTATCACCTCATTTTGCTTGCCAAAAATAAAACTGGCTACCGAAATCTCCTGAAGCTGGTTTCCCTGGCTTATACCGAAGGTTTTTATTACAAGCCGCGTATCGACAAGGAAATTTTGGAGAAATACAGCGAAGGTTTGATTGTATCTTCTGCCTGCCTGGGGGGCGAAGTCCCGCAGCACATCATGGCAAATAATATTAAGGACGCTGAAGACACAATTCAGTGGTTCAAGTCTATTTTTGGCGAAGATTATTACCTTGAATTACAGCGACACCCCGCTGCTTCGCCGGAGTTGCGCCAAAATGTGTACGATAATCAAGTGTTGGTAAACGCCAAAATTCTGGAGTTGGCTCAAAAACACAATGTGAAGGTTATCTGTACCAACGACTCGCATTTTATTAATGAAGAAGATGCCGATGCGCACGATTTGCTGATTTGTTTGAATACGGGAAAAGATCTCGATGATCCAACCCGTATGCGCTATACCAAACAGGAGTGGTTTAAAACTACTGCCGAGATGAATGAGCTTTTCGCCGATGTTCCTGAAGCGCTGGCTAATACTCAGGAAATTGTGGACAAGGTTGAAAAATTCGAGTTGGATTCAGACCCGATTATGCCAGTTTTCCCGATTCCTGAATCATTTGGTAAAGAGGACGATTACCTGGGAAAATATGACCGGGCACAATTAATCAAAGAATTTGGAGAAGGTGCATTCGGCCGTTTGGGTGGGTTCGAGAAAGTGCTTCGTGTGAAATTTGAATCTGATTATCTCGAACACCTTACCTATAAAGGGGCATACGTTCGCTACGGAAACCCTATTCCGGATGATGTAAAAGAGCGAATCGATTTTGAGCTGAACACCATCAAAACAATGGGTTTCCCGGGGTACTTCCTCATCGTTCAGGACTTTATTAATGCTGCCCGCGAAATGGGAGTGCTGGTTGGACCTGGCCGTGGTTCGGCTGCCGGAGCCGTTGTTTCATATTGCGTAGGGATTACGAATATCGATCCGCTGAAATATGATTTGCTTTTCGAACGTTTCCTGAATCCCGATCGTATCTCGATGCCCGACGTGGATATCGATTTTGACGACGATGGACGTCAGATGGTGCTCGACTGGGTAACCGAAAAATATGGAAAGGACAAAGTTGCTCATATTTGTACTTTTGGTACAATGGCCACTAAATCAGCTATTAAAGATGTGGCGCGTGTACTGAAATTATCACTTTCGGAAGCCGACCGCCTGACCAAGCTGGTGCCCGATGCACCAAAGATGAATTTCGGCATCGCACTTAAAGAGAGTCCGGAGCTTAAACAAGAGCTAAACTCACCGAGCGAGTTGGTGCGCCAAACCCTGAAATTTGCGCAAACACTCGAAGGTTCGGTGCGCCAAACCGGGGTTCACGCCTGTGGAATTTTGATCAGCCGCGATCCGCTTACCGACCATATTCCGGTGATGCCCACCAAAGACGAAGATCTGCTTACAACACAATACGATGGCCATTTTGTTGAAGCCATTGGTTTGCTGAAGATGGACTTCCTTGGCCTGAAAACGCTTTCGATCATTAAGGAAACACTCGAGAATGTTCGACTTTCCAAAGGAATTGAAATTGACATCGACAAAATTCCGATGGATGATCAGGAGACTTTCGATTTATTTAGCCGCGGCGATACAACCGGGGTGTTCCAGTTCGAGTCGCCCGGAATGAAGAAGCACCTTCGGAATTTGAAACCAAGCCGGTTCGAGGATCTTGTGGCAATGAATGCGCTTTATCGTCCCGGCCCAATGGAGTACATTCCGCAGTTCATCCGCCGAAAACATGGTCAGGAGCCTATTGAATACGACCATCCGCTGATGGAACCCTACCTGAAAGATACCTACGGAATTACGGTTTACCAGGAGCAGGTAATGCTTCAGTCGCGTGCATTGGGCAGGTTTACCCGAGGCGATTCCGACTCGTTGCGAAAAGCGATGGGGAAGAAAATTAAGGCCATGATGGACAAGCTGAAAGAGAAATTCAAGGATGGATGTCTCAAAAATCCTGCTTTCATGAGTGGCTTGGATGGAAAGAAAAAGCCTGAAGATCTGATTGATAAAATATGGGGCGACTGGGAAGCATTTGCCAGTTACGCGTTCAACAAATCGCACTCGGTTTGCTACGCTTACGTGGCTTACCAAACTGGTTACCTGAAAGCACATTACCCAGCCGAATTTATGGCGGCCAACATGAGCCGAAACCTGAGCAATATTACTGAAATCACGAAGCTCATGGAAGAATGCAAGCGCATGAACATGAATGTTTTGGGGCCGGATGTTAACGAAAGTTACGCCAAGTTTACGGTAAACAAGGCCGGTAATATCCGTTTCGGAATGGCTGCTGTAAAAGGGTAGGCGAGGGAGCGGTTGACGATATTGTGAAAGCACGAAAGACCGAAGAATTTAAAGACATTTACGATTTTGTTGAGCGGGTAAACCTTCAGTCGGTTAACAAGAAAAACCTTGAGGCGCTGGCTATGGCGGGAGCATTCGACTCGTTTAAAAAGCATACCAGAAGCCAGTTTTTTGCGCCCGACGAGAGCGACCAGACTTTTGTCGAAAAACTAATCCGGTATGGGAATAAAATGCAGTTTGAAAGTGCTAATATGCAACCGTCGCTTTTTGGTGAGGTAATGGCAACCCAATCGGTACAAAAGCCCGAACCGCCAATGGTTCCGGAGTGGGTTGACCTAGTATTGCTTGAGAAAGAACGAAGTTTGGTTGGTGTATATCTCACGGCGCATCCGCTGGATAAGTATAAAGTTGAAATTGATACGCTTACCACCAAAGATGTTTCATTTAAAGATCTGAATAACAACATCGAGGTGCTGAAAGGTCGGGAAATGACTTTTGTTGGAATGGTAAGCGAAGCACGCGAAAGTTTCAGTAAAAATGGTAAGCCATTCAGCTATATTGTTTTAACCGACTACACCGATTCATATAAAATGTTCTTTTTTGCCAAAGATTACGTCGAGTTTGGTAAATATTGCAAGCCCGGACTTTACCTCATGGTACGGGGTGTGGTTCAAAATCGCTTTGGAGGAGATCAGCTCGAGTTCAAGGTAAATCGCATCGAATTGATGGACGAAATTCGCGAGAAATATTTCAAAAGTATCACAATAAAAATACCGCTATCTTCGCTGACCCGCGAGCGAATCAATGAAATTGGCGATCTGACTCTGAATTCCAGGGGAAAAGCATTGCTTAAATTCGATGTCTGGGATCCCGAAACAAAAATGATGGTTAATCTGTTTTCAAGAAATACACGGATCGAAATCACAGATGACTTGCTGGCCTATTTCGAAAAGCATGACGATCTTGCTTTTAAAATTAATTAGGCTATTTTTGTGATGGCTCTCGGATACGTTACAATATTCACAAGTAAAAATATTTAAAATGGCTTTAGAAATTAATGATGCAAATTTTGAGGAACTGGTTCTTCAGGCTGACAAACCGGTTCTGGTTGATTTTTGGGCTGAATGGTGTGGACCATGTCGCATGGTTGCTCCTGTTGTTAACGAGCTTTCCGAAGAATTTTCAGGAAGGTTGATCGTTGGAAAAGTTGATGTTGACAGCAATCCAGGTATTGCTTCAAAATTTGGAATCCGTAATATTCCAACTATTCTTTTCTTTAAAGACGGTGCTGTTGTTGACAAGCACGTTGGTGCTGCTCCAAAATCGACTCTTGCAGCCAAAGTTCAAAGTATTTTGTAATAAGTAATAATTTGAACAAAAAGGCATAGGAATTTTAGGTTCTTATGCCTTTTTTGTTTTTACATTTGGACGTAATAATTACAAAGTAGCCTGGTCAGGCAATTCGAGAAATTAGTATTTAGTGAACAACTTATTTGATATACAGCAGTTTCAGCAGTTTGATAACCTCGAGCTTATCTCGAAAGAGGTTGTTGAAGGCTTCATAACAGGCTTACACCGAAGTCCTTTTCACGGTTTTTCGGTCGAATTTGCCGAACATCGCCTGTACAACACGGGCGAATCGACCAAGCATCTCGATTGGAAATTGTTTGCCCGGACCGACAGGTTGTTTGTGAAGCAATATGAAGAAGAAACGAACCTTAGATGCCAATTGGTGATCGATACGTCATCGTCGATGCTTTTTCCTTTCGAGAAAGGAAAAGGCGCGCGTATCAACAAGCTGGCTTTTTCGGTTTATTCTGCTGCGGCAATCATTTACCTTCTACGTAAACAGAGGGACGCGGCTGGTCTTACGCTTTTTTCTGAAGATGTTGAATTCCATTCCGAAGCCCGTCTTTCGTCGGTACACATCGATCTGTTATATAGCGAATTGGGCAAGTTGCTGAACCAGGAAAATGCACAACTCAACCGAAAGACAAATACGATTGACGCACTGCACATGATTGCGGAGAATATTCATAAGCGATCGCTTGTGATTTTGTTTACTGATTTGATGGGGCATGAGAACCTGGATGAGTTTTTTGAAGCCTTGCAACACATGAGATACAATAAGCACGAGGTTTTGCTGTTTCATGTTTCCGATCATATACACGAAAAAGAGTTTGATTTCAGGAATCAGCCGTTACGGTTTGTTGACCTTGAAACAGGAGAGCACCTCCGTTTTTTGCCACACGACCTGAAAAAAAATTACGAGCGAGCAATGGACGATTATTTTGAAGATATGCGTGTTAGGTGCGGGCAATACCAGGTTGATCTCGCTCAAGCCGACATTAACGAAGATTTCAAGCAAGTGCTTTTGACTTACCTGCTGAAAAGAAAGCGGTTATACTAATTTATCGGCGTCAATAAGATGATGGGTGATTATAGAGTATTCCTTTCTGGCCTCTCAAAAAATAGATGTAGTACTTGTCAATCAGGCAGTTTTGGCTGTAAATAAGGCACGAATCTTCATGCAATATTTCGTCAAACCCGGCCTTTATTTCAGAAGTGATTTTGTCTCCATCCACAAAAATTGCGACTTTATTGGTTTGGTTAAACTGTTCAATGCCTGGCCATAAATCAAATTGAGTCATTCGCGAATTCAGGTTTAAAACATAAGTACTGGGGTGTCCTTCCATAGAAAACGACATTTCTGAAGCGATGTGGTAGTTACTCGAGAAGATATAGGTATCATTTGGTGCAATTGTTTTCTTCAGGCTGTCAACTTTTTGAGCCAGCTGCGACCATCCGATTACTTTATTTGCCGGATTGGATTTTCCAAGCGGAACAATAGTATTCCACGAAGAGGTGAGAAAAGCAAATAAGTTCATGGCCACAAACATCGAAGCTATAACTTTTACTGTGGTTTTCAACTTGTGTTGGTCTATAGAGAAGTGCGCAAATAAAACCGGGATGCCTACATAAGCAAACATTGTCCAGTTGATATAAACACCTGATTTTCTAACGAATGCAACTACAAGAAAAATGAGTAGCATGCAAATCGCCGGAAGTAATAGAAATGTCTCTTCCTTAGTAAAAGACTTTGCTCTGAATTTTCGAAACAACGTTTGGTATTGATAAAAGGGCAGCAAAATTGCAATCTGACCGAGCACGAATTCGAGCACATTTTGAATAATATTTAAAATCGTTTGAGGGTGACTGTGCGCACCAGATAAGGCTACAATATGAGAAACGCCAACTCCGTTATTGGTTAAATTCCAGTATATTACTGGCGAGAATAAAATAGCGGAAATGACGATCGAAATGTAAAACCAGATGCTTTTAAAGATCCATCGCTGGTTGGCCAGGGCATATAAAATGATTGGTAAAAAAATGAGCCACATCGAATATTTCGACAAAGCGCCCAGTCCAACGCTTAACCCAAACAATATCCACCACAACGGATTGGGTTTATGTGTCGCTTTCCAATAAAAAAGCATGGCGCAGGTCCAGAAGAAAAGCAGCGGAGTGTCGGTTGTATAGAACGATGAGATGCTGATGACAAACGGAAATACATTGGAAATTAGTGATGCAACTATGGCTTTTGGCTGACTTTTAAAAATTTCAAGCGCAAGAAAATAGGTTGCTATCGACAATAGTAGGCCCGTTATAACAGCATTTATGCGGACACCCAGAATGGTGTCGCCCAAAAGCAATGTTGAAAAGTGGTTTAAATAAGCAATTAGTGGCGGCTTTGAATAGTACGACAATTGTAAATGTTTGCTCCACAGCCAATACTGGGCTTCTTCCGATTGAAGATCAACCGGGAAATATATAATCGTCAAAGCTTTAGCCAGTGCAAGGAGAAATAAAATTCCCAGCAATCCGTAAAACTTTCGTTTCGAGATTAACTCTGTTTCTGTCATTGTTTCCTGTTTTTCTGAGAACTAACCACCGCTTTTTTCAAAACCAAAAACCAAAATTCGCTGATAATGTAGGTTTTTCGGTTGATCCGGAGTAGCCGAGCGTTACTTCCATTGGGCCTAAATGCGATTTGATTGAATATCTTAACCCAACGCCGTAAGTTGTTTTTACATCATCAGTTAAAAAGAAGCTCGTATCTTGCCACATGATATTGAATAGAGCCGACAGATATTGCGACTTGGTGAATTTGAACCTCAAACCTGTCAATCCGATGTAGGTGTAACTTTGGGCAATACTGAGAGCCGGAAGCCCAACAAAAGGAAGGTGATAATTAAAATATTGAGCGTATGGTTCTCCGCCAACCATTGTCATTCGGGCGATCGGGAATTCCGACGCAGGCAATGCCCGGCCATAAGCATCGAGCATTAGCGAAACATGTTCGTCTAATGGCACCACATTTCGCGATTTGACCAAAACTACCGGATTAATTTGGCTATTGTGATGAAAATCAGTCACCAGTGAAAATTCGGCGTAGGTATTCGATCCACGCGACGGGAAATAGAAGTCGTCGAAGTTGTCGAACGACAGATAAGCGAACGCATTGGTCAGGAAAAACTCCATCTTTCCCGGGTTATCTGCGTTATTTAGCTT
>Ga0116170_10002959_pt1 | contig 16044 bp, 17 predicted proteins | sample AD_JPNHW1_MetaG_FD_89797 | JGI IMG/M metagenome (GOLD analysis project Ga0116170, IMG submission 89797) | Active sludge microbial communities of municipal wastewater-treating anaerobic digesters from Japan - AD_JPNHW1_MetaG | ecosystem: Engineered > Bioreactor > Anaerobic > Digestate | place...
CGATGATCTCAGAGATCTCTGCGGAAGTCTCCATGAGTTTTGCCATGATCGCATGATACTGGCGGCCCCGGCGGAACTGGGACATGCGATCCGCATGCTCGATGTCGTCATACATCTTCTCCATCTCCCGGGTCAGTTCGCGATCATAGTACCGCAGCTCCAGTACCTGAACATTCGCATACTCGATGAGATCGATGAGATCGGTCGGGCTGTCCGGGTTGCAGAGAAGGGCCGAATCCCACGAGAGGATTGCAAGGTCGTCGGTCGTGTAACTGAGGGTGTTTTTAAGGATATCCTCACGGATTTGCGGGGAGATATTGGTTTTCTCCCCAATCAGGAGGGCAACCGGGTCAATGGTATCATCCCGGTGGTCGGTAACATAGATCGAATAATCCTCGTAGAAATCCGGATTGATGGAAAAGCCCCTGATATGCGGACGGATGATCTCGCCGAGCGTCCTGAGATACTGGACATAGAAATCTGCAAGACCTTCCTGCCCGGCGAAGAGGAACGCAATCTTCTCCAGTTCCGCAATTTCAGCATCCGGGTTCTCGAAAATAAAACAGAAACTGATAACCCCGATATCGTAGACCCGGGCAACAACAGAGAATTCAAACGGCCTGCCGTCCCGCTCCACCCGTATCGGGTTCATCTGGATCATGAGGGGCGGATCCTCGAGCATGATCGATTTGGGTTTGACCCTGACGAAACTGGTCCTTGCCGTAAAATAATTTTGTGCAAGCGCTTTTTCCAGCCAGCCGAGGTCGATCTCTCTGCCTATATCGTATATCCGGTAAAACCGGAGCGTGATCATGGATGTATCCCTCCTTTCAGGACATATTTTTGTATCTGCAATAATGAACACCCGGAGAGATAATAAATTCTTGCGATATCCGATCATCAGGAAATCGAACACAGGAATACGGTTTTTTTACTGCCTGCACACCAGCACATACTTTCGCTTGCGGGTCCCACATGATTTAAAAAATGAATAGTTTGATACTAAAACTATTAATCCTTAAAACCATATAGGGCGGTAATGACAGATATTATCAAGGACAGCGTCGCAGAGAACCTTATCGCTCTCCTGCCATTCTACCATAAAAAAATTTTCGGGCCGGGGGGACAGGGTATCACCGGTATGCAGGCAGCGCGGTACCGCTTGCTCGGGGCCCTGATGAAAGGGGAGACTCCCCTTTCCATGTCTGAACTGGGTAAGCGGCAGTACCTATCGAAACCCTACATGACAATACTCGTTGACCAGCTGATCCAGGACGGGTATGTCCGGCGTATCCCCGATCCCGGGGACCGCAGGGTGATCAATATCGCCATTACTCCCGAGGGGAAAACACACCTCACCCAGGCCGCGTCCCGCTATAAGGAGACGATTAAAAATATGCTCTCCGAACTGGACAACGAGGACCTGGAAGAACTCTGCCGGTCGCTTGAAAAACTCAGGATCATCCTCGCTAAGATCAACTAGGGTGACCTATGGGATTGCTTCAAAGGAATAACCGGTCCGGAATAACCGGATACAGAACGAAGAAATGACGTCCAATCCACCTGTTCACGAAGAATTGATCGATTCCTGCGGTGATCCGGGAGATGGCAATATCATCCGCATCGAACGGGTAGTGAAAACATTCACGAGCAGGAATAAAACAGTGACTGCGGTCAATGATGTCTCCTTCACGGTCAGGAGAGGCGAGATCTTCGGTCTGCTGGGGCCGAACGGGGCAGGAAAAAGCACCCTGATACGGATCCTGACGACCCTGCTTGTACCAACATCCGGTACCGCATGTCTTGATACCTATGAGATCACGAAGAGCCCTGAAAAAGTCCGTACCATTATCGGTGTCTGTCCCCAGAACAGCACGCTCGACGTGGAACTTACCGCGTACGATAATCTTGATTTTTACGGCAAACTGGTAAATGTTCCCGAAGAGATTCTCGATAAAAGAATCCGGGAACTTCTCGAAATGACCGGGCTGACCGATCGGGCCCATATGAGAGTCGGAACATTCTCCGGGGGAATGCGGAGGAAACTGGAGATCGTCCGCGCCTTCATCCACCACCCGCTCATCCTGTTCCTCGATGAACCTACTATCGGTCTTGACCCGGAAGCCCGTCGCGAGGTCTGGCAGCAGATTGCTGCCCTCAATCGGGAAAAAACAACCATCATCCTTACGACGCACTACATGGATGAAGCAGAAAAACTCTGCAACCGGATCGCCTTTATCGATAAAGGGCGTCTTGTTGCTCTGGATACCCTTGAAAACCTGAAACAGGTACTCCCGGCAGGAGATTTGATCGAGATTGGTATCGACACGGTGGATGACCGAATGCTGCCGAGAATCCGGGCCAATCCCCTTGTCAGTTCAGCTGAGTTCCGTGATAATACTCTCACCATCTCCGCAAGGAACGGGAGCAGGGTCCTGCCCGCCATCATCAATGTCTTTGATGCTTATTCCGTTCAGATGAACTCCATCGCGATCCATTCTCCCTCGCTGGAAGATGTCTTCATCTACCTGACCGGGAGCAAACTCGATGCAGGAAATAATGAGGGGGCAAAACCGCAAGGCAGGGGGAGACCGGCATGATACGGGGTGCCGTGGCGATATTCAAGCGGGACTTCAAGAAATTCTTAAGTAACCCGTTTGTCGTCATTATGACGCTCATGATGCCCATTATGTACCTGATTATTTTCGGGAATGCAATGGGAGGAACGATCAGCCATATTCCGGTTGCAGTTGTCCAGGAAAAGCCTCCGGATAATAATACACAACTTTTCACGAGCGCCGTGTACGAACTCAACCATATCACGCAGAAAGATAACCCTAAACTTCTCGATGTGACGGTATATTCAGATGAGACTGCCGCCAAAAGGGATCTTGCCAAAGGACTGGTGACCGCAGTCATCGTATTTCCCTCAGAGGTGTCCAATGACCATGCTGTCCGTCTTTACGTGGACAGCTCGGATTCCATCACACCAACGCTCGTTGAGTCCGCAGTCAGTCGTGTTCTTGCTACGCTTAAGGCGAATAACCCGGTTTTGATCAACAAGATCTACGGGGATATCAAATATATCCAGTTCTTCGGCGTAGGGGTTATCATGATGGCAATTTTCACGTCGACCATGTTCGGAGGAGGGATTGCGCTCATCAAGGATCGCGAGAACGGGATCCATGAAGGATATCTGGTCACACCCGTCCAGCGTACCAGCATTATTGCCGGTATCATTTCAAGCGGTACTATCAGGGCATTTATTGCGGGTTTTTCCATCTTTTTAATAGATATCCTCGTGACCGGCATCGTCATCCAGAGCATCGAGGATTTTTTCCTTATTATGCTGGTTATCTTTATCGCCTGTATCGGGGTCACCAGCCTCGTAGTCTCATTCGCTTCGAGGTTCTCCGCCCAGCAGGAGTACGCCTCAACGGTGGCATTCCTCAACCTTATCCTGTTTATGACATCGGGGGCATTTTACCCGGTCATAGGCATGCCGGACTGGCTCCGGTGGATAACGGTAATCAACCCTGAGTATTATGGCGTGGATGCCCTGAGAGGGATCATTCTCAGGGGCCAGGGGATCGATGTGATAGGCTCAGATCTCCTTGCTCTGATAATTTTCTCGGGGGTAATGTTCATCCTCGGGATAGTAACCTACCGCAGGACCCTGGAATAGGATTTTCCAGAATTTTTTTTCGCACATATTTCAAAACCAGTACATATTGAGTGCGAAATAATTCCGGCGTAACGGGAAGAAGCGGGTTACCCGGGTAAAAAATTAAGGAATTCTTACTCCGGTTCCCGGATACCCGGTACTCTTATTACAGACAGGTGCCCATTTTGGTATATTCCAATGTCGCATACTCCGGATCCGGCAGGGTCATGTATCCCCTCACGCAGGATGATGTTTTACTTTTCCCTGCTCGGGTTCTTTGCCATTTTTTCCACCACCATTTCGAAAAACCCGGTTCTCCCACTCTTTACCAAGGCACTCGGGGCAAATGATATGATCATTGGCCTTATTGCCGCCTTCTCACCCCTTGCCGGCATCCTGTTCTCGTTTCCCGTGGGTGTACTTTCCGATCATTTCGGGAGAAGGAGGCTGCTCATTACTGCCGGCGCCGTGTTTCTTATCGCCCCGCTGTTGTACCTGTGGATCACCAACCCCCTGTGGCTTATCCCGGTCCGGTTTTTCCATGGGTCGGCAACCGCCATCCTTGGCCCGGTCATATCAGCAGCGATTGCCGGGCGGTTCCCTGAGAACAAAGGCGAGGTGCTGGGGCAGTACTCCTCGGCAACCCTTCTTGGCAGATCCCTCGCACCAGTGGCAGGAGGGGCTATCATCTCTTTTTTTGTTTTCTTACCGGGTCTTTTACCGTTCCGTATCGTCTATACCGCTGCTGCTCTTGCCGCTGTACCGGTATTTATCATGACCCTGATGTACCGCGAGGACCGGTCTGCTCCCCTGAATGTTCTCCCGTTCGCGGCATTCCGCGAGAGTTTTGTCCAGTTCTTCTCAAATCCCCGGCTCAGGGGCACTGCCTGTGCAGATATGGCAACCTATTTTACATATGGTGCGCTTGAAACATTCCTGCCGTTATACCTCTTCTCACAGGGGATAAACGCCTATCAGACGGGAATCATCTTCGCTCTGCAGGTTCTTGTCATCGCAGCCACAAAACCCGTTTTCGGCATGATTGCCGACAGAATCGACAAGCGCATCCAGATCGGCACAGGTCTTGTCATCACGGGATGTGCGGTGGCAGCAATACCCATTCTCCCGTCGTTCGGCATGTTCCTTCTTGCCGGTTCTGTATTCGGTATCGGTATTTCATTCTCGACCGTTGCGACAAGCGCGTACATTGCGGATATCGCAAAAAAGGAACAGATTGGTGCGTCCATGGGAGCACTCTCATCGATCATGGACATTGGCCAGACCAGCGGGCCACTGGTTACGGGAATTATTATCACTACTGCCGGTTATACAACAGGATTCCTGACCAGTTTCCTTCTGACCCTGATAGTTACGGTTGTCTTTGCCATTTCTGTCAGGAACCGGGCTGTATGAAAAATGAGTCGTTCACCTCCCAAACGTAGTAGTAAACTCTGTCCTGGCGATTGTATGTCCTGTCAATGCCCAATCGATTGATGCCCGGTCCGCTGTCGGCTGGGTGATATCCATATCCACAGCATAGAGACGGAAGATATAGCGGTGTGTCGAACCCATGGGAGGGCAGGGGGGATAATAACCCCGTGATCCTGTGCTGCTCTCCCCCTGCTGGGCATCATTCGAAAGTACCTTGAGAAAGGGCTGGCCTTGTAAAAGCTCCCCGGATTCCGGCGGGATATTGTAGACCAGCCAGTGGGTGAAGGTGCCGGCAGGAGCATCGGGATCATCGACAATAAGAACCAGACTTTTCGCCTCGGAAGGAATCCCGCTCCATGACACCGGGGGAGAGTCCCCCGCACCCTTACAGGTATATACATCGGGGAGAGACGCGCCCTGACTCAGCGAGTCAACCGCGAGGGTTAACGTTTCGGATGACACGGCGGGTTGTACCGGCTGCTGGCCGGACGGTGTTTGCTGTAAGGTGCCGGAAACAGGTTGAACGGTGGACGGCGGTTTCGTTGAAGTGCACCCTCCGGAAATCACCAATACAGACAGGATTATGGCAGAGAACACGAACCAGCGGATATGCATAACCGGAAACGTACATGCCGGATAATAAGCATTCCGGAAAAATGTTTCTGGATGCGGGGAAAATGCAAGGTTCGGCTACTTTTATACAGTCACCGCATCAATAGCTCCTGCGATAAAGGGCCGGCACAGCCGACATTAACGAGGCACTATCATGAACATGCAGAGTACATCGCAGACACTCCAGCCGTCCGGGCCGGTTCCCTTAAGTTTCTGTATCCTCCTGTTCCCTGACGGCACCATTGAACGGATGGTGGATCAACCGCTTGCCGAATACTTTGCAGCCATCCACCAAGCAAGTATGATCTGGATCGATTGCAGCACGCTGGATGATGAGAAGGATATCGAACAGATTGCCCAGACCGCAGGTTTTTCCAAAATCCCTATCCCGAAACTAACCACCGGTTTTTATTCTGCATACGAGGATTACGATACCGAACTGGGCATTATGCTCCCTTCTGTTACCGTAAAGATTGAGAAAATGACGGTTCACCCGTTGTTTGTCCTGATCCGTGAAAATATTGTGATCACGGTCCACAGCGATAAAATAAACCGTCTCCTGCGGTTATCGCGGTATGCACCCCAGTTTTTCAAGCGGATTTCCACGGAAAACGCGCCCGACAAGATCACCCTCATGCTCGAGCGGATCATTGACGAAAACAATGACCGGAACTTTGAGTACCTGCGGGAGATCGAGATGCATGGCGACGCCATCAGCAAATCACTTATTGAAGAGAACCTGGCCAAGAGAAAGATCGCCCACGATATTTACCGGATGAAACATGTATTGATCGATTACCTGAATGTGCTCTGGGCAACGAAAGACGTTGTCGATTCATTGCGCTACGGGGACGCTGATCTTATCACCAATGACGAGAAACTGCTTGGAAGGATCGGTATCCTTTCGGACAATATCGACCGGCATATCGAACTTTCCGAGCAGATGTCCAATGTCCTCTCTTCCGGTCTTGAGGTGATGCAGAGTATTTATAACAACCAGCTCCAGAACCTGAATAACCGGTTTGCCCTTGTCACCGCTTACCTCACGGTCCTCGGCACGGCATTTCTTGTCCCGAACACTATCGCAACCATTGCAGGAAGCGGGATTATGGAAGGTACCATGGCTGCGCAGTGGTGGTACGTTCCCCTGCTTATCGGATCGACCGTGATTGCAACCCTCGTCTCTTTCCTCTGGGTGCTCCATGTCTGGAAGAAGAGAGATGAGGTGGAGTGAGCGGTTCCTTAATTTCTTCTTTTATGAACTTCTCTTTTTTTACCCGCTTCAGTTCAGGTTCAAACCAGGTACCGATACACTGTTTGACAACGCCGAATCCGGCATCGCTGTCCAGAAAGATCGCCCCGATCAGCGCTTCAAGCGTATCCGCAAGGATCGTATTTTCACCATCGCGCCACAGCCCTTTCTCCCCGCGGCCCAGCCGGATGAATTTTTTGATACGTAACCTGCGGGCAACCTTTGCAAGCGTTATATTATCTTCGAGCTGCTCCTTCTCCTGCGTTATACCGCCCTTGGTCTGGATCCCTTTCTCCATAAGAAACAGGATCAGGCCGGTTTTAAGGACGGCATCCCCCAGCGTACTGTATGCCATCTGGTCCATGAGCAGTGTTTTCTGCTGGAGCTGTTCGTTTGCATACGCGGGATGGGTCAGTGCCCGGATCAGGTGCTGTTTTTCAAAAAAATGATAGCCGAGCATCTGCTCGATCTCCGCATGATCGTCTGCATCCATATCAAGATAGTGTTACGGGCGTTTCCTATAAAAACAGACGCCGGGGAAAGGATATTGGTCCGTTTTCTTTGAGGAAACGATTGGCCGCCTCGGGAATTCCCCCTTTTACGGGGTACGATCATCGTTTTTAAATAGGGCAATTGGTAATAGAATGATTGGTAATTCTCTAAAAACGAGGTGTGATACCATGAAAGCAGATGATGCGAAGAAAATCATTGCAACAGCAATAGACAGGGAAGTAGAGGCATACACATTTTACCGTGGCATTGCAGACAAGGTCAAGAGCCCGGCATTGAAGAGCCTGTTCGCAGAGCTTGCCGGTGAAGAGAAGAAGCACCGCGAGTTCCTGCAGGGGATGCTCACAAAGGATATCACGAAGATGAAGTTTGATGCATCGCACGATTACAAGGTGGCAGACACCCTTCCGTCTCCGGTCCTGAGCGTTGACATGAAACCCCTTGAGGGCATTGTTGTTGCTATCAAGAAGGAACTGGAAGCCATGCAGATGTATACCCAGCTCGCGAACCTGGCCAAGGATACCGAGACACAGTTGCTCTTTTCCCAGCTGGCAAACATGGAACGCGGCCACAAGGCACGGCTTGAGGATATTTATACCAACATGGCCTTTCCCGAAGCCTGGTAACCAGAAACCAATCATGGATGCATCCTGCATCCTTTCTTTTTTCCTGATTTTGTAACCTGTCCGGATATTACCGGTATGAACGAAAAGAGGTGATTTTTTTTAGAGAACAAGGTGTTCAACGAGAACTTTAACACCGATCATGATGAGGATCAGCCCGCCGGCGATCTCCATTTTTTTACCGAGAAGATCCTCAAGTTGTTCGCCAAGCATGACACCGGCAAACGAGATCGCGCCACAGACAATTCCTATGATAAGCGCCGGAATGAGCACCGCGTTCCGGAGTATCCCGAAACTGAAACCAACAGCAAGGGCATCGATGCTGGTGGCAAGGGAGAGCGCTACCAAAGGGAAAATTTTGAGTGTATCAACAGGTGCCTTTTCCTCCTCCCCATCGATACTCTCTGATATCATTTTACCGCCTATAATTAGCAGCAGGATGAAGGCAATCCAGTGGTCGTATACGGAGATAAAGCCGAGAACGGAGATCCCTGCGGCCCACCCAAGCACGGTCATGCCACCTTGGAATGCACCAAAGAAGAAGGCGATAAGGAAAGCTGCACGGGTAAGCCCTGACCTGGTGATACTCCCGAGGGCAAGCGAAACGGCAAAACAATCCATCGAGAGTCCGATGCCAATCAGAACCGGGGTCAGGAGATCCATTTGTCCCTGATGAGTAGGTAATGAAATCAGATAAGATCACGCTTGGGGAGGATCTCCCGTGACCAGCCGGGGATCCTCCCGGGCAATACCCAGTGCTTCAAGTGCACTCCTTTCCTTGTCCTTTATCTCAAGCATAACATCGAAATCTGCAGCCAGGGTTGTTGCAAGGAAATGCCGGAAATCATCTGCATTAATATGTTCGGCATGTGTTCCCGCACGTTTACCCGGTTCCTGCAGACTGTAATCGACCATCGGGATACCGTCAGCCGCCTTCCACGTCTGCCTGACTGGTTGGAGCAGGGCTGCAAATTTCTCCCCGTTGTTCAGGAGTGAATGGTGAAACGTATCCATGATGACGGGAATGCCGGTCTGTTTATAAATAGCGAGGCAGTCGCTGATCGAATACAACCGTTCGTCATTCTCGATTACGAGCCGGTTTAGGATAGAGGTGTCAAGCAGCTCATAGCGTTTGACAAACCGTTCAATGCTTGCTGATTTATTGTTGTAGACTCCCCCCACATGGATCTGGACTTTCGCCGAATCGTCAAGCCCCAAAAGGTCAAGCACCTGTACGTGGTACACAAGTTCGGCAATACTGCGCCGGAGTACCCCTTCGTCCGGCGAATTGAGAAGGACAAACTGGTCGGGATGCATCGAGATCCGGAACCTGTGGTTCCGGATATACTTACCGATCCGTTCGAACTCTCCTGAAAAGTACTCCTGCCAGCGGAAAGTACAGACGGGGTGCGAGGCAAAAGGTACCAGATCGGAGGTTACCCTGAAGAAGAGCAGGTGGTACTTCTCATTGTACGCAAGGATTTTTGCAAGGCATGCGAGGTTTTCCCGTACCGTGTCCATCAGCCGGTTGTCGGTATAGGATGAGAGCCGGAATGTGCGGGAAGGTGTACAGCCGATCGTGCGATTAATACAGGGGTAACCGATGCGCATGAAAGGTCTCTGCCTGTTTTTGTTTTTCCTTACTGCGTGGAACCTGCATGCACACAGTCGTACGTATATCAGATATCATCTGCTTCATGAATGCTTGTGGAAATCCAGCGAGGCAGAATTCATACAATAACGTTTACCGCCCGGGAACGGCCCGTCATCGAACACATGACCCAGATGCGCACCACACCGTGCACACAGTACTTCGGTCCGGCTCACACCCCCCGACATATCGGGTGCCAGCCGGATATTGAGCGCGGAGACAGGCGCGTAAAAGCTGGGCCATCCGGTTCCGGAATCAAATTTGGTAACGGAATCAAAGAGATCCGTGCCGCAGCAGACACACCGGTAGATTCCGGGTTCCTTTGTTGCATGATATTTTCCGGTAAACGCGTATTCGGTCCCTTTCTTTCGTGCCACTTCATACTGAACCGGCGTCAGCTGTGCTTTCCATTCCATATCGGTTCTGGAAATTGGAACAACATTCTCAACCGTATTGGTCTCTGTATTGAGAATCGGAAGAAGTGAACCATTTTTATCCCGGGAGGGTACTGTCATAGATGCTCCCATCAGTGGTGGAGATACCGGAACATAGAGTTTGTGTTCGTGCTATCCTGAAAAGGGACCTGTCAAAGCCCGAGGAACCCCAGTATCCTGCTTTTTGTATCATGGTGGAATATCTTGGCCCCCTCACGGATATTCCGGACATCTTCCACGGTATAAAGAATGGCTGGGTAATCCTTCGAGAGAATATCCATAAGGCGCCCCAGTTCAGGACGCGGGACAATCATGAAGATGATAGATACGGTGTTTGAGAAACTGCCGGAACCTTCCATCCTTGTCATGCCATAACCGAGCCCTGCCAGCTTTGCAATAAGCGGCTGAGGATCATCAGGAGTAATAAGCCGGACGATCACGTGACCAAGCGAGATGATCTTCTCGATCTCCATACCGAGGAGTGTACCAAGCCCGTAACCGGCAAGATAGGCAAACAGGTTCCAGTAATCTGAAAGATTCGTGAGGACAAGGCCGGTAGAAAGGAGCCAGATACCTGTTTTTGTGATACCGATACAGGCAGCCAGGTTGGCATGCCCCCGCGCAATATAGATGGTCCTGATGGTTTCAAGACTTGTTTCAATAATCCGGGCAATAAGGATGAGCAGGGGAATTGCTGCAGTCATCCCGATAATTCCAGTGCCGATGATGTGCCACTCCCAACCAGAAGTATCGTGCCGGGGATCTTGAATATCTTGCGGATTACTCCGCGATTACCTGATCACAAAGTATTGACCGGTCTCAGGTACCAGGTTTATCCGTTCGGGGAAACTAACCAAAAGAACAGGAATATCCCGGTATGACCTTTGTATGCCAGCGCTGTGGTGACTGCTGCAGTACCATGGGAGAGATCATCAGCATACAGGAACAGGTCCGTCCCTTCGAATTCCGGATTAGGTACACCGATGGCGAGGAACGTCTCGTATCCGTGGACATGGATAAAAGAGAACTTTTCAGCCGTGAGCCCCGGAATGAAAAAAAGTCACCCGCATGCCCCTTTCTCAGGCTGCGGGAACCCCATGAACGCATCTGTACTGTACATGCAAGCCGGCCTGAACTCTGCCGTATGTATCTCTGTTCCCGGGTCCTGATTCTCAACAAGGAGGGGAAGAAGGCCGGGCGGGTGCTGCACGGGACCCGGTTCTTCACAACAGAAGACAGGGCACTTCTCGACATCTGGCGCCGTTCCTTCAGTGATCGTGATCAGCCTGACGATGAACAATGGGAAAAAACCATAGAGAATGTCTTCACGCGGGCAGGATACCGTGTCATCCGGTAAGCGGGAGAGCAAATGTATTCCCTACATCCGTGATCCTGCGGAAAGTTTATTCTGCGCTCCGTAAAGCATGTATCAGTGCATCACCGAATTCACGGGTCCCGGCGCTCCCTCCCATGTCACGGGTGCATATCCCTTTGTTGAGCACCTGCCGGATGGATGACTCGATATGCGCAGCTCCACGGGAATCGCCGAGATGGTCAAGGAGCATGGACACGCTCCGTACCGCAGCAATCGGGTTTGCAATATTTTTCCCGGCAATATCGGGAGCACTGCCGTGAACCGGCTCGAAGAGGGCGTGGTGATCGCCGATATTGGCACTGGGGACAAGGCCGAGACCTCCCACGAGATATGCCGCAACATCGGAAAGGATGTCCCCGAACATGTTCGTTGTCACCACGACATTGTAGTTCTCAGGGTGCTGGAGGAGGTCAAGCGAGAGAGCATCGATGAAACGGTCGTTACAGGGAACCCCGGCCGCTTTTGCTTCGGCAAGGCAGATGTCGCGGAAAAAGACATCCGACTTGATGACGTTTGCCTTGTGCCCGATGGTCAGGAGTCCGTTCCTCTGCCGGGCGAGATCGATCGCCTTACGGACTATCCGTTCGCTCCCTTTCCGGCTGATGATCCGGAGCGTGGTGGCACGGTCGGCGGTCAGTTCTTCAATTCCCGAGTAGAGCCCCTCGGTATTCTCGCGGACGATCATGATGTCGAACCTGTCGTTTTTGACCGGGCGGAGATTGGCGTAGAGATCGAGGGCTTTGCGGATCCGCAGCACAACGCTCTGGTAATCCTTCATCGGGGGCGTAGTGACTGCACCGAAGAGGATCGCGTCCGCAGTCTTAAGTTCCGCAATATCCGGGTCCGTGCAGGGACAGCCGGTCCGCTCCCACCTGCCGTACCCGACATCGACCTTGAAATACTCGTACTCGGGATGCAGCCGTTCCAATATACGGCAGGCAACCGGAATCACCTCGTGGCCAATCCCGTCCCCTTCCACAACCGCAATCCTTGTCATTGAGCTCTCCAACGGGTGACCAGATCCCTGACCGCTGCATATATTTTCGCGGGATCAGCGCCCCAGTGAACCACCGTACCCCACTGCCCGTTCCACGAACCGGTACCTTCCCGTTCTTGCCGGCAGCAGCGGGCAATGAACGGTTCCTCCCGGACGCATTCGAGCGGGCAGATGTTGATGAGATGGAAATCCGTACCGTAACATTCGGTATAGAACTGGGATGCCGTCAGGCAGCCGGCAACCTGCTCGCCACCCTGCATGAAATCAGCGTCAAGCGTCCTGTCAAATCCTGCCGCCCGGCAGGGATACACATCTGCATGTACTTCTGTGATGTCCCTGACATGGTGGCAGAACTGTACGGACAGATTCCCGAAGAGACCGGCATTCTCGAGTTCGCGGATACAGGATGAAAGACTGGGCCGGGGCGGACTCACGTCATACACATGGATCCGAAGGAACCCCGAGAGGTCCGGGTCAAGGACGAATGTCTGGTGCTCGTCATGACCGGTGAAGATCGTGCACCGGTATCCCGTATCGAGAGCCAGTTCCACGAGCCCAGTACGGTTATGGAGGTTCACTTTTTCAGGATAGTGGTACACCTCGTTCTCCTGCGCAAGCACCCGGGACGAGAGAACGGTCCGCATCATGCCCTTTTTTTCCGTGTCGAGCGTCACTTCCAGTACCTCGTGTCCCCTGGGCGTGTCCCGCAGGAGCCAGCGGCTCAGGAAGTAGACCCTGTCTTTGCAGGGTTTTGAGGAGGCGTGCCCCACATGCTTGCAGTGTTCGGGAAAGATCATCTGCCTCCCCTCCAGTAGTTCACCAGCCCGCCCGCAGTAAGGATCTCCCTCATCCGCGGGGAGAGTGGCCGGACAGGGTACTGGCTGCCGCCCGCTGCCACCCAGCCATCTGCAAGATCGAACCGCACCGTCTCTCCTTCAATACAGGAGAGACTGCATTCAATGACTGGGAGCCCCACATTGATGGCATTCCGGAAAAAGATCCGGGCAAAGGACGGTGCAATGACTGCAGAAACCCCCGCTTCCCTGAGCGCTATTGCAGCCTGTTCCCGCGACGATCCGCAGCCGAAGTTTTTCCCTGCAACGATAACCGCACCGTTCAGCTGCCCGGCAAGAGCTGCGTCGAGATCCTCAAAAACATGGGAGACCCAGACACTGTGATCCCGGGTCCGGAGATACCGTCCGGCAATAATCACATCGGTATCGATATCCGGCCCGAGACAGACTGCATGACCGGCGCCCCGCATTCAGTCCACCTCCGGTTCCGTAATCTCCCCAGAAAGAGCGCTTGCGGCCGCTGTTGCAACCGATGACAGGTAGATCTCCCCGCCGACACCCATGCGGTTTTTGAAATTCCGGTTAGCCGTCGAAAGACAGACCTCTCCTTCGCCCAGGACGCCCATGTGGGCCCCGAGACAGGGGCCGCAGCCCGGTGCGCCGATCGTGCATCCGGCTCCCACAAGGTCCGCAAGTACACCGGTCCGGATCGCTTCTGCAAGTACTTCCCGGGATGCCGGAACAACGATCGTCCGCACTGCGACTTTCTTTCCCTTCACAATTTTCGCAAGACGGGCAAGATCAGAATACCGCCCGTTCGTGCAGGTACCGATAAAGACCTGATCAAGGGACAGGCCGGCAAGGTCCTGTACGGGTTTTACCTTATCCACCCGGGGGGAGACCGCAACAAGCGGGACGATATCGGCAAGGTCGAATTCCAGTTCACGGCTGTAGGTGCAGGGTTCCGGTACCTGCGGTCTGACCTTCTGCCCAGCAGCGGCGAGATAATTCACGGTCACGTCATCGGCATAAAACATGCCGGTCTTTGCACCCGTCTCCACCGACAGGTTGCAGAGCGTGAGCCGGTCATCCATGGGGAGGGTCTTTGCCCCGTCCCCGACAAACTCAAGGGCGCAGTAGGTGCCGCCATCCATCGTAAGCCTTCCCACATAGGAGAGGGCGAGATCCTTTGCTTCTGCCCCTCCCTTCAGGGAGCCGGAGAGATGGATCCCGATCGAGTCCGGCACCCGGAACCAGGTTTCACCGGTAAGCCAGATAGCCGCCATGTCCGTTGCGCCGACACCTGTGGCAAATGCCCCGAAGGCGCCGGGCGTGCAGCTGTGCGAATCTGCCCCCACCACCACTTCTCCGGGAAGGACGATCCCTTCGCTCATCAGCTGGTGGCAGATCCCCCCACCGATATCGGAGAAGTGCAGGAACGACCCGCAGGCAAACTCACGGAGTTCGTGCTGGAGGGTTGCGGTAGTCGAGTTGTTTGCGGGAACTATGTGATCGAAACAGACATAGATCTCCGGAAGGTCACTGAGCCGCTCCGCACCCATCTGCTTCCATGTTTCAAGCGTCAGTACGCCGGTACCGTCATGTACATAGGCCCGGTCAACCTTCCGGTCCACATACTCGCCGGCTGATGCACCGAGGATCCGTTCAGACAACGTGCTCATGGGGGGGTCTCCCTTACTTTACGGATGAGTTGCCGAAGAACCTCAGGGGTTATATGACACTTATGTTCGGAATAGTCCTTGACCAGATCGAGCACCCGGCAGACCTGTTTTTCCGAGAGTTCACACCCCATGGACTCCACTACGTGCTCAAGCGCCTTTTTCCCGGTATGCTTCCCGAGAATGAAATGCCGTTCACCTCCCACAAGGTCCGGAGGGAAGTACTCATAGGTTGAAGGGTCTTCGAGGATGGCGGCAATATGTATCCCGCTCTCGTGCGAAAACGCGAGTTCACCGGTGACCGGCTTGTTGCGGGGCAGGATGATGCCGGAATATTTTTCAACCAGGTGCGAGAGCTGTGTCAGGGAAGAGAGGTCGTACCGGTCGATACCTTTCTTCATCCGCAGGGCGATGAGCAATTCTTCCAGTGATGCATTCCCTGCCCGCTCCCCGATCCCGTTTACCGTGGTGTGAAGCTGGAACGCGCCGGCTTCAGCAGCGGTGATGGTGTTTGCCACCGCACACCCCATGTCATTATGGCAATGGGCGCAGAAGGGACGGTCGACTGACGCGATGAGTTCGGTCATGATCCGGTGCATCTCGGAGGGAATAAGACAACCTACGGTATCGGCAAAACTGAGAAGGACTGCTCCATGTTCTGCTGCGCTGCGATAAACCTCTTTGAGGAAGGGAAGATCGGTGCGCGAGGCATCCTCTGCAGCAAACCTGACCTGAATACCGTGGTCCTTTGCAAAATCAATCATTTTCAGGGAGTCTTCGAGCACTTCCTGCCGGGGCTTTTTGAACTTGAGCCGGACGTGAAGCTCTGACGTCGGGATAAAGATGCTCACCATATCGACATTACAATCGACAGCGGTCTGGATATCCTCTTTACGGGCCCGGGAGAAACCGCAGATGCGGGCATCGAGACCGAGGTTTGCGATCGCTCTCACGCCCTGTATCTCATTTGCGGACACGGCAGGAAAACCAGCCTCGATTACCTCGATACCCATCCCGTCCAG
>Ga0116170_10002963_pt1 | contig 16028 bp, 8 predicted proteins | sample AD_JPNHW1_MetaG_FD_89797 | JGI IMG/M metagenome (GOLD analysis project Ga0116170, IMG submission 89797) | Active sludge microbial communities of municipal wastewater-treating anaerobic digesters from Japan - AD_JPNHW1_MetaG | ecosystem: Engineered > Bioreactor > Anaerobic > Digestate | place...
CAGGGCGATTTCCCCGGAAAACCGCCGCGAACGGTTCGGGGAACTGTCCCTACCCCTGCGACCGCACTTTCAATTGAACCGTTCCGGCCAAGCTGTTGATTGCGATGTTGTCTGGCCAGACCCGTGTCCCCAGACGCATTTACACAATCAAAGACTATATTGCCCAGTTGCGCAATTGCTGACAAGAGGTTTATGCTATCGCGTAACGTGATTTGATGGCTGTCGGTTGGACACTAACGAAGAGAGGGGCCTCATGAGCAGGAAAGGTTCGCGCATCGGTCGTTTAGTCGTCATCTGGGCATGCGGTTGCGGAGGGATTCTGCACGCCGCGGATCGCACCTGGAATTCGGGCGCCAGCGTCCAGTGGACCAATGCCGCGACCTGGGTGGAAGGCGCGGTGCCGACGGCCGACGACAGCGTGTCGCTCAATGTCGCGGGTTCCATCACGATCGCCAGCGGCGTCGACGCCGTCGCCGGCACGGTCGCGTTCAGTAACGCCGTCGGCACCTCCCAGTACCTCTTCATCAGTGACGGGGGCAGTCTGAAGGCGAACGGGGCGGTCACCGATCCCGGGGCGGGATCGGCGTTCATCCGAATCAGCAACACGGCGTCAAACAAGGCCGGCAGCGTCCTTTCCGCTTCCTCTCTGGCGGCACAGGAGATCTCTCTGGTCGCCAATTCCACGGGCCCCCAATACCTCACGACGGGGTACGACATGAACCTGTCCTCGTGGCTCAGCGTCAACAACGGAAGCGTCAACTACAGCCACATCGTTCGGCAAACGAACGGGACCATCAGCATCGCCAACGGCGGCTCCAGCTACAGCCTGGTCCTGATGGATTCGGACAAGAAGCCGTCCGCCGGCACCTTCGGGCGCTACATCCTCGACGGCGGCACGCTGAAGGCCGAGCGCATCGGCGTGGCGTGCAACAACGGAAACAACAACGGGGTCAACCGCTATGCCGGCACCGGCATCTTCGAATTCAACAACGGCACGGTTCAGCCCCGCACGAGCGGCGCGACCGTCAGCTTTCACAACGGCAGCGCCTTCGAGGACTACAACGGCAGCGGCACCAGGGACACGCAGTTCAACACCAGCAAGCCGACCACCGTCGAACTGGCGCAGACAGGCACGCACACGTTCTATGCGGACGGCGGCGGCTGCAAGATCTTCATTTCCCCTTCGGCTCAAGTGGTCGACAAGGCGGGCCAGGCCGGCACCCTTCTCAAGACCGGCGCGGGCGACTTGACCTTCACGGGCGGCGGGCTGGCGGCGACCAACGCGTGGACGGGCGACACCACCGTGACGGCGGGCCGCGTCCAGGTGGACTACAGCCAGATCGCCGGAGCGGCCGGCGGCCTGGCCCTGAACAACGCCTACAGTCCCGCGTCCAAGCTGGTCCTGAACGGCGGCGGCTTTGATCTCACCGGCCGCGGCAACGCGACGAACAGCGTCTTCGGCGGCCTGACGCTGCCCGTCGGGACCTTCGGACCGCTCACGCTGACGCTGCCGTCCACGGCGGGCCTGGTTGTCGGTCAGCGCGCCTTGAACGCGTATCTTCCGACGAACGCCTATATCCGCCGCATCCTCGGCGGCACGCAGATCGAGCTGAACGCGATGAGCACCAGCACCAGTGCCCAGACCGGCCAGACGGTCACGTTCGAAGCGGCGGGCTTCACCAGCGAGCAGACGGTCAGCAACGTCGAGTTGCAGGCGGCCGCCTCGACCGTCAGCGTGAATCCGGCGGGCGCGGGCACGCTGCTGACCTTCGTCAACGTGTCGGGGCCTGGCGGCCTGACCAAGAGCGGCGCCGGCGCGCTGCGGCTCGCGGGCACGATCTCCTACGCGGGCACGAACATCGTCAGCGCGGGCACGCTGGACTTCGCGGGCAGCGGGACCGTCACGCTGACCAACAAGATCGCCGGCTCCGGCACGTTCCGCCAATCGGGGACGGGGACCACGATCATCCGGGCCGTGACGAACAGCCTCAACAGCTTCAACGGCGCCGTCGTGGTGGACGCCGGCACGCTCCAGCAGGGCTACGGGCTATCGGAGCAGTACCGCGGCTTCAACTCGGCCGCCTCCTACACCATCAACGGCGGGGCGACGATCGTCACGGCGCGCGACGCCATGAACGGCGGGGCGACGTACATTCTGAACGGCGGCACGCTGAAGATCTCTGCCGCCGGCGGCGCGCAGTGCCTCGGCCCCCTCTTCCTGAACGGCGGAACGCTCGTCACGGCGCGCGGATGCGGCGACCCCTGGAACGCCTTCTTCATGTCCGGCAACGTCACCGTGACCGGTGCTGCGCCGTCCTATATCCAGGCTGATGCCGGCCTCTATAACGGCGTCCATCTGACCTTCAACATGCCGTCGGACGGCTCTTTGCGCACCTTCCGCGTCGAAGACGCGACCGGCGACGCTGCCGCCGATCTGACGATTTCGGCGAATCTGCTGAACAGTTCCCATACGTCCAAGCTGGCGGGGCTGGTCAAGACCGGCGCAGGTGCGCTGCTCCTTTCCGGCTGCACCAACAGCTATGGCGGCGCGACGATCGTCAGCAACGGCGCGCTGCTGGTGAACGGGGGCCTTCCCAATTCGGCGGTCACGGTGGCCGCGGGCGCCTCGTTCGGGGCGACCGGCATGAAGGCCTCGAAAGTCGCTTCGCTGACATTGGCGGAAGGCGCGCGCGCGGTCTGGAGCTATGACGGCGCCGCCCGCGCCGCCGGCCGCATCGACGTCCTCGGCCTGCTGACCCTTCCCGCTGCGGCCACGCTCGACGTGAGCGGCGCGGGATTCCTTTATACGGGGCAGGTGCTCTTCACCGCCGGGGCGTTCGCGGGCGCGACGGACCTGAGCGCTTGGACGATCAACGGCGCGCCGCACGGAAGCAGCGTGGTCCGCGTCGGGAACCAAGTGGTGCTCAACACCAATCGCGGAACCCTGGTCCGCATCCTGTAGCCGTCAGTCAAAAAGCGACTGCCAGAGGCCGCTGCGGGTGACGCGGATCATGTCGCGCTCGTAAGCGGCGGGGACGGAGAGGCGGAGCGTTTCGCCTGAGCGGCTGACCGGCACCGGCACCAAGCGGCGCCAGCGGCCGTTCTGGACCTCGCCCGCTTCGGCGGTCATTCTCGTTGCGGCGGTTCGGGCGATCCGGACGTCGCCTGCGCCGAGGGGCAGCACGAGGAGATTCTTCGCCTCCGCGAGCGACCCGCCGTCCTGGGCAACCGCAAAGAACCGGGCCGTACCGCTGAGGAGTTCGCGCCCGCCTTTGCGGACGGCGCCCGCGCAACCGGCGGCGCGCAATGCGCCGTCATGCCCGACGATCAGCACGCACTCGCCGCCCTGCGGCAGCGCGACCTCGAAGCCGCCCAGGTTGCCGTTCCACGACTCGCCGTTCGTCCGCGACGCGATCCAAGCGTCCGACTCTTCCCCGGGCACGCGGAACACGTGCAGCCCGGGCGCGTCCGCTTCGGCGGGCAATCCCTCAATGCCGGCGGACTTGAGGAAGGCCAGATAAGTGGCCGCGCCATTCGTGGGGGCCACGTCCAGCTCGACCGGGTCGGCGTTGAACCAGACCTGTCCTTTCCCCAGGCGGTAGCGCGTCAGGACCGGCGTCCCCGCGGCGGCCGCGAGCACCTCGGCGCCTGCCGTTCTCACGGTCAGGAACGGGCGCGCGGCGCAAGCGTCGTTTAAGGCGGGCGGCAGCTCCAGCGGTTTCGCGCGCGGCTCGCCGAGGGCTTCGACGCCGCAGAGGCGCGGCAGGCGGTCGCGCCGCGTGGGATGGCGCTGGGCGTCGTACGAGAGATCGCCGGACACGTAGAGGCTGCCGCCCGCTTCGACGAAACGGGAAAGGTGCGCGAGCGCGGCGTCGCTCGGATCGAACGGCACGGGGTAGATCAGCGCCTTGGCTTCGCGCGGCAGGCGGTCGAGCGCGCCGTCGGGCAGGAGACCGAATCCGGCGCGGCAGGCGACCAACAGATCAGCCGATTTGTGGAAGGCGCGGATCACAGCTTCGCGCGCACCGCTCTGGCGGCCCGCGTCGGGGATCACGACGTACACCGCGGGCGTCACCGACGCCGGCTTCAGCGCGCCGAAGGTCAGCGCCATCGCACGGTAGAGCTGGGCCGTGGGCCGAAGCACGCCCGTCTGATGCGCGAGGCCGCAGGGGAAGACGCCCTTCATGGGGTCGCGCCAGTGCCAGCAGGACAGGCAGGCCGCGCCGAGGCCGAAGGCGTGGTGCGCCTGATACGAGAAGCGCTGATCGTACGACTCGTCGTCGTCGCCCATGCCCCACGGATCGGCGGCCTTGAACGTCGGATGGTTCTTGGCGCCGAACTCGCCGAGGATGAACGGCTTGCCGAGGCCGCGCAGGTCCAGGTCCTTGAGCTCGGCGGAAAAAGGGGCGGGCTTGCCGTAGTAGTGGCGGTCGGTGAAGTCGAGGTCGAGCGAGGCGATGACCGGGTCTTTCATGGCCGCCGTCTTTCCCGCGTGGCCCCAGCCCTGGCTCCAGCCGACGGCCGCCAGCCCGGCCGGGTTACCCGCATGGATCGCGGCGGCGTTGGTCGCGGCCCACGCGCGCTGGGCGAGCGTCATGTGCCACCAGAACCGGGTTGACACGGGATCGTCCCAGGCGCCTTCGGGCTTGGCGGGCTGCCCGAACGATTTGACCAGGGCGGCGTCGTCCGAGCGGAACGACGGCTCGTTGCAGATGTCGATCGCGAAGCCTCGCACGTCGCGGTAGCGCTCGGCGATCTCGCGCGCGGTCTGGCGCTGCTGGGCGAGCGTCTGCGGGTCGGCCGTGTTGCCGAGGTTGGGCGTGTGGTAGAAGACGAGCCCGAACTTCTGCGCCAGCTGCACCATCGCGTCGCTGATGCGCTTGTCCTCCTCGGCCTTGAAAGGAACGAAGCAGCGGGTCCAGCGCAGGCCCGCGTCGCGCATGGCGCGGTAGTCGCGCTCGAATCCCAGCGGCGACCGCGCTGTGACCGAACCGTTCTGGCCCCAGTAATTCTGGCATCCCATCAAGAACTGCGGGCGGCCGTCGATCACGAAGCGCGTGCCGTCTTTCGCGAACTTCGGGCCGCGGGCGATCACGTCGGGGCTCCAGACCACGAACGCGGCCTGCTCGATGTCCAGCCGTCGGCCGTTTTCCCACAGTTCGGCGGCGACGCGGTAGAAGTCGGAGGGCTTTCCGGGGAGGGGCCACGTCGCCTCGACGGCGAGCGTTTCGCCGCGCTTGACCGCGATCGGCCGCGTGAGCGTCGCGCACGGGGCGGACGCGCCGTCGGCCGTCACCACGAAGCGGACTTCCGCCGCGTGGTCCTCGCGCCCGAAATCGCTGACGCGTGTCCGCAGCGTCACCGTCTCGCCGGCGCGGTAGCAGGCGTAGGCGGCCTCGGACTCATGCACGTAGAAGCGGCGCAACAGGGTTTCGGTCACCGGTGCAAGCACCTGCGCGAGGGCGGGCGACCCGGCGGCGAAGAGGTCGCGGTTGGTCACGCCGAAGCAGGCCCAGGACGAGCCGGCGAAGCAGTCGGCGAAATGGTGCGTGACGGCGCCGGCGTGTCCGCGCGGCCGGCCGTCTGCGTCGGCGCAGGCGAGCAGCGGCACCCAGCGGGCGCGGTTGGGGCCGAAGCCGTGGCCGTTCAGCCCCAGCATGGCCGTCGCGGAGTAGCCGGCGAGCGGCGCCTTCCAAGCGAAGGCGGCGATCACGGCTTGAGCCTCGGCCGGCGTGGTCGCGGCCACGCGGCGGAGCGGGAACGCGCCGTCGAACACGCCGATCTGCTCCGGCTCCGGCCACAGCGCGTCGCGGATGCGCGCCCAGCGCGTGTTGATGCGGGGCGTGGGCAGGCGCACGTCCGCGAGCGGATCGGCCTGCACGCCGAGTCCGGCCAGCGAGACGGTGTGGGGCTGGTTCCGCTCCGCGATGTCCACGGCGACGCCGAAGCTGATGTGCGCGGCCGAAGCGGGCCGGAAGCAGTCCCCCAAGCCGCCGCGGCCGACGCTGGGATTGTCCGGCCAATAGACGAACTGCGCGGGCGTGAGGCGGTACTAGCGCCACTCGGCCGTCAGATCGACCGCTTTGTGCCAGCGCGAGCCGTCGGCCTCGCTCCACTCGATCCACATCTTCGAGGTCTGCGCGTCGCCTTTGGCCCAGAAGCGCGTCACCGCCCAGTCGGGCGGGAGGCTTTTGCCGAAGCCGGACAGTCCTCCCGTGTCCCAGCCGGTGAGGCCGGGCGTGGCGAGCGCCACGCCGGGCAGGCCGCGCGGGCCTTCGACGGCGTTGAGGCTCGGTCCGTCCGGGCGGTTGGAGCTCGGTCGCCAGGCCTTGACGTCCTGCGGGGCGAGCAGGGTCAGCGCCGCGTCGGGGATCGGCAGATCGTCCGGGTTGAGCCAGGCGTCTTTGGCGCGGACGAGCGGGCGGTCGAACGCGTAGCCGCCGGTCGAGAGGAAGGCCCCGCCCCGTTTGAGGTAGTTGACGAGGGCGCTGTGCGCGGCGGCTGGGAAGGCGTCACCCGTCGGGATCACCAGCAGGTCGATCTGCGCCGGGTCGAGGAAGCGGCGGTTGGCGATCTGTTCGGGAGTCGCCGCAAAGGCGGCATGCCCGGCCGCGGCGAAGGCGGACACGAGCGTTGCGGGGTCGGAGGCGCAGGCGGAGGGGGCGGGCGGGGCGTCCATCGCCAGCACGGCGATGCGGCCGCGGCCAGCGGGGCGCGGCGGCAGCGCCGCGAGCCAAGCGGCGGCGCTGCGGGCTTCGGCCGCCTCGCGTTCGCGGCGGGCGCGGTCGGCCGCCGCGGGCTGGAAGGCGGTGGCAGCGGGGCCGAGCTCGACCTGCGCGTCGTCGAACCACGCGGTGCCGTGGCCGTTGAGGCAGAGAATCGCCACCATCTTCGCTGCGCCGCCGGGCGCGGTGGCGGTGGACGTGATCCATCGCCAGTCGCCGGAACCGGAGGCCTTGGCGGGCGAATCGGAATACGACAGCCGCTTTCCGGCGGCGTCGAAGAAGTTCAGCGAGACGTACGCGCCCGCGCCGTCGCGCACGCGATCCGTGCGGACCCACGCGCCGATGGTATAGGCGGCATGCGGCTTGAGCGGCTGCACGGGGCGCGAGGCGGAGTACCACTCGACCGGGGCGCCGTCCGCGACCTTCAGCTTGAGGGAGGCGGCCGGCGAGCGGTACACGGCGGTGTCGGCCGCGCAGGTCATGTTCGCCTGATGCGAGCACTGCCAGCCTTCCGCTTTCGCGTCGCGTCCGCCGTAGAAATCGATCCCGCCGTTTTCAAGCAGGTTCGGCGAGGCGGCGTGCACGGCGACCCAAGACAAACAAAGGAACGGGAGCGGCATCCATCGGTTCATGGCGATCCTTTCAGCCCATCGGCTCAGACTTTCTTTGAGTGTACCCCATGATGTCTCGCGGCGCAACACGGCACAAAAAACGGCGCGCCCGGTGAGGGGCGCGCCGTTTCTGGGGAGACGGGCGGCTAGCCCAGGATCGCTTTGAGATCGGCCTCCGCGGTCGTGATGGGCTTGAGACCGAACTTCTCGACGAGCACGTTCAGCACGGTCGGCGACACGAAGGCCGGCAGGCTGGGCCCGATGCGGATGTTCTTGATGCCGAGCGCGAGCAGGGTCAACAGGATGCAGACCGCCTTCTGCTCGTACCAGGAGAGGATGAGCGAAAGCGGCAGGTCGTTGACGCCACAGCCGAAGACTTTCGACAGCGCGACCGCGACCTGGATCGCCGAGTAGGCGTCGTTGCACTGGCCCATGTCGAGCAGGCGGGGGATGCCGCCGATGTCGCCCAGCTTGGCCTGCAGGTGGTTGAAGCGGTATTTGCCGCAGGCGAGCGTCAGGATGAGCGTGTCCTTCGGGGCCTTCTCCACGAACTCCGTGTAGTAGTCGCGCCCGAGCTTGGCGCCGTCGCAACCGCCCACGAGGAAGATGTGTTTCACCGCGCCCGATTTGACGGCCGCGACCACCTTGTCGGCCACGGAAAGCACCGCGTTGCGGGCGAAGCCGGTCAGCAGCGGCTCGCCCTTGACTTCCTGTTGCCAGCCGCCGAGCTTGACCGCGTGGTCGATCATGGCGGAGAAGTCCTTGTGGCCGGCCGAGTCAGCCGCGATGTGCGTGACGCCGGGCCAGCCGACTTCCGCCGTGGTGTAGAGGTTGCCCGCGTAAGTGGGCTTGGGGGGCATGAGGCAGTTGGTGGTGTAGAGCACGACGCCGGGCAGGCCATCGAACTCCTTCTGCTGGTTCTGCCACGCGGTGCCGTAATTGCCCTTGAGCTGCGGATACTTCTTGAGCTCGGGGTAGGCGTGAGCGGGCAGCATCTCGCCGTGCGTGTAGACGTTGACGCCCTTGCCCGCGGTCTGCTCCAGCAGCATTTTGAGGTCGTGCAGGTCGTGGCCGGTGATCACGATGAAAGGGCCCTTCTCGCGCGTCGTGGAGACCGGCGTCGGAACCGGGTGGCCATAGGCCTCGGTGTTGGCCGCGTCGAGCAGCGCCATGCACTTGAGGTTGACGTTGCCGAATTCGAGGATCAGACCGAGCCACTCCTCGACGCTGTGGGTGTCGCCGAGCGCCTTCATGCCTTTGAGGAACCAGGCCGAGACCTCGGGGTCGATTTTGCCGAGCACGCGGGCGTGATGGGCATAGGCGGCCATGCCGCGCAGGCCGAAGAGCAGCGTGGAGCGGAGCGAGACGATGTCCGGATCGCCGTGGAAGAGGTCTTCCGGCTTGAACGCGGCGGCGCCTCCGGCCTTGGCGATTGCGCCCTGAATGCGGTCGCGCATCGTCTTGAGCACCGTCTCATCGAAGTTCACGTTGGTGACGGTCATGAACAGCGCGGCCATGAAGAGCGCTTCGGAAGAGCGGCAGGCCGGTTTCCCGTCGAGGGCGCGGGCCAGCGTGATCAGCCCCGCCGTGATTTCGTCCTGAACCTGAGCCACTTCGGGTTTTTTGCCGCAGACGCCGCCGCGGGTGCAGCCCTTGCCACCTGCCGTTTGCTCGCATTGGAAACAGAACATCTCGCTCATGGTGTTGCTCCTTTGTGGTTTTGTGTTCGGGTTGTTGAGATTGCGGAAGAAAAGCATGCGCCGCTCGGACTATTCCTCTAGAATCGCGCCGTCGGTCGAGATCGTGACCACGTGCCAAGGGATCATCTTGCCGCTGCGGACGAGCGCCTGCTGGACGGCGTTGGCGAGGCCCCCGCAGCAGGGCACCTCCATGCGCAGAACCGTGACGCTGCGGACATCGTTGGCCTGCAGGATCGCGGTCAACTTTTCGCTATAGTCCACCCCGTCCAGCTTGGGGCACCCGATCAGCGTGACCTTGTTGGTCATGAAGCGGCGGTGGATGTCGGGATAGGCGAAGGCGGTGCAGTCGGCGGCGACCAGCAGCGCGGCGTTTTGGAGGTACGGCGCGTTGACCGGCACGAGCTTGATCTGCACCGGCCAGTTCGCGAGAGCAGAGGCGAGGGCGCCTTGCGGCATCTCCGCGGCGGGTGTGGCCGCAGGCGGCCGCGCGATGGTCTTGGCCATCTTGCCGGGGCAGCCGCAGGCGAGCGGCGGCTGGGCCGCGGGCTGAGGGGCGACGGCGGCCTGCTTCGCAGCGACGGCGGCCCCGTCGAACGCGCCGGCCTCGCGTTCGACGATCTTGATCGCGCCGGTGGGGCACTCGGGCAGGCAGTTGCCGAGGCCGTCGCAATAGCTGTCGGAGACCAGCTTGGCTTTGCCGTCCACGAGCTGGAGCGCGCCTTCGTGGCACGCGCTGACGCACAGGCCGCAGCCGTTGCAGAGATGCTCGTCGATGGAGATGATTTTGCGCTTCATGCGTGTCCTTCCTCGGGTGACGTTAAACGGCCTTCTTGCCGATGCGGTTGCGTTTCAGCGAGCGTACGACGCTGTCCAGAGTGACCGTCTTCAGCAGGATCGCGAGGCGTTTGTTTTCCCGGGCCATCAGCTTGCCGAGCGCGCAGCTGCTGCCCTTGCAGATGTCGTGCTTCAGCAGGCAGCCTTTGCAATGGGGGTTCCCGCCGGCCGCGACGTAGATGTCCAGCAGGGTGATCTTCGCGGCCGGCCGCGCCAGCTTGGCACCCCCCGAGGGGCCGCGCTCGGTTTCGAGGAGACCGGCCCGCACGAGCTGCTGCACGACCTTGGCGAAATGGTTGGCGGAAAAACCGAGCTTCTCGGAGATCTGGCGGGCGGAGTGAAACCGCTCGGGATCTTCGGCGAGGCAGACGCAGGTGTGCAGCGCGATCGACATCGCTTCCGATATGTTCAGCAGTCCGAGCATGCGGGGAAAGCCTTTCTTGCGTTAATTCGGCATCAAAGTACCAAATTACCCAAAACGTGTCAACGGGGTGAGAAAAAATAGTTGAAACGGCGCGGCGGGGCTCGAAGAGTCGGGCCATCATCCCCTGCGGCTGGTAGAGCCAGGAGTCCTCGTTCCGGCCCTGCCGCACGTTTCCCGCCCCGATCGCCGCGATGTCTTCGTCCGCGAAGGAGCGGGTGCGCGTGGCGCAGTCGGGCAGGCGGTTCGGGCCGACGGAAATCTTTTCCGACCGCACGGCGAAGAACGCGTTCGTCAGACCCGGCGGCGTGGCGCATCTTGAAGCGCGCCGGAGGCCTGTGGTACAGTCTCGCCACGTGGACGCCGGCGCGCGCGGCTGAGGACGGCCGTTGCTCGGGCACGCGGTCGGGCGGACACGAAACGGGGGTGAAGATGAGCCGATTCGCGCAATGCCGGGGAGCGGGACGTCTGGCCATGGGCGTGTTGCTGGCGGGCTGTCTGCGGGCGAAGGCCGAAGCCCTGTCCGTGGAGGCGGAGGTCTGCGTCTATGCGGCCACGCCCTCGGGCATTCTGGCGGCGGTGGCGGTGAAGCGCGAGGGCCGGTCGGTCGTGATCGTCGAACCGAGCCGCTGGGTGGGCGGGGTGCTGGGCGCGGGCCTCAAGCCGATGCAGGACTGCCCCAACTACAACGCCACCGGCGGATTGACGAAAGAGCTGCTGCGGACGCTGGGCCATCCCGCTTGGTCGGGCGAGGGGGTCGGGGACGGCCGAGCCGCGCTCGCAAAGATGAGCCCGAAGGATGTGCGCGAGGACTTCGAGGCCCTTCTGAAAAAATGGGACGTGCGCGTGATCCGCGAACACCGCGTGGCGCGATGCGAGAAGAGGGGGGCGGTTCTGGCGGCGGCGGTGTTCGACCGTGCGCCGTTCGACGCCCTGGGGTGCCCGGCGGCGGAGCCCGCCGAGCGCGGCTGCCTGCGGGTGACGGCCCGAGTCTTCGTCGACGCGAGCTACGAGGGCGATCTGATGGCCAAGGCGGGCGTCTCCTACCGGGTCGGCCGCGAGGCCGCCGCCGAGTATGGCGAGGAGCACGCGGGGGTACAGCCGCCGATGGAGGAGGCGTCCATCGATCCGTTTGTCGTGCCCGGCCATCCGGAGAGCGGCCTGCTCAAATGGGTCGAGAAGGATCACGGCAAGGCGGTGGGCTCGGCCGACGGCTACACCCAGGCCTACAACTACAGGTACTACACCACGTCGGATCCGCGATACCGCGTGCCGATCACTCCGCCTGAGGGATATGATCCCAAGGATTTCGAGCTGGTCGGCCGCTACGTGGCTTGGCTGGCGCAGACGGTGAAGGACCCGTCGGAATTGCGGGACCGGCTGGTCGGTATCTTCCCCGGCTGGATGAACTCCGGCGAGTGGAACTACCAGCGGAGTTCGCTCTTCTCGATGGCGCCGGTCGGCGTCAGCCACCGCTATGCGGACGGCGACGACGCCGAGCGCGCGCGGGTGTGGAAGCTGCATCAGGACTATCTGCGCGGCCTGCACGCCTTCATGAGCGCGGATCCGCGCGTGCCGGAGGCCTACCGCCAAGAGGTCGCCGCGTTCGGCCTCGACCGCCGTCCCCATCCGGAGACGCAGGGCTGGCCGCACCAGCTCTACGTGCGCGTGGCGCGGCGCATGAGCGGCCGCTACACGATCACGGCGCACGACGTTTACAACCGGACGAACGTGGACGATCCGGTGGGCCTCGCGCAGTACGGCATCGACACCTATCCGGCGCGGCGCATCTGGTACGAGCGCGGCGGGAAGGTATGGGTCGGGCTCGAAGGCAAAATGTTCGTCGGCGGGTCGCGGGGGCCCACCAACAGACCGTATCCGATCCCTTACCGGGCGATCACGCCGAAGGCGGAAGAGTGCTCCAACCTGCTTGTTCCGGTCAGTTTCTCGGCTTCCCACCTGGGCTACGCGTCGGCCCGCATGGAGCCGGTCTTCATGATCTGCGGGGAGTCGGCCGGGATCGCGGCCTGCCGGGCGCTGGCGGAGAAGACGACGGTGCAGGGGATCGACAAGGCGGCCTATCGGGCGGCGCTGGAGAGGGCGGGGCAGAAACTGGCGTGGGATCCGGCGAGGGATGTCGCGCCAGAGCGCGATGACGGGTTGTCGATGGATCGGCTCATCAAAGCGTGTGACCGCGACGGCGACAAGCGGATCTCGCGCGCCGAGTGGACGGCGGGGAAAAGGGGCTGGGAGTGGCTCTTTCCCCTGATCGACACCGACGGCGACGGACGGATCGAGGCGGCGGAATACGATGCCTTTCAGAAGTACAAGGACAAGAACCCGGACTGGCAGAAGCGGATCAAGGGAAACGGTTGACGCGGGGGTGAACCCGTGGTTAACTTGAGACGTTGAAAGAGATGCAGGGATTTTTCTGTACCCCTGTCTGAGAGGCGAATATGACGATCATTGAACCGCACATCCACATGCTGTCCCGCACGACGGACGAATACCAGGCCATGTATCGGGCGGGCATCCGCGCCTGCGTGGAGCCCTCGTTCTGGCTCGGCACCAACCGCCGCTATGCGGGCTCGTTCTTCGACTATTTCCGGCTGATCCTCGAATTCGAGACCGTGCGGGCGGCGCGTTTCGGCATCGACCACTTCTGCGCCATCGCCATGAACCCCAAAGAGGCGGATGACCGCGCGCTGGCGGACGAGGTGATCGACGGGCTGGGTCCCTACCTTGACCACCCGCGGTGCGTGGCCATGGGCGAGGTCGGGCTCAACCTGAACACGCCGAACGAGGAGCACGCCATGATCCGCCAGTTGCGCATGGCGGAAGAACGGAAGATGCCGGTGATCCTGCACACGCCGCACGTGGATAAGCTGCGCGGCACGCGGCGCATCCTCGACATCATCAGGAGCGAGGGTTTCACGGTCGAGCGCATCGACGTGGACCACAACACCGAAGAGACCATCAAGGACACGCTGGATTCGGGCTGCTACGCGGGCATGACGGTTTATCCCTATTCCAAGCTCAATCCCCAGCGGGTCTCGGCGATGGTCAAGCAGTACGGGCACGAGCGGGTGATCGTCAACGGCTCGGCGGACTGGGGCGTCTCCGACCCGCTCTCGCTGGTCAAAGTGGTCGACTACATGCGCCAGGACGGCCACAGCGAGGCCGTGATTCAGGACCTGGTCTTCAACACCGCGATGCGCTTCTACAGCGCCTCGCCCCGCTGGAAACCCGACCTCAACATCCGGCCGGTCGATCCCAGCGTCTACCAGCGGTAAGGCGAAGGCCGCCTCGGGATCCCCCTTTTCTGTCAGGCGCGCTCCGACGGGGTCGGTGCGCGCCTGTTTCTTTCGGGCGCGGGGTTACTTGCTCCAGTTCACAAACGGGCCATGGCGGTTGTAGCTGCTGCCGCCGCCGTTGCCGGTCGCGCCGCCCCCCGCTCCCGAACCCCCGCCGACGGTCGTTCCGCTGCTGCCGCCGGACGAACCCCTGCCGCCACTTGAACCGTTGCCCGAAGACTGGCCGTCGCCGAAGAGGTCCCCCATCCCGTTGCCTTCAGACGTTCCGGCTTCTCCTGCCCCGCCGCTCGTGCCGCCGGAGGCCGACTCCCCGTTTCCTGTCCCAGAAGGCTCACTTCCGTCGCACTGCACATGCAGTTTCGCTCGGAACGCGTTCATGTCGTGCCCATAGGGCGACTCGACCACGACTTTGTTTCCGTAAGGCGATGTCGTTAACGCCGTGGCGGGATTAACCCAATTGTCGAGGGGATCCGTCGTGGTGACATAGTTGATTACCCTTGAAGCGGGGGTGCCCGGACTGACCAGTACACCCAGCAGCAGTTGAAGGGTGTTGGGCGTCGAGGCGTTGAAGGTCACCACCTTTTCTAAACCTCCAACACTCGCAGCCACATATTGCGCGATGGCGCCGCCGCGAGAGTGCCCAACGACGGAAAGCGTTCCCCCTTCCTTGTCCGCCATAGCTTTTATCTTTCTAGCGAAGTCCGCGGCTTTCCCATATTCAGGATCTCCGAAGATGGGATTCCGCAGATTGTATAGCCAGTCTAAGGGGTCCGTCAGCTCACTCCCGCGGAAGGCGAGTATGTAGTTGTTCCCGTTCTTGTAAACCGAGGCGGCGAGGCCAAAACCAACGGGATAGCGCAAATCTGTCTGTTCCTCCCATTCCTGTCTGGCCGCGTTCTGCCTTGTCGGTCCGATGGATGCCCCCGGGTTGTAGACATCCTCGGCAAAATCCGCATGAAAGGCCGCGTCGCAGGCGTCGTAGTCATTCCGCGTCGATGTTCGGGCGTTATAGAAATCTTTCAGAAGAGACCCTACGTCCTGCACCGCTTTGAAACTGTCGAAGGCCGTTTTGCAATATTGCATCGCACGGGCCGACTGCCATGAGATGGCTCCCGTGCGGGCCAGATTGCGCAAGTCTTTCACTAATCCTGCAGTCCATCTCGGTGTCGACCCCTTCAGCAGCGTTACGGCACCTGTTAGACTCTTGGGGATGTTGGCCAGGCCTTTTGCCAGATCCTTTGCGTCGAAGAAAAGGTTTGCGACATCCGCCGCGAAGATAATTTTGTTTGCCGTGTTATTGTCAATCCATCCTCTCTTCGCGGTGGTCTCCACCATGGCCGTTCCGTAGTCCATTGCAACGCTTTTGCCCACATAGGTCGCGGTGGCGGCGAACAATGGGGCGCCTGCTCCTCCCGTCATGACGGTGATCGTGCCCGTGGCCGTCAAGGCAACACCGTATGCGGAATATTCGACGATCTTCCAAGGATCGTGGGCGACATCGTCAAGAAGCGTACAGCCGGAATCGAACAGAAAACTTCCGACCTCGACCGTTTTCTCGCCGATGGCCTGCCGCCCGTTTTCCACGGACTTTTCTATCTGGGCGCTGAACAGCTGGGTGCCTTGGGCGATCGTGCCGATCGTTTGCTCCGCGTTCTGGCCGACCTCGTTACACCAGTTAGAGAAATTGCCCGCCCAGTCGTTGCCGACGGCAATCCCTGCGAACGTGAAGTCTTGGACCGACGAAGCCTGAGGCGCGTGGTTATCGAGTTTATACCGTTCGACGTTGCCGATGCCGCGGATGACGACCGCGGGGCCGTCCAATCCGATGATCAACGCCATGCCGTCGGGCGCGACGAACGCCCGGACCGGGTAATCGATGGCCGTCGCGAGGTCTGTGATGGCCAAGGTGTTCGAGAAGTCTTTCGCGTCGCTTTTCGCGAGAAGATGTTTTACCTGCTCAACGCCTGCGCCCTGAAAGTACGCGCCGCGCTCGATCATGCGGGTCAATGCGCCGCCGACAGTGCCGGTCCCGGTCCAGCTAAGGCTCGGTGCCGAGGCGCGAGGAGAGCTTCCCTGCACGGCGTCAAGTACAGGCCCGGTAAAGGCGGTGATTGTTTCTACCCCGCGCGCAAGCTTCGGCAGCATCTCCTTTAGAATCGCGGCATACGGTCCGTTCGGGTTCGCGCCGAGTTCCCGCTTGAGAGCGTCTGCGAATTCGGCTGTTTGTCGGCTGAAACGGGAGGTGACGTCGATGCAAAGCTTGCGGAATTGCTCCAGGGCGTTCTGTTGCTTTGCGGTCAGCTCATCCCAGGCGCGGAGTTGCGTGTCGTAGGTCTCGAGCTGTTTCCGGAGCCCGTCTGTGGAGACGGTTCCGCCGGCGGCTTGCGCGGTTTCGGCCAGAACCAGCACGGCGGTGGTTTGGC
>Ga0116170_10002964_pt1 | contig 16028 bp, 13 predicted proteins | sample AD_JPNHW1_MetaG_FD_89797 | JGI IMG/M metagenome (GOLD analysis project Ga0116170, IMG submission 89797) | Active sludge microbial communities of municipal wastewater-treating anaerobic digesters from Japan - AD_JPNHW1_MetaG | ecosystem: Engineered > Bioreactor > Anaerobic > Digestate | place...
AGCCCTATCTTTTGGGATGGGTCTGTGAGTGCGGACATGGCCATGCCCTGGCCGATGGCCGAAAGCATCACCCTCTCCGGCAGCCCCCTTTCGGCATATCCCCGTCCCTCCTCTGTGAGGGCAATGGCCTCCTGCACCGATTTGTTCACCCGGATGAGCCCCTGCTCGCCCAGGGCATCCGCTGTCGCTCTTGCCGCCTCCACCTTCATCTTCAAATCCCCGGCGATGCTTTGAGGATCTGTGTGGCCAAGCAATATCGCTTTTAGAACTTTGAGATCGTTTTCCGATAACATGTCATCATCCCGCTAACGGGCGAAGTTCTGCACTCAATGATGCACGCCGCCCTCCTTTTAAAAGAAAGAAAAGACCAGATGGCCGAAGATTCCCGAAGCTAGCCTCTCCGGCTTCAACAGCCTGATTTTGTGATTGACAAATGAGCATTTAACAGTCTTCTCAGGCACGTTTTTTCAGTTAGATTGATGATTTATAAACCTGTCGAACAACGCATGCCATCATGCAATGCCCGCGTGCAGCAATCTTGATATAATCACAGCAGCTATCCCCTCAGGAGGGGTCAACCATTAAAGAGGAGATCTGGATTGAGAAGTACCGGCCTGTCAGGCTGGACGACATCGTGGGCCAGGACGAGATCGTGCGCCGGCTCAAGTCCTATGTGAAGACCAAAAATCTGCCGCACCTTCTGTTCTCCGGGCCGCCCGGCGTGGGAAAGACGGCCGCCTCCATCTCCATAGTCAAGGAGATCTACGGCGACGCCTGGCGCAACAATTTCATCGAGTTGAATGCCAGCGACGAGAGGGGCATTGATATCATCCGCCACAAGGTCAAGGACTTCGCCCGCATGGCTCCCCTGGGCGACGCCGATTTCAAGGTCATCTTCCTCGACGAGGCCGACGCTCTGACCAACGATGCCCAGAGCGCCCTGCGCCGCACCATGGAGCGCTATTCGGCCACCACAAGGTTCATCCTCTCCTGCAACTACTCCTCCAAGATCATAGAGCCCATCCAGTCCCGCTGCGCCGTCTACCGCTTCCGCGCCCTCTCCGGCCAGGCAGTGCAGAGGCGCATCATATTCATTGCCGCAGAGGAGCATCTGACCATATCCGAGGGGGGCCTGTCCGCCATCGAATACGTGGCCGGCGGGGACATGAGGCGGGCCATCAATGCTCTACAGGCAGCGGCCCTCTTGGGCGACAGCGTGGATGAGGAGACCATCTACCAGATAACTTCCACCGCCAAGCCGGAGGAGATAAAGAGCTTCATCAAAACGGCCATGTCGGGGGACTTCGCCGCGGCGCGCTCGGCTTTGGACGACCTGCTGCTCACTCGCGGCCTATCCGGTCAGGACGTGGTGGTCCAGATCCACAGGGCCATGCTGGACCTGGAAATCCCTGATAAGGACAAGGTCCGGCTCATCGACCGCATCGGTGAGATCGACTTCCGCATGACGGAGGGGGCCAACGAGAGGATACAGCTTGAAGCCCTTTTAGCCTACTTCGCCCTGAACGCCGGCTAGGTCCGGCCCAATTTTGCATGCATGATTAAGCTACATTAGGAGAACTTGATTTGAGACGATTGCTGTCCGGCAATGAGGCCATCGCCCGCGGGGCCTTCGAGGCCGGAGTCACTGTGGCTGCGGGCTATCCGGGAACGCCTTCCACTGAGATTTTGGAGAACCTTGCCAGGCATAAGCCTGATGTCTACTGCGAGTGGTCGCCCAATGAAAAGGTGGCCTTCGAGGTGGCCGCCGGAGCCTCCCTGGCCGGGGCGAGGAGCATAGTCACCATGAAGCACGTCGGCCTGAATGTGGCTGCCGATCCGCTCATGACTCTATCCTACATCAGCGTGGAGGGCGGCTTTGTGGCCTGCGTGGCCGACGACCCGGGAATGCACTCCTCCCAAAACGAGCAGGACACCAGGAACTACGCCCGCTTTGCCAAGGTGCCCCTCTTCGAGCCCTCCGACAGCCAGGAGGCGAAGGACCTGCTCAAGCTGGCCCTCCAGGTATCCGAGGAGTTCAAGACCCCGGCCATCCTGCGCACCACCACCCGGGTCAGCCACTCCCGAAGCCTCGTGGAGATCGAGGAGAGAGTGGCTTCGCCTAAGAAGATCGGGCTGGTCAAGGACCCGCCCCGCTTTGTGCCCATACCCGTCTGGGGCCGGCCCATGAGAGTGAGGGTCGAAGAGAGGCTCGCCCGGCTGCGGGCTTTGGCCGAGACCTGCCCTGCCAACCAGATCGAGTGGCGGGAGAAGGACCTGGGAATCATCACCCACTCCATAGCCTACCAGTACGCCCGCGAGGTCTGGCCCAAGGCAAGCATCCTCAAGCTCGGCATGTCCTATCCCTTCCCCGACGACCTCATCCGCCGGTTTGCCGCCGGCGTGAAAAACCTGCTCATTGTGGAGGAGCTGGACGACTTCATTGAGCAGCACATTCGGGCCTTGGGCATCCCCTGTCGGGGCAGAGACGTCGTGCCCGGCATCATGGAGCTGTCTGTGGACCGACTTTTAGAATCGAAGGCTCTCCTTGAAGGAAAGACTCTGCCGGCATCCGGCCCATCGCCCTTTGCCGATAAGCTTCCCCCCAGGCCGCCCGTGCTCTGTCCCGGCTGCCCCCATCGGGGCATATTCCACGCCCTGGGCAAAAAGGACGTGGTGGTGACGGGAGACATCGGCTGCTACAGCCTGGGAGCCTTTCCGCCCCTGGACAGGATGGACAGCATCCTCTGCATGGGGGCGGGAGTATCCATGGCCCACGGCCTGGAGAAGGCCGGCGAAACCCGGCCGGTGGTGGGTATCGTGGGAGACTCCACCTTCTTTCACTCCGGGATCACGGGGCTGTTGGACATCGCCTATAACCTGGGCCGGTCCACCATCATCGTCCTGGACAACCGCACCACAGCCATGACCGGCCACCAGGACCACCCCGGCACCGGGCGCACCCTGCAAGGCGAGGCTGCCCCGGCGGCCAGCATCGAGGACTTCGGAAAGGCCTGCGGCCTGCAGAGGATCTTTACCATCGACCCCTACAACCTGGAGCAGTCGCAGGATGTCATCTTCCGGGAGATAGAGGCAAAACAGCCCTCTTTGATCGTCTCCCGTGCTCCCTGTCCCCTGCGGGAGAGAAAGAAGGTCGGACCGAGCCGGACCATAGATGAGGACGAGTGCCGGGGCTGTGAGCTGTGCCTGGAGCTGGGCTGTCCGGCCATCGAGGGCGGAGAGGGAAATCCCCACATCAACCAGACCCTCTGCGCCGGCTGCGGCCTGTGCCAGCAGGTCTGTCCGGCGGGAGCCATACGGGGAGGTGAGAAGGCATGAGCGGAGTAATTGAAGGCCGGGAGAGAGAGGCCTGGAGCATAGTTTTGGCAGGAGTGGGCGGCCAGGGCATCCTTTTGGCCAGCGAGGTCTTAGCCCAGGCGGCCATGCAGGCCGGCTACGATGTCAAGACCAATGAGGTTCACGGCATGGCCCAGAGGGGTGGCTCGGTGGTGGCCCAGGTGCGCTATGGAACCGAGGTGCATAGCCCCCTGGTGGCCAGGGGCACGGCCTCGGTGCTTGGTGCCCTGGAGCAGATCGAAGCCCTGCGCTTCGCCGACTACCTTGAGCCGGGCGGCCTGGCGGTGGTCAGCGCCCAGTCCATTGTGCCTGTCACCGTCTCATCGGGCGCTGCCAAGTATCCCGTCGATGTGGAGAGCCTGCTCAAGCAGGCGTTTTCCCGGCTGGCTTACATCCGGGCAGCCGAGGCGGCGGCCTCGCTGGGAAGCATCCAGGCCGCCAACATCGTCCTCCTGGGGGCGATGTCGAGGGGTCTGGACCTGCCGGAGGAGGCCTGGAAGCAGGCCATCATCATGTCGGTCAAAGAAAAATTTTTGGACCTCAATCTCAAGGCATTTGATCTGGGTAGGAGCATGATATGAAAGCTAGTTATCACAATGAGAAGATGGAGACCGCCGACCGAAGGGAGATCGAGGAGCTGCAGAGCAAACGCCTGCGGGCGGTCGTCTCTCACGTTTACAATTCCAATCCCATCTACAGGAAGCTCTTCGACGAAAAGGGCGTCCGGCCAGAGGACATCAAAAGCGTCGAAGACGTGAGACGGCTTCCCATGACCGGAAAGGAGCTGCTGCGAAAGAGCTATCCGATGGGCCTGTCCTGTGTGTCCCGCCGGGAGGTTGTGGAGATGCACATGTCCTCCGGCTCCACGGGCACACCGGTGATCATGCCCTACACAACTGCGGACCTCGCCCAGTGGGCGGAGTGCATGGCCCGCTGCTACCGCATGGCCGGCGGCCTTCCCGGAGACGGGGTGCAGATCACGCCCCTCTTCGGCCTGTTTAACGGGGGATTCGGCATGTATCACGGCGCCCGGGCGGCAGGGCTGTTCGTGATTCCCGCCGGGCCGGGCAACACACAGAGGCAGGTGAGGCTGGCCAAAGACCTGAAGACCCGCATTCTGACCGGCGTGGTCTCCTACGGCGTGCGCATCATCGAGGTCATGGAGGAGATGGGCGAGAAGCTGCCCGACCTGGAGATCGGCATATTCGGGGCGGAGGCATTCTCCGAGTCCATGAAGAAGAGGATCACCGAGGGCCTGGGGATCGAGGTCTTCGACATCTACGGCATGACGGAGACGGGTGGGGTGGGAACCCTCGGCCAGGACTGCCCGGCCCATGACGGCCTGCATGTCTGGGAGGACCACTACCTGCTGGAGGTGGTGGACCCCGTCACCGGCGAAGCCGTGGCCGACGGCGAGACTGGTGAGCTTGTTGTCACCGCCCTCACCCGCGAGGCCCTGCCGGTCATACGCTTCCGGACCGCCGACCTGACAAGGGTCATATCCCGGGAGAGGTGCGAATGCGGCAGAACCCACCTGAGGATCGCCCCCATCACAGGCAGGATCGACGACATGATCATCGTCAAGGGAGTCAACTTCTTCCCCAAGCAAGTTGAGCAGACGCTAATGGGCATAAAAGGCGTGGGCAGCAACTACCAGATCATCGTGGAGGAGGTCGACGGGGTCAAGGACGTGCGGGTCAATGTCGAGGCCGAGCCTGGGGTGACCGGATTCATGGTGGAGAAGGCCCTGAAAGAGGCCCTGGGATTCTCGCCGAGAGGAGACGTCTATCCCATCGGCGGCCTGCCCCGCACGGAGGGAAAGGCGCAGAGGGTGTTTTACAGGAAGGGGTGAGGAAAACTTTCTCACCAGACTGCTCACTGCTCAGGCTCAAACGTCCGGGCGTCCAGCCGGATCTTATTCTGGCAGTAGGAGCATACCGTCTCCAGCCACCCCGCCCCGGCAAGGGCCTCATCCACCTCCTCCTGAGGCGTGAGGTACTGGGTCATCTCCTCTCCGCATTTGGGGCAGGCCACCTTCAGCCACTCCAGCCGGGACAGCTCCCGAAATGTCTTGATGAGCCGGCCAACGGCATCGGCAAAGCCGCCTTCGGCAAAGACGATGGGCCGCAGATGCTCGATCAGAACGGGAAGGCTCGCCCCCTCCTCCTGCAAGGGTATGACGAGCGTGTCCAGCCCGCAGGCGAGACCGATCTCCTGGCAGAGCTGGGGCGCGGTCGCTCCCTTTCTGGTGATCAGGGCCACCAGGCACTCGCTGTTCCTCAGGCCGAAGGAGATGCGCCCCGCCAGGGATAGGGCCGGCGAGAGGTTGTAGAGGGCGGAGTAGCTGTCCAGCCCCACCCTCCATAAAGCCCTGGAGAGCTGCATGGCCAGCTCCTCGTCCTGCCGGCTGTGGGAGATATACACCTGGGAGATCATCCTGCTATCATTGGCGCTCTCTGTTCAAAAGTCTGACCATTGCTGCAAACAAATTAACAATCATAATGGCATAGCTTTAAGTGACTTGATGGGTCAATACTCCTCCGAAGTCCCATGCCCACTGGAGTCTACGTCTGTCACTGCGGCCTGAACATCGCCGGCGTCCTCAATGTCGAGGAGCTGAAAAGCTATGCCGAAAAGCTTCCCGATGTGGCCGTAGCCCGCGATCTGCAGTTCTCCTGCTCCGACATCGGCCAGGAGCAGATCCAGAAGGATATCGCCGAGCACAAGCTGGACCGGGTGGTGGTGGCCGCCTGCTCGCCGCGGCTGCACGAGCCCACCTTCCGCCGTGCCATAACCAAGGCGGGGCTCAATCCCTACATGCTGGAGATGGCCAACATCAGAGAGCAGTGCTCCTGGGTGCACATGGACCAGCCGGCTATGGCTACGGAGAAGGCCAAGGACCTCATTAGAATGGCCGTGGCCAAGGCGGCCCTTCTCCAGCCTCTGGAGCCGGAGAGCATACCTGTGAGCCGGGACGTGCTGGTCATAGGCGGTGGGGTGGCGGGCATCGCCGCCGCCCTGGACCTGGCCGATGCCGGGCTGCATGTCTTTTTAGTCGAGCGGCGGCCCACCATCGGCGGCTACATGGCTCTGCTCACCGACGTGTTCCCGACGAACGACTGCTCCATCTGCGTCCTGGGGCCCAAGATGTCCGAGGTCTACAACCACCCCGACATCACCCTCATGACCTACTCCGAGGTGCTGGGCGTGGAGGGCAGCGTGGGCAATTTCACCGTCTCAGGGGTGCGCCGGGCCCGCTACGTGGACGAGAAGCTGTGCAAAGGCTGCATCAGCGAATGCGCCGGCGTCTGTCCGGTGGAGGTCCCCAGCGAATACGACTTCGGAATAGGCAAGAGAAAAGCCATCTATGTCCCCTATCCCCAGGCGGTGCCCCTGGCGGCCTGCATAGATCCCCAGGCCTGCATCGGCTGCGCCCGATGTGCCGAGGCCTGCCCGGCCCTGGCGGTCAAGCTGGATCAGGAGCCCCAGGACTTCAAGCTCAATGTGGGAGCCATAATCGTGGCCACCGGCTGGCAGCCCTTCGACGCCTCCAGGAAGGAGGAATACGGCTTCGGCAGGTACAGAGACGTCATCACTACCCTGCAGATGGAGAGGATGCTCAACGCCTCCGGGCCGACCAAGGGCGAAGTGGTCCGTCCCAGCACCGGCCGGATCGCCTCCTCCATCGCCTTCCTGCAATGCGTGGGCTCCCGGGATGCGACGGTAGGAAATCCGTATTGCTCTCGCATCTGCTGCATGGCCTCCCTCAAAAACGCCCAACTGGTCAAGGAGAAATATCCTGAGACGGATGTCACCATCTATTACATCGACATCAGGGCCTGCGGAGAGGGCTATGAGGAGTTCTACATCCGGGCCCAGAAGCTGGGCATCAACTTCGTGCGGGCCCGCGTCTCCCGCATCGAAGAGGTGGATGGGGAGATATTCCTGATATTCGAGGACACCCTGAGCGGTCGGGTCCGCAGGGTCAGGCACGACCTGGCAGTGCTATCGGTGGGGCTGGAGCCGGACAGCCGGGCGGATGTGCTGGGCAATCTTCTGGGGCTGTCCAGGCGGCCGGACAGGTTCTTTGAGATCGCCCACCCCAAGATGAGGCCGGTGGAGGCCCATATCGACGGCGTCTTCATTGCCGGCTGCGCCTCCGGCCCCAAGGAGATTCCCATCTCCATCGCCCAGGGGAGCGCGGCTGCCGCCAAGGCGGTCAAGCTGCTGCACAGGGGCTACCTGGAACTGGAGCCGACATCGGCCTACGTAGACCCGGAAAAGTGCATCAAATGCAAGATATGTGTGGACATCTGCCCCAAGAAGGCCATAGCAGTCAAAAGCCCGGCCTACGTGGACGAGGCCGCCTGCAAGGGCTGTGGCTCCTGTGCCGCTGCCTGTCCTGTCGATGCCATAGACATGAGGTTCTTTTCAGACCGGCAGATACTGGCCCAGGTGAGGGCGGCCACAGAGGAGAAGAAGGAGTTTCCCCTCATAGTGGCCTTCCTCTGCAACTGGTGCAGCTACGGAGCCGCCGACCTGGCCGGAACCTCCCGCATCCAGTATCCCACCAATGCCAGAAACATTCGGGTGATGTGCTCGGCACGGGTGGACCCGGCCTTTGTCCTGGAGGCCCTGCGCGGGGGGGCAGACGGAGTTCTCATCGCCGGCTGCCGCATAGGCGAGTGCCACTACCGGGACGGCAACTACCAGGCACTGCAAAGGGTCAATGTGCTCAAGGGCATCCTGGAGAAGGTCGGCCTGGATCCGGGGAGGGTGAAGATAGTCTGGTGCGCCGCCAGCGAGGGGGAGATCTATGCCAAGGACCTCAAGGACTTCATAGGCGAGCTGAAGGCCATGGGCCCCATCGGGACGGAACTGGTGGGCAGAGCAGCATTCTCTCCAAAGGAGGCCTGAAGGCATGATGGAGATAGAAAAGGAGATGGATGTGCAGGACACCCATATCCTGGCCAGGCAGAAGAGCAAGGAGAGGGATATCCTCCTCGATTACGATTACAAGAAGTGCGCCGGCTGCTCCATCTGTGTGGCCTTATGCCCGAAAAAAGCCTTGCAAGAGGGGCCGCTTCAGGAGATTGCCAAGGGGCTGGACGCGCCGCCGGTGCTCATCGACATTGATGCCTGCGCCTTCTGCGGCATGTGCGTCAACTTCTGCCCGACCAAAGCCTTCCGCATGACTGTGACGGATATCCCAGCGGCGGCAGCTTCAGAGGATACAGATGCATCCGGCGGGGCGGATGCTGTGGAGGCCCGGGCATGACTTTGGAGACGGAAAAGGCACAGGGGAGCACGATTGCTGGAGAGAGGACGCCGGTTGATTTCGCCAGCCTGGAGAGGTATCCCCGATTGCTGGCCGAAGCCCATCCCAACGAAAAGTGCCTGCCCTGCCTGCTCTGCCAGCCGGTCTGCCCCAGCCAGGCCATAAAGGTCACATTCAATAAAACCCGCGAGGACTATGGCCCCCTGCGGACGGGAGTCAAAGGAAAGATAGCAGTCGATCCTGAGAAATGCAATCTCTGCGGAAGGTGCGCCCCGTTCTGCAAGGCCTTTCTGCTGCTGGACCGCACGGAGCGGGAGAGGGAGCCCCGCAATCTGGTGCCCTACGAGCAGCTCTTAGTGGATGAGGAGCTGTGCGACTACTGCGGCCTGTGCGTCGCCGTCTGTCCGGAGGAGGCCATATCAGTCGAGGGCGAGCCCCTGGATGTGCCGGACAAAGATAAGGAGATCTCCGGCGAGATTGTTGTCGACCAGAGCCTTTGCATCGGTTGCGGGCGGTGCGCTCAGGTCTGCCCGTATGAGGCCATGGACATCAAGAAGCCCTTTGAGGGAGAGATCGATCTCATCGAAAAGAACCTGGTGCGCTGCGACCCCCTGGGCTGCCAGGCCTGCTTCAATGTCTGCCCAGCCAAATGCTGGTATGTCGACGAGCGGGGCAAAGCCGCTCCCGTCAAGGAGCAGTGCATATTCTGCGGGGCTTGCCAGAAGGCCTGTCCGGTCTCGGCCATAGATGTGCAGCGCTCCGCTGTTCGGCACACGGAGATCAAAGAGACCCCCTGGGCGGAGGAGTGGAAGCAGGCCATATCCGCCATTAAGACCGGCCAGCGCCCCCGTCCTGATGTGAGCGGGGCCGTCTCTCCACCGGAGATCGAAAGGCCGCCCCTGCCTGTCCCGGAGAAGCTGGAGGTAGATCCGGAGCTTCTGGCCCAGGTTGATAAGGCCCTCTCGCCTCTGCTGCCCCTTCTCAAAAAGCCCAAGGTGCGGCAGATTCTGGAGAGGGAGCCGGTGGATGAGGCTGTCCGCAAGATAGCAGAGAGGCTTTCCAAGGATCGGGCGAAGACGGGGGCGTCTTCGGCGGCAGATGATGGCCGGGAGGCGAGTTGATGACGGCGATAATGGACGAATTCAAGGCAGAGGTCTCCCGCCTGGCGGGGGAGGAGTTTTTGACCTGCATTCAGTGCGGCACCTGTTCGGCGAGCTGCCCCACGGCGAGTCTTATGGACCCCAGCATCAGAGGTCTGATCAAGCTCTGCCTGGAGGGCAAAAGGGAGCAGGCCCTGCACAATGAAACCCTGTGGCTCTGCACCTCCTGCCTGCTCTGCACAGTGCGCTGCCCGCGCGGCATCCGTCCCAAAGCCGTGGTCTCGGCTCTCAAGGAGATTGCCGAGAGAGGAGAGGCGGCGAAGAGCCTGCCGGCTGACGCGGCCTACGAGCGGCTCTTTCTAAAGCAGATCGGGGATTATGGCCGCATAGCCGAGCTCTCCCTGACCGGCGAGTTCCTGCTGGCCTATCCCCAGGGGATGGTGCAGTCCATGCAGGTGGGCCTGGAGCTATTTCCCAGGGGCAAGATCGGCCTGGAGATCGATAGGATCGAGGGCAGAGATGAGGTCAAAAGGCTGATTGAGGAGCTGAGGTGAGGACATGAAGCTGGCATACTATCCGGGCTGTGTCTCCGCGTCCACAGGAAAGGAGATGGACGCCTCAACCAGAGCAGTCTGCGCTGCCCTGTCCATTGAGCTGGAGGAGCTGGACGACTGGAACTGTTGCGGGGCGACCCATGTCTCCAACGAGCTGGTGGCCACCGGTCTTTCGGCCCGAAACATGGCTATGACGGATCTGCCCATCATGACCGCCTGCTCCATCTGCTACAGCAATTTAAGGAGCGCCGCCGAACGGCTGAGGGAGGCCGAGACACTGGATAAGGTGAACGCCCTCCTGGACAAAAAGTATAGCGGAGCCACCATTCGCCATGCCCTGGACGTTATCCTGGAGGCTCTGGCTGAAAAAGACGAGCGGATCGTCCTGCCTCTCCGCGATCTCAAGGTCGCACCCTACTACGGCTGCCTGCTCACCCGCCCCCGCGGCGTGGACAGCCCCGAGTTTCCCACATTGATCGAAAAGCTGATCCGAAGGCTCTCTGCCCAGCCGGTGGACTTTCCATTCAAGACCCTCTGCTGTGGCGGGCCCATATTCATGCCCCGCCAGGAGGCGGCGGAGGAGATCGCCTTCAAAATCCTATCCGAGGCAAAACGGGCCGGGGCGGAGGTCATTGTCACCGTCTGTCCCCTCTGCCACCTCATGCTGGACGCCAAGCAGAAGGCCATAGAGCAGAGGCGCGGGGAGCAGATCGGAATTCCCGTGCTCTATGTGACCCAACTGGCGGGCATCGCCTTGGGCCTGGGGCCGGAGGAGCTGGGTCTGTTCATGAACTCCGTGTCACCATTGCCGTTGGTGGAGAAGGCCTACGAGAGGATGACGGAAACGGAGTAAGGCTGAACGGGCTCATAACGCCAAACAATTTTATAATGTTGGGCATACATTTCAGATCTATCATCAGAGATTGCCGGCCCATTTTACTATCACTGCGGCATTGGTGCTCCAGATTATGCGGAAAGCCCGGCGGCAGAATTGCAGAGCCTCTCTCCTGTCGCCTCTGAAGCCCTGCCTCTTTACGGCAGCCGCCTGGCGGATGAACTGCATCTTCTCCCCGCCCAGCAGCCCCAGTTTCCTCTCCAGAAAGAAGCGCACGCTGTCTAGCACCCTGCCGGAAAAAACCGTGGCCGATGCAAAGTCATCCAGCTTCTCCTGCCCCTGCGGTATTGAGCCGGTCAGGAAGAGGTTTACAGACTCCACTTCGTAAAAGAGGGCCTTGACGGCATAGGCTGCGGCCTTTTGGGGATGGAGGGGTGCCAGGATGATGGAGGCGGCGGCAATGCTTTGGGGAACCCATATGGCTTTGAGGCTCTCCCAGCGGCTGAAGCAGGGCTGTATCTCCGGACGGATGTCTCTGCCCAGCAGTATTTTGCCCTCGTGCTTCATCTTATAGAACAGCGCCAGTTGGCTGGCCACCAGGGCTGCACCCGGCAGTAGGTCCGGCCTTCTGATCTTTCCCTCCTGCCAGATGATATCCCCCGGCCCGAAGACCTCAAAGGGCTTGTAGAGACGGGCCTGCTTCTCCAGCCTTTTGAGGAAGCCCTCTAAAAAGCCCGAACAAAAGCCAGTGGACACGACCCTTTTGAACTGAGTCCCGTGCTTTTCATCCATCCTCCAGAAGAGCTGAGAGGCAAATCTCTCCACATCTGCCAGGGAGTGCTGGCTCTTGACCTGGATGACCAGGTCCACATCGCTCTTTCCCAGCACGAACTCGCCTCTTGCGGCGCTGCCAAAAAGAAGGATGAAGTCGATCTCATCACCATAGGCCCGGCTGATCTCATCTGCGAACTCTTTCAGGAAGGCTTCTGCCTTCTGCTGATCAGAGGGATTTTGGCCGGGCACGCCTCATTTGCCTCCTCGCTTCGAATAATCAAATGCCTCCAAACAGGTCCGCCTTCCCGCCGCTCCTCCCCCGGAGCCGCTCCGCTTTCATTGACGCTGCCAGGGCCTTGCTGTAGAACCGATTGGCATACTCCTTGGCCATCCTCCGGGCGCTGAACTGATGGCCTGTCACCTTGATGGCCTCCTTCATCACCTTCACCCAGCCATGGGAGAGCCCGTCCTCGTCCACATCGTAATAAAGCGGCACAATCTCCTTCTCCAGCAGATCGTAGATGGCCGACGCATCCCTCCCGTCCCTCTCCGGACCATCCGCTCCCTGCACCGCCCAGCCGTTCCTGCCGTTGTAGCCCTCGATCCACCAGCCGTCCAGTATGGAGAGCTGGGGCACGCCGTTGAGCGTGGCCTTCATGCCGGAGGTGCCGCTGGCCTCCATGGGCGGCAGGGGATTGTTCACCCAGACATCGACTCCGTGCACCAGATACTGAGCCAGCAGCTCATCGTAGTCTTCGACGTAGGCAATGCGGCCGCCGAATGTCTGATCACGGGCTGCATTGAAGACCTGCTGGAGGAGCTGCTTACTCTGCTGGTCGTCCTGATGGGCCTTTCCGGCAAATATGATCTGCACCGGCCTCCAGGGATCGGCCACGATCTTGGCCAGCCTGGCCATGTCCTGCAAGAGAAGCGTGGGCCGCTTGTAGGAGGCAAAGCGCCGGGCAAATCCCAGCGTGAGAGCAGCCGATTCCAGGAGCACTCCTGATGCCATGACGTTGCTGGAATCCGCGCCGGGCTTACGCCATTTGTTTCTGGCCCTCTCCCGGATCTTGGCAATCAGCATCTCCTTCATGACCATGTGGTGCTCCCATAACGCCGAGTCAGGCATCTCGTCTATCAGCTTCCAGGTGGCGGGATGGTCGTGCTCTTCCAGCCAGGTCCTGCCGAGATAGCGGTTGAATATCACATCCCCCAGCCGCCGGTCAATCCAGGAGGGCACGTGCACGCCATTGGTTATGTAATCGATGGGCACTTTATCGACGGAAAGCTCCGGCCACAGTTGCTGCCACATGCTGCGGCTGACCTCGCCGTGCTTTTTGCTGACGGCATTTCGGAAGGCCGAGCTGCGCAGGGCAAAGGCGGTCATGTTGAAGCCCTCTGGCCTGGCGGGATTGGTCCCCAGGCGGAAGAACTCGTCCCGGGAGAGGTCCAGAGCGGGGAGGTAGGTGCCGAAGTACTTGTCCATCAATTGATAGGAGAAGACGTCATGCCCCGCCGGGACGGGGGTGTGGGTGGTAAAGACGGTGGTATCCTTCACCTCCTCGAAGGCGTCCCTGTAGCTCATGCCCGCCTCCACACGCTCCCTGATCCTCTCTAAAACGGCAAAGGCGGGGTGGCCCTCATTGCAGTGAAGAGCGGAGTATTCAATGCCCAGGGCCCGCAGGATGCACACACCGCCGATTCCCAGGACTATCTCCTGTCGCAGGCGCTGCTCCAGGTCCCCGGTGTAAAGCCGGTCGGATATGATGCGGTTCCAGGGGTCATTGGCCTCGCTGGAGGTGTCGATCAGATAAAGGCTGGTCTTTCCCACGTTGACCTTCCAGACCTCCAGATAGACGGGAGGGTCCATGACCGGAATCTTTATGGAAAGCGGCTCTCCGTTACTGTCCAGGATCTTTCGGATGGGCGCATTCTCCCGGTCCAGGAGCTCGCAGGCCCCCATCTGCCAGCCCTCCGGGGAGATCATCTGGCGCAGGTAGCCCTGGGGGTACATGAATCCCACGGCGATGAGAGGCACTCCCAGATCGCTGCACTCCTTGAGAAAATCGCCGGCTAAAAAGCCCAGGCCGCCGGCATAGAAGGGCAGGGCATGGTGCAGGCCGTACTCCGCCGAGAAGTAGGCGATCCTTCCCCGGTCCGGCCCGGCCACGCTGCGGCAGAACCAGCCGCCTGAGGGGTCCATGTAGCTTTCGAAGCGAGCCATCACCGCTTCGTAATGCCTCATGAAGTGAGGATCGGAGCAGGCCGCCTTCAGGGCCTGCTCATCCAGGCGGTTTAGCATCTTCACAGGGTTGTGATTGCTCAGATACCATCCCTGGCGGCTGAGGAGCTTGAAGAGGCCCCTGCCCTCCGGGTGCCAGCTCCACCAGAGGTTGTAGGCCAGCTCTCGCAGTCCAGATATCTCTTCCGGCAGATGGGGAAACTTGTCCTTGATTCCTAGCATGAGTGTCAGAGCTCCAGCGACTCGCAATTTCTGGCACTCTTCTCAGATATAGGCTTCTATTCCATGCTCTGGGATCTGCTCATCCTATCCTCCTCCTCAACCTACTCCAGACCACCCCTCTCCCGGCAAAATCATTAATAATTAATAGAGTAACAGTTAACATCAATTCTTATGCAGAGAACGATACAACTGCGTCGCACTTTGGGCCTCTTCGAGGTAACCATCTCCGGAATCGGCATAATTCTGGGAGCGGGCATCTATGCCCTCATCGGCCAGGCGGCGGGGCTGGCCGGAAACGCCGTTTGGATATCATTTCTGCTCTCGGCAGTTGTGGCCGTATTCACCGGCCTGTCCTATGCGGAGCTGGCCTCCATGTATCCCCGGGCCAGCGCCGAGTACGAATACACCTCGCAGGCCTTCGGCCGCTTTCCGGCTTTCGTCATCGGATGGCTGATCATATTTTCCGGCGTGATCGGAGCGGCGACAGTGGCCCTGGGATTCGCCGGATACCTCCGCGCTCTGGCCGGAGCCCCCCTGCTTCCCGTCGCCCTGCTGCTCCTGGCGGGCCTCTCGGCTGTCGTCCTCTTGGGGATCAAGCAGTCCGCCCGCCTGGCCATAGCCTTCACAGCCATCGAGGCCTCCGGGCTGGTGCTGGTGGTGCTCATCGGCCTGCCCTACCTGGGCCGGGTGGACTACTTTGAGATGTCGCCCCTGGGCCTTTCCGGCATATTTCAGGCCTCGGCTCTGATCTTCTTCGCTTTTCTGGGCTTTGAGGAGATGGTCAAGCTCTCCGAGGAGGCGAAGGATCCGGAGAAGAACATCCCCAAAGCCCTCATACTGGCCATATCGGGCAGCATTGTGATCTACATCATGGTGGCGCTCTCTGCGGTGAGCGTTCTCGGCTGGCAGGCTCTCAGCCGCTCCCCGGCTCCGTTCGCGGATATAGCCTATTCGGCTCTCGGCCAGGAGGCGTCGGTGGTCCTCTCGGTCATGGCCCTCTTTGCCACAGCCAACACCGTCCTGCTCATGCTGGTCGCCTCATCCCGCATCATCTACGGCATGGCCGGGTCGGGCTGCCTGCCCAGGCTGCTCTCAGCCGTGCATGCCAGGAGGCAAACGCCCTGGCGGGCATCCCTGCTCTCCATGACGCTATCCATGGCCTTCGTCTTCCTGGGGGACATCGCCCTGGTGGCCAACGTCAACAACTTCACCGTCTTTGTGACCTTCATCGTCATCAATGCCTCTCTCATCTGGCTGAGATTCAAAAGGCCGGAGGCTGAAAGGCCCTTCCGGGTGCCCGTCACCATAGGCCGGCTTGCCCTGCTGCCCCTGCTCGGCATCCTGCTCAACGCCTTCATGCTCGCCCAGCTCGATCGGGATGTGGCGGCCATAGGCCTTGCTCTGATGGCTTCGGGAGCCCTGGCAGCCCTGGCGAACAGGCGGTGGCGGGCGAGGCATGGGTGCAAGAGGAGCGATTGAGATCGGGGCGGCTCGCTCATTCGTGGTTTTTTTTTTATATCACTATTTGTAAAAACAAGCATACATCTTTGTGCGTTTTTTGTGATCTTTGTAGTGAAGTGTTTAAGATTTGGGCACAATCGCATTAGTCAGTGATGGTGGCAGGGCACATTTAATCACATAATTTATATACTATGAGAACTATGTACCC
>Ga0116170_10002966_pt1 | contig 16024 bp, 14 predicted proteins | sample AD_JPNHW1_MetaG_FD_89797 | JGI IMG/M metagenome (GOLD analysis project Ga0116170, IMG submission 89797) | Active sludge microbial communities of municipal wastewater-treating anaerobic digesters from Japan - AD_JPNHW1_MetaG | ecosystem: Engineered > Bioreactor > Anaerobic > Digestate | place...
TGGCTTTGGCCACCAGCGTCACATAGTTCATCACGCTTGAGCCGCCCGCCAGCACGGCCACCATTGAAGCTTCCAGGATCTCTTCCTTGGTCCAGCCGGATTCAAGGCAGTGCTTTACCGCCGGAGGGATGCAGACCGGGCACTTCTGCGACACGCCCGAGACCAGCAGCAGCAGCCACTTCGTCTTCTCCGGTATTTTTCCGGATCTGGTCAGTGCGGCCTTCTGCGCTATAAAAGCTTCGTACTCGGCCGGTACGCTCTTGCGTATATCCACCATCAGCCTGTTGAATTCATCTAAAGTTTTTTTTGTTTCGTATTGCATAAAACCTCCCGTAGCCAAGATTATATCAGTAATAACCGCAAATAGCATCCACCGGCATGCCGCGGGGCGAGCCCCCGGTCAGCGCGCTGAAGCCGCCGTCCAGGCACCGCGGTCCAGGAGCTTTTCCGGCTGCCGCGGGTAACTGTTCCGGATATCATATGGCCGTTTCTCCTCCGGGCGGTGAGGGGAGCGGATCTATCGGCGGCGCCTACTATGCCCCTGCTATTTCATAGAATATAAGCATGACCGCCCAGACTTTACCGCACAACGGCCGCGCTCAGGCCGGCGGGTTGAAGACCTTCGCAGTATTTATGGTGGGCTTTTGCGCTTTTCTGGCGCTTTACGCCACGCAGCCGCTGCTGCCGCTATTTCACAAGTCGTTCAACGCCTCCAAGCTGGCCGTCAGCCTGACCGTTTCCGCGGCCACGCTGGCCGTGGCCCTGTCCGCGCCTTTCGTGGGCATACTGGCCGACCTGCGGGGGCGCAAGAAGGTCATCATCCCGGCTATCTACCTGCTGGCGGCTGTCAACCTGCTTACGGCGACCTCGCCGGGGCTGAAGGCGCTTATCTTCTGGCGCTTCGCGCAGGGCCTGCTGACGCCGGCGGTATTCGCGGTGGCGGTGGCTTATATCAACGAGGAGTGGGCTGCCTGCGAGGCCGGTTTCGTAACCTCGGTATATGTGACCGGCACGGTGGTGGGCGGCTTTTGCGGACGCTTCATCTCGGGTTTTGTGGCGGCGCGCTGGAGCTGGCCCTGGGTATTCGTCTGTATCGGCCTGCTGAACCTTCTGCTGGCTTTTCTGATCTCGTCGTGGCTGCCGCCTGCCAAACAGTTTAAAAAAGTGGCGGGCTACGGCGCCGGCCTGCGCAATATGGCCGGCCACCTCCGCAATAAGAGGCTGCTCGGCATTTACGCCGTGGGCTTCACGATACTCTTCTCGCTGGTGGGCACTTTCACCTATATCACTTTCTACCTGGCAGAGCCGCCGTTCGGGCTGGGCCCGGCGCTGCTCGGCGGCATCTTCTCCGTGTATCTGGTGGGCGCGGTCATAACCCCGCTGGCAGGCCGCTGGTCCAATCGCGTGCCGGGCTGGAAGATGCTCTCGTGCGCTTTGCTGGTTTCCATGTGCGGCGTGCTGCTGACCCTCTTCCATAGCCTGCCGCTGGTGATAGCGGGCATAACGCTGTGCTCTTCCGGAGTCTTCGTCTGCCAGATCGTCACCAACCGCAGCATAGGCCCGGCCGCGGGCCGCTCGCGCGCCTCCGCGGTGGGACTTTACGTGAGCTTTTATTATTGCGGCGGCTTCGTGGGTTCGGTGGTGCCCGGCTTCCTGTGGGAACTGGGCGGCTGGCCCTGCTGCGCTTTATTTATCTCCGCGGTGCTGCTGCTGTCGGCTTTGTTCACGCTGCGCGTCTGGCCCGGGCTTGAGCCCGCGCGGGGCTCGCCTATCTGCGACGCGCTCGAAGTGGTGAATTAAAGAGAGAACATTCCCGCAAGAAAGCCGGTTCCCCGGGCGCATGGACCGCCAGCGGAGGAGCGCGCGGAAAATCAGCGCGGGAGCTTCATGCGGGAACGCTGCCGGACTTTGTTCCCGCCTGCTTTATGGAAGAGTGCGGGGAATGGCGCGGCCGGGCGCTAAGGTCAGCGCTGCCAGGAAGATAAAGCGGCGCCCCGGCCTTACGGCAAGGGGGGGGGCGGTTCTGTTTCCTGGTCGGGGGCGATCCTGAACCGCCGGCGCAGCGCTTCGCGGGTCAACGGCTTTCCGCCCTTTCCCGGCAGCCAGCCAGCGCTGGCCAGAGATTTCAAGATCGCGTCTTCCATGGCCTTGTAGCCTTTCCAGTTCATGTGGCAGTAGTCGAGAAAAAGCTCTTCTCCCGGTATCCCGTGGGGGGAAAGCGCTTCGGCCTCACGCTCAAGGTCCACCAGGCGCGCGCCGGGGAAGGCGGCGGCAGCTTCGCGGACGATGGCGTTGTAGGAAGCCCGGCAGCGGTTGCGCGGGACCAGCTCGGTATACTGCGTCAGAAGCCGGTGAGCTTCCTTATAAGAGCCGAGGCTGTATTCAAGCAGCCCGAGCGTCCTTACCGCCTCGACATCTCCGCAGGCGCTGAGCGCGGCGCGCGCCTCCGGAGTGCGCTTCTGCCCGAGCAGGGCCAGGCCTTCATTAAGGCAGGGCTGCGGCTTGTGAGGCGGCGTAATATCGGCCAGGGCCCCGAGGTTCTTGCCGCTGTATCGCAAGTTAACGGGCAGGGTGGCGATCAGCACCCTGACCTTTTTTTCTTCCGCCCGCTTAAGGATAGCGTAAATATTTTCTTTGTACGCCCTGCGCACGGCGGAGAAGTCCTGGTCCTGGGGGGTGTAAAAACTGCGGTCTCCGGGTTTAACAGCGGGGATGAAAAGGCGCCGGATAAGGCGCACGAGCGCGAAGCGATGCAGCGTCTCCGCGGTAAGGCCCGGCGGCGGCGCTCCCTCGTTATTGCACACCGCGGCGAAGACAAGGTCCGGCGAAAATTCCAGGACCTGCTCGGCGATGCGGCGGACCCTGTGCGAGTCCTGGGCGCCCGCTGCGGCGTTGAGCACCTCTATGTTCCGGCCGGGCGCCATCGCTGCCAGGTCCGCCGCCAGGAAATCCGGGATCCCTCCCTGCCTCCGCCCGGCGGGCCCCTGCATGGTGTAAGGGGTGCCCATCGCGAACGATTCGCCCAGGACGAAGACCCGCCAGGCGTTTCCTTTCTGCGCGCGGAACCGGCTGCGCACCATGGACCGTTCGGCGTAGGGGGTGGTCTGGAACCAGCCGTCCTTGCCGGGCGCGAACAGCGGCTCATCGACGAACTGCAGCATGTCGTCGATCCCGCGGTAGGTATTTAAATTCACCTTTACGCCGAACTTCTTAACGCCATAGTCAAGAATAAGAAGAGCCGAAAGCGTCCCCGCCGTAGAAATTATTATGCCGGCGAGGGCATACCAGCCCCAGTGGAGTTTTCTTTTTCGCGGCGGGTCAGTAACAGGCATGCTCGTGTTTCCGTATGTTCCGCCGGCTTCGCCGGTGCCGGGCGCAGGGAGTTGGTTACCGCTGAATTATATAAAATCCGCGCCGCCTTCTATACGGCCGCAGCCCGCCCGGTGAAGATCGCCTGATAATTGCGCGGGCGGGCCTATACGATGCGGCAGCCCCCGGCGCCGGCTGACGGCTAAAATTTAACCACAGGTAAACGCCCCGACTTTTTGTATTATTGATAAGGCAACCGGGAAAAACTTGCGGCAATTATGTTCCTTACGGATAAATGAGCCATCTGCTGATAATGAACCCCGGGGCGCGCTCGGGCAGGGGGAAAAAATTGTGGGCTTTCCTGGAGCAGAGCCTGCGCGGCGCCGGGATAAAATTCGAGTCCGTGGAAACCTCGGCCCCGGAAGACGCGTTCAGGTTCGCCCGGGCCGCTAAAGGCCGCGGCACCATTGTCGCCGTAGGCGGCGACGGCACCATCAACGGCGTGCTGGACGGCGTGGTGCAGTCGGGCGACCCTGAGGTCCGCATGGGTGTGCTCTATACCGGGACCAGCCCGGATTTCTGCCGTTTCAACCGCATCCCGGTGGAACCGCAAGCCGCGGTGCGCACCCTGCTCGCGGATCTTTCCTCGGCGCGGGATGTGGGGCGCATAACTTTTTATGACGGGGCGGGAAAAGAACGCGCCGCGCATTTCGGCTGCAGCTGTAATATCGGCCTGGGGGCCGCGGTGGCGCGGCAGGCGAACCTGCTGCGCGGTTCGCTGGGCGACGCGCTGGGGACAGGGCTCGCGGCGGTGCGGGCTTTTCTTGCCGGCGCACCGGCGGACCTGGAACTGGAGATAGACGGCGAAAGTGTGTCGCTTAAAAAAGTCAATAACCTGACCGTGGTGAAGAATCCCCTTATCGCCTCCGGCATAAAACTTAACCTGCCCCTCTGCCCGGACGACGGGCGGTTCTGGGTTTTCGCCGTGCACGGGAAAAGCCGCGCCGGGATGCTGGGCCTGCTGCCGGGCGCTTATTCCGGCAATATCGCCGGCAGGGACGATGTTTTTAAACGGCAGTGCAGGAGCGTTAAGGTCAAATGCGCCGGCAGTCAGGAGATAGAGTTCGACGGCGACCCCAGGGGCTGGCTGCCCGTTTCGATAGAGCTCGTTCCGAAAGCCCTGCGGCTTATCAGCGACCCGCTATGAACGAATTTGAATTGATCAGCCGCATTGCGGCGCAGTTCCCGCGCAGCCGGGCGCAGGGCAACGCGCTTTTTGAGTGTGATTGCGAACTTGTAAAGCTAGGCGGCCGCTGGTGGGGACTGACGATGGACGAGTTCTCTCCAGAGGAAGATCTTTTCACTTCGGAGTCCCCGGCGATCCTCGGCGCGAACCTGGCCGTAGCCACCCTGAGCGACCTGCTGGCCGCCGGCATAGAACCGGAATTTTTCATGCAGAGCCTGGTCCTGCCGAAAAAAGCTGAAGCGGCTTTCGTCGACGGCCTGACCGACGGTATAAAGGGCGTGCTCGGGAAGGCGGGCTGCCACCTGTGCGGCGGGGACCTGGGCAGCGCGCAGAACTGGCGCTATACCGGCTTCGCCATGGGCCCGGCGGCGGGCCGCGGGCCGCTTACGCGCCGCCTGGCGGCCGGCGCCTGTTCCCTGTGGGTTACCGGGCGTTTCGGCGACGCCAACCTGGCCGTTCTAAACAAGCTGCCTACGCCGCGCTTTGAGCTGCGGCTGGCGGAAGCGAAGTTCATCAGCCGCTGCGCCGCGGCCTGCATCGACACCAGCGGCGGGCTTATCGATTCCGCCTGGCAGCTGCGCACGCAGAATCCTTTGACGCGCTTTGAGCTGGACCTGGAGCGGATCCCGCTGGCCGTCGGCGTAGCCGCCGCCGCGGGAAATCTCGGCGTTGCCGCCGAAACTTTCCTGCTGGGCGGTGCGGGCGAATATGAACTGTTGTTCGCGCTGCCGGAGGGCGCGCATCCGGCGCAGGCGCGCAAGCTCGCCGGGATGGGCGCCGTACGGATAGGAACGGCGCGCCGGTCCGCTGCGCCGGGACTGTTCTTTAACCGCGGCGGGCGGCCGCTGTCCGAAATGAAAGCCCCGGCGCCCTGCCCCCGCTCCGCTAAAACGCTGGCGGCCTACATGCGCGCCGTGATGGCGGTTTCAAACAAGCTGTTCGGCGGGGGGAGCAAATGAACTCCGTACTGGGGCAGCCGCTGCAGCTGAAGAACATAACGCTGAAGAACAGGTTCGTCCGCTCCGCCACCTACGAGGGAGGCGGCGACGCCGGCGGAGTGCCGCAGCCCCGGCTGGCGGAACTTTACGCGCGGCTGGCCGCCGGCGGGACCGGTACGATAATTACCGGCTTCGCGTTCATTTCGCGGGAAGGCCGCGCCATGCAGCCGCGCCAGTGCGGCATCGATGCCGGCGACAAGATCGCCCCGTGGCGGGCTGTCGTTGCCGCCGCGAAAGCGGCAGAGCCCGGTGTTAAACTTATAATGCAGCTGGCGCATACCGGCCGGCAGACGCGCAGCGCCGTTACCGGCGTGCCGGCGGTCGGCGCCTCGGCCCGGAAATGCACCTATTTCAGGCAGGCTGTCCGCGCCCTCGAAGAGGAAGGGATACTGCGCATTATCGGCGAATTTGCCGCTGCCGCCGCCCGCGCGCGGGAGGCCGGCTTCGACGGCGTGCAGGTGCACGCCGCGCACGGCTACCTAATCCACCAGTTCCTGTCCCCCTGGACGAATACGCGCTCCGACCGCTGGGCGGAGCGCGGATTATTCCTGGAGGAAATAATACGCGCCGTAAAAATGCGCTGCGGCGAAAGTTTCCCTGTATTCGTGAAGCTCAGCGCCGCGGACGATAATAGCCCCGGCCTGCGGCTGGCGGACACGGCCAATACCGTGAGAAAGTTGGAGGCCCTCGGTGTGGAAGCCTGCGAGCTCAGCTACGGCACCATGGAATACGCGCTCAATATCATCAGGGGCGCCTGCCCGGTAGATACGGCGCTGGCGGTAAACCCGCTTTTCAACCGTCTGCCGGCTTCTCTGCGGCCGCTGTGGAAATTCTTTTTCCTGAAAAGTTACCTGCGCCGCTTGCTGCCTTTCGAAGAAAATTATAACCTGGCCGCCGCTCTGGAAATTAAAAAGAGCACGGCGCTGCCCCTTATCACGGTGGGGGGGCTGCGCTCCGCCCGCGCGATGGAGGCCTGCGTGGCGCAGCACGGGCTGGCCGCGGTAAGCCTGTGCCGGCCCCTGGTCTGCGAGCCGGACCTGCCGCGCAGGATCCTGGAGGGCTCCGCCGGACGTTCTGAATGCACGCAGTGCAATCTTTGCACCGTTTATTGCGACAGCGCAGCCCCGCTCAAATGTTACGGGAGGAATGACCATGCCGCAGCCGGATGAAAAAGAAGAAGTGTTCGAGGATTTCGCCCCCGGCGGCAACGCCGACATTTTCGCCAAGGTGTCCGCGCTGAGCGGCAGCATCGGGAGCAATCCGCACTTCCAGGATTACGAACTGGCCCTGGGCGTGCAGATGCTGGGGCCGGCTTCCAGCAGAACAGCCATCAGGGAGGCGGACGGCCGGACCCACGAGGCCATCATGCTCGGTTCGAATTCTTACCTGAACCTGACCACGCACCCGGCGGTGGTGGCCGCCAGCAAAGCCGCCTGCGACAAGTATGGCTACGGCATGGGCGCCGTGTCCCTTTACGCCGGCACCAGCGACCTGCACAAGCGGCTGGAAAAAATGATCGCCGGATTCCACGGGGCGGAGGACGCCATCCTGTTCCCCTGCGGCTACTCCGCTAACATCGGCATTATTTCAGCGCTGTGCGGTCCCGGCGACGTGATCATAAATGACGCCAGCAACCACGCCTCCATCTTCGACGGCTCGGCGCTGTCCGGCGCGGACCTGAAGATCTACCTGCACAATAATATGTCCCACCTGGAAAGGACGCTGAAGCGCCTGCCGGCCGGGCAAAAAGGCAGGCTGATAATTACCGACGGCGTTTTTTCAATGGCCGGCGACCTGGCCCCGCTGGACCGGATAACGGAGCTGGCGCGGCGCTACGGCGCGCGCGTGATGGTGGACGACGCCCACGGCCTCGGCATTGTGGGGCCGACGGGGCGGGGCACGGCGGAAAAATTCGCGGTCATGGACAAGATAGACATCAACGCCGGGATGCTGAGCAAGTCCCCCGGCGGGCTGGGCGGCTACTGCGCCGGCGGCAGGGACCTGGTACGCTACCTGCGCTATTACGCGCGCACCTATTTCTTTTCCACCAGCCTGCCGCCTTCGGTGGTGGCCGGTCTTATCGAAGTATTCAGGCTTTTAGGCGCCGACCAGGCGGGGCGGGACAGGCTGTGGCTCAATGTCAACGCCCTGCTGGGCGGGCTGAAGGCGCTGGGCTTCAATACCGGCGCTACCGGGTCCGCTATCATCCCGGTGATAATAGGCGACGAATATAAAATGCTCGCCCTGTGCAACGCCCTGCGGGAGCGCGGCGTTTACACCAACGTGGTCACCTATCCCGCCGTGCGCCGCAAAGAGTGCCGCCTGCGCCTCTGCGTAGTAAATACGCTGACAGAATCTGACATCCGCGCCGTTTTAACGGTATTCGCGGAACTGGGCCGGAAGTACGGGCTGATCCCATGAAAAAAGTCTTCATCACCGGCGCGGCGGGTTTTATCGGCGGCTATGTCGTAAAGGAATTCGTCGGGCAAGGCTGGCATGTCATCGCCATGGTCCACCGCAATAATTCACCGGAGCTGGAGGCCCTCGCCAGGTCGGGGTCCGTCACTATTCTGCGGGGCGACGCCGCCGATCTCAATTCGCTGCAGAAAGCCGCGCTGGCCGCGGCAGAGGGCGGCGCGCCTGAGGCGGTGGTGCACTGCGCCGGGCGGGCTTCGGACGTCGGCCGCGATATCGAGTTCCGCCGTGCCAACTTCGAGCCCGTAAAGAATTTAACGGAGCTGGCGCTGGAGCTCAACCTCGGGCGCCTGGTCTTTATCTCCACCACCGACGTCTACGGCATGCGGGATTTTAACCATGAGACTGAGGAGCAGCTGCCCGCGGCGGACAATACAGGCAACTCCTATCCCGCCTACAAGATAGCGGCGGAAGACTGGCTCAGGGCGCATCTGCCGCCGGAGCGGTTCGCCATCATCAGGCCCGCCGCCGTCTGGGGCAAAGGCGACAGGACCTTTGCGCCGCGGATCCTGGCCTATTTGAAAAACGCGCCGTGCATCGTTCACTTCGGCAAATGGGGCGGCAGGAACCGCTGGCCCCTGGCCCATGTGCGCAATGTCGCCGCCGCGGCTTTCCTGGCCGCCACGCGGCCCGAAGCGGCGGGCGCCGCGGTCAACGTGATAGACAGCGAAATAACCGGCGCCGACGAGTTTTACCGCATCCTGGCGCGCGTATATCTGCCCGGCAGGGAATTTAAAAGCATAACCCTGCCTTTCTGGACCGGGCAGCTGCTGGGCCAGCTGATAACGTGGCTCTCCGATCTGCTGAACCTGAAGCGGCCTTTCATGGACCCGTCGCTTTACGCCCTTTACTCCGCCAACTGTAACCTGGATTTCGACAATGCCCGGCTGCTGGCCCTGTTCAAAGCCGGCGGCCGCAGCCTGGTCACGCGCGCCGAAGGGATAGCTGAATTGCGCTGAAGGCGGCGCCGCGGCCCGGCGTTAAAAGCGCCGCCGGCCCCGGCGGTATTTGCCGGGGGAGGCGTCATAGGTTTAGTTCGGGCTTTCCCCGCCGCGCGGTTCGCGCGGACCGGGCCGCCGTTACCAGTCCGTCGGTTTATAATCCTTCAGGAATTTACCCCAGACATGCTCCCCGGTATTGAAACCTGAGATGATCGGGTCCACTATGCGCGCCGCTCCGTCGACGATGTCCAGCGGCGGATGGAAGCGGTGCTCGGCCGTTTTGCGCGCGGCGATCTGCGCGGGGTCTTCGTCCGTAACCCAGCCGGTGTCCACGGCGTTCATGTGGATGCCGGCGGTCTGGTAGTCCGCGGCCGAGGTGCGCGTCATCATGTTGAGCGCGGCTTTGGCCATGTTCGTGTGCGGATGGCGCGTGGTCTTGAACTTCCGGTAAAACTGTCCCTCCACCGCCGAAACATTGACGATGTGCTTGTCGCGTTCCGGCGTGCGGAGCAGCAGGGGCTTGAGGCGGGCGTTCAGGATGAACGGCGCCACGGCGTTGACCAGCTGCACTTCCAGCAGTTCCACGGCCGGTACTTCCGCCATTAGCAGGCGCCAGGAATTGCGTTCGCGCAGGTCCACCTGCTGCAGGTCCTGGTCGAGCTTCCCTTCGGGAAACAGACCCTTTTGGGCTGCAAGTTCCTCCGGCAGCAGCGCCGCCTGCGACAGCGCAGCCGCGTGCGTCAGCCCGGCGGCGCTGGAAATACCCGGCAGCAGCGCCGCGGAGAGGGTTCCGCCGGCGGCAGGCGCGCCTTCGGGCAGCATGTGGTAGCCGCGCAGGCCTTCGTAGGCGCCCAGCAGCCTGCGCGCGTGCTCCGGCATGTCGCGCAGCGGCCCGTGCTCCCGGTCCATCATGTGCCGGTAAAAATCCGGGGGGCGCCGCACGGTCTGGCAGGCGTTGTTGATTATGAAATCCAGGCGCGGCCGGGTGTCGAGCAGGTGCCGGCAGAACGCTTCCACGCTGGGCGTGTGGCGCAGGTCCAGCCCGAAAATGCTCAAGCGGTGGCCCCAGTCCTTGAAATCGGGTTCGGCCGCGTAGCGCAGGGCCGAGTCGCGCGGGAAGCGGGTGCTTACGATAAGCTCGGCCCCGGCGCGCAGCAGCTTGATGCCCGCCTGGTAGCCGATCTTCACGCGCCCGCCGGTAAGCAGGGCCACGCGCCCGCGCAGGTCCGCCGTTTCCGTGCGCTTGCGAAAGTTCAGCTCGGCGCACGGCGGGCAAAGCTGGTCGTAGAAATGGTGCAGCCGCGTGTAATTCTTTTTGCAGATGTAACAGTTCTGTTCCTCGTGCGGCTCCGGCGGTTGCGGGGCGTCCCCGGGTTCCTGCCACGCAAGGGCCGGAGGCGGGAGCTGGTTGGGGGTGGTGAAAACGGTCTGCCGGCGCAATTTGCGGATGCCGGTCTGGCTGAGCGCGCTTTCGGCGCGCGCCGTCCTGGCCGTCTTGCGCAGGCGCTGCGCTTCCTTCACCTGCTGCCGGCGCGCGCGCGCGTCGGGCCGGGAGACCTGGCCTGCGGCCGAAAGCAGGCGCCTGCGCTCGGGCTCCGGAAGCCCTGCGAGCAGGCCGCGGTCGCCGGCTACGGCTTCCAATAATTCCACGGCGGCACGCAGCCGCTCCGCCAGGGTGGACAGGTTCAATTTTGGATCGTTCATTGCTTAAGGTCCGGCTCTCGAAGGCAGGGCTTTTTCCCGGGGCTATTGCCGGAGCCGGCCTCTAGCGGCTTTTGGTCGTTTTCTTCGCCTTAGCGGCTTTCCAGACTTTCTTGAAATCTTCCGGCATGGGGGACTCGAGGTCCATCTTTTTCCCGGTGACCGGGTGCTTGAAAACCAGGCGCGTCGAATGCAGCAGCATGCGTTCGGCCGGGCGCCCGCCGTAAAGCTTGTCCCCGATTATGGAATGGCCGAGGTATTCCATGTGTATCCTTATCTGGTTGGTGCGGCCGGTTCTGGGGTGGATCTCCAGCAGGGCGCAGTCCGGGCCCTTTTCCTTCACCTTGTACTCCGTGACCGCGTCGCGGCCGAATTCCCAGACCTTAATTTTTTTGAACCCGGTGGCGCGCCCGATAGGCGCGTCTATGATCCCGGCCCTGTCCTCCGGGATCCCGGCTACGCCTCCCAGGTAGGTCTTCTCAATGAGGCGGTCCCTGAACCCCGCGCTGAGGGCGTCCTGGGCTTCGGGGGTTTTTGCCAGGACCATCAGCCCGCTGGTGTCGCGGTCGAGGCGGTGCACGAGGCCCAGCCTGCTGACCCCGGTCTTGGCCATGCCGGGCCGGGCCGTGAACAGCATGGAGATGACAGTTGGCTCAACGAGGAGGGCTGCCTGGGGATTAACTTCCCAGTTCGCCGAATTGGGATGCACCGGCAGTCCCGCCGGTTTTTCTATGGCCAGCAGGTCTTTGTCCTCGAAGAGGACCAGCTTCTCGAAGCCGCCGTGCAGCCCGCCCGTCTCGGGGGCGCGGATCTCCACGGTGTCGCCGGTGTTGAGCTGGTAGGAGGGCTTCTTCATTTCTCCGTTGACCGTGACCAGCCCTTCCAGCACCAGGGAGCGGGCGAAGGGGCGGGAAAAGTTCTCCCCTGTGCCCGTGACGAATACGTCCAGCCTGCACGGAGAGCCTTCGTAAGCGATCTTATTTGTTTTCATGATTTGCCTTTATTTTGAACAGGTAGACCGCCGCCGTCGCCGCTATGGCCGCCGATAATAACTGGCCCGGGGACAGCCCCAGCGCCGAAAAACCACGGTCATCCCCGCGGAGGAATTCCAGCGCGCCGCGCAGCGCCGCGTACAGCAGGGCGTAGGCGCCGATCACCGTGCCGGGGGCCAGGCGCCGCTGCAGCGCCCGGTCCAGCGCCTTCATAAGGATAACAAAAATAAAGAGGTTTCCGGCGGCCTCGTACAATTGCACCGGGTGCAGGGGCGTCCCCAGCAGGGCCGGGTCCACTTCGCAGGCTGGGTTCGTGAAGGTTACGCTCAGCGGGCCGGAATAGGGGCTGCCGTGGCAGCAGCCGGCCAGGAAACAGCCGATCCTGCCGAAGGCGTGGCCGAGGGCCAGCGCCGGCGCGAACAGGTCGGCGGTCCGCGGCAGGGACAGGCTGCAGCGGCGCGCGGTCAGCACAAAGCCGGCGGCGCCCCCGGCGATGCCGCCGTAAAACACAAAGCCGTACTGGAAGGTCTTAACAAGGTAGAGCAGCCTGGCGGCGGTGTCCGGGCCGAACTCCCGCCAGTACAGGGCCGCGTAAAAGAGCTTGGCGCCCAGCATGCCGCTGAGCACCGTGTAGAAAATAAGGTCCGAAAGCGTTTCCTTTTTTAAGCCCGCCCGGCCGGCCCTGCTGAAAATGAATAGGATGGCGGACAGGTAGCCGGCCGCCACCATCAGCCCGTAGGCCGGCAGTTTAAAAGAGCCGATCTGGAGAATAAATGGATGCATGTTCAGGCCCCGGCGGCGGGCGCGGCTTTTCGCAGGAAAACAATGGCGCGGGAAAAATCCGTGAGCGGGGAGGCGGCGATACCGCTGGCCCGGCAAAGCCTGAGCAGCCGTCCGGCGGCGAAGACCTTGTCCGCCAGCGCGGCCGCTTTCAGGTCGTTGGGGCCGTCGCCGAAGAAAACTACGCGCCGCCCGGCGCGCTGCAGGCGCGCTACCCTGGAGGCCTTGAAGGCGCTGAGGTCCATGCGGCGGAGGAAGGGATAGGAGATCCTGAGCCCGCCGGCGGTCACGCGCGCCCTGCCGAAAAAAGCTTTTACCGCCACGCCGTGCTTGCGGAAAAAAGGTCCGGCGTAAAGGTCCACCCCGCCGCTGGCCACTTCTAAAGGGATCTTGCTCGCCTCGCAGAAGTTCACGAAATCCGTGAACCCCGGCCTGGCCTTTACGCGCTCGCGCACGAACAGCGCGATGGCCTCCTCGGAAAGTTTGGCGCCGGAGAAAGCTTTCTTCATGAAATCTTCCACGCGCACCTTCAGCGAATAGGACGCTTCGATGGCTTTTTTATCGGAATAGCCGTAATGCAGCAGCAGGGAGTCCCCGACGTCGCGCAGGGTGATGGTGCCGTCGAAGTCGGAAACCGCGGCCCAGCCGGCCGGCGAGGGGCGGCGGGCTCTCATAGTATCGCCTTAAGGAAGTCCTCTCTGCGGCCCTGGCGGGCAAGCTTGAGGTATAAATTGTATTCTTTCTGCACGCCCAGGGTGGAGGTGTCGCCGTTATAGGAGTGGCCCGGGTAGAGGGCGTCCCCGTCCGGCAGCGCGGCCAGCCTGACGAAGCTGTTGTAGAGCGCCTCCGGGCTTGAGCCCGGCAGGTCCACGCGGCCGCACTCGCCCACGAAAAGCGTGTCGCCCGAGAACACGGCGCCCGGAACCAGGTAACAGACCGAGCCCTGGGTGTGTCCCGCGGTGCGCATTACCGTGAGTTCGGCGGAGCCCACCGGTATTTTCTCTCCTTCTACGGCGTTGCGCAGCCCGGCAGGGCGCTGCTCGAGCATAAAGTGATCTTCGGAGTTCAGGTACACCGGGAGCCCTTTGTTCCTGCCCGTGAAGAAAGCCACTCCGTTGACATGGTCGGGATGGGCGTGGGTGAGCAGCAGGCATTTAAGGTCGAGCCCTTCTTTTTTCAGGAAGGCGTCCAGGACGCCCGGTTCCCAGGCCGGGTCGATCAACGCTGCCTGGCCGGAGCCCTCGTCCCAGACGGCGTAGGAAAAATTGTCCATCGGTCCCAGCTTGAACTGCCTGATCTTCATTTGTCGGAGTCCTTTGGAGGGGGGAAACGGTATTCGGTCTCGCCCGGCCTTATGAGGCCCAGCTCCCTGCGCGCCGCCTGCTCCACGGCGGGGTTTTCCCCTATGTTCTTAAGCTGCTTCGCCAGCTGGGCGCGCTGCCCTTCGAGCTTCAGCTTCTTCGCCGTAAGCACCCGGTATTCGCGGTAGTTGGCTATGAGGTTGCGGAAGCCCCTGTTGCCCAGCAGGATGAACGCCAGCGCAAGTATCAGCGCGTATCTCAGTTTTATTCCGAAGCGAAATCGTTTCATAAAAAAATCCCGCCGGGCCACCTCCCCTCGCGGGGAGGACGCGGCGGGATTTTTGCTGCCGCCGGCTTATTTGAACTTGAAGGCGTAGTCCTTGGCGTAGCGCGCCTTCTTGCCCAGCTCCTCTTCTATGCGGATGAGCTGGTTGTACTTGCACAGGCGCTCCGAACGGCAGGGCGCCCCGGTCTTTATCGCGCCGGCGTTGGTGGCCACGGCCAGGTCCGCTATAAAGGAATCTTCGGTTTCGCCCGAGCGGTGCGAGATCACGGTGGCGTAGTCGGCCTTGTGCGCCATCTCTATGACGCGCACCGTTTCGGTCAGCGACCCTATCTGGTTGAGCTTGATCAGGACGGCGTTGGCGACATCTTCCTCGATGCCTCTCTTGAGGCGCTCGGGATTGGTCACGAACAGGTCGTCGCCGATGACGCGGGCTTTCTTCGCCAGGTGCTTGGAGAGGTGGGACCAGCCGTCCCAGTCATCCTCGGCCAGGGGGTCTTCGTAGGAGATCACCGGGAAATGCTTCCTCCATTCGGAGTATTTGGCGGTCAGGTCCTGGTAGCTCAGGTTGGAGCCTTCGAAGACATAGCGGTCGTTCTGGAAGAATTCGCTGGCGGCGGAGTCGAGGGCTATCTGCACTTCCTTGAAAGTGTAGCCCGCGTCCTTGATGGCGTTGCAGATGGTCTCCAGCACCGCTTCGTGCGTGAAGATCTTGGGGGCGAAGCCGCCCTCGTCGCCCACGGCCGTGGTGTAGCCGGCCTTGGCCAGGATCTTCTTGAGCGTGTGGTAGATCTCGCAGCCCATCCGGATGCCGTCGCTGAAGCTGGGGGCGCCGGTGGGGACTATCATGAACTCCTGGATGCTGATGCCGGAGTCCGCGTGTTTGCCGCCGTTGATGATGTTCATCATGGGGGCGGGGATGAGGAAGTCTTTGTGCTTGAGGCCGTAGGCCTTGCGGATGTAGGCGTAAAGCGGCAGCTTGGCCGAGGCCGCGCCGGCGCGGGCCAGCGCCATGGAGACGGAGAGGATGGCGTTGGCGCCCAGCTTGGTCTTCATCTGGGTACCGTCGAGTTCGATCATCATCTCGTCGATCTTTATCTGGTCGGCCTTGAGGCCGGTGATCTCCGCTGCGATGGCCTTGTTGACGTTCTCGACGGCCTTGACCACGCCTTTGCCGAGATAGCGCTTGCCGCCGTCGCGCATTTCCAGAGCCTCGTGGGTGCCGGTGGAGGCGCCGCTGGGCACGGCCGCGCGCCCGAAAGAACCGTCGGTCAGCGTTATGTCGGCTTCCACCGTGGGGAAACCGCGCGAGTCAAGGATTTCCCGGGCTGTAATTTTTTTTATTTTAGCGTCCATTTTGTCTCCTAAGTGTGCTGGGTACTACGATTTAAAGCTTGCCGCTTATTATTTTTCTGCCGGCCTCGTTGAGCGCGGCCGACTGTTTGGGCGTAAAGGCTTCGGTGTAAACGCGCACCACCGGCTCCGTGCCGGAGGGCCGCAGGCCCAGCCAGCTGCCGTCCTTCATTATGAATTTGAACCCGTCGGTGTGGTCGATGCGCCAGACCGAGGCGCCGCCGAGGTTCAGCGGCGGGTTAAGCGTAAGGCGCTCCACCAGGGATTCCATGTTGATGTCGCGGTCCAGGCGCAGGTTGACCCTGGAGGTGATGAAATTCCCGAAGCGCTTGTTGAGCCCTTCCAGGATCTTCTTGATGGGCTTGCGCTCATAGGCCACCATTTCCGCCATGAGCAGGCAGGCGAGGATGCCGTCCTTCTCGGGCACGTGGTTCATGATGGAGAGCCCGGCCGATTCCTCGCCGCCGAGCAGGTACTGGCCGGTGCGCAGCAGGTTGCCGATGTGCTTGAAGCCTACCGCCGTTTCCCGCACTTCCAGACCGTGGTGCTTGGCGATCGCGTCGGCGAAATGGGAGGTCATAACGGACCGGGCGAACTTGCCTTTCAGCCCCCGGTTCTTTACCAGGTGCTCCAGCGCCAGGCCCA
>Ga0116170_10002967_pt1 | contig 16024 bp, 18 predicted proteins | sample AD_JPNHW1_MetaG_FD_89797 | JGI IMG/M metagenome (GOLD analysis project Ga0116170, IMG submission 89797) | Active sludge microbial communities of municipal wastewater-treating anaerobic digesters from Japan - AD_JPNHW1_MetaG | ecosystem: Engineered > Bioreactor > Anaerobic > Digestate | place...
CGTATCGAATTGGAGTCTGAGTTAGGAATTCAAGACCGCTGGTTGTTTTACACATTTAGATGTTATCTTAACGCCGGCTTGAACTTCTAAACGTGCAGCAGCGGTTTATGGATAAGCTATTGATACGCAGGTATCTGCCACAATGAAGTCCAAATCGCCCTTCAAGACGTGAGATCAATACGAGACTAGTTACGGCGCTTTGAACTCCATTACTTGGACTGTTTACGGCGCATTGAACTCCATTGCTTGAACTATCTACCGCACCGCTTGACAAATTACGGCTATTCAAAAGACTTGCACAAAATAAGAATCAGGTAATTATACCATAATGAGAAAACAGATAGTATCAATCGTGGGGCGTCCTAATGTCGGGAAATCGACGCTGTTCAACCGCCTCTGCCGTCAGCGCATCGCCATTGTTGACTTTGAAGCAGGCGTGACCAGAGACCGCAAGTATGAAGACGTCGAATGGAACGGCAAAGTGTTCAAGCTCGTGGATACGGGCGGGATCATCTTCGACACCAACGAAGCCATGGATAAAATGATCAAGCATCAGGCGCTCCTCGCCATAGATGAATCCGACGTGATCATCTTCCTCGTGGACGCCATGACCGGCGCGACAGATATCGACAAAGACATCGCCAGGATCCTCTTCCCCCATCGTGACAAGGTCATGCTCGTAGCTAATAAATGCGACAACGACAAGCTGGAATGGGAAGTCTATGACTTTATGCAGCTTGGCTTTGGCGACGCCTTCCCCATCTCCGCCTCGCAGGGCAGGAATACAGGAAACTTCCTCGACGAACTGCTCAAGCTCATCCCCGAGACCCGTGACATCGAAGACGAGGTCAAGCCGAGCTTCACCCGTATCGCCGTGGTGGGCAAGCCGAACGTCGGCAAATCCTCGATCGTGAACCGGATGCTGGGCACGGATCAACAGATCGTGACAGACGTTCCCGGAACGACCAGAGACGCTATCGATACGATGTTCCGCTATCACAATAAGGACTATGTGCTGATCGACACAGCCGGTCTGCGCCGCAAGACCAAGGTCACCTACGGGGTGGAATACTTCTCCGTGATGCGCACCATCGACGCTGTGGACAGATGCGACATCGTGGTGCTGGTCATCGCCGCGGATGAGGCTATATCAATGCAGGACATCAAGATCGCGTCTTATGCCAAACGCAAGATGAAAGAGATCATGGTGGTCTTCAACAAGTGGGATCTGGTCGAAAAAGACACCCACAGCACCAAGAAATTCATCGAGACCCTACACGAACAGATGCCGTTCCTGCAATACGCTCCGGTGCAGTTCCTCAGCGCTCTGACGGGACAGAGGATCAACCGCGTCATGGAACAGATCGTGGTGATCGAAGAAGAGAGCGAAAAGCGGATCACGACCGGCGAACTGAACCGGTTCATGGAAACCGTGGTCGAGCGCCGTCCGCCGACACATCCTTCCGGCAAGCATGTGCGGATCTATTACATAACTCAGGCGGCGACCAAACCGCCGACCTTTATCTTCTTCTGCAATCAACCGACGTTGATCACGGAGAACTATCGCAGATTCATTCACAACCAACTGCGTGAAGTGTTTCACTTTGAAGGTGTGAGCATCAAGATGATCTTCAAGGGAAGGAAAAAGGACGAAGATGAACCTGCTTAGACTCCTTGTCTGTTTTCTGGGAGCTTATCTCATCGGCAGCATCCCGGTGGGCTATATCATCGGTAAGATATTCTTTCACAAAGATATTCGCACAGCCGGAAGCGGCAATATTGGCGCGACCAACGCGCTGAGACTCTTCGGCACCAAAGTCGGGATCGGGATCCTGCTGCTGGACATGTTGAAAGGCTTTGGCGTGATCCTGCTGGCGAGGTTGATCCTCGGAACGCAGTCGCCCTGGGTGGTGGTCTGCGGACTTACCGTGATCCTGGGGCACGTCTTCACCATCTTTCTCAGGTTCAAGGGTGGAAAAGGAGTCGCCACAGCCGGCGGAGTATTCCTCGCAATGGCGCCCGTGGCTCTGCTGCTCACGTTGCTGAGCTTTATCCTGATCACGGCGATCACCCGCTACGTCTCCCTGGGTTCGATCCTGGGAGCGCTAGGTTTTGGCGTGATGGTCACCTTCCAGCAGCTCAGTCTGCCTCAGCCAAGCTGGCTATTCATGGTCATGGCATACGCGATCATCATCATGATCGTGGTCAAGCATCGTGACAATATCGTCCGTCTCATGAAAGGGACGGAGAACAAAATTAGCTTTACGAAAAAGGGAAGTGTCTGATGTGCGGGATCATCGGAGTTTACGGAACCCCTGAAGCTGCCCGGATGGCGGCTCTGGGAATGTTCGCGGAACAGCACCGGGGGCAGGAAAGCTGCGGTATGGCGGTCAGCGATGGCAAAGTCATCCGTCTGCGCAAGAAGATGGGCTTGGTCAAGGAAGTCTTTCATGAGGACAGCCTTGCGGCTTTGCCGGGAAATATCGCGATCGGGCACGTCCGGTATCCCACCAAAGGCAGCGCCACGGAATTCAATTCCCAGCCGCATCTGCTGGAAACGCTTTCGGGTCCCGGCTATGCTCTCGCCTCCAACGGCGACCTGGTGAACTATCTTTCAATACGGCAGAAACTCGAAACAGAGAACGTCTATTTTAACAGTGACAATGACGGTGAATTGCTCCTAAAATATATCGCCCTGGAGATGCAGAAGGGTAGCACGATCATCGACGCGATCCGCGCTCTGATGCGTGAGATCAAGGGAGCCTATTCCTGCGTCTTCGCCACCCGCAGCGAGCTGTATATGTTTCGCGATCCCTACAGCATTCGCCCCATGGTTTGGGGAAAAACCGATGAGGGAACTGTCGTGGTCGCCTCCGAAAGCTGCGCTCTCGATACGCTCAATGTTCACGACCGCAGGGAAGTTCCCGCCTCGGGGATCATCAGAGTCCATCCCGAAGGGATCACGATCATCGAGAACGATGCCGATCTTTATCGGGAGATCCACAGCCCTAAACACTGTATCTTTGAACACATCTACTTTTCTCGTCCCGACAGCCATCATTTCGGAGAAGATGTCTATTCCGTCCGCCAGAGGATCGGAGAGGCGCTTGCCGATGCCGATCAGGGGCTGGAATTTGACTGTGTGGTGCCGGTTCCGGATTCATCGAACTTTATCGGTATGGGCTACGCGAACCGGAAAGGCATTCCGCTCGTGCATGGGCTCATCCGAAATCACTATATCGGACGCACCTTCATCAAGCCGGAACAGACGATCCGGGATGAGAGCGTGAGGCAGAAATTTAACGTTCTGCCAAACTTCTTCACCGGGAAGAGGATCGTGCTGATCGATGATTCGATCGTGCGAGGCACGACGATCCGCAAGATCGTGCGCCTGATCAAATCCGCCGGAGCATCTGAGATCCATCTTCGTATCGGCTCGCCTCAGGTGGTAAATCCCTGCTATTACGGGATCGATACTCCCAGAGCGGAAGAACTCGTTGCCAATCTCTACAGCCTCGAAGAGATCAGACAGAGATCCGGCGTCGATACCCTCAAGCATCTGGACATGAACGATCTGAGAGGAGCCGTGACTGAGCCGGACAGCTATTGCTATGCCTGTTTCAACGGCGATTATCCCCTGAAGAAGGATTGAGATGGAGATCAGCAAAGTACTCGGACAATTCACCGGTAAACGGATCCTGGTCATTGGCGACATCATGCTCGACCATTATGTCTGGGGCAGGATCGACAGGATATCTCCGGAAGCTCCGGTGCCTGTGCTGCAGGCAACGGGTGAAGAATACCGGCTGGGTGGCGCGGCGAACGTCGCGCTGAATCTCAAAGCTCTGGGAGCTGAGACTTTATTGGTCGGTATCTGCGGAAACGATCCCGTAGGAGATAAGCTCCGCGAGTCAGTCCGTCAGGCGGGGATCACAGACGAGCATATCATTATCGATCACAAACGCAGAAGCACCCTAAAGACCAGAATGAGCGCAGTTAACCAGCAGATCCTGCGTATTGATTATGAAGATCTGGCAGATATCGAACCCACGCTGGTACAGGATATCAGCTCCAGGCTTGCGGAGATCCTGCCGGGTTGCGACGCAGTCATTTGCGAAGATTACAACAAAGGACTTCTGACCCCGGGCTTGATCCACACGGTGATAGAACTTTCCGGGAAGAACGGGATCCCCGTCGCGGTCGATCCCAAGCATAAGAACTTTTTCGAATATAAGGACGTGACCATCTTCAAGCCAAACTATCAGGAAATGCAGAAGAACCTCGGGATGAGCTTTGAGGATGAATCCGCTTTCAGAGAAGAGGCACGGAAACTCCGGCTGAGAATGAACTGCAGCTATCTCGTGATCACCCGTGGCTCAAAGGGACTTTACCTGTTTGACGGAAGCCCCGAACCGAGGCAGATCCCGACCTTTGCCAGAGAGGTCTATGACGTCTCCGGCGCGGGAGATACGGTGATCAGCGCGCTGATGTTGGCATACAGCGCCGGATGCGATATCTATGACGCGTCTATAGTGGCAAACCACGCCGCCGGAGTAGTCTGCGGGAAGCGTGGCACCGCCTGGGTCAGTCCCGAAGAGATACTAAAGTCATTTGAGAGTTTTAATCATGATAGAAGATAAACTTAAATCGTTTGAGACCGTTCTGGAGGAGCTGTCGCTTCACCGGGCGGAAGGTAAGAAGATCGTCTTTACCAATGGCTGTTTTGATATTCTGCACGCAGGACACGCTATGTATCTGGAAGCCGCCAAGGCTGAAGGGGATATCCTCGTCGTCGGGATCAATTCAGATGAATCCGTGCGCCGGCTCAAGGGCAAAAGCCGTCCGGTCATCCGGCTTGACGACAGGATGACCATGCTCGCCGCCCTGGAATCGACCGATCACATCATCTCTTTTGATGATGATACGCCGCTGGAGCTGATCAAAGCGCTCCAACCGGACGTTTTGGTCAAAGGCGGAGACTGGAATTTGAACAGCATCGTCGGTGCGGATATCGTCACCAAACGAGGTGGAAAGGTCAGCAACATCTATTTCAAGGAAGGTATCTCCACCAGCATGATCATCAAGAAGATCGTTAAAGGAGCACGTTTTGAGTTCTGAACCAGTACAGGAAGATATCGGAATCGTCGTAGAAATGACGGGCAGGATCGCCAGAGTCGAACTCGAACGCGGAGGCGGATGCAAAGGCTGCTCCATGCGTGGAATGTGTTTCAGCAAAGGCAAACCGGCAGTATTTGAGCTGGCGACAGAACTTGATCTGGCACCCGGAGACAGGGTCAGCATCGTGATCTCGCCCCGCGCCAAGATCCTTTCATCTCTGCTGATCTTCCTGATGCCGGTCTTGTTTCTGTTCCTGGGCTTCGTTCTAGCCTCAAGGCTCATGGCGGAGCTACCTTCGATAGGAGTAGCTTTTGGCTTCATGGCGGTTAGTTTTTTGATCGTACGCCTGATCGACAGGAAAATGGGCAACCATCTCGAGATCAGACTGGGAGAAAAACTTTGAAGATCACGCTCAAGGAAATGGTCTTTTACGGGTATCACGGTGTTCACGCGGAGGAACGCAAGCTGGGGCAGAGATTCGTCGTAACGGCGGAGCTGTTTACCGATCCCACCCTGGATCCCTCGATCCGCCGCCTGGAAGATACAACTGACTATACCAGAGTTTACGCTGATATCCGGGAGATCGTGGAAAACCACCAGTTTCTCTTGTTGGAATCCTGCGCTAACAGCATCGCGGACAAGCTCCTGGAAAGCTATCCCCTGCTCACGAAAGTGACATTGCAGATACAGAAACCCTCGGTGCCGATCCAGGGGAGTCTCAAAAGCGTCGAGGTCGAACTCACGCGGGAAAGATGATGCGGGGATACCTTTGTCTGGGATCCAATCAAGGAGATTCAGAAGCTCTGATCGCCAAAGCTGAGAGTATGATCGACGCCCTGCCCGGATGCGGAGTCGTTGAGCGTTCCGGCGTTATTCTCAACAAAGCTTATGGTTTTACCGATCAGCCGGATTTTATCAATCAGGTATTGGCGATAGAAACAGAACTGGAAGCGCATGAGCTGCTGAGGCAACTGCTGATGATAGAAACCAAACTTGGCAGGAAGCGTGAGCAGAAGTGGGGGCCTCGTCTGATCGATATCGATATCCTCCTCCTGGGTGATCTCGTCATCACCGATACGGAACTTTGCCTGCCTCATCCGGACTTTCACAACCGAGAATTCGCTCTCAGGCTTTTAATCGAACTGGAACCTGAACTACTTCATCCGACTATAAAAAAAACTGTGACAGAGCTATATCAAGAGCTTGAACAGGGAGGAATATAATGAATGCCCTTGCGGCAATAATCCTGGCAGCCGGGAAAGGCACCAGAATGAAATCGAACCGGGCGAAGGTCGCTTTCTCCATCGCGGGAGTTCCAATGATCCAGAGGGTCATCAATACCGCGGTCAAAGTCAATTGCGAGAATATCGCCGTGGTCGTTGGTTATCAGAAAGAAGCGGTGATCGGATGCCTCGAAGATGATGACAGACTAGTCTTTATCGAGCAGAAAGAACAGCTTGGCACAGGACACGCGGTGATGATCACCGAAGAGAACTTCAAGAACTTCAGCGGTGATATTCTCATTCTCTGCGGAGATGTCCCCCTGCTAAGCGACGTCACGATCAAAAAGCTCTATGACAAACATCTGGAAACAAAGGCAGTCTGCACGGTTCTGACCGCCGTCCTTGAAGACGCCGGGAAGTATGGCAGGATCATGCGGGACGAGCATGACCGCATCAAAGGGATCGTCGAGTATAAGGACGCGACTCCTTCTCAGCGCTGGATCAAGGAATTCAATACCGGTATCTATATCTTCAACGCCGCTGAGATGTATTCTGCGCTCAAACAAACCTCCAACGCCAATCAGCAGGGTGAATATTATCTCACTGACACTCTTGGCATCTTCTACTCCCAGAACAAAACCATCTCTCATATGCTGCTCGATGACCTTACAGAGGTTTCGGGAGTCAATTCCCAGGAACAACTGGCTGAGCTGGAGGATTCCTATATCGACAAGATCCGTAAATACTGGCTGAATAACGGCGTGGTCATGCACAACCCATCCACGATCTATATCGAGGACGATGTGGTCATCGAGCCGGATGTCGAGATCGGACAGAATACTATCCTCAAGGGAAAGACCTATCTTGAAACGGGATCGGTGATCGGACCAAGTTGCTACCTCGATAACTGCAAGGTCGGGACTGAAAGCATCCTGCAGGGATTCAACGTGATGATAAACGCGATCATCCATGATTCCGAGATCATAGAATTCCAGGAAAGTCACGAAGAAGATATGCTCTATGAGCAATGAGAAAGACTATCTGTATTCACCCTGGCGTCTGAGCTATGTCACTTCGCTCAAAGAGCCGGGTTGCGTGCTCTGCCGTCATCAGGTTCCGACAAAAGATAAGGAACACCTGATCGTGTATCGCGGTAAGCACTGCTATGTGATGCAGAACCTTTATCCTTACAACAACGGACACATCATGGTTGTTCCCTATCTGCACGAATCCAGCCTGAGCAGCTTGCCGGAGGAAGTCCTGCACGATCTCATGGACACGCTGGTGATCGCTGAGAAAGTCCTGAAACGTGTCTATAGTTGCGAAGGCATCAACGTCGGGCTGAATCTGGGAGAAGCCGCCGGAGCCGGGATCAGTGAGCACCTTCATTTTCACATGGTTCCCCGCTGGAAAGGTGATAGCAATTTCATGAGCGTCATCAACGGCGAAAGAGTCATCCCGGAGTCTTTTGAATCGAGCTACACACGCTTAAGTGAAGGATTTGCTAACTTGCTTGTAAACAAGGAGTAGTGCAATGAGTTTGACAGACAACCCCCTCGAAAATAATGTGCACTCCAGAAAGAAGATCGTGCTGATCTCCTTATCTATCCTCTTGATAGTCTTGGTGATATTGGCTTTGGTGAAGTTCGTCTTCCCCGGAAACAAACCCACTGAGAAAGGCGAGGACAAGTTCCCCGCGATCAAGGTGCAGATCCTCAACGGCTGCGGCTTTGAGGGTCTTGCCGGAGAGTATCAGGAGTATATCAAAGACGAGAATATCTCCGTGGACGCCACAGGAGACACGGCAAAGCCGATCTACGACAAGTCCGTCATAGTCGTTCGCAAGGGCGACATGGAAGACCTGGAGAGACTGCAGAAAATGACCGGTATCAAGCGGTACACGATCGCCCGGACTGATGATTCAGTAGTCGATTTCGACATCATCATCGGGCGGGATTTTGACGAGTATATGAAATGATGAACCCTGGAGGAATATTGTCCGAGAATACGAAACTCGAAGCCGTACTGGGATGGCTGACCGAGAAGAAAGCAGAGAATATCAAGGTCTATGATGTGCATAAGACCAGCGGTTACACAGATGTCATCGTTGTCTGCGAAGGCAGCGCCGACATGCACAACCGCGCGATCGCCAGCCACCTGATCGACGAAGCGAAAGCAGCCAAGTTTCAGGTGATCAGCAAGGAAGGCATTGACTATGGCCAGTGGATCCTGATCGATGTGGGCGATCTTGTCGTGCATATTTTCCTGCCTCACGTCCGCGAACACTATAAGATAGACGACCTGTTCGAAAAGGTAAGGCTTCACCACAGCGAGGAGCAGGCATGATCAAGCAAATCATCCATGACAACATCATCGAAGTCCTCGATCAGCTCGGTTATGTTCACGATCGTGATTTCATCGTGGAAACCCCGAACAACACTGAATTCGGAGATTATTCCACCAATGCGGCTCTGGTTCTCTCCAAGGCAAATCAGGTCGCTCCCAAGGATATGGCGAATGCCCTCCTCAAGGAACTCAAAAAGAATAAGTTTTACAAGAAGCTCGAGCTTGCCGGACCAGGATTCATCAATTTCTTCCTGGCTCCCGGGCTCTATCATAAAGCACTCTGGGAGATCTACGAAACGGGCTTGGAATTTGGTAAAAGCGAACATGGTCAGGACGAAAAGATCCTCCTTGAGTTCGTCAGCGCCAATCCGACAGGCCCTCTGAACATTGTCAGCGCCCGCGCGGCAGCTTTTGGAGACACCCTTTACCGGATCATGACCTGTGTCGGCTATAAGCCAGCCAGAGAGTTCTATATCAACGACGCCGGCAACCAGGTCGATATCCTGGCAGAATCTCTGGAACTCCGTCTGCGTGAGATCCAGGGCGAGAAGATCGGGGATTTCCCCTATGAAGCTTATCACGGCGAATACGTCAAACACCTCGCTCACAAGCTGAATTCGACCGAAGGCGTCCGTGTCTTCATGCTCACTGAGAAAGACAGGATCGACCACCTAAAAGAATTTGCCCTGACGGAACTGCTGGAAATGCAGCGTTCTTCCCTGGAGAAGTTCGGTGTGGTCTTTGAAGGCTGGGTCTCAGAGAAAACTCTCCGCATGGAGGGCGTTGTCGAAGAAGTCCTCAGCTACCTCACAGAAGCAGACTGCACCTATGAAAAAGACGACGCAATCTGGTTCCGTTCGACCCAGTTCGGCGATGACAAAGACAGGGTTTTGATGAAATCTGACGGTTCGATCACTTACTTCGTGCCGGATCTTGCCTATCATCTGACCAAGATCCAGCGCGGCTACACCCAGTTGATCGATATCTTCGGCCCCGATCATCATGGCTACGTCCCACGTCTTAAGGCTGCCTTCAAAGCCCTGAAGTATGATGACAACATGCTGGAGATCATCTTCCTGCAGCAAGTCAATCTCTTTGAGAGTGGAGAACGGGTCAAGATGTCCAAACGTGCCGGTAAGATCGTGACCATGGATGATCTGATCTCCGTGGTCGGTAAGGACGCTGCGCGTTATTTCTTCATCGCCCGTAAAGCCAACGCTCACCTGAATTTCGATCTCGAACTCGCGCTAAAGCGCAACAACGAGAATCCCGTATACTATTGCCAGTACGCCCATGCCCGTATCTGCAGCATTCTCAAGAAAGCCAAGAAGGACAAGCTCCTTCCCAAGGCCTTCAAGCCCGAAATGATCACTAAGCTCGTCAAGCCTGAGGAAATGACCATCATCCAGAAGATCGCCGATCTCCCTGAATTGCTGATTGCCATCGCCGACTACCGCGAACCTCACAGACTGGCGAACTATCTGGAAGAGCTTGCTTCGATGCTGCATAAATACTATGCCAAGTTCCCCATCTCCAGCCTGAAGAACAAAGAAGTTTCCCAGGCGAGGCTGATGCTGATCGACGCCGTGAGGGTAATTTTCCTCATCTGTTTCGATCTGATGGGTGTTTCTGCTCCGGAAAAGATGTAGTCGTAGCTTTTGCTATGCTGACTCTTCGAAAAATACTCCCGGACGACTTGCCGGAAGTAGTGCGTATCGAGCAGTCTGCTTTTGCAGATCCCTGGCCCGAAGAAGCTTTTTCTAAAGACATCATGGAGAACGGCTACGCTCTGTTCGACGGCAGCCGGCTGGTTGGCTACACTTTCGTGCTGACGGTTCTGGATGAATGCAGCATCATCAACGTCGCCGTCGATCCTGAAGATCAGAACCGCGGGCACGGGGAGCATATGCTGCGGGAATTAATGAAGATCCTCACCGTCCGCAAGGGTATCCGCCGCTACTTTCTGGATGTCAGGGAATCCAACCTTCCCGCCCGCAGCTTGTATCGAAAGCTGGGCTTTTTTGAGCTGGGTATCCGCAAGAACTACTACAATCTCCCGCCGGAGAATGCCGTGGTCATGGGGCTGATCCTGCCATCACGGCGCGATGCTGTGAGCTAAACAAAGGACAAGCATGAATAATTTCAAAGACTATGACTTTCTGGTGATCGGTTCCGGAATTGCCGGGCTGATATACGCCCTGCAGGTCTCCAAACTCGGCAGGGTTGCCGTGATCACCAAGAAAAGCCTCAACGACTGCAATACAGAATATGCCCAGGGGGGGATCGCCGCCGCGATCGACGAACAGGATTCCTTTGAGAAACACCTCGCGGATACATATTTCGCCGGCGCGGAACTGGGCAAGAAAGCCGTGATCGAGAAGGTCATCAAAGACGGTCCTAAGCTGATCCAGTATCTCATCGACCTCGGAACAGATTTCACCAAAGAGAACGGAAGCTACGACAACAGTCTGGAGAACCTCTCTCTGACCCGCGAAGGCGGACACAGCATGCGGCGCATCGCCTATGCCGCTGATTCGACAGGGCATCAGATCATGGAAGCCCTGATCAGCAACTGCCGTTCCAATAAAAAGATAGATATCTACGAGAATACTATCGCAATCGATCTGATCACTCAGCATCATATCCACCAGAACGATGGTTTCATCCCCGGAATCACCTGCTGGGGCGCGTACGTCATGGACACACGGACCAATCAGGTAAGTGTCTTCCGTGCCCGCAAGACCATGATGGCAACCGGCGGAGCTTCCCAGATATATACTCATAACACCAATCCAGTCGTCGCTACGGGCGACGGCATGGCTATGGCGCGTCTGGCAGGAGCGAGGCTGGCGAACATGGAGTTCGTCCAGTTTCATCCGACCGCTTTCTGGTCACCCGACGGAGACACCTTCCTGATCAGCGAAGCAGTTCGGGGAGAAGGCGCGGTGCTCAAGCTCCAGGACGGAAGCAGCTTCATGGAACGCTATCATCCGATGGGCAATCTCGCCCCGAGAGACATCGTCTCCCGCGCCATCGACGCCGAACTCAAACGGCGGAGCGAGAAGTTCTGCTGGTTGGATGCCCGGGACATCGATCACGAGAAGCTGCTCAAGCATTTCCCCTATATTGATAGCCGTCTGCGTGCGCATGGTATAGATTTCACCCGCGATCCGATCCCGGTCGCCCCTGCCGCGCACTACTTCTGCGGAGGCGTTCTTTCCACCATCGACGGTCTGACCGACATACGTAATCTCTTTGCCGCCGGTGAGGTCGCCTGCACAGGCTTGCACGGAGCCAACCGCCTCGCCTCGAACTCCCTGCTTGAAGCTCTGGTCGTTGCCTGGCACGCGGGAAACCATACTTCGAACAACGATCCAGTCGATTTCCCTCCCATCCCACCCTGGCGTCAGGAGAGCGAATTCTATGAGAACGAATGGGTGATCATTTCACACAACCGTGAGATCCTGGGAACGATCATGCAGGGCTACGTCGGGATCAGACGTTCCCGTCGCCTGCTCAAATATGCCCTTTCCCGCATGGAAAACATCTATAACGAAGTTAATAATTTCTACCAGCATAATGCCGTCCGCAAGGAAGTCGTCGAGACCAGGAACATGGCAGTGATCGCCATCGCCGTGATCCGCAGCGCTCTGATGCGCAAAGAGAGCCGTGGCGCTCACTTCCTCATCGACAACCCTCAGCGGGACGATATCAAATACCAAAGCGACACCATCATTTAAGGAAGATATCCGGTGAAAGGTAAATTCATCACTTTTGAAGGGATCGAGGGCAGCGGAAAAAGCACCCAGGTCAAACTTCTGACTCTCGCTCTGGAAGAACGGGGCATCCCCTTTCTGCTGACCCGGGAACCCGGTGGTCCGCCAATATCCGAGGAGATCAGGCACATTCTGCTCAACTCCGCGAACCACGCCATGCTCCCTGAAACTGAGCTTCTGCTCTATTGCGCCAGTCGCGCTCAACACACCGGCGAGACGATCCTTCCCGCACTGGAAAATGGCAATCTGGTGATCTGCGATCGCTATTTTGACAGCACCATCGCCTATCAGGGCGCCGCACGTGAACTGGATATGGATTTTATCACCGAACTGACCAAATTCGCCACCTACGACACAACTCCTGATCGCACCTTCCTGATCGACCTGCCTGTCTCTGCCGGCTTCGCCAGGATCAAGGAACGCAACCTCGACCGTTTGGAACTGGAAAGCCGCGATTTTCATGAAAAAGTGCGCTTGCAATATTTATCTATTGCCAATAATTCACGCCTCAGATATGTTGTATTGAATGGCTTGGATCTGCCTCAGAAGATACATGCCCGAATTTTGGCTTCTGTACTCGATCTATTAGGAGAAACAAATGACTAAGTCCAAGAAACGAACTGCTTTGATCACCATCGCGGGATTTTGGATCCTGAGCGGAATACTGCTTTTTGCCGCGACCGCTGCCTATTCGGAGAACCCCGCGCCCGGAAAGGACGTCTATTCACAGCTCGGTCTGTTTTCTGAAGTTCTGCTCAAACTCAAGGATGGCTATGTCCGCGAACTGAGCGACGAAGAACTGATCAAAGCCGCCATCATCGGCATGCTGGGCTCGACCGACCCTCATACCAATTACTTCACCGAAGACGAATTCAAAGAGTTTACCACTTCCACCAAGGGTTCCTTTGGCGGTCTTGGGATCCAGATCGATAAAAAAGGTGATTACATCACGGTCATTTCTCCGATCGAGGGAACTCCTGCGTTCCGCATGGGTATCACTGCAGGCGATAGGATCGTCAAGGTTGATAGCGTCAGCGTCGTGGGATTCAGCACAGATGAAGCCATCAAGAGAATGCGTGGCGACGTCGGCTCCAAGGTGACCATCACCATCAGTCGTCCCGGGATCAGCGAACTCCTCGATTTCCACATCACCCGCGAAGTCATCAAGATCAAGAGTATCCCCTACAGTTTCAAGCTGGACAACGGAGTCGGTTATATCCGCCTCTCTCAGTTCAACGAGAATACTACCTCGGAACTCCGTACCGCCCTTACAGCCCTCGAGGCGGAAGGGATCAGCGGTCTGATCATCGATCTGCGCTGGAATCCCGGCGGACTCCTCGATCAGGCTGTCGATACCGTGAATGAATTCATCGGAGCGAACAAGCTCGTGGTCGAGACCAAGGGCAGAAAGGAAAACCGCCCCTATTACACCAAGTATAGCACGCGGGAACGTAATTATCCGATCATCGCGCTGGTGAACGAAGCCTCAGCCAGTGCCGCGGAGATCTTCGCCGGATCGCTTCAGGATTGGGACAAGGGCTTGATCATGGGCAAAACCTCCTTCGGGAAGGGCAGCGTCCAGCAGCTTCTGCGTCTCTCCAGCGGTGGCGGGATCAAGGTCACTTCTTCCTATTACTATATCAAATCCGGACGTTGCATCCACAAGATGAGCAACGACAAGATCCTCACAGGCAAAGAGATCACCCAGGACGAGATCAAGCAGGAAGCCGTGAAGAACCATGAGCAGATCTATTGGACCGTCAAGGGACGTAAAGTTTACGGCGGTGGCGGGATCACACCCGATTACGAAGTGAATTCCGACCTTCTGACCAATCTCGGCGTGGACCTGCGTCGCAAGAACGTCTTTTTCGATTACGCCGTGGATTATATGATCAACCATGACCATCAGATCAGCAAAGACTTCCAGGTCAGCGACGGGATCTTCAACGATTTCCTGAACTTCGCCAGATCCAAGGACGTCAGCTTTACCCAGGCGGACGTGGACAGCGCTGCGTCATTCATCCGCACCACCATCAAGAGCGAACTCGTGGGCAAGGCCTACGGTGAGCTTGAAGCATACAAGGTCAGCATCGACCAGGATGTCCAGCTTCAGAAAGCTATTGAGTTCTTTAACCGCTTCAAGACTCTGGACGAGATGTTCGAATTTGCCGCCAAACAACAGGCAAGCAAGCGTTAACGAGGTTATATGAATAAAGAAAACAGCCTCAACAAAATGTCTATATGGATGGTCGATGACGACGAAACCAATCTGCGGCTGATCACCGCCATCCTCGGTCAGAGCGGGTTCAAAAACACCCGCTCCTTCGTCACCGGCGAAGAATTTGTCTCCGAATTGGAGAAAGCGCTTCCGGATCTGATCCTCCTGGATATCATGATGCCGGGGATCAGCGGTTTCGACGTTCTTTCCCGGCTCAAGGGCAGCCCCCGCACCAAACACATCCCCGTGATCATGATCACCGCAGCGACCCTGCGTGAGGATATGGAACCTCTGCGGCGCAGCTTTGAGATGGGCGCGATCGACTATATCAGCAAACCCTTCTCGACCGTGGAACTGGAGATGCGCATCAAGTCCTCGCTCCGGCTGGAACGTCAACGTCAGGAGCTCGAGGCTGCCGCGGAGAAGATCAGCTCCCTGGAAAAGCTGCTCCCGATCTGTTCCTATTGCAAAAAGGTACGTAGTGACAAGAACTACTGGCAGGAAGTCGAAGTCTATATCTCAGAACATACCGATACGATGTTCAGCCATTCCATCTGCCCCAGTTGCTACGAGATCCACGTCAAACCCCAACTGGCAGGACTGAAGAAGAAGTAAAGCCTTTCATTTCATTGTAGTTTCTAGACTAGAGTCGGTGTTTTTAACTACCGACTCTAGTGATATAGCAATCAAAACCCACAACCCATTTCAATTGGTTCCAGAATATAGGCGGTGGTTTCAACCACCGTACTCATGCGTCCCGAACCGACACACTCAACCCATTTCAATGGGTTTCCAGACGTTGTGAGGGTTTTAACCCGAACTATCCTCAGAGAGATCATCCTCAGAACATGACTTCATCCCGATCCCTTAGCTTAACACGTTTTGTCCAAGGATCGTTATACTCAGCTCAGCGCACCATGACGGTGGAGACAGGATGTAGCCTCCAATCTTTCGTCTATCATCTTGCTATCCTCTCTCTATCATCTTACGTGATGACGTAAGATGATAGAGAGAGGATAACCGGAGAACGAGCAGATCTCCTCAAGTGACGCAAGTGCGAAAAGCCCTTCCCCAGCACAGATCAAGAGCCCATTCATCGATTGTCGCCAAAACAAAACCTGCGGATACTCCCATCTCCTCTGAAACTGCTTGACAAATCGGGAAAGAAAATTAGCGTATCCGTAGGAAACGATTTCCATTCTAAGAGGTGATCATGAGGTTCAGTAAGAATACGATTCGTCTGGTCTGCGTGTTGCTGGTGGGCTTGCTCCTGCAATCCTGTTACAGCTACAAGGCAGTTCCGGTTAACCAAAACTCCACGCGTGATTTTAAGGGACGATACC